>VFQP010004406.1_pt1 | contig 13176 bp, 15 predicted proteins | sample 3512351 | NCBI WGS metagenome assembly VFQP01 (sample SAMN10412372, study PRJNA504923) | tailings metagenome | isolation source: Relicate 1 Philex TSF1 revegetated site | place: Philippines: Tuba, Benguet | collected 2017-08-29 | reverse complement strand
CGGCACCGCAGGGGGTTGCCAGTCTGTGCGTCCTGCACAGGGTGCCTCTCGGGTCCTGAGCGAATCCACTCGCCTGGAGGTCGAGCACGTCCGCCCCGCTGTTGACCAACCGTTGCCGCTCCGCTGCTGCCGCCGCAGTCTCCCCGTCGTCCCCGCCTCCACCTTCGCCCGCCTCCACGTCCGCCGCCTGCGTCCCTCGCCCCGCGCCTCTCCGCGTGGTGGCGCCGCCCCCCGCGGCGCCGCCGCTGATGGTGCGTTCCAGGGTGTGGCTGAGGCGCCGGAGGAGCTGCGACGCGCCAGCGACTGTGGCTGCGTCGTCCTCTTCCTGCTGCTGCTGCTGCTGCTGCTGCTGTTGCTGCTGCTGCTGCTGCTGTGTCCGGTCCACGCCACCAGCGCGCGCGCTACCGAAGCCGCTGGGACCTGGGCGTGCGTCTGGCATTGGGCCCTCGTCCAAGGGCGGGAGTAGCAGCCCGCGCATCATGGCGGCTGCGACCGTGGAGCCCGATGCGTTGCTGGCCCCGTGCGCGACAGGTCCTCCTGCTCCAGATGCTGCTGCCCCGCTTCCCGACGCCAAGGACGCCGTCGTTGGGAGCGAGCCCATGCTGTCACGCAGTAGTGGTGGAGTCGCGCTCGCTGGCCCTTCGCGTCTGTCGTGCGAACGAGGGCCCACAAACGGGCATGCAGGAAGAAAGCGCCCTGGAGTGCAGAGCCCTTAGCTCAAGTCATCATGGCGCACTGCAGCAGCTCCTTTGCGCTGGCCAGTGTGGGCCAGCGTGCAGGCGTGGGGGGCCTCAGGTGAGCGTGGTGCGCGCCTCACCCTCTGCGCGGTGTCGCCCATAGCACGCCAACCCAACATGGTGCACCGGCACGCACGCCATTTCACGCAGACCGTCCACCCGATCCTGCGCCTCCCTCGCGGCTCCGTGCCTGGCGCTGCGATCGCCATGGGCAGGTGCGCAGGCGCGCCCGATCGCCCGATCTGCGCCGTGGTTCCTGCGGTCGGTGCTGCAACGTGCATCATCCATGCGCCGCTCGCGTGCCCACTAATGACACGGAAGCTGCAGGGCACCTGCCGTTCGCTCGCATCACGCCGGGGCCCGTGCTGGCGGCCGCGGCCACCTCGGGCGGCGGCGGCGGCGGCAGCGCAGGGGGCAGCGGCGGCGGCAGCGGCGGCGGCGGTGGCGATGGGTCGTCCCAGCCCTCATCGCACCCCATGCGCCCCTGGACCTTCCTCCTCGCCGCCCTGCTCGCCGGTGCGCGGACCTCGCCTGCTCTCCGTGTTGCAGCGCTTGCGCGGCAGTGGAGCGAGCAGCCTCTTTCTCCGCCCGGTCCTGGGATGTGGGCATCGTGTGCACGCATGTGTGTCGTTTGTGCTTTGGATGGCCCTCGGCAGGGCCGGATCCCAACTGCCGGGTGCGGTGCGTGTGCGTGGCTGCGCGTGCAGTGGGCGGCGTCATGGGCTTTGTCAAGGGCCGCAGCCCAAAGTCGCTGGGCGGCGGGCTGTCGGGCGCGCTCATCCTGGCGCTGGCGGCGCGCGCCATGGCCGGGCCCTCGCTGCACGCCGGCGTGCGCGTCGCCTTTGGTGCGTGGCCCCGCGGCTTGCGGGGGGTTGCGTCTCTGACCAGCAGAGCGCAGCACGACGGGGCGGGCTCGCGGGTGCCTTGCGGGTCAGCTGGCGGAGGACGACGAGGCGCCCACCGGGGTGTGCGTTCAGCTGCCACGAATCCCAGGCCTTGGTGGCATGGTGGCTGCGTGCGCGCCCAGGCGTGACGCTGCTGCTGGGCGTCTTCTTCGTGTCGCGCTACACCAAGACGCGCAAGATCTTCCCTGCCGGCGTCGGCGCCGGCGTCACGCTCACGTACGCGGCCGCCTTCGTCGCCACCGGCCTCTGAGCGCGCACCCAGTCGCCACGTTGCCTCTCAAGCAGCGCTGCGCCGCCCCCTGTTGGTGTTGCTGAGCTCGTGTGAACGAATCGTGCAACGCTGCCGCTGGCTGCGCGGTGCGAAAAGGCTTCCAAAGGGGCCGCACTTTGCACGTGTGCCGGCCTGCCAGATGAGATGAGATGCTGAGCATAGCCCGCCTCCTGCATCACGCCCCCTTTCTGTAGGGGCCAACATGTCAAATCGCACGCACAGGTAAAGTCGGAGGGGGTCAGGCGCGCGCACGTCAGGTCAATGCCGTCCACCCACGGCGCAAGCACGCGGCGGGTTTGCTTGAAAGCGACGACGGCGGAGGCGGGTGTGAGCGCAGGCCAGGGAGCACGCAGGGAGGGCGGCGCGCGCGGCAGTCAGAGCGTCAAGCAACGCGTGCATCACGTTCCCGGCCGCGTGGAGGCGAAGGAGGCGGTCCTCTGTCTGTGGCTGTGAGCGGTCCCTCTGTCTGCGGTGGTGCGGGTGCGGGTTGGGCCGGCGTGCGGGCGCTGTATGCACGCGGTGGCGCCCCTGCGCTCGCTAGGGGTCACTCTCAAGGGCCGCAGACGGGCTCCCACTTGTCCCACTTCTTGTTGTGCTTGTCCACGTGCGGGATGTCGAACCTGCGCCGCGTACATGGGGGCGCCAGGAGTCCGCACCGACGCGCGCACTCTCGTGACGGCATCATCGCTCCGATCGCCAACAACCGCCCGCGGGTCGAGCACCGAGGGAGCGCGGTTGTATCGGCGTCGGCTGATGCCACGGGTGCGAGCCGCGGAGGGCGTGCGTGTGGCGGGGCAATGCAGGGGCTGACGCAGGGGGCGGCTCCGCTCCGTGGACGCGAGGGGGCCCCGCACGTGAGGAGGAGGCGCGGCGTGCGGCAGAGCAGCAAGCAGGGGCGCAAGAGGGCGGCTGCGCTCCGTGGACACCAGGGGGCCCTGCCCCTCAGGAGGATGACGAGGAGGTGCGGCGGAGCAAGCAGGGGCGCAAGAGGGCGGCTGCGCTCCCTGCTCGTGAGGCCCTGACCCAGGCGCTCACCAGGGGTCGTAGTGGATGTGCCCTGGGTGTGCCTGCACGCAGCACCAGATGCTGCCAATGCCCTTGACACGGTTGAAGAATTTCTGCCAGTCGCCTGCGCACCGCGTGGGGCATCCATCAGCGACGGCGGCGGCTCAGCGGGCGGCGCGCCTCGGCAAACGGCGACGAATGAGCACAGGACTGCCCTTGGGCGCGGTCGCAGCCCGCCCGTGGGACCCTGCTGAGAGAGTGCTCCTCGCCCGCTCACCGGGGCTGGTGAAGTTCTTGAGGCTGTTGTTCATGGTGCTGAACTCGAGCACCTTGTAGGAGGTGACGTCGCGCAGCGCCACGCGCAGCTGCTCCGACAGAAGGCCCGCCTGCACCCGCACCTTGCCGCCCTGCAGCCGCGTTCACGCACGCACGCACAGGCGCAGCGCAGCGCACGCGGCTGAGTTTGTGAGGAGGTGAGGTGAGGCGGCACGTGCAGCCGCAGCACCAGCCGCAGCCCCACGCCACAGCACCAGCGCACGCTGAACGGGTGCGCGCAAAACAGGGTGAGGCGCAGGCGCACCCCAGGCCTCCACCGCCGCCGTCACCTTAACGGGGCGGGGGGAGCTGCCGTCGCTGCCGGGCGTTAACCCCACCCATAAACCACCGCAAAACCACCACCTGCAAAACCACCGCCCAAGCGCTCACCTTGACGGGGGCGGGCGAGCTGCCGTCGCTGCAATCCGCTTCGCCCGGCGCGCAAATCTCCACCACCACGCGGCTGTTGCGCGTCGTCTCGGGCAGCTGCGCGCCCGCACGCATGCAGTCAGGGCGGCTTGGGGTCATGGCTTAGGGCGGCCGCGGCGCGTCGTCGCAGCGCAGCCTCTCTCCCTTTCCTTAGCTGCTGCTCTTTTCGTCAGTCACAGCAAGGCAAGGTTTGCTTGAGGTCAAGGTTCACCTTTGAGTTGTTGAGGAAGGACCACTCCTTGAACTGGATGGGCGGGCCGTACGTGTCGGCGGGCAGGTCGCGGCCCAGGCCGCCCTCCAGGTCAAACACGTGGTCCATGGGGCAGGGGAAGGGCAGCTCGAAGTTGGACCCCGGGATCACGCCTGCGGCGCGCGACGTGCAGCGCGGCGTTTGAGTTTCAAGAGGCCCCCTCGTGTGGGATTCTTCAGGAAGCGCCAGGCGCTGCTGCTGCTGCTGCTGCTGCCAGAGCTGCCCCCAGCGGGGCCCGCGGGAGAGCGAGGCAGGCACAGCGTGGCAGAGGCGGCGTGCACGTCCAGCGAGCAGAGGCGTGCGCGAGCGAGGGGGCCACGCACCCGTGTGCGGCGCCCACCAGCGGTCCAAGCCGCACCACAGCTGCGGCACGATGACGGCGCGGTTGAGGATGGTGCCGATGGCAAAGGCGGTGCGGATGCGGATGATTTGGTGGTTGACCAGCCGGAAGTGCCCCTGTGGGCACGCGCGCAAACACAGCACCCGCAGCAGCGAGCCGTTCGCAAGCGACGCGCGTGGCTGCGGCGTCGGATGGATGCGGGCGGAGCGCCTGCCACAGCCGGCGGCAGGGGGCGAGCCGGCGTGTGGGTGGTTGAGGGCGATGAGGGCTTAGGCACATGGGGGCGAGGGCGGGGAGAGAGCGGGGGCCTCCGCACCTGCACGTTGGAGAGCTTGAAGCTGTTGTCGATGGGCCCTGAGCCCTTGAGCTGCTCCTCCAGGCCGTCCATCTGCAACAGCGGCAACAAGCGGCAGCGGCGGCAAAGGGCGGGTCGGGGCAGAGGTCAGGGCGGGGCGTGCAGCCGGCGTGGAGGGCGCGCCGTCTGGCGACCGCTGGCGCGAACAGCGAGCGCGTTGGCGACGCGGAGAGAGAGTGGTGGCCCGCCGAGCGGGGCAGGACGGCTGGTGGTGCGTTGTCGCGTCGCTCCGGCGGGATCGCCCACGGCGTGGTGCCGACGCGCCCAAGGCCCCTTGCTCCCCACCCCGCCTCACACATTAAAGCTGACGAAGCCCACTCTCCAATGCCCCCGCACTCCCATGTCACCAAGCACTGCGAACGCCCCCGGCGCCCGCAGGCCACAAGACCTTGACCCACCTTGAAGCTGATGAAGCCCACGGGGTGCTCGTAGTAGTCCTGCAGGTCGTCAAAGAGCTGGAACTCGCGCATGCGGTGCCGCTTGCCGTTGGTGCCAGAGAACTGGAACGTGGCGTGCAGCGCGTACGGCTGCGCGCGCAAGATGCGGGGGGGGGGGGGGGGGGGGGGGACAGGCGGGCAGCAGTCGGGGTGGGGGCCGCTTGGGCGGGGTTGGAGAGGCGCGCGTGAGAGAGAGGCGGGGCGCGGCATACGTGCAGCACGTAGGGCTGCGCGGCGGGGACGGGGGGACGGAAACGGAGCGCACGGTCGGGGCGAGCGGGTCCCAGGCCCAGCCCTCCAACCACCTCTCTCTCGCAACATCAAGAGCCGCAACGTTGCTGCGTCTCTGTCGCGGATGCCGCGACAAGCCAGCGCCCCCCCCCCAGAGCGAGCGCCAGTCTGCTCAGCCAGGCGGCGTCTCCCCACAACCCCTCACCTCGAGCTTGAGCTTCTGCCACAGCCGCTGCGTGAAGAACGTGTGCCCGCTGCAGAACGCCGACACGGGCAGGATGCCCATGGTCAGGTTGCCGTGGTAGCCCTTGAACAGGTTCTGCTTGTTGCCGGGGATAAGCTGTGCGCCCCTGCAGTCAGGCAAGCAAGCGCGCACGCGACGCAACCGGGTACCGTAAACAACAACGCAGCGGCGGCGGGCGGGACGGCGTGCAACCAGGCCACTCGCAGCAGCGCTGCCGCCGGCCAAGCACGGCTGGACTGCCTAGCTGCTTACACCGGAGGTGCTTGCGTGAGCGAAAGCAAGAGGGAAAGAGAAAGGAAGGGGGCTTGAGGGTGGGCGGTGAAGACTCACACTCGGTAGAGGTCGTTGAAGGCGTTTTGGTCCCAGACGTTTTGGTCGCGCTCAATCACGTCGATCCACACGTTGACCATGTCCAGGGAGCGGTTGCGGAAGAGCATGATGCCTGCGCGGGCGGCGCCGCGCAGCAGCACTCGCTGATCAATCGGGAGGGTGCCATCGCTCCTCTGCTGGCATCCCCCCTCCCCACCCGCGTGCGCCAATGCTGGCGGCAGGCGGCCACTCCGTTCCGTCCTCTCGCGCCGCCTCCCCCACCCCCACGCAAGCCCCAAGTTTCCGCCTGCCGCACGACAGGTGCGCACCAATGTTGGCCGCCGAGCCCGCCTCCTGGAACTTCTCCAGCTCGTAGCCGGGCACCGTGTTGGTGAGGTGGTCCGAGCTGGTGAGCACGTCTGCGTCGGGGTACTGCTCAAAGTAGGGGATGGGGTTGCGCAGCCACAGCACGTCCACGTCGCTGATCACCTGCGGCGTGCCGGCCAGGGGGATGCACCAGGGGTGAGGGGCGCGTCAGCGCGGCCACAGGCGCGTCCCTCGCCCTTCTGCTGTGCCCCTTGCAACACGATCCTCGCGTGCCCGTCGCAGGCGTGCCGTGGCCGTCTGCGGGCGGCCGCCGCGGGGCGCGGACGGGGCCAGAACGAGGGCCAGGGCACCCAGCGGCCCGCGACAGCGGAAGCGGCGCGGCGAACCGTTCACATTGAACCCGCCTCAGGGCGCCTGCCCACCCACGCACCACGTTGACTCCCAGGTTGAGGAACACGCGGATGAGCTTGATCTTCTCGCGGCCCATCTTGGCGAAGGTCTTGGAGCCCCAGCCAAAGTCGCCCAGCGTGAGCCCGCTCTTCATGCTGAACACGTTGAGCTTCTGGTCCGCCAGCACCTGCATGGGAGGGGTTGAAGGTTTAGGGCGGCGCGCTTAGGGTTTGGTCCGCTGGTCGGTCGTGGAGGGCGACGACTCTGGCAGCGCGAGGGTAGGAGCCAGCGCCGCAATGCAAGCAGGGCCGCCAGTCGCCCTGGGGCGGATGCTTACAGCCACAGTCGCCGTGGGCGCCCCTCAACCACGCCCAACCGGCGCGGCGCCCCGTGTCCAGACGCCTCCCGCTGTGCCCCCTGGCGCCTGCCTCAAGTCGCGCGCCGGTTGGGCGACAGAGGGCTGGCCGGGCGCTGCGCCGCGCGCGGCACCACGGCCCAGCAGCCTCCCACGGCCTCTCAGGCCCAGTCACCCGCGCCGCCGCCACCGTGCCGCGACGCAGGCTGCCTGCGGCGCCGGGCCCATACCGGCACCCGCAGCGAGGGGAGGGCGGGGGGCCACCCGCCACAGGCAGCTTGCACAGCGACTCTGGAGATGACGCGGGTGATGGCGCCTCGAGGGCCTGGGAGGCTGCCGGGCCACGGTGGCGCACGCGGCGCAGAGCAGCAGCCCCCTCGCGCCCATACGGCGTGCGAAGCGAAAACAGGCACGTGGGCGGTGAAGCGCCGAGGTCGCTCGGCCAGGCCCTCGCTCTCCTCTCAATGGGGTCAGGGCGCCCAATCCAGCTGCCTCCGCACCAGGACGTTTGGGGGGGGGGAAGGAGGGGCGGGGGTCCTGGCGCACCCCTGCGCTTCACCGCCCCGCGTGCGGGGATCGGGAGACTGAGTGCGCGGGTGGGGTGTGCACGCAAAGCACGAGGTCCTGTGTGACAAGCCCCTGGCACAAACCTTCACCCAGCTGCCCCACGGCATCGTCCCAACGCCTGCCCCTGCAGTGCTCTGTGGGCGCTCTGCCGCACCGCGCAAACCCCCCAGCACGTTTGCGCGCGGGTTGGGCGGCAGAGAACCGCGTGCACCGCGCCGCGAGCGCCGCCACGGCCCGGCAGCCTCCGATGACCTCTCAGGCCCAGTCACCCGCGCTGGCGCCACCATGGAGCCGCGACGCGCCGGCCCCCTGCCAACGCCCTCGAGACGGGGGCGGCGCCGCAGGCAGCCTACGCAGTAGCCAGGTGGCGCCGGCGCGGGTGACATGACCATGGAGGACCGCGGAGGCTGCAGGGCCATGGCGGCGCACGCGGCGCCGTGCAGCAGCCGCCCCCGCCCAACCGGCGCGCGGAGAGGAAACGGGCACGGGGGCGGCGAAGCGCGGAGGTCGGTCGCCCGGGCCCTCGCCCGCCTCCGTCTGCGCACGGCGGGTGTCCCCCGGAACGCAGCGTGCGCGGCTTTCCCGCGTCGGGAGGAGAGTGGGGGCCCTGGCGCCACCAAGCGCGTCGTCGCCCCGCGCGCGAGGACTGCGACACTAGCGTTCAGCAGGGCACGAGTGTCACTGGAGAACCCCAGCGCACAGCGACGCCATCCGGCGCATGACTAGCCTGCTCTGGCCGCAGTCAACTGCTCCGCACCCCTGCCCCTCCCGCACGCCCGCAGCCGCCAATGGTGAGGGCGCTCAGCGGCGCCGCGCCCCGCGCACGGTAATGCACCACAGCGCGCCGGCCTCCGCCGCCCCCCCGCCCAGCCAGCCGCGCCGCCGCCAGCGTGGGCCCGCATCGCGCCGGCCCACCACGCGCCACCCTGCTGCCCCACGCGAGGCAGGGCGCGACGCAGGACAGCGCGGGGGCACCATGCCGGCGCCGGCGCGGGTCACCGCGCGAGTTTGATGACGGAGGCCGCGCTCATGCGCACCGCAGAGCAGGAGGCGCGGGCCAGGAGCGCAACCGACGGCGGCAAGAGGGGCGGCGGAGAGCGATGCGCCATCACCCGGCCCTCGCTCGCCTCCCTCCGGCCGCGTCGCCTGAACCGGCGCGCATAGCGCCGGCAGGGCCGTCACGGCCTCGAGGCGAGCGGGGGACGCAAGGGCTCGAACCTCCGTCGCCCCCCGATCTTTGCGGCGAGCGGAAAACTCCCGCAGCACCACAGCTGCCACAGGAATGCAGCCGCCCCCCCCCCCCCCCCCCTCTGTGGCCGACTCATTCTTCCAAACGAGCAAAACGATTGCCCCATCTTGCGGCAAAGCCGCTACCTCAGCCCACAACGCTTTCTGCCCACCCCCCCCCCTTTGCTCCTGGCGCGCAACTGAGCCCCGCACGCGCAGTTGCCGCCGCACCGCCGCCCCTCCCGCCCGCTGCCAGTTAATAACCAGGCCGCGCATCAACGCCACTTCTCGTGCCCCGTGAAGCATCGCAGAGCGCCGGCCTCCGACGTCCGCCCGCCCAACAACCTGCGCCGGCGCCAGCGGCCTCAGCAAGCCGCAGCGCCACGCGCCGCCCAGCCGCTCCGCGCGAGGGGGAGGGCGCGGCAGGGGTGCTGACGACCAGGTACGCTGGCGCCGGCGCGGGTGTGCTGCGTGCTAGACGACGGAGGCCACGCTCGTGCGCGCCGCAGAGCAGGACGATGATGCAGCCGGCGCCCTTACCCTTGGCCCTGCTGCTCACTCTGCCCGTGACTGTAGAGTCGCCCTCCCTCCCCAAGGCCCCCTCACCTGCAGCAGGTGCTCGTCCAACAACCCTGACGACCACACAAGTTCCAAGAAAGCACACCCTCCCCTGCCTGCCCCCCTCACCTGCAGCAGGTGCTCGTCCATGGCGCCCACAATGTACCCGGTGATGCCGACCTTGCGCACGTGGTAGACCCAGGTGCGGACAAAGTCCTGGTAGTGCCAGTTGGCCCACGTGACCACCAGGTAGCCGTTCTGGGCGATCTTCTGCACCATCTCCCTGCGGCGCAGTCGGCGTGGCAGGGCGCGCACCTGTGCGTGGGCGGCGTCGCGGGACGCGGCCAGGCGCGCCCATGCGAGCGCGCCGTGCACGCGCGTGGCAACTGGCTGCTCAGGTCCTCTCAAGGGTCCCTCCCACACAGGTGACCACCCGCTGCTGCAACTTTCCTGCTGCTGCGTCCATGACGCGATGCGCTCCCCGCGACACGAGACACGTGCAGCGCGCAGCGGCTGTCTCCGCGAACACTGCCACCCGCACCTGGTCGGCCGATAGAGCAGGTCCAGGTTGGTGAGGCCGGTCTTGGGGTCGGTGGCGGGCTTGGCGACGGTGGTGCCGCCTGTCGCCGTGGCGGTGGTCGCTGGCTGCTGCGTGGTGGTGGTGGTGGTGGTGCCTCCTCCCCCTGCTGCTGCCTGCTGCTGCTCTGGCTTCTTGGCCGGCTCCTGCTGTTGCTGTTGCGTGCCTCCCGCCTGAGTCGCCTCAGGCGTCTTCTTGGTGCCCGCGGCGACCTCGCCCGTCTTGGCTGCAGGCTGCTTGACGTCGGTGCCCGTGCCTGCGTGTTCGTGGGGCGCACGCGCTCGCGCGCACACCTTTGGGCCCGACGCTCGCGCGAGGTGGTGGCCGCGAGATCTTTGCCTTTTCCGCAGCTCCAGCCCCGTCGTGTGTGCACGCCGGCACGACACACGACGCACGCACCTGTCTGCTGCTGCGTCTGCTGTTGCTGCTGCGTGCCTGTGCTGGCGCCGTGCTGCTCGGCGGGGTGCACGGCCACTTGGACGTGGCTGTGGTGCCCGTGCTTGCCCAGGATGAAGATGACTGAGAAGAACGCCAGCAGCATCATGCCAAGCACGCCGAGCGCCACGCCGCCCCTCGCGGGCGGCGCCTTCTTCGGCGCCATCGGTGCCGCTACTGCGCTGCGATGGGCGAGCGCAGGTTCGGCCCAGCGCCGCTGCTGCTGCTCTTCGTTAGCTCACGGCGAGGCCACCACGCGATGAGTGTCCTCGGCCTGCACTGCGCTTCGCTTGCGCCGTCGAGCAAGCGCGTCCGTGAGCGCCGCGCGGATCGCGGTCTTGCGGTAGTTGGCCGCAGGAACCCTGTGATCAAGGAGCTCGGGCTGACAGCGCGAGCAGCAGCAGGAGCACCAACAGCACCACGCTGCAACATCAGGGCACGGTAGGCGCGGTGGGCACGGTGGGCGCTGGGCGCGGCACGCGACTTCAGGCGAGAAGGCTCTGCGCGTTCTGCATTGATGTCTCACGCACGTGCACGCGTGCACTACACTCCGGAGGGACCTCCTGCTTGTGGGCGGCGCGCTTGTGGTGGCGGCCGCATGCGCGTCACGCCACCTCAGCGCCGCATCACGCGTTCAGCGCACGCAGACACACCGCACTCGCTGCTGAGAACGTTCACACACACAGCAACAGGAGCAACAGCAGCACCACCACCACCAGCAGCAGCACAGAAGAGGAGCAGGCACCGAACACATGGCGCAGGCAGCGCCGCACGCGCTGCCTTTCGCCAGCATCTCAATGCAGGGCGGCGGCAACAAGCAGGGCCACGTCCTCCTAGCGCTGCCGTTCCCCCGGCTCGTGGGCACCTCGACGACGACGATTCCTGGCCGAGCTTCGCCGTTGCTCGACGCGCCCCCAGCACCGCCCAGCCCGGAAGCAGCGGCGTCGCAATGCCAACAGCAGCAACAGCAGCAACAGCAGCAGGTCGCGCGTCCTCTGGCGTCCACCACGGTCTCGGGGATGCAGGGACACACCGTCAGCACCGCCAAGCGCCACCAGGCGCTTCAAGCGCCGCTGCACTCGCTGCTGGACGCCTTCATGCCCTTCCTGCACCAGCTGGCCGACGCGCAGCAGCAGCTCCAGCGCGCCATGCGGCGCTTCGGCGGCGCCGGCGACTGGCAGGAGGCCAGCACGTGGGGGCAGGAGCAGCGCGCGCCCGAGCCCGCCTACAGCGCGGCGCAGCGGCTCTTCGACCAGGCGCTGGCGCTGGAGAAGGCGCTGGACCCGTTGGGAGCGGCCAAGGTGTTCAGCGTGGCGTGCCAGGCCGAGCCGCACCGCGCCGAGTGGGTGACGCGCCTGGCCAAGGCCTACTCGGACAGCATGTACGCGCCGGGCGCCACCCTCGCCGACAAGCAGAGGTGAGGGACGCAGAGGTGGGGGCCCAGGAGGCGCGTGCCGCCCGCGACGCGCCCGCCCGCCGGCCACGCGGCGGCGCCGGCCCCCGCAGGGGCTTCTCCCTCGCGCCCGTTGCTGCCGCCCCCGCCGGCCCCCACCGCAGGGTGTGCCCGCACAACTCGCCCTCTGCTCCCCTCCACCTCCAACCGCTGCAGGTACAACCTGCTGGCCATTGAGCTGGCCGAGCGGGCCATGGGCATGGAGCCGCACGCCGCGCACTCGTACATTTGCCGCTGCGTGGGGCGCGGACGCCTGGCGCTGCTCAGCGAGAACAGGACAAAGGTGCGTTCCCGCAGGCACCCCCTCCTCACCCCCGCGTGGTTTGGGACGCACCCACCAGCACGCGCCGCCGCGCCTTTGGCGGTCCTGGGAGCCTTGGGCCAGGGGAGAGCCTCCAGAGCGCCTCGTGGAGGCGTCTCGGGGTGGCGACGGCGTGTGGTGCTTGTGGGTGGGTGGTTCTTGGCTCGCCGCTAGCGCCACTGTGGAGGGCGTCTCAGGGCGGTGGCGGTGAACAGCGTCGCGTCGTGGCTGGCTCCCTGGCGGGCTGAGTGGCCACAGGTGCAGCTGGCCAGCGAGGCGCAGGGCGACGCGCAGCGCGCGCTGGAGCTGGAGCCGCACAACGACTACTCGCATCACATCCTCGGCCGGTGGCACGCCGGTGAGCGCGCGGGTGATGCTCCTTCGTCCCCGCCTCGCGAGGCACCTCATTGCCGCACACTGCGCGGACGGGTGGTTGGGCGCGCCGCACTGCTCAGCGCGCGCAGCTCTGCTCGCTCTGCTGAGGCCCGCCGCGCCCCCGCCCGGCTGCGCGGGCGCGCCGGCGCAGCACGCACAGCAGGAGGGCCGGGGTCTGCACCAACGCCCGGGCCGCCGCCGCCGCCGCCGCTGCCTGCTGCCCCGAGCGATCTTCACAAACCAAACGCTTGCCTGTTTGTGTGTGTGTGTGTGCAGAGATGGCGGGCCTCAATGCTTTCACGCGCACGCTGGTGCGGCTGGTGTTTGGTGCGTCCTTGATGGAAGGCAACCTGGCCACGGCCGCGGAGCACTACAGGCAGGCCGTGACGCTGGCGCCCGCCACGCTGGTGCACCGCGTCGAGTACGGGCGCTGCCTGCACAAGGTGAGGGGGGAGGGAGGGGGCCGACGAGAGGGCTTTTGCGCCCCGAGGTCCCCGCACCGCCGGCGGAGGCACAGGCACGTGCAACCGCGCTCTTTGCTCCTCCGCAGCAGCCGCCCGCGTGCTGTGCTTGTGCTTTGCGCGAGGGCGGCAGCGTGCCTGCATCCCCCTGCACGTCGAAGCGTGGTGCGAGCGTCGTGCGTCGTGCGCGTTGTCTCTGCTTGGTTGCCGCCGCAGCTGGGCCGTCCCGCCGAGGCCATCAGTGAGCTGCAGGAGGCGCTGCGGTGCGAGGTGGACGACATCAACGGGCACCTCACGGTGCGCACTGGAAGGGGGGCCGGGT
>VFQP010004405.1_pt1 | contig 13176 bp, 13 predicted proteins | sample 3512351 | NCBI WGS metagenome assembly VFQP01 (sample SAMN10412372, study PRJNA504923) | tailings metagenome | isolation source: Relicate 1 Philex TSF1 revegetated site | place: Philippines: Tuba, Benguet | collected 2017-08-29 | reverse complement strand
GGTCGCCGTGGATCGCCAGAATGGGCATTTTCACCATCTCTGGCTGTTTCAGCGCCAGCGGTTCGATCAACATGCCTGAATAGCCAATCACGCCCGCACAGGCCGTTTTACGCCGCGGCATGATGTACATCGACATCATGGCCCCTTGCGAAAAACCGCCCACGATCAGGTGGCTTTCGGGTACGCCCCAATGCGCCAGCTGTTCGTCCAGAAAGGCATTGATGGCAGGCGCGGCCTTTTCGGCCTGTTTTTCACGCTCGAACGTATCGGCGTCGATGGCGCGGATGGAAAACCATTGATACCCCTGCGCCCAGATTTCGCAGATATCAGGCGCATTAGGAGACACAAAGGCGGTATCGGGCAGTGCGGGCGCCCATTCATGCGCCAGCGAGATCAGGTCATCCCCATTCGATCCATAACCATGCAGCAAAACGACCAGAGAGCGGGCTTTGCCGGATCTGGGGGCAATAAACGGGCCGGAGAGTGTTTTGGTCATAATAAATCCTCGCGAGGGCTTTTCATGTCGGTTTCGAAGGCCTATATTACTGCCACACTATTGCCGCAAAGGAAATCCGCATGTCCCCCCTCTCTGTCGTTTTTGTCATCGCCGCTGCCGTGGCAGCCCTAGGCGTTGTGGGGTCGTTTTTCTGGGGCATGGTCGTTATGACACGCGGCCGCGAAGCGGATACCAAAACCAGCAACCGCATGATGCAGTTTCGCGTCATTTGTCAGGGGCTGGTCTTTTTGTTCCTCTTCCTTGCCTATGCGGCGCAATAAGATCATACTGGTCAGACATTGGCTGCACCGTAAATAACATGAAGATTCTATTCATCTCCGCGACAAACCTTGGCGACGCCATTATCACGACTGGCGCGCTCGATTACCTGCTCCGGGAATATCCGGATGCGGACGTCACGGTCGCTTGCGGGCCTTTGGTTACCAGCATTTTTTCGGCGATCCCGAACGTCAGCAACGTGGTTGCGATGAAAAAAGAACGCTTCGCCGGCCATTGGCGCGTGCTGGCGCGTACAACGGCGCTGAACAAGTGGGATATTATTGTCGATATGCGCAACAGCCCGCTGTCGCGCATGCTGCACGCCAAAAAGCGATATATCTGGAAGCGCCAGAGCAAGAGCATGCACAAGGTCGAACAGGTGGGCAACGTCATCGGCGTATCGCCGCCCCCTGCCCCACGCCTGTGGCTGGATGAAAAATCGTTGGCCGCCGGCCGCATGTTTATTCCCGATGGCGTGCCGGTATTGGCGATTGCCCCTGCGGCGCGATGGGCGGGCAAGATGTGGCCGGGTGAATATTTCTCGGAGCTGGCGAACAAACTGACGGCGCCGGACGGTATTCTGGCGGGACATCACATTGCGGTATTCGCCGCCCCTGGCGAAGAAGCTGTGGCGCAGCCTGTACTGGAAGCCCTGCCCCCCGACCGCCGTATTAATGTCATTGCCAAAACCACGCCGCAAGAAGCGGCTGCGGCGATCAGCCTGTGCAAATTTTATGTGGGTAACGATTCAGGCCTGACGCATGTCGCGGCTGCGGCGGGCACGCCGACGCTGGCGCTGTTCGGTCCTGGCTACCCTGCCCTTTATCGCCCGTGGGGCGCGCATGCGGCCTATGTTTCAACGCCTGAAACGGTCGAACAATTGACGGGCTATGATGGGTATGATTCCAAAAAAATCAAAACCAGCCTGATGACAACGCTGAAGGTGGATGCCGCCTATGCAGGGGCTGTCAAACTGCTCGACCGCCTTAAAAATAAACCAACGTAAATTTCTGTCGCCGTTTCTCTGCGTGCTGCGCGGCTGCGGCTGCGGGCGTCATGTGCGCGCCGCAAAGAGATCATGTAGCGTAAACAGAAACGGCCGCCAGTGCGGCGGCCGTTTAACTGTGTACCTGAAAAGTAAGATTTACTGGTTCAGGCCGCTGAAGTTGTCGCGTACAGCGTCGATTTTCTCTTGCTGTTTTTGCTGTGCAGCTTCGCCAGTGACACCCCAGACGCGCAGTTCTTGCGTCGCTTTGTAGGTCTTGTGCGATTGCTGAGCCGTGTCATAGCGCACGAAGCGTACACGTTCCCATCCGCGAACGCGCATGCAGCTTTCGAAGTCATGGTAATCGGTGTGCGATACTTTGTGGCTGCCAAGGCGCGTGGGTGTGTCGTAGAACGCCAGATCGCCGGAGGCATTGAGCGCGCGGTGATATTCGCTATGCGTATCGGGCGGCGTGGTTTCACGCAGGGCGCCCAGTTCAACCAGTTCGTCCACTTCGCGGACGCAGCCCGCCATATCCTGATCCAGCTGCTGCTGGGCTTTGGGGCCCGTCATCCACAGCGCGGAATTGTCTTCGACGCGCTGCCAGTAAGCTTGCGCCACCGGTGCCTGATGTGCGCAGGCAGACAGAGCCAGAAGACCGCTGGCAAGAACCAGCATTTTGAAACCTTTTGTCATGAGAACAGAATTCTCCCCTCGGCAAATTGTTCATTCTCTTTTAGTACGTTAACCATTTCCTGCGGCCAAAACAATAGAGATATATCAGGGCGCAGGCTTTGTAGCATTTTCACGCCACCAGCTTTCCAGAACTACCCCGTAGACGGGGGTATTTTCAGGTCTTTTAACCTCTATCTTATGCGCGACCATATCCTTGCCCGCATAAAACAGGGGAATCATGTAATAGCCATGCATGATGACTCGGTCGAGCGCGCGCGCGCGCGTCACCAGCCCTGCCCGCGTATCGGCGCGCGCGATGCTATCGGCCAGCGCGTCTACCACAGGGTCTTTCACCCCAGCGTAATTACGGCTGCCGTTTTGCGTGGCGGCGGCGCTGCCCCAGTAATTCATCTGTTCGTTACCGGGCGACAGCGAATTGATCCAGCGGTACAGCACGATGTCATAGTCAAAGCTATCCAGACGCCCTGCAAACTGCGCGCTATCGACCGTGCGCACGTTGGCATCAATGCCGATGCGGCGCAGCGTACGGGAGAATTCAAGCGCGATTTTTTCCTCCGCGTTGCTGCCCAGCAAAATCTCGAAGCGCATGGGATTGCCGCGGCTGTCGACCAGTTTCTGGTTTTTATACGTCCAGCCCGCTTCGCGCAGCAGGTTCAGCGCGCGGCGCTGGCGGTCGCGCATGTGGCCGACGGGCGGTTTATACGCATCGTCAAACACGCGTGGCGGCACTTTGCCGGTAAAGCCTAGCAGTACCTCTAGCTCTGCGCCGACGGGTTTTTCGCGCGCGGCCAGTTCCGAGTTGGCGAAAACACTGTCGATCTTTTTCATCGACCCGCCATACAGTGTCGAATTCAGCCATTCGTAGTTGAACATCTGGTCGAGCGCTTCTCGGACGCGGATATCCTTGAACACGCTGCGGCGGGTATTGAAAATCATGGCGCGCAGCCATTCAGGCCGGCCGTGCGTGATTTCGTCCTTGATGACCAGCCCCTCGCTGAGCGCGCGGAACTCATAGGCGCTGTTCCATTTGGTCACGTCGTATTCGCGGCGCAGGTCGTATTCGCCCGATTTGAACGCCTGCAAAGCAATGTCGTCATCACGGAAGTAATGATAGACCATGGTGTCGAAATTATACTGCCCGCGGTTGATGGCCAGATCCTTGCCCCAATAATCCTGCACACGTTCGTATACAATTTTCCGGCCCGGATCGACCGATGCGATTCTATAAGGCCCGCTGCCCAGCGGTGGCGTCAGCGTGGTTTTGCTAATATCGCGCTTTTCCCAGTAATGCTTGGGCAGCACGTTCATCAGCGACAAAATCATCACGGTTTCCGGATCGTATCCCTCGCCGAAATCGAAGCGGATAGTATGCGTATCAATGATGCTGACATTCTTGACCAGCCCATAGACGCGGCGGCGCACGGGGTGCCCGTGCTTCAGATAGGTTTCATAGCTAAATTTGACATCTTGGGCCGTCATGGCCATGCCGTCGTGGAAACGCGCTTCGGGGCGCAGGCGGTATTTCACCCACGAACGGTCGGCAGGTGTTTCGATGCTCTCGGCGACAAGGCCATAGAGACTGAACGGCTCATCCCATACGCGCTGCATCAACTGGTCGCTGGTTTGTGCAAGCCCTTCGGCCGGCGTGCCCATGATGATGTGGTGGTTCAGGCTGTCGAAGCTGCCGGTTTTGGACAGACTCAGCGTGCCGCCCTTGGGCGCATCGGGATTCACGTATTCAAGATTGGTGAAGGCGACTGGGTATTTCAGCTCTCCGTGCATGGCAATGCCGTGCTTTGCCTGCCCTGCCCGTTTCGTTGCCGCCAGCTCGGGTACAAAGGCACGCGTGCCGGCTTCGCTGAACGTGACCAGAACGGCCGCAAACGCGAGGGCGAACAAAAAATTGCGTCGGGAAAACCGCATGCGGCGCTGTGCCCTTCCTATCCGGCTTTTCGCAGGTTGACCAGCGCCGACAGATCGGACTGCGGACGCGCGCCCACATGCGAAATCACTTCCGCCGCGGCAAGGGAACCAAGGTAACCGCATTCCGCCAGCGGCATATTGCGCGTCAGGCCAAACAGGAAACCGGCCGCATACATATCGCCCGCGCCCGTGGTATCGACGACTTTTTCAACCGGCGCGGGGGGCACGGTAATCGGCTCTTCTGATTTGGTGACGATGACGGAGCCCTTTTCCGAACGCGTGAGTGCGGCCAGTTCGCAATGCTCGCGCACTTTCCAAACGGCGCTGTCGAAATCACCTGCTTTGTAAAGCGCCATGATCTCGCTTTCGTTCGCGAACAGGATATCGACATGGTTTTCGACGAGATCGAGGAATTCGTCGCGGTGACGCTCCACACAGAACGAGTCAGACAGCGACAGCGCCACTTTCTTGCCTGCCGCATGCGCAACCTCGGCCGCGCGGCGGAACGTTTGCTTGGCGCGCGGGCGGTCGAAGAGGTAGCCTTCCAGATACGTGATGCCTGCTTCGGCGATCATTGCCTCATCGAGATCGCTGGGCGCGATCCAGACGCAGGCGCCCAGATAGGTGCACATGGTGCGCTGCGCATCAGGCGTGATCAAAATCAGGCAGCGCGCGGTCGACGGGCCATCTTCCAGCGGCGCGGTTGTAAAACGCACGCCCGTGGCGCAGATGTCATGACGGAACACTTGGCCCAGCTGGTCGTTTGATACCTTGCCGATGTATCCGCCCTTGCCGCCCATGGCCGCAAACGCCGCGATGGTATTGGCGGCGGAACCGCCGGACATTTCGGTGCCGGGGCCCATTTTGCTGTATAGGGTTTCTGCCTGACCTTCTTCGATCAGGGTCATGGAGCCTTTGTTAAGGCTGCTCGCCAACAAAAAGCTATCGTCGGTTTTGGACAGGACATCTACAATCGCGTTGCCGATACCGACGAGTTCCACAGGCTCTTTACTCATGCAGAAAATCCTTGTACTTTTGATAAAGAAAATCAGGGGGTTATGATGGCACAAAACAAAGGCGGAAACCAGCCGAAAGTCAAAAAAAGCAAGCCTGTTAAAAAGGCTGCGGGCAAGACGAAAGCCAGCGCCGCCCAGCCGCGCGAAGATCTGCGCCCCGTCATTATACGCGCCGCCATGGAGGTGGCCGGACGCGATGGATGGGAAGCCGCCAGCCCCGCCGCCATCGCCGCCGAGGCCGGCATTTCCGTATCCGATGTCACGGCGCTGTATGGTGATATCTGGGAAATCCTGGCGGGCATGCTGGATGATATCGAAGACCGTACCGAAGCCACCGTGCGCGACTACCTGACCGACAGATGGCGCGACAACCTGCATGAAATTCTGATGACGCGTTTTGATTTTGCGCAGGAATACCGCGCCGCGCTGAAGTCCCTGCCCGTTTTTGCCGCGTGCCACCCGCGCCACAGCCGCAAGTTTGTGCGCAGGCTTTACGACACGCTGCACCGTATGCTGCTGCTCTGCGGTGTCGAAGGCGACCGCGTGACGCCGCCCGCCGTGGGGGCATTCAGCCTGATCTACCTCTCGCTGGTCGAACGTTGGGGCAAGGACGACACCGACGATATGTCCCCCACCATGGCGGCCATCGACAAACGGCTCGGCTGGTATGAAAAGGCGCTGCCGTATATCGGCTATATCGATTTTCCCGCGCCCGTGAAAGACACGGCGAAAAAGGCATCGACCAAAGCCAGGGCGGCGGCGCGCAAGGCCAAATCAAAAGCGAAAGAAAAGCTTAAAGCGGCAGACGAATAACCACGCGCAATCCGCCGCGGTTGCTGTCTTCCAAAAAGATTTCGCCGCCGTGGCCATGCACGATATCGCGCGCGATGGAAAGGCCAAGGCCGATGCCGCCGGTTTTCTTGTTGCGCGATTTTTCAATCCTGAAGAACGGGCGGAAAACGTCTTCGCGCAGGGCCGGTGCGATGCCGGGGCCATCGTCGTCGACGGCGATTTCAACCGCGCCCGACTGTTCATAGGCATTGACCCAGGCATGCTGCCCGTACTTGCAGGCATTGCCGATGATATTGGCCAGCGCGCGTTCGGCCGCCAGCGGGCGCAGGCGGATCATCAATCTCTCTGCCAGCTGGGCATGGATGTTCGATCCCTGCCGCTGCGCGCGGTGGATGATACGGTCGAGAATTTCGCGCAGGTCGAGCATTTCCGGCGCTTCGCTGCTCTCGCCTTTGGCGAAGTCCAGATACGCCTCCAGCATTTTTTCCATCTCGTCGATATCCTGCCGCAAATGCGCGGCGGTTTCGTCGTCCTTGGTCATGGCCAGCTGCAGCTTCATGCGCGTGAGCGGTGTGCGCAGATCGTGCGACACGCCGGCGAGCATGGCCGTGCGCTGTTCGATCTGGCGTTTCAGGCGGTCGCGCATCTCCAGAAACGCGCGTGAGGCCTGGCGAACTTCGCGTGCGCCCACAGGGCGGAAGTCGGGCACGTCCTGTCCCTTGCCGAATTTCTCCGCTGCAATCGCCAGCCTGCGGATGGGGCGGATCTGGTTGCGCATGAAAACGATCGCAATGCCGAACAGCACGATTGCACTGCCGATCAGCCACAGGATAAAAATATACGTCGTCGAACTGGTCAGGCGTCTTTCGGGGCAGACGAATTCGGCGATACGGTGATCGTCGAGCTGCACAACGACCTTGAACTTCTTGTCATCTTCGTCCGTGGTTTGCACGGTAAAGGGTCTGGTCAACCGGCGTTTCAGTGCATTGTTCAATTTACGGTCAATGCTGAACCAGTAAAACTGTTCGAACGGCGATGCGGCGGGCTGCATCGCCTCCGGCACCAGCGGCAGGATTTGAATTTGCAGGTCCAGGCTTTTTGCCGCCGCCGCGATCACATATTCGGCCTGCTGGTCTCCGCGCGCTTCCTGCAGCTGGGTCGTCAGCATGCTGACTTCACCAGCCAGCGCATAGATCAGCCGGCCGCTCATCGATTCCCAATGGCGGTCAAAAAAGATAAACGACACGATCAGCTGCAAAAGCAAAATGGGCGTCGCGATAATCATCAACGAGCGGCCAAACAATGTGCTGGGCAAAAATCTGCGTTTAAGTTTCGAAACGATGGATGACGCCATGCCTGCCCTTATGCCTCATCGTCCGGCCACAGAACATAGCCTTTGCCGCGTACGGTCTGGATATATTTCGGGGTGCGCGGGTCTTGCTCTACTTTCTTGCGCAGGCGCGTGACTTGCACGTCGATGGTGCGCTCGCTTGCGCTCATGTTGCAAAGATCGGCCAGTTCTTCGCGCCCGATCACTTCGCCCTTGCGGCTGACGAGTGCGCGCATAAGCGTATGTTCAACCGATGTCAGCGGCATGCGCGCGGCATCATTGTCGTCGATCAGCTCGCCGCGTTCGATATCCAGCCGCCAGCGGCCAAAGCGCAGCGGCGCGTCCGTTTTGCGCGGTGGGCTTGCGGCGGCGCTGCGGCGCAGGATGGCGTTGATGCGCAGCAGCAGCTCGCGCGGCTCGAACGGTTTGGGTAGGTAATCATCGGCGCCCGCTTCAAACCCGCTGATGCGCTGTTCCGTTTCGCCCAGTGCGGTCAGCAGCAACACGGGTGTTTTGATGCCTTCGGCCTTCAGACGCTTGGTCAGCGCCATGCCGTCTTCGCCGGGCATCATCACATCCAGCACCACAAGGTCATAGGCAAGGTAATTCAGAATGTCGCGCGCATGCGCGGCATCGGTTGCGGTGGTGACAAGAAAACCATGCTCGCTCAAAAACCGCGACAGCAGCATGCGCAGGCGTTCGTCGTCGTCAACGACCAGCACGTGCGGTTTCTGGTCGGGCGGTATATCGCTCGGGTTATTTTGCGCCTGAATAGACATAATGACTGTTTTAGGGTTGTGACCTTCCGGCAATCAGGATAATATGATTGCGTCAAATTTCACACTGTAAATAGCAGGAAAACCGCAATGGCTCTTATCCCTTACGACGATCGTGACGGCCAGATATGGATGAACGGCAAACTGATGCCGTGGCGCGATTGCAAGGTGCATTTCATGACCCATTCCCTGCATTACGCAGGCGCCGTATTCGAAGGCGTGCGCTGCTATAACGGTAAAATCTTCAAGCTGAACGAACACAGCCAGCGACTGATCGACGGCTGCAAGATTATGGATATCGCGTTCGACTATACCGTCGAACAGGTCAACCAGGCCTGCATCGAAGCGGTTCAGGCCAATGGCATTACCGATGGTTACCTGCGTCCCCTGGTCTGGCGCGGGGCGGAGCAGATTGGCGTGGGCGCGCCGGATGCGAAAACGCATTTCGCGGTGGCGGCGTGGGATTGGCCGCAATACTACAAAGGTGACCTGCTGGAAAAGGGCATCAAGGTCGTCACATCCAAATGGCGCCGCCCTGCCCCCGACACCGCACCCGTGCATGCCAAGGCCAGCGGTCTTTACATGATTTGCACCATTTCTAAACATGCCGCTGAAAAAGCGGGCTGCAACGATGCGCTGATGCTGGATTATCGCGGTCATGTGGCGGAGCTGACGTCGGCCAACCTGTTCATGGTGAAAGACGGCGCGCTGCACACGCCGACGCCCGATTGCTTCTTGAACGGCATCACGCGCCAAACGGTGATTGAACTGGCGCATCAGCTGGGCATCCCCATGCATGTGCGCACCATCATGCCGGATGAAATCAAAACGGCAGATGAATTTTTTGCCACCGGCACCGCCGCCGAAATCACACCCATTGGCCAGATCGACGACACCGTCTACAAGGTCGGCCCCGTCACCCGCAAAATCCGCGAAGCTTACAGCGCGCTGGTGCGTGGCGGCGCGGTGGAAAAAGTGGCTTGATCACGCACAAGCCGCACACCCGTGCAAACCGGTGTCCGGCTATCCGTTTATCAGGCGGCAAGTCTTCAGGATTCCAGCCCGTGCCGGAATAATTGCGTGTTCTAGTTTTTTATAACGCGCCAAGCGGCAAGCTTTTCTTCAAACCGCATCCCTGCATGCGCCGGACTGGTGGAGGGCAACGGCGTGACGGTCAGCCGTGCTGCAATTTCCTGCGGTAATGTGGGCCATGCACGGCGCTTGAATTCTTGCGCCGCCTTGGCGCCGTTCAGGAATATATGCGTGATGGTTGGATGTGCGGCCAGAAAACCCGCGAAATCGTTCACCTGAATGGTGGTGTCATCAATGGCGGAATCCAGACTGCCGGATCGCTCGCAATATTGCAGCACATCCCACAGCGCCAGATGGTTTTGGGTGATGATGCGCAGCCGCTGCGCGTAGTCGCCAGCGGGCATGCCGTATAGCGCCGGTAATATCTTCCAGAACGCGTTTTGCGGGTGCGCGTAGTACTGCGCCGCCTCCAGCGACTTGACCCCCGGCATGGAGCCGAGGATCAAACCCCTTGGACGTTCAGCCGTAACAGGCGGAAAGCTGCGGGCGATGTGCCGCACGCCGCGCTCCCCTCTTACGCTGCCTTGCGGCTGTCGATGGGTTGCACGGTGCGCTGGGGCACGCCGCTGTAGACAGATAGCGGGCGCATCAGTTTGTTGTTTTCCAGCTGTTCCATGATATGCGCTGTCCAGCCGGTGATGCGGCTCATGACAAAAATCGGCGTGAAGACCGGAATGTCAAAACCCATCAGGTAATACGCGGGGCCCACGGGGTAATCGAGGTTGGGGTGGATGTTCTTTTTCTCCACCATCGTTTTTTCAAGGATCTTTTCGATCTCTACCCATTTCTGGCCGTCTTTGATTTCGGCCATGTCGTGGAAATATTTGGTCATGTACGGCACGCGGCTGTCGCCGTTTTTATACACGCGGTGGCCGAAGCCCATGACCAGTTTTTTCTTCTCGGCCAGCGCTTCGTCAATCCAGGCCTGCGCATTTTCAGGCGTGCCGATGTCCAGCAGCATATGCATGACCGCCTCGTTCGCGCCGCCATGCAGCGGGCCTTTCAGCGAGCCGATGGCCGCCGTCACCGCCGAATAGATATCGGACAGCGAAGACGTTACCGTGCGCGCGGTAAAGGTGGACGCGTTGAAGCCATGCTCGGCATAGAACGTCAGCGATGCGTCAAAGCAGCGCACGACTTTTTCGTCCGGCACTTCTCCGAAATACATATAAAAGAAGTTCTCCGCCATGGTGAGATCCTGGCGCGGGGTAATCGGCTCTTGACCGCTGCGCAGGCGGAAATCGGCCGCGATGATGGTCGGGATCTTCGCCAGCATGCGGATGGATTTTTTGAGATTGCCCGCAGGCGTCGCGTCTTCCCACTCGGGGTCTTCAACGCCGAGGAAGCTGATCGCGGTGCGCAGCGTATCCATGGGGTGCGCGTCTTTGCGGAATTGTTTCAGCACGGTCAGCATTTTGTCGCTGATCGCGCGCTCGGCGCGTTCCTGCTGTTCGAATTTTTTCAGCTGGTCAGCGGTCGGCAGCTCGCCGTGCCACAGCAGGTAGGCGACTTCTTCGAACTGGCAATGCTCGGCCAGTTCCTGCACCGGATAGCCGTAATAGGTCAGCGTGTTTGTTTCATCAAAAACCTTCGACAGGCGCGAGGTGTCGGAATAAACGCCGGCAAGGCCTTTGGCAATGACGGGAGCGTTCGATTGATCTGACATGGCGGTATCCTTTTCAGACAGGAATTTTTGAGGTGATGATAATGAATTACGCCCTCTTTTCCCTGCTGGCAAGTCATAAAATGCCATGTAAAATCAAAGTATTAAAAATATTAACAATCTGTTAATTTCTTGTGCGGTATAATAAAACTTCACGGGGGATTTGCATCCGCCAGCCACAAGGATTTACCGCCCATGGAACTCGCCGCTATCGCATCCCAGCAAGCCATGTTTCAGCACACCATAGCCTTGCAAATGGTCAAGCAAAACGCGCAGGCGCAGCAAAGCATCGTAGAGATGATCACCGCCTCCGTTGACGCTTACCGCGGTAATAACCTGAATATCTCTGTGTAATGACTTCTTCAGATAAAACAAAAAACCCGCCACATGTATGGCGGGTTTTTGTTTGCTGAAAAGTCTATCTATCCTATCAAGGCTGCGGCTTGCCGTTGGCGCTTTTCTTTTGCGGGGTGTCGGTGCCCAGCAGCTTCGCGCGGTCGGCGACCTGGCCTTCGTAATCAATCAGCGACTGGAAGCTTTCGCGGGTTTGGAGCTTGCCCCCATTGGCCAGATCCCGCTGCGATCCGGTATCGTGTATTTCCTTGTACATCTTCGCCGCTGTTTCGCGCTGGCCGCGGTATACCGACAGCGGATTGAGGACGATGTCGATATTGCCCCCGCTTTCCTGTGCCAGCTCCGCCGGTGTTTTCAGCGCGACTTTGCCGAATTCGGTCATGTTGGCCAGCACGGGTTTGCCGCCTGCCGCTTTTTTGACATCGGCATAGGTGGCGGAATCCGGAAACGCTTCGGCAAAAATAATATCCGCGCCTGCATTCGCATAGGCCGTGATACGCTCCAGCGTTTTTTCCATCCCCTCGACAGCCAGCGCATCGGTGCGCGCCATCAGCACGAAAGCGGGGTCCTTCTTGGCGGCAACGGCGCGCGCGACGCGGTCGGTCGCGGCGTCTTTGCTGACGACGTGTTTGCCGGGCAGATGGCCGCAGGCTTTCAGGTCTTCCTGATCTTCCAGATGCACGGCGGCAACACCGAGGGATTCGAGCGTGCGGATGGTTTCCGCGACATCGTCAAAACCCGTGTCGATATCCACGAGCAGCGGCAAAGTGGTGCCGCTGTCCATGATACGCTGCACGCTTTCGGCGACGTGGCGCAGCTCTAACCGGCCAATATCCGCCCAGCCCCGCGATGCAGCCATCTGGCTGCCCGACAGGTAAATGGCGGTGAAACCCGCGCGTTCGGCCTCAAGCGCATCGCTGCCGTCGGCCACGCCGATGATATGTAGCGGCGCGCCGGCTTTCAGCGCGCTCTGCATCGCATCACGGAATTTTTGTCCTGCGGATTGTTTGGTGGTCATTATGCGCATTTCTCCGTTTTGCAGGCGCCTGCATTGCACGCGCGAACAGCGTTGTATACGCCGGTGGTTTTCAGTTCGGCCAGTTTCGCGACGTCCAGTTCGGGCGTGAGTTCGCCCAGCTTGGAAGCGTCCAGCGTTTCCAGCTTGTCGACCATCGCCAGAAACTGCGTGCGCGCCTTATCGCTCAGCAGGTCTTTGGTCAGGCTTTCCAGTTTTTTGATGTAATGCGGGCGTTTCCACGGGTTCGATCCCAGTGGGTGCGCGTTGGCGCAGGCTTTTTCGTCCACCACCTTCTGGCCGCCCTTCAGCGATACGATCATCTTGCCGCCGAAAGACTGCTCTTTCGGGTCGGTACTGTGATAGCGGCGCTCCCACTCATCCACATGTACGGTCTGGATTTTGAGCATCGCGGCGCGAAGCTCTTCTTTTTCTTCCGCCTTGATGTCATACACATCTTCGTCCCAGCGGGCGAGCTGGATGGAACGTGCAATCGCGAACATGATCGAATGATCCAGCGTGCCGCGCGGGCTGTCGGGGTCGACTTTCTGCGGGTCATGCGCGCCGGTGCCGATGACATGGTCTGTGTGGTGGCTGGTTTCCAGCAGGATGCCTTCGATCTGGTGCCAGTCGACCGTTTTGCCATCTGCTTTCTTCGGCAGCTTAGCCACCATTTCAAGCGCCATGTCGATGATAGCCTGTCCCTGGTATTCGAAGGCATGTTCTTTGGGATAGGTCATCATGATATTGCGCAGTTTG
>VFQP010004404.1_pt1 | contig 13177 bp, 14 predicted proteins | sample 3512351 | NCBI WGS metagenome assembly VFQP01 (sample SAMN10412372, study PRJNA504923) | tailings metagenome | isolation source: Relicate 1 Philex TSF1 revegetated site | place: Philippines: Tuba, Benguet | collected 2017-08-29 | reverse complement strand
CGGACGCCTTGGCCAGCGCGCCCGGCACGTTCACCACCACGGGGCGCGGCGCCCCGGCCGCCATCTCCTCCAGCTGCGCTGCCGTCGGCGGGTGCGCCAGCGCCGCGCGCTCCGCCGAGGGGCCGCTCACGCCCTGAGGCTCCGCGCGCGCCTTGACCGTCAGCTTGCGCACGCTGGGCGGCAGCGCGGGCAGCAGCGCCGCCCACGCGTCCGGCACCACCGTTCACCACCATGCTCGTCGCCCAGCTCCACCTCACGCAGGCAAGCGTGCGGCGCTGCCTCCTGCTGCGCGAAGCCGCCAGTCCTCTGCATGCGCCCGCCACAGCGCCTCCCACGTTGCCGCGTCCAGGTGCAGGGCCTGCCGAAGCGCTAGGCGCTGCACGCAGGGCAGGGCCGCCAGCAGCGGCGCCGACGCCACCAGGGCCGCCGCCAGCACCGGGCCGTTGGGGTCCAGCTCCCGCTTGTGTGCACGCGAGCGCGCCAGGTTGGGAGGCCCAGCCATTGACACGCTGGTTGCCTGTTGCAGGCCGCGCTGTCAGCCAGGCCGCCGCATGGCCCACAGCACGCGCAGCGCGGTCAGGGGGGCCAGCTCGTGACGGGCGGCCCGGAGCGTCGACAGCAGCGCGGGCGTGCCGTCCGACTCGGGCGGCACGGCCATCTTGGCGATGCCGAGGTCGGCCAGCTCTTGGAGAGGGGCGGGCGGCGCGCGCGGCGGGGCGGGGGCCGCCACGGTGGCGGCGGAGTAGGGCAGATTGAGGAAGTCGGGCATGCCGCCGAGGCACAGTTTGCGAGGTGTGAAATGTTGGGCGCCAGTGCGTGGCAGCCCAGTCGGGCACGAGGTTCGCGCCGCCCTCCAGGAACTGCGTGGAGAGGATGAGAGGATCCGTGTCCTGATGGCTGCCCTCGACCCGCCAGCGGACCCCACGTGAGATCGCGGGCTGCCTCAGGACGGCCTCTTGAAAAACCGCTCCGTAAAAAACCGCTCCGGCGGGTGAGGTACGGCTTCGAGGCTCGAGACGCGGAAGAGAGAAGCGAGGAGCACGGCACACGCAGCAATGCTGCCGTCCAGCGGCAGTGGGAGAGTGGCGCCCGCGGACGCTGTGGGCCACGGTGCGAGGAAAAAGACCTCTTTTCCACGGCACCTGACAAGCGCAAATGTGCATGCGTGGTAAGGGGGCTGTTGTCTGAAGGAGCCTCACATGCTGGCGCCCTGGTCTGCGCACGCAGGCAAGGACGAAGCCTCGGCCATCCTCCAGCGCGGGCCTCCCCAATGGCGAATCCGGCCCTTGTGAGCGTGGAGCAGGAGCAGCGTGGGGTGTCGCAAAACAGTGGCAGATGAAGCCATGGGTGGCAGAGCAGGGCCAGTTCCTCTCATTTTCATGGTCCCACGCCGGCGTGACCTGCTGCACACTGTGCCGGCGTGCAGCTTCTCCATCTCTGCCATGCTCAAGGAGGTCACCCCCAAGGATGTCAAGGAGAGCGCCAAGGCGTGAGTGAATCCTGGGCGTTTGCAGGCGCTGGGGTGCTGATGCGGGACGCTGGAGGTGGGAAGGTGCACAGTCGGCGGGGGGGGGGGCAAACTCTTGTCACGCGTGCCTCCTTGCTTCTTGATGGACGCGCAGGGTGTCTTCGACCATGGGCATTGTCTGCGCCCTCGTCGTCAGTGCGTGCGCGCCTGTGCTTCCCCCACGGGATGTGCAACGGGGTGGTCCGACGGGGTGGCCTGCTAGGGCCGTGCTTGGATGGCGCGCGGTGATGGCCAACTTGTGGGAGCGTCTGCCGTGCCAGCAAGGGCAGTGTGCAACACCTTAAACCCACTGCTGCTGCCGTGCTCTTTCCCGTGTTCTTTCCTGTGCAGCCATGACTTACCCGGGGGTGCTAACACCTGTCATCACTGAGGAGGCTGAGGATGTCATGGAGCGGCGCCTCCAGGAGTCATTCAACGTCTTAAACATCCTTTCATTGGCGTTGGCAATGTTCAACATCTGCTGGATCGTGCTCATCCTCTTCCTGATTGATATGTGCCCTAACGAGTGAGCCTAGGTGTGGGCTGCTGTGCTCGCTCGCCCGCCTTCCGCCCACCTTTGCCCTACAAATCCTCGTCCGCGGCTGCGTGCGCTCAGAACCTCGGAACGCACACAAACGACTCGCACACACTCTCGCTGGAGCAAATCCTTCACTTCATCACTGCGCGAACGATCGAAGCACAGCGTTTACCTCCGCTCGAGAGTGATGGGGCGCAAGGCGCAAGGCGGCAGCGCGAAGGCGCTGCTGCTGCTGCTGCTCGCTGCAGTGGCGCTAATGGCGAGCCTGGTGCAGCCCGTGCGAGGTGAGGAGCCTCGGGTGCCACCTCCAGATGTCGCTTGCACGAGCGCGACACCGCTCTGCAAGCCGCCAGCGCTTGCGGCCAGCGCACACGGGCGAGCGCGAGCTGCCGGCCAAGTGGGGATCGCAACGGTGATCACGAGGATGCGTGCCCCTGTGGGGCTGCTGAACTCTGCTCTCGCCGCTCTGGCAATCGCGCAGGCCAGTGCTCTGACGCCGCCCAGGTGCTTGCGGCGCACAACCGGTACCGCGGCCTGCACACCCTGACTCCAGCGCTGACGTGGAACGCCACCCTTGCTCGCGCCGCCCTGGTGCGTTGCGTGCGAAAGTCGCCCACCGGGGCCCGCACCACTCTCGCACGCTCCCCCGACAGCTCTTCAGGTGCAGCAAGTTGAGCACATTCGTTTGCTCAGCCTTTGCCTGCCTGTGTGGTGGTGGTGGCTATGGCATGTGGGCGTGGGCAGGCGCACGCCAAGAGGCTGGCGGCGGCCGGGTGCAAGCTTTTCGCCGCCACGAACGTGCCGTATGGCCAGGTGAGTTGTGGTGCAAGTGCTTGCAGAGGGGTGACTCGTCCCGGGAAGCAGGCAGCTTCAGCTGTGGGGCCAGGGCAGGCGATCGTCGCGCGCAGATCACGGGGTGACGAGATGGCGCCCAAATCACATCCTCGGACGAGCTTGATCATGACACTCGCGCCCTGCCCGCGCTGCCTGGTGGTGTGGCGCCCGCAGAACCTGGCGGCGTCCTTTGGCTCCACCGCGCCTCAGTGCCGCAGCGCCGTGGACCTTTGGTACTCCCAGAGCAAGAACTACGCCTTCACCCGCGCGCCCTTCACCGACAACGTGGTGGCCGGCAAGCAGGTCAACAGCTTCACGCAGGTGTGCGCTGTTGAATTCTGTTCACATCTGGTGCGGCCATCTCTCGCAAAGCAGGTGTGTCATGTCAAGAGTTGCACGCGTGGCGGCACGCGGCGCAGGTGGTCTGGCGCAACAGCAAGCTGCTGGGGTGCGGCGGCGCGGCCAACGCCACCGAGAGGTGTGGGGTGCTGCAGTTGTGTTGCGGTTGCGGTGGGCGGGGCCTCCGGCACTCGACACCTCGCCCTCCGGTGAGGGGGCGTTGCATGGACAAGCCACGCGCAAGGCACGAACAGAAGCGAAGCTCGAACGCCAAACGGCAAACCTCAGACACCCAAACGGCCTACTCCTGCGGCGTGCGTGCCTGCAGGTGCTTCGCCACCATCTGCTTCTACTCGCCCCCGGGCAATGTGAGCTCTGCGCCCCCTTTCCTGTCAGCGCTGGCACTGCAAGGGCAGCCAACCAATGTGCGCACCAGCCTCTGAGTCGCCCTTCGGCTGGCCTGCGCGCCTCTGCAGGTGCAAGGCAATGCGTTTTATTTGGAGAACGTGCGACCCCTGGCCAAGCGGCCGCCCTCCCCACCGAGGCCCCCTTCGCCCCCGCCCCGCAAGTCGCCTCCGCCGTCCCCTCCCCGGAAGCCGTCTCCGCCCCGCCCGCCGGCGTCTTGCCAGGACCTCTTGTCCTTCTGCGGGGACTGGTGAGCCGCGCGCCGCGTTGATGATGCGCCTGTTCGCTTGGTGGTGGCCGAGGCCCAACTGTGTGAGTGTGTGTGTGTGGGTGCCGCTTCGCAGGAAGAACAGGGGCTACTGCGTGGCGCAGCCGCAGTGGCTCTTTGACAACCGCCCCGTCGCCACTTACTGGTGTCGCCGGACGTGCGGCAAGTGCTGATCCACCGGCAGCCCCGCCGTCCTGGATCGGGGTAGCGTGCCCCACCGTCACCCCTGTCACCCCATTTTCCCTAGTCTTAGACTTGAAGCTGGATCGTTGTCAGGGCCCTCCCCCCAGATTTGATTCCCTGTGCGTGCGTGCCGATGAACGCGATTGCGCCCGGAAGATCTTGATAGGTTCTGCAGTGGCTGCTGGTCCGCCTGCAAGAGCGTATGGTAGTGTTTTGAGGCCGTAGCGAGGCCGTTGTCCGCGCGGGCTATCTTGCTGGCGTCCTCCAGGGCGGCCGTTGTGCAAGCCCCACTGCAACACCTTCGTGGTGGGCGCGGCTCCAAAGAACGAAGAGGGCGCAGGCGGGCACGAGTCGTCGTTCCTGGAGAGCGTGGAGCCATGGCGCTCAACGCGACCGGCCTGACGGTGGACGCGTGCCCCAGCGGGAACTGGCAGGGTGCCGTCTTCCTGCGTGGCGGCCTGGCCCCCGCGCAGTTCGTCAACATCTCGGTGCGGCGCCGCTGCTGCTAAGCCTGAATCTTGCGCAGCGCATGCGGGCTCGATCGTCGCCTGGGGGCGTCGTGGGGCGGGAAAGCGCGCTTCCCGGCAGGGCACGCAGCAAAGCTGGCCGGAGCGCTCCAGGCTCTCTCCTCTGCGGCCAATGCGCGCATCGGTGTCTGCAGAGCTGGACGGGCACGCAATACAAGGAGTGGCTCATCCAGGACCAGGCGCCGTCCTTCATCCCCAGCGCCGTGTTCCTGGGCATAGGCCTCGTGAGCGGGCTGGTCTTCATCAGCTGGTGAGCTGGGCTCTCCGGGGCGCTCAGTCTGCGCAGCGGTTGCAGAGGTGCCTCCCGGCGCGGGCGCTCACCGCCGGCAGTTAGTTGACGGGTCCATCGCTGGGCGCACCGTGCGTGCCCGCAGGCGCCTGGTCTGGTGCATGTGCTGCATGGGTTGCTACCTGTGCGACTGCTGCTGCGTCAAGCGCCAGAGGCGGCGGCTGGCACAGCGGCAGCAGCAGCCGATCGTTGAGAGCACCCAGGTCGAGGCGCCCTCGCAGGTCTTCATGTACGTGGACGCCGGCCACGCGCCGCCAGGCGCCCAGCAGCAGCAGCAACAGCAGGGACGCCAGGACAGAGAGGCGCACCCCCCAGAGGATGCGTACCAGAGCATCCCCGAGCCCGTCAAGCCGCACGCGGACGACCCGTTCGGCAGCGGTGGGGGCGTTGCGGGCGCCGCGCTGGACGAGACGGCCTGGCCCGCCAAGCGCTCCACCGTGCGCCTGGTGCAGTTCTTCATCACCTTTCTGGCGCTGGGCACGGCGGGGCTCACCATTTGGGCGCTCACCGAGGTGTCGCGCGGGCTGGCCAACGCCGGGTGGGACACGGTGCGCTCCTCCCCTCGGGCTGGTGTGGTGGGGCGCGTGGGGTGGTGCGGCGGGACACAGCAGCAGCGGCGGGAGCAGCGGCAGCAGCCAGTCGTGCGTGTGAGCTCACACGGGCCAGGTGCTGGTGCTGGTGCTGGTGCTGTGGCGCAGGTGGACGACGTGAGCGAGTACATCACCACCGTGGGCACGGGCGTGGACAGCGTGCTCAGGAACGCCTCGTTCCTGGTCAACGACCTCTCGAGCGTGCAGCGCGTGGCCAACAACACGCTGCAGCTCGCCGGCAACGTCACGTTCAAGGTCGAGGTGAGGTCCATGGGGTCAAGGCGAGGGAAGGGACGGCCAGAGCCTCCCAGTGACTGCAGAGGGGCGCGCACCCACCTGCGCGGATGGTGGTGGCGCCCACGCGTCCCGCCCTGCCCAGGTGCTGGGCGCCTGGCTGGACTCACCCACAACGTCCCCCGCCGTCCTCACGGCCGTCAGCTCGGCCGTCGACGCCAACCTGCAGGTGTGACGCGTGAGGTCCCGATTCAACACAGACACAAGGCGACGTGTGCGACCGACCACCCCACTCGCTGTCACTGCATGCCTGGCGTGCCCTTGGCCTGGCCGCAGAACTTCACCTCGGCCGTCACCGTGCTGCTGGCGGGCCTCCCCACGCTGCCCCAGGCCGTTTCGGCGCTCGCCAACGCCAGCCGGCAGGTGGGGGCCCAGGGCGCCTCGCAGGTCACGGGCGCCAACACCACGCTGGCCGCCCTGGCCGCACAGCTCGACGCCATGCCCCAGGCGCAGTGAGTGGTGGTGAGGGACGAAGGAACGAGAGGCTTGGCTCCTCTCTCCTGTTGCATCGCCTTCCCAGGCTTGATAGCCGCGCACGCTCACCGCCACCATCACTGCTCCAGGTCGCGCTCGGCCGTCACGTCCCTGGAGAGCTCCCTCGCCGCGCTCAACGTGACGTCCCGCCGCGCCGCGCTGGCGCAGCTGGGCGCCGACCTCACCACGCTGCAGGCGGCCGTGGCCAGCAGCCCCGAGGGCAGCGCGCCCGGCGTGCAGCAGGTGCTGCGGGCGGCGCTGCAGGCCAACGCCTCGCTGGGCGAGGTGCAGGTCAGCCTCAGCAACTTCACCACCACCTTCAAGGACTGGTGGGGCCCCAACAGCCCCGGCGTGTGTGAGTCGTCGGGCCATGGGCGCATGGGCGGCAGCGATGCGCCCAAGGGTGCACTTCTCACCTGCTTGGTGTGCGCCCCTCGCTCACTGGCTCACCCCCGCGCAGCGCTGGTGGCCCAGATCATGACGTTCCTGGACGAGGTCAAGACCAACCTGGTGACGCTGCCCGCCGGAGTGCTGGACATCGAGGACAAGCTCAGCACGGTGCAGGGCTTCACCGGCAACATCAGCTTCCTGGACAACGGCTCCTTCAACTCCACCTCGGTCACGCAGCTGCAGGCGAGCGCGCACGATGCGTAGTGTTTTGCTCTGCCTGCACAGGCAGCGCGCTCCTCACCTCTGACCCGCCACCGCCACCGCCACCCCACACACGCACCACCACCACCCGCAGGACCAGCTGACGAGCTACACGTCCACGCTGCGCGCCGTGGCCGGCCCGCTGGTGCCCATCACCCAGGCGCTGGCCCAGCTGCCCCCCCCCGCCGACGTGCTGGGCACGCTGGCGCAGTCCGCCAAGGCCACCAGGTGTGGCCCTTGTCCAGCAAGCTGGCCAGGTTTCCTGCAGTCGCACCCTCACGCGCTGGACTGCTCACCGGGAGCAAACGCCCGCCCTGCCGCGCGCTCCCCGCTTGTGGTGCGCAGCCAGCAGCTAGAGGCGCTGGAGCCCGCCCTGTCCAGCGCCAGCGCCGCCGTGGCCACCTACCTGGCCAGCCCCAGCCAGTCCACCTACGACGGGCTGCTGGCCACGCTGCCCGCCGCCTCCAACACCACGCGCCAGGCGCTGGCCGCCCTCATCCCGCTGGCCGCCAACACGGGCGCCTCAAACACGTCGGCCTCCACCCTGTACGCGGACGCAGCCGCCCTGGGCGTCGCCCTCAGCGCCATCCCCATCACGCAGGCGCAGGCCGACCAGCTGGTGGAGGCGCTGCGCACGGCCCAGGGCGCGCTGGGCGACATCCAGCCGCCCGAGCTGTTCCAGCGCATCAGCCAGACGGGCGCGCTGCTCGACCTGCTGCTCAGCGCCTGGCCCGCCCCGCGCACAGAGGTGGGTGCGCGGGCGGGCGGGATGGGCGGGCGGGCGGGCCAGGGCGCTCTGGGGCAGTCCACCTGGCGTGAGAGGAACCCACAGCTCACCCCACCGTGTGCGTGCGTGCGCTCGCGTGCACACAGACCATCATGAACCTTGCCCGGCTGGTGGACCTGCTCAACGCGCTCGTCAACAATCTCGGCGGGCAAATCATTGACATCCTGCGCGGCATGGTGCGCCGCCGTTGGACGACGGGACTGCTTGCTGCGCTGGCCGCGCACACGTCTCAAACGCCTTGCTGCCTCACGTTCAACGTGTTTCTCCACCGTGTGCGCGCCCATCACGCACCGCCACCCTACTCATCCACGCAGATCAACCAGTTCAGCTCGTCGGCGGCCAACATTGAGAACGCCGTGGTGGCGCAGATCCAGGAGTCGCGCACCGTGCTGTACGAGCCCACCGCCGCCATCGACAGGGCGCGCTACATCTTCCTCATCTGCCTCTACTCGGTCTGCCTGCTCGAGCTGGTGCTGCTGCTGCTCTCCATGTTCTTCCGCTGCCCGGCGCTCTTCACCTTCACCCTCTTCCTCCTCGCCGTGCTGGTGCGCCGCCACCAAGACACCTGGGGCCTTTTGCTTGGGGTGGGGGGTGACCCTCCACAGCACCTGGGACCGCCACAAGGCGTCATGCGGACGCCCCCATTTCACCATCACCTGCAGGTGGCCTTTTACTTCCTCATCGCCTTCGCGCTGGCCTGGGGCCTGAGCATCGGCAACGACACGTGCTACGGTACCGAGACCATTGCGCTCAGCTTTGTGCGCAACAAGTCCCCGCGCATCGCCAACCTCATCGCCTACTACTTTTTCGACCAGCCCAGCTCGTTCGAGCGCGTGCTGGCCGACAACGGCATCATCGACATCCAGGACCTGGACGAGGCGGTGCGCGCCTTTTTGATCATCATGGGAGGGGCACGGGCGCAGGGATGATCACGCATGATCAACCGTGCACGCACGCCCCGCCTCTGACGCGTGCCGCACACCACCCCCGCTGCCCCTGCTGCTACTCCAGGTGACGCTGGTGACCACGGCCCTGTTCACCAACCTGACCCGGGGCAGCTTCTCGCCCGTGGGCGACTTCAACGCCTCGCTGCGCAACACGAACGCCTCGGTCTTCACCACGCTGGGCGCCAAGAACGTGCTGCTCCAGGAGCTCAGCTTCCACGACTTCTCCCCGCTCTATCTAGAGACCAAGGGCTTCTTCTGCTGCAAGATCCCCGACGAGGTCTACGACGTGAGTCCATGATGAGCAAAGGACAGCCCAGCGTGGATGGAGCGTCACCCCTCCCGGTGCAGAAACCCCCCGGGGCAGAGTGGCAATAAGAACTATGTGGCCCGCCCCCACCAACTGGGGATGCTGTCGCGCAGGTGTGGGTGGCGTGCACGTTTGGCGGCTGGGCCATGATGGTCATGTGCTGGTTTGCCTACTGGCTGCTGCGCCTCAACGACCTGACGGCCGCCGCACACCGGCGCTGCGGCTGCGTGTGGCTGCTGCCGCCGCGCGGGTGCGGGCGCGGCAACAGGGTGGAGGCCAGCAGCTGCAAGCACAGCGACGAATCGCTGACGCCCTCCCGGTCAGTCAAGGTGGTGCTCAGCCACGCACCCACCGCGGCCGAGGGGGCGGCCGGGACGCACGGGCTCGAGGGGCAGCCCAGCGGCAGCACGCCCGACCACTCGCGCCTGCCCAGCAACATCGCCACGCTCGCCGTCCCCGCGCCCGCCGCAAAGCAGCCCTTGCTGTAGATGCTAGGTGCTGGTGTCCTTTGCTGTGGGTGGTGGAGTATGGGGATGAGGACGGAGGTCATGCACAGGTCTAAACTTGAGCAGTGTGGTCGGTGCGGCAGTGCTCCTCTGTTGTCGTTCGTCCACGCGTCCTGAAGCGCCCTTGCTGCCTGGCTGCTGCTGTCAGCACACTATATCTGTCCGGCCGCTGCCAGGAACCACACGCCCCGACCACCTCCTGAGGCCAGGGTGCTGTTGATGTTTGTCAGGGCGCCGGCCTGGGGACGCATCCTGTCCCGCGTGGTTTCTCCGGGGCGCTTGGACTCACTTTGGAGTTGGGGTCATGCCACGCCTCCTGCTGCGTCCGCCGCATCATGTTGCTGCTTCCTCCACCCGTGACCATGAGCCTTGTGCCGCCCCTTTGTCAGGTCTGGCAGGCAACGCTGCAGTGCCTTTTGGCTTCCCTTTTGTGGCTCCGCCTGCATGGGCCGCTTGTCTTCTGCCCGCGAACGATCGTCGCTCTCTCAGCGCTCACACCTTGGTGGACTTGACACGCGCACGCGCGCACCCTTTGTGACCTTGCTGAACTGTGCTCTCCTTGAGCAGCGCCAGCCGCAGCTTAGCTGCGTTTGCGTCAGAATGTGCACGCTGCGTGCAACCTTCAGTCCAAGTTGCAACCGTCGGCCCGCAGCACCCCGACGCCCGCGTCGTAGCCATTGGCCACCCAGCGGTCTTCCTCTCTCAAAGTCCCCTTCCTCAGCAGCTCGTACGCGCACACGCAAGAACAGGCGCTAAACAACCGTGTCACCGCGCCCCGCCGCCCGAGAGCGCCCCCGCTGGGCTGCTCCCTGGCGGGAAGCGGGGCGCCGTGCGCTGCAGCTGCAGCAGCAAGCTGGGGTTCTTGACCTTGACCTGCGCCCACGGCACGCGCGAGCGGCAGTGTGCTGGGTCACCCAGGCCTGCACACTGAAGGATTGTGCCTGCAGCACCCTGCTGACCGTCCGCTCACAATGGCGTTGATGTCTGCCAGTCGGGACTGCAGCAGCTGCATGCGCGCCTTGACCACGTTGTACCGGTAGCTGACCTGCGTGGGGTGGCGAGGGCAGCGGGCACTCTGCGCGGTGAGGAGCAGGACGCGGGACACGCGCTGCATGCCACCCCTCGTCCCTGGGCTCCCCCCTCACCTGCGCGCGCACCACCTCCTCGGGCGCCGCCCAGAAGCGGCACGACAGCAGCTCCACGAACTTGTACTCCATGTTCTGCAGCGCACCGAGCAGGCGAGGGGGACGTCCCCGGGCACCTGAGGACCTCGCCTTGACACACCGAGCGCCACACGCGCCCCTTCCCCCGCACCACTCTGCACGCCCACCTGGATAAAGTCGAGGCGGGCCTCGCCCGAGGGCTGCAGCACCAGCACCGCCAGCTGCAGGTGCGGCTCGCGTATGCAAGCATTGAGCATGCGCAGCAGCACCGACGGGTAGTCGGCAAAGTCCACCATGAGCCGCTGGCTCTCCTGCAGGGGTGAGCCATGCGAGCGTGGGGAGCTTGAGGGGCCAGGGGGCGGCCCTTCATCCCCTGGCGCTCCCCCCCGTTGTGGTGCCTCAGCCTGAGCACCGCTGGCGCAGCGCGGCACGTCTGACCTGCACTGCGGCAAAGGACTTGTCGTCCAGGTCGTGCGCGTAGAGGAAGAAGAGGTTGCTCTCGCTGCTGAGCTCCACCTGCGGGCACCAGCACCGCCACGCCAGCACCACCAGCTCCAGGCACGGCAGCCCGAGCGGCGGGCCCTGAGTGGACACGCGCTGGTCTGCTCCTCACCCTGACGGCCTGCAGCTTGTTGGCGGCGCCCTTGACGAGGATCTTGACCCGCAGCGCTTCCAGCGCCCCCACCTGCGCATCAGTGCAGCCAGGCGCCCGGGGGGCCCTGGTGCGCTCGCTGGCCCTTGCGCAACAAGGCGGGCAACCTGGCGACACTTGCGCCCATCATGCTGCCCCGCGGGCAGCTCGCGCGCAACAGGTGGCGCCCATGCCTCGCTGCTGCGTGCCGCACACACGGGCGCGTGAGTCGGTGCGGCGCCCCGCCCCGCGCACCTCGGTGGGCACGTCCACTGTGCTGGCTGAGCGGAGCTCAAAAGGCACCTCCCGCTCGTAGAAGATTTGGAAGCCGTCGGCTGCGCGCCAGGGAGGAGATGGCGAGCGAGGCGACCAACACCATCACCGCCATCGAACAGCCCTGGCGCTCCCACGCTCACGAACGCGCAGGCCTTCGCGTGCTACATGCGATGCACGCCGCGTTACCCACCGAGGCTCGGGTCCATCTCCTCGATCGCGGGGTAGTCGACCACGGTGGAGGCGTCCCCATCGAACGGGTGGGAGGTGAGCGGGGAGCCGGCTGCTGGCACCTGTGCGCCCAGCGGCTTGAGAGGCGAAGCCATGGCTGCTGCTGCTTGTGTGCTCACAGGGCTGCGGGGCCTGCGAGCGGCACGGCCGCCCTGAGGGCGGCCGCCCCAGTGGCCATGCGGCCGGATGGCTGCAGCAAGGAGAAGCAGTGCTGCCCCTGTGAGCAGCGCGTGCAGCATGTGATGGCCAGGAGCAGGGGAACTCTGCGATCGTGCGCTTGCGCACGGCTTGCGCACGGGACCGACCGCTCAGGAGCGCTCAGCAAAGGGGGGAAGAGGGGATGCCAGCAAGGAGCGCCTCCAGAGGCCTTCACGCACACGGTCTGCGTCGAGCACGGCACGGCATCGCGGCAACGTGCACGCGCACCAAGAACGCAGCACTCAGGGCAGCCACTGGCGCACTGCAGCTCCATTGGGTGCACAGGGAGTTGAGCGCCCAGCGGTCCCAGGGGGTCCACCGGCCCCGACGCATGGACAGCGGGACGGGGGGGCAAGCGCGGGGAACAGCAGTCAGCAGGGGCAGCAGCAGCAGCAGCAGCAGGAGGGCAGGGCCTCTGGTGGGATGCAGCGGCGCCTGACAGCACCACCAGCAGCAGCACTGCTGCGCTCGGGCCGCCAGATCCGGTGTTGAAGTCAAGTGCTTCCATGGATCGCTGCAGCAGCGGCGACTGCAGCAGCGGGCGAAGCAGGCGAAGCAGCAGCACACCGCTCGTGCTCGTCGCCGTGCTGGCGGCTGCTGCGCTGCTCTTCGCGGCGCTGCTGCGACCTGTGCACTCTCTCGCCAGCTACCAATTCCCGCACGCGCGCCTTCTCAAGACGGAGGACGGCGCATTGCCAGGCAGCGTGGGGCTGCTGGTGCCGCTGCAGGGCAGCGGGGGCCCCGTGCTGCGCGGCCGCTCCCTGCTGCGCAGCGCGGTCATGGACGTGGGCGGCTCCGTGCGCGAAGTGGGGTGGGTCCACCTCTGGGCAATCGTGAACGTTGCAGCCTGCTTGGATCCAAGCAGCTGCTCTTGGCGACTCAACACCGGCAGCAAAACACGTGCGCACGCACATGCCGCGCGGCCGCCGCACGCAGGTACTTTTTCGCGACGGTGGGCTTCGGCACGCCGGCGCGTCAGTTCCAGCTCATCCTTGACACTGGCAGCACCATCACCTACGTGCCGTGCGCCGACTGCAAGGAGTGCGGGTCGCACCACCACGACGCGCCCTTTGACCCCAAGAGCTCGAGCTCGGCGCTGCAGCTGCCCTGCAGCGCGCCAAAGTGCAACTGCGGGTCGCCGCCCTGCCAGTGCTTTGAGAGCCGCTGCAGATACTCGCGACACTACGGTGAGGGTGGGGCGCTGCGGCGGTTGCCGCCGGGGTGCCGCTTGTCTT
>VFQP010004403.1_pt1 | contig 13179 bp, 11 predicted proteins | sample 3512351 | NCBI WGS metagenome assembly VFQP01 (sample SAMN10412372, study PRJNA504923) | tailings metagenome | isolation source: Relicate 1 Philex TSF1 revegetated site | place: Philippines: Tuba, Benguet | collected 2017-08-29 | reverse complement strand
ACAGGCGGCGTTTCGCAGCACACGCATGCAACGTCAGATGGTGCGCGGATGGTGTGCGTCAGGCGATGCGCGGAGGGATGGCGAGAGGCACACCGCCGTTGGTGCTTGGTTTGGGCAACGTCAGACGAAGCCTCACCGTCGTCGATCTGCTGCTTGTTGACGTAGACAAAGTCCAGCACCTGCGGTTTGCGACGCGAGTGGTGGGTGGGCGCGCGGTCGGGGTGAGCGCGCCGGGGGCGCTTGGCGCGCCGGCGGCGCGGCGTGTGGGAGGCAAGGCCCAGCGGGGACCGGAGCGCTGCTGACCGCGCCGCACACAGCGGGCGTCGCATCCAGCATGCGGTGGGTGAGAGGAAGGGGGGGGGGGGGGGGGGCGCGGCGCACCTCGCGGATGCGTCCCGGCTGCTTGGCCTGGATGAAGGCGAAGAAGAGCACAACGCGCTTGACGACGCTGCGGGCGCGCAGGGGCGGGCGGGCGTTGGCAGGAGTAAGAGGCGCGCAGGACGCAGCACGAGAAACACGCCCTCTACCTTTTCGCAGGCCCACTCGCCAGCGCCAGTCCCCCCTCCCACTCACCCGGTCAGGAGCGTGACAAGCTGGTCGTATGCGCTGGGCTCGGCGTCGGGGTCCACGGGCGGCTGGCCCGGGTCCCGCATGGGCCCGGCGCCGTTGAGAAGCGCCACAGCCCTGCAGCAGTGCGAGGCGGGAGCGCAAGCGTACACGTCCGCAGGCGTGCGCGTTGGCGACTGAGCCGTGCCGTTGGTGGCACGGAGGGCGAAAAGACGCCGTGGCCAGGGGCGCGCACCTGACGAGGTCGGGGCGGAGGGAGGCGGTGGCGAGCGAGGCGTAGCCGCCCAGGCTGTTGCCCACCAGCACCGCCGGCCGCCCGCCCACCACCTGCGCGCCCACACCCCGCACGACCAACGTAGCTGTGGTCAGGGCAGGCGCCCCTCCGCTCTGACTGAGGCGGTGTGCGGGCGTGCAGGGCCTGCCCTTGCGGTTGGGGCCACGGAGGCCGCCACCCGCCACGCCACCCGAGCACGGCGGGGCCGCCCCAAACGCGTGCTCCGAAGGGCACTCGCCGCCACGACCCACCCCTTCTCAGTGCAGGCCCAAACATCACCCGCCCCGCCGCGGCCCATCCCAAGACCCACCCCTCACCTGCTCAATGAAGGCCCGAGCATCACCCGCCCCGCCGCGGCCCATCCCAAGACCCACCCCGCACCTGCTCAATGAAGGCCGACAGCTGCGCCGTCCACTGCTTGCCGTTGGTGTAGTCGGCCACGGCCTTGGTCGAGAAGCCAAAGCCCAGCAGGCACACGGCGTAGACGCGGAAGCGCTGCGCCAGCTCCGGCACCTGCGGCGGCCCCCATTGGAGCACGCAGGCAGGTGCCACCACAACAGGATCACGGCGATGAGGCCAGGGGTGCGAATGGAGGAGGCCAGCGAACGTGATGGCCGCGGCAGTGAGGCAAACGCCGCGGCGACTCCTGGCGCGCCTGCTGGGGCCTGCTGGCGGCCTGTGGGGGCCACCTCGCCGCCGCACCTGGTAGCGCCAGTGGTAGGCGCTGGCGCCGTAGCCGTGCACCAGCACGACGGGCGGTGCGTCCTGCGGAGGGCAGCGTTGCGGCGCAGCGGCGTGCGGGCGATGAGCAGACACCCTCGGAGGGGGCCTCCCTCCTCCTGAAGAGCACTGGTGGGGCCGACCCGCCTTCATCCTGCCGCTGGCTGCACGAGCCACTCAGTGACTGGCGGCCACACTGGCGGCACCGCCCGGAGCCTCACCTCGGGCCCCGCCACCAGCCAGTGCACGCGCCTGCCGTCCAGCTCCCAGAAGTTCCAGCCTGCATCACGGCAGCACATCATCGTCAGTTTGCTGCGTGCGTGCTCCCGAGTGCCCAAGTGAGGTGGCGCCACCGCGCGGCCACCACCGCGCACCGTCCTTGTCCCACTGCACGCGCTGCCTGCCGGCGCTGTCCACCTCCACCTTCACCTCCTGTACAGGAAGCAGAGGATGCGCGCAGAGGACGCCTGGGGCACGCCGATGGGGCAGATTTTCTCGGGCCACACGCCGGACCGCGCGTCGCGCACCTTTGTGGGCCGCACTCGCCGCGGGGATGACGAGTCGTCCAGCGAGTCGATTGATGAGGCGCCATCGTCGTTCTGAGTGGCGCAGATCCTGCTGCGCGCTGGCCGCTGGAGGGACAGGCCGCTGCACCGCTGCACCGTGCAGGAGCTCGACGTGTTCACCAGGCCTCGCCTGTGCATGCTGCTGAGAACACGGTGTTGCAGCATTGGCTCTACAAAAGACAAGCATGCACGGAGGCCGTGGGGCGCCGGGCATGCATGGCCACGCCGTCTGAACAGAATGGCAGCGCGCAACGACGACAGGAATCGCAGCAAAGTGTGGCAAGTGTGCGCCTGGCGGCGCGGCGCGCGTGACCCCGATGCAGGAGGACGGCAACGACGCCAACGACGACAGCACAGGTGCAGGTGTGCTAGCAGGTGAGCATCAAGTGCACGCCCGGCGGTCGGTCCTGTTGTGCGGAACACAAGCACAGGCGCCCGCCCCCAACAGTTGGAGCAATTTCTAAGCCCAAGGCCCACGGAACGAACGCCGCCCCCCAAACCAAGCATCCTCTAGAGGCACCCACAAGCCCACGGGCCGCGGAGGGCACCCTACCCAACAGTGCACGCTAGCAGCTGCTGCCTGTGGCACGGAGCGGCGCGCGCGGCTGGGGAGAGCCGCAACTGCCGCATCGCCCGCCCCTGGCGCAGTGGGGCAACCCCTGCGCCGCCTCGCCAGCCGGCTGCAGCGCCGCTGGCGCGTGCTGCCGTGCAAGCGCTGCGCAAGCGCCGCGCCGCCGCCCGCCCGCCCGCCCTCACCCGCCGCTGGCCGCGCTGCCGCCGCGGCGCCCCTGCCGCACGCTGAGCAGCGAGACGCCTCCGAGCAGCGCGCCGGGGGCCCTGCGTCGCGACACAAGAGGCACAACAGCGACCACAGGAGGTGACGTGGCAGGTGGAGAGCACGGCGCACGGGGCGCGCCCATCACAGCAGCCCTGGCGCAGCGCGGGCCACGCGGCAGGGCGGGCATCGACCGTCGCGGCGGCAGGAGGCGGCGGGCGCTTGCTGCCACTTGCGCTGGGCGCTTGCCTTGTCGTGCATCTGATACATCTGGGCCCTGTGCTGGCTAAGCTCGTTTGCCCCCCCGCCAAGGTGCCCGAGACAGTGTCGCGCCGCTTTGCAAGCGCCCGAACGCAGACGCGAAACCCCACGGCGCGCGGGGGCGCGCACTCACGAGGCCTCGACTTGCGCCGCCAGCTGCTGCGCCAGCTGCGCCGGCACGTGCTCAATGTCCACGCCCAGGATGCTCACCGTCACCTGCGAGCGGCACAGCATGCAAGGTTCCTGGGTTCCAAGCCAATGCGGACAGACACACCCACTCGCAGGCGGGGATTGGCTCTGCGAGCACGAGCGGTGGGTTGCCAAGTAGATTGGGGGCGTCTTTCGCACCGTGGCGGTTGCGGCGCCGCCCTCGCAGTGGCGGTGGTACGCCGCCTGCCGCTGCGCCGCAAGCGCCGCCCGCACCACCTGCGCGCCTGCGCGCGGCGTCGGCGGCGTCGTCGGCGGCGGCGCGCGCGCGCGCTGCCCGTTGGGCGGCATCGCCCGCTCGTCGGCAGCGGGTCCCGGGCCCGCACAGGGCTGCGGCGGGCCGTGGCGCGCCGCCGGGCTGCCTGAGCGGCTGCGCGGCGTGCGGCACTGCGTCGGGCTATGGCGCCCGTCCCACGCGACGTCCAGGCGGCCGCTGCTCGCCGCCGAGAGCGGCGAGGGGGGCGCGGGCGGCCCGCCTGCGCGCGGGACCAGCGGCGGCACATGCACAAGACCTGCGGCGTCGCTGGCCGCATGCTTTCGCAGCCACGTCAACGCAGGTTGTCTGCGATGGCGCTCGAGTGCACTCCAGTTGTGCCACCCGACACCGCCACACCTCCAATCAAGCCACCACCAGCGCGCACCTTCCCAGTCACCCAGCAGCAGCAATGACGGGTCGATGGTGGCGTCGGCCCAGAGCCGCGCGCCAGGGCTGCCCGCCAGCCGCCGCCACCCTGCCACGTCCCCGCCCAACCCATCGCCGCCGCTCCTCCTGCCGCCGCGGCCAGCCACGCCGCAAGCCACCTCCTGCTGCTCCCCGTCATCGTCATCGCCGCCACGTGCCCTTCTTCGGCCGCATACAGACGCGTCGTCGTCGCCGCCGTGGCAGCAGCAGCCTTCCCAGGCCGCCAGGTCGGGCACGTGCCAGCCGTCGCCCAGGTCCACCAGCAGATCGTCAAAGCCCTCACTAAACCCTGAGCCGGCGTGCGGGGGGCTCACGGGCATGGGCTCCACATGCCGCGCGTCCTCCTTCGCCCGCAGGCACGAAGTCTGCGCTCTCTGGTGCTGCTGCTGCTTCTGCTGCTGCTGCTTCTGCTCATTCACCTGCTGCTGCACCTGCACCCGCTGTGCGTCGAGAGGCGCCCCGTCCTCCCGCACCTCCCAGCCGCCTCCCTCTCCCGCCTGTGCGACCCCCTGCCGCCCACGCGCCGCGGCAGCGGGCGCCGAGCGCGGGGCCCCGATTGCCGCCGCCGCCGCCGCCGAGGGCTCTGCAGGCGCGCCTCCAAGGACGCCCTGCGCCCGCGGCGGCTTGACCGGCGTCGGCAGCTCCGCGGCGAAGCCGCCCGCCTCCCACGCCCACCGCGCCGCGCCCTCCTCCTCCTCCTCCTGCTGCCACCGCTCCTCCTCTGCGACGTCGCTGCGGCCGCAGACGCTGCTGCTGCTGCTCGCGCCCGACGGCCTGCACTTCCGCGCGAGCGGCAGCGGCGGCAGCGCCGCGCTGCAGCCGGCGGCGCACGGCCCCAGCGAGCTGCTGCACCCGCCGCCGCCCTCGCCAGAGCGCTGCCGGCGCAGCGGCGCCGGCGCCCGCGCCTGCAGCTGCCGCTGCTTGGCGTACGACGCGCGGTTGCGCAGCTCGAACCCGCACGTGAGCGCCATCATGACGAGCCAGTTGAGCGCGCCGCGCAGCGCGGCCCAGCGCGCGTCGCCGCGCATCCGGCGCACCAGCACGCTCATCCACCCGGCCTGCCGCAGCGCGTGCAGCGGCGCCATGCGCCAGGGGCTGACCTGCGCAGGACGCGGCGCGGCCCGGGGCAGCGCGGGCGTCGTACGGACACAACCCACAGGCGACGCGTTGAGCGCTCGAGAGAGAAGAGAGGACGGAGCACGCCGAGCGCACATGGTCCTGCAAGCCTACCTGGTCCTGCAAGCCTGCCCCCGGGGCTGCTGTTGGGCCCCGCGCCGTGCCGCCCCTCCCCTCCTGCACGCGTCCACCCTCCTGGTCCTGCAAGCCTGCCCCCGGGGCTGCTGTTGGGCCCCGCGCCGTGCCGCCCCTCCCCTCCTGCACGCGTCCACCCTCCTGGTCCTGCAAGCCTGCCCCCGGGGCTGCTGTTGGGCCCCGCGCCGTGCCGCCCCTCCCCTCCTGCACGCGTCCACGCACCTGGTCCTGGAAGCCCAGCAACACCTCTAGGCACAGCTCCACGCCCAGCTCCAGCCACGTGCGGATGGCGCTGGTGAAGGGGATGAGCCCCAGGCCCATGGCCAGCATGGCCACCGAGCGCACCTGAGGGGCAGCAAAGGGGGAAGCCCGCCACAGCAGCAGCAGGCGCGGCGGCGAGTGTTGAGCGCGCTCCGTGCGCGCTGGTTGCCCAGGCACGATCGGGGAAGGGGCGCGAGCACTGACCAGGTGCGATGCGAAGCAGGCGGGCTCCAGGAGCCCGAGCCGGCCGGATCGCGCCACCACGGCCGGCAGGACCACCATGAGAGGGAAGATGAACATGGTGGCGGCCTCCTCCAGCGCCTGCGGGCCGGACGCCAGGGGTGCCAGTGCGTCGGGAACGTGGACGGCGCATGCAGCCGCCAGAGTCCCCCAAGGCCCCCCAGAGCTTGCCAGCAGCGTGCAGCCGCAGAGCGGTGCAAGGCCCCCACTTCACTCGCCTCTGCTCTCGTGTCGCGGGCGATGCATCCCTTGGCCATCGAGGCCCCCCCGACGAAGAGGGCCACGAGCCCGAAGCTGCGCGAGATGGCCAGCAGCTCGCGGCGCCGGTGCTCCGCGAACGTGTAGGCCGCCGCATTCGGCGCCAGGGCGTCGCCACGCGTCGCGCAGCCCCAACACGCTGCGTCGGGTGGGGCTCCCGCGTCGCCACCTCTAGAGGGTGGCATCTGGTGTGTGGAGCGTCAGCAGTGGTGCAGCGTCCGTCACATCGCTCAAGAGCGGCGCGTGGAGCCGTGCCGGAGCGGAGCTGCCAATGAAGAAAGGGTTTTGCCTTCGGGGAGAGCTGGGGGGCCGCAGCAGAGGCTGGGGCCGCAGCGGAGGAGGCCTTGACGCAGCAATGGCGCCTGCTGGCCACCTTGCCCTGGGCTCATTCAGGCAGCACCGCCTGAACGAGCTGCGGGCGTGGAGCACGCCTGTGGGGCTCATCACCATCGCCATCGGTGGCGTGGCGTGCTTGAAGCCGCTCATGGGACGGCAGCAGCACCAGCAGCAGCAGCAGCAGCATGGCGCCACCACGAGCGAGGTGCGGCGCTCTCCGCCACGCTGGCACACAGCGCAGAGCCTCTCGCGCCAGTCTCTCGCTTAGCCTCTCACAGCGCGCTTCATAGCACACCGCAGGTCGTGCTGGAGTCGCTCACCATGGCCATCTACCCGCTCTTAGTCACGCTGCCCATGCTGCTCGTGCGCGCCGGCGCGCTGCGTTTCCTGGAGCCGTGCGTCCTGGCGTCGCACTGCGTCCGCTCGCTGGTGCTGCTCTCCATGGGCCTTGGCCTCACGCCATTCTCGCAAGCCATGCGCACGCTGCTCGGCCTGCGCATCGAGATGCTGCTCGAGCTGCTGCTGGGCTTGCAGGACCAGGTGGGTGGGCGCGTGCACAGTGGGGAGGGCGGCGAGCGCCGCAGGGCCGCAGCAGCACGCCCAGGGGCAGGCAGGTGTGCAGGACCAGGTGGGTGGGCGCGTGCAGTGAGGAGCCCCAAGCACAGCAGGGCCGCAGCAGCACGCCCAGGGGCAGGCAGGCTTGCAGGACCAGGTGGGTGGGCGCGTGCACAGTGGGGAGGGCGCCAAAGCACCGCAGGGCCCAGCACGCGCCGCCTGCCACAGCTACTACCGCGCCCGCCGCCCCCTCCCTCCTGCCGCGCCCTTCGCAGGTCAGCCCCTCGGCCATGGCGCCGCTGCACGCGCTGCGCCAGGTGGCCTGGATGAGCGTCTGGGTCAACCACATGGCCGGCCGGCCGCGCGACGCGGCGGTCCGCGGCGCGCTCAACTGGCTCGTCATGATGGCGCTCACGTGTGGGTTCGAGCTGCGCAACCACGCGTCGTACGCCAAGCAGCGGCAGCTGCTGCAGAGGGCGGCGGCGGAGGAGGAGGAGCGCGCAGCGCCGGCTGCGCAGGCGCTGCCGCGTGCCCGTCTGGCGGGAGCGCACGCGCCGCCGGCGGAGCCGGGCGGCAGCCGCGGGCCGCGGAAGCTTGCCGCCAAGGAGGCGTGGGAGCAGGAGGAGGAGCAGTGGGAATCGCACGAGGGGCACTTTTTCAGCGACCTGCCCATGCCGGAGAAGCCACTCGGGGGCGCACGCGGCGCGTGTGGCTCCGCCGCCGCCACGGGCGTCGCTGTGGGAGCGTCAGGAGGCCTGCCGGGCGGCGGGGAGGAGTCGCAGCCGGTCGGCGCCGCGGGAGAAAAAGGCGGGCAGGAGGACCCGGTGGCACAGCAGCGGTGGGATCAGCCGTCGCCGCAGCAGCAGCAGCAGCAGCAGCCAAGAGCGCAGGCGCCGCGCTCCGAGCAGTTGGCTAGTGACCAAGGGCAGCAGGCGACGGCTGCGGCCGGGCGGCCTTCAGGCAGCTCCATGGAGCGCCGTTCGCCGCCCGCAGCAGGTAAGGGTCAGCTGCCGTGCTCTGAGCGCTGTGAGCGTTGCGAGGGAAAGGGGCCGCGTGCCGCGGCGGCCTCTGCACGCGGCCGTGCGGAGCGCGTGTCACGTGTTGTGCGTGGCGCCGTCGAGGGCATGGTCGCCAGCGCAGCGCGACGCGCGCCGGCGCACCACACACGCCCTCCGCCGCCGCGGACGAGGTCCCCCCCAAACGCGTGCGGTTGCTCGTGCGTGCGCCGCGCACAGAGGAGGAGGAGCGCTGGCGCTCCATTCGTGCGCTTACCTGGAGAGGAGCACGTGCACTGACAAGATTGGTGCGCACGCCTTTTGCCCCGCGCAGAGGAGGAGGAGCGCTGGAGCTCGGCGGACGAGGCGCTGCCCCGGGGGTGGCGCGCCGCCCACCACGACGACACCGACTTCTGGGGCCTGGCCCTAAGCGAGGGCCTGCACCTGCCCACGGTGCCGCTGCCATCGCAGCAGGTGCTGCAGAGGCTGCCGGCCGTGGGGGGCGCCGCCGTGGCGTACCGTCGCCGGCGGCGCGGCGCGGCGGCGACGTGCGCCGCCGAGGTGGCCACGGTGCGCCGCGCTTGGGAAACCATCCACACGAGCGCTGTGCTTGCATACAGAGATGGGGGCGGCTTTCCCGCCGCGTCGCGAACCTCACCTTTCCTTTGCCATTCCTTTGCTTTGCCTTTGCTTTCCGTTCAGGTCAAGGTGCACGGGGTGCACGTGGGCGACCTGCCCGCGGACCTGCCTGCCCAGCTGCAGATGCACCTCAGCGCCACGTGAGTTGAGCGCGGGACCACGCCTCGCCGGCAGAAGCGCTCCCTCGCGAGGCCTCGCGCCGCCGTTCGCATCCGCCCGCTTACCGCGCCGTCGACGCCGCTGCCGCTGGGCCTTGACCTTGCGGCGCGGTTTGCGGCGCCGAGGCGCGCGTCGCGCGACCCGTCTCGTGCTCTGGCGGGGGGCGTGTGTGTGTGTGTGTGTGGGATTTGCGTCTGCTTGGACACCTCGGCGGGGCCGGAGCCCAGCCCAGCTACCGGGCGTATGCGATGTCTTGCTGCGCAAAGGCAAGCGAGCCAAGGCACATGCACGGGTGCAGAGACGCGCGTGAGGCGGCTCAGCACCCATGTCCAACAAGCCCCGCAGCACAGGGCTCAGAGCACGGCACGGCACGCGTGCCAATCGTCATGTGGGGCGCGCTCGCAGGCTGCCGTCGCTTGCGCTGGTGGGCGTGTCGGTGCGGGAGGGGTGCGTGCTGCTCACCCTGGACCTGCGCGGCCTCGCGGACGCGGCCTGGCACGGCGGCGGCGGCGGCGGCGGCGGCGGCGTGGGGCCGGGCGCGTGCGCCGGCCAGGCGCCACCTCTGGCAGGTGAGCACGGCTTGCCAGAGGGGCCCTGGGTTAGCTAACCCTAACCCTGTGGTCGATCGTGACGGGAGGCCGAGGGAGTCGCTGGCGCAAACCGCGCGTGTGGCGCCGCAGGCGGCGGCGGGCCGGCGGCGGCGGCGGCGGCGCGGGCGGTGGCCGAGGCGGTGGCGGCGGTGGCGCGGGGCTGCGGGGCGCTCGGCGGGGCGCTGTCGCACGGGCAGGCCATGAGCGTGCAGGTGCGGGCTCGTGCACACGCCGACGAAATCTGCGGTCTGTGAGCCTTCCTGCCCGCGGTTTGAGAGCGCGCCGTACGGCTGCTCTGTGGTTCACCAAGTTCACGGCCGCGAGCAGCGCGTGGCCGGACCTCTCTTCGCCGCGCGCGTGCCTGCCCGCAGGCGCAAGGCGCCGTGGCGGTGTGCCGCTGGGACGCTGAGTCGCGCCAGTTCCAGACGCTGCAGCTTCTCGACGGCTCCCGCGGCGACGGCGCCACACCGGTGCCCTCCTCCTCGCCGCCACCCGCCCAGATCGCGCCCTCGCCCCTTGAGCAGGCGATCGTCCACCGGATGGACACGCTGCGCCGCCAGGCGGGGCGCTGCGCGCTGCGCCACGTGCCGGCGCCCGCCGCCACCTGGGCCGCCGAGGGCGGCGGCGGCGCGCGGGCGACGTTCGCGGTGACGGTGCAGCTTCCGCCCGGCTGCCGCGTGGTGGGCTGGGAGGCCGCCACCGCTGCCGCTGCTGCTCCTGGCGGCAACGTGGGGGTGGTTGCTGCGGGCGCGTCGCGGGCGCCGGCGGAGGCGGTGCGGGGGGGTGCGGGCGCCGCGGGTGGCGACGGAGGGGAGGTGGAAGCGGCGGTGCTGGTGCGGCGGCAGGCGGGCCCATACCTCCCTGTCCGCGTGGTCAGCCTCTCGCTGCCGCTGCCGCTGCCGCGCGGCAGCTGCCCAGGCGCGGAGGACGCCGACAGCAGCAGCGCGGTCCTCGTCACCGCCAAGGTGAGAGTGGGCCACTGTGTGTGCGTGTTGGATGTTGCATCTGTCGGGGCACCTCGGCGGGGCCAGAGCCCAGCTACTGGGCGTGTCAGAGCGCAAAGGCAGCAAGGCAAACGTGCGCACGGGCGCACGGGCTCGTTCTGCACTGCTTGTGGTGCGCTGGCGTGCGTGAATGCACAACTTTAAGGCACGCGAGCAAACACCTGGGGCACCGGCAAGAACGCGATACAGCGTCAATGAAGATGCTTGCTGATGGAGAACTCCAGACAGGGCAATGGCAGCGGGGCCGACCACACTCCCCGACAGATGGACTCCTTGCCTGCACTTCGTGCAAAACGGTGCGCAGGCGGAGGTGCAGCTGGGGGATGTGGTCCAAGAGGCCGGCCTGCCCCTGCCGCTGCGCCTGGAGCTGTGGTGCCGCTCCCTCCCCTCGCCAACCCCCGCCAACGCGACCACCGCCGCCCCCACCTCACCCGCCTCCCCAGTGCCATCCACCAGCACCCCTCCGCCGCCCGCCGCCGCCCAGCGCCCCGCCGCCGTCGGCACCGACCGCGACGTCGCCAGTTTTGGCGACCCGGCGCCGCTTTTCGAGCTGCTAGCGGCCGGCTGCCCGCTGCTGGCGCTGCCGCCGGCCGAGCGGGCCGCGGCGGCCGAGCTCGCGCGCCACCTGGTCGAGCAAGGGGGCGTCCAGCCGAGACGGCACCTGCGCCCCACGCTTGGCGCCGTTGCCGCCGCCGCCGCCTGCGGCAGCGGTGGCGGTCTCGGCGAAGCGACCGCGGCGGCGGCGGCGACGGGGCAGTGCGGCGACGGTGGTGGTGGCAGTGATGGCGCGGAGGAGGGAGCGGCGAGCGATGGCGGCGAGGAGGAAGGGGACGAGGAGGAGGGCGCTGCGACGTGTCTTTTGGAGGACTTGAACGCGCTGCTGAGCCTGCCTCTGAGCGGGGGGCCGGCAGCTCCTGCGGCCGCGGACGGGGCGGCGGCGGCGGAGGCGGCGGCGGCGCGGCGTGCGGGGCGGGACGTGCTGCTGCACGCCGTGGCGCACGCGCTGCCGGCGCTTGCGGGCCTGGTGGCGGGCGCGCTGCGGCGCGCGGAGGCGGCGGCGGGCGGCGCCGGCCCGTCGTCGTTGCTCACGCCCGGCGGGCGGCGGGCGGCGGGCGGCGCCTTGCGGGAGGGCGCTGCGGTGGAGGCGGCGAGGCTAGCCCAGGAGGCGGAGGAGGAGGGGGAGGAGGAGGGGGGCGGGCCTCACGCGAGCCTGCTGCACGCCGCCATGGCGTCCGGCGAGCCCGGCATGCTTCGCCTGGTGCTCAGGTGCGCGTGCATGTTCGCGGCAGAGGAGAGAAAGCAAGAGGAGGTGCATGAGAAGACGCTTGCCAGAAAGGCACGCGCTCTCAACCCACAGTGAACCCACAACGGAGGAACGGTTGGGGCAATGATTTGCAGGTGGGCCGAGGCGCAAGGCGGCGGCGCGCCCTTGCCGTGGGCGCTGGCGGACGCCCAAGGGCTGACGCCGCTGCACCTGGCCGCCGCGCACCCGCCCGCCGCCTGCGCGGCGCTGCTGCGCGCGCTGCCGCTGGCGGCGGCCCGCGAGGCGCGCCGCGCCTGGCTCGCCGCCCCCGGCGGCGTCGGCGCCCCGCCGGCGCACGCGCACGCGCTCCGGTGGGGCCACGCCGCGCCCCCCGCTCCTCCGCAGCAAGCCGCGGTGCGCGGCGATGCCGTGGGGGGAGGCAACGCCCTGCTCCGCCCGCAGGGCAGCGAGGGCGCCGCCGCGGGGCGGTGCGAGGGCGCCGGCGGCGCGACGCTGCGCCGGCAAGACGGCAAGCCGGGCGTGCCAACGGCGGCGGCCACTGACGACGCGTCGGCCTCCTCCTCCTCATGCTCCTCCTCCTCGGCCGGCGGCGGCGGGGCCGGCGCCGGCGGCGCCGCCACCATCGGCGCGTTCGACGCGATGCTGCCGCCGCTGCACAGCCGCGCAGTGCCCAAGAAGCAGCAGCAGCAGCGGCAGCGGCCGACGCTGACGGTGACCGTCTCCAGCGCTGGCTTTGACGACGGCGGCGGTGCGTCCAATCCCTGCGCTGCCGGCGTCTGCTGCAAGGCGCCGCTGCCCGTCGCGGCCGTGGGCTCTGCTGCGGCCACTGTGGCACCGGCGGCGGCGGTAGCGGCGGATCCTGCGTCGCGGGGCGCCCAGGCTGCGCCCGCGGTTCGCCGGCGCTGGGCGGTGCTGCTGCTGCTGCCCGTCGCGGCAGCGTTTGGCGTCGCGTGCGCGTCCGCGCGGTGGCGCGGCGCCGAGGGCGCCGCTCTGTTTGGCGGCGTGTTGCCGCCTGCCGCGCCGCCTCCGCTCTACCGCTGGCAGGTGCGGGGCTTTCCCTCAGGGCGTTGCTCTGCTGTGGCGCATGGAGTACGCAGCCAGCCCTCGCATTCGGTGCCTCCCCTGCATTTTGCATCATCGCCCTCCACACCACCCGCTTCGTCAGTGCAGTGCAGCGCCTCACCTACGCCCTGCCCTGCCATGCACGCCCGTCGCGCAGGCGCTCCTTTCGCTGGCGGCGCTGGCGCTGGCGCCGATCCTGCGCCGCCTGCTCGCGCAGCGCCCACGGGACGGCGCGTCGCCGCCTCGGCCCACGTCGCCGCGCCCCTGGGACGGTTTGGGCGGCGCGGGCGACCTCTGACCGGCGGCCCCTGCGGCTCTGGCGGCGCGGGAGGGCGGCGCGCGTCCCGCGTCGCGGCAGCGGGCGGGGCGCGGCCAGGCGCCGGCGGCGGTGGAGAGGGAGCGGGAGAGGGAGAGGGAGAGGGAGAGGAAGGGTGCCTCCGGCAGGCGTGTTTGAGTTCCAGGGAGAGGTAGCGAAGGTCAGGTTGAGAGGGACAAGGTGTTGGTTTAGTAGCA
>VFQP010004402.1_pt1 | contig 13179 bp, 14 predicted proteins | sample 3512351 | NCBI WGS metagenome assembly VFQP01 (sample SAMN10412372, study PRJNA504923) | tailings metagenome | isolation source: Relicate 1 Philex TSF1 revegetated site | place: Philippines: Tuba, Benguet | collected 2017-08-29 | reverse complement strand
TTTGGAAAAGGTAATCCACGTAGTCTTTTTTATCTTGAAGATAATAGCGCAATAAATGATCGGTACTTAAATGATGGAGAGTTCGGTATTGCTCGTTTATTGTTTCAACTTGAGATTAAAATCCAGTCGCTAAAACAAAGAAATGAAACAGCTGCATGTGAAAAAGCTTTTAAACTTCATGATATATTACGTTCTGCTTTTTTAGAATATTTAAATTCTGATAAAGGAAGAAATGCGCGACAAACTCTAAATGCAACATGGAATTGCGCTTTAAATGAAGCAAAACCTGAATTGAAAAAACATCGTGGTTGGTCCAATTTTCTTGTCAATATGTTGTTAATTATACCGACGTTAGGGGCATTTATGCTGTATGCAGGATATCAATCCAGCGGGAAAAATTTCCTATTTCCATTTGTAGATACAGACTCAGCTAGTTGCATAAAAAAATTAGAGCAAATTGATAAATATAAATTTACCCCAGAAGCGGCTAACTCGCTTTAGTTTTGTGATTCATAAAGATCCTTTCAATTTTTGCTGGTGCTCTTAATTTGTTGATATGCTAGCATAGCCAAATTTTTTCAGGGAACCAATAGATAGCGGTTTTGGACGTATTTTGCAGTAAAAAATGTCGTCAAGAATGGCAAGTCGATTGTCTTTAAAAAGCGGTACAAATGCATGTTCCTTAAAAGTTGCCATTCGAAATCTATTTAGAGAGAAAGGGATTCACAACACTTCTTAGCTTGGAGATAACATCCGATGCGATCATACCTCGCTCTCCTTTTTCAAAAGCAGACAAATCTCCAGCCATGGCATGAACCAACACACCCAGTTTAGCTGCATCATACAAAGGGATATTTTGAGCTGCCAGGCCGGCAATCACACCACTCAATACATCCCCCATGCCCGCAGTCGCCATACCAGGATTTCCTGCAAGACACATCTCAATTTGACGACTAGAAGATAATAGCAATGTTCCTGCTCCCTTTAGTAGGACAACCCCACCCAACAAGTCATATAATTGATTGATAGCTAACAATCTATTTTGCTGAATTTTTTTTGGGGTTGTGTGCAGTAACCTTGCAGCCTCACCTGGATGGGGTGTAAATATAAAATGATCTCGTTTTATTTTAATTTTAGTGACCGATAAAATATTTAGCGCATCGGCGTCCAATAGTATGGATTTATTTTGATATTTCAGCACAGCGTTCAGCAAGGACAAACTCCATTTACTTGTCCCAAGTCCTGGTCCAACGACAATAAAAGAGGCTTTGTCTAATAGTTTATTTAAAGCTTTCAAGCTAGAAATACCATGACACATTAATTCCGGACAAGATGTGGTCAAAGAAAATGCGTGCTCAGCACGTGTAGCGACAATAACGCATCCAGCCCCAACACGTAAGGCTGCTTCGCCCGCAAGACGAACTGACCCAGAATAACCCAAATCACCACCAACAATTAAAACACTTCCAAAATCACCTTTATGACATTCTCTTTTTCTAGGCATTAGAAATTGTGATAAATATTGAGTATCAATCGCCTTGATAGTATTCATGTTATACCTATTAGTTTTTTTAATTTATCAGCAATTAATTGAAAAAGATTAATTTTATTCGTTGAATGTTGGATCGTATTGCAAGTTACAACTGCTTGGGCACCAGCAGCTAATAAACTATTTTTTGTTGCATTGTTCAACAAGGGATGAATTGCCAAGCAAATAATATTTTTATAACCTTGCCATAACAGGTGTTTGATAATCGTTAACATACTTGAACCAGTTGATATGAGGTCATCGATCAAAATAAGTGTTTCATCGGTCGCTTTAAATGAAGGGATATCAATTTTTACTTGGTCATCTGATAATCTATTTTTTTTACAAATGATATAAGGAGCCTTTAACTGAGCTGAAATTTGTGAAACCCACTGTTTACTCTCGCTGTTGTTTGTATTCATCTTATACCGACCATAAAATGGTTATCTATCCCTTGAATAGATTTCTTTTTAAAAACATCAAACAGACAATTATTCAAGATCGTCACACAATATTTCAACATCTAAGTAATTGGGTATGATGCAATTGAAATCTAATTTTTGTTCAATTTGTCTTTTTAATGATTCCGCAGCCAAAACTTCACCGTGGGTAATGAATAATTTGCGAGGTGCTTTTTTTAAATAAGACAACCAATCAAGGATTTCTACTGAATCTGCATGCGCAGACATATTTTCTATCTGAGCAATTTCAGCGCGAATAGGAACCATTTGTCCAAACATTTTTATTTCTTCCTCACCGCGAATCATTCTATCTCCACGAGTCCCCCCTACCTGAAACCCGCTAAATAAAATCGTATGATGGTGGTTGGGAGCAAAATGTCGGATATGATGTGTCACACGCCCGCCAGTCGCCATACCGCTCGCTGATATGATGATCATGGGGAATTTTTGATTATCTAAAGCTATCGACTCATCGACCGAATGAACATATTGAGCCACGGAACACACTGCTTTGTTTTTTTCTTTTGTTAACCGATTTTCGGTCGCATAACGAGCAAAAATTTGTGTGGCATTCGTTGCCATGGGGCTATCCACAAACACAGGGATATCTGGTATTTCATTTTTGGATTTTAATTCGTAAATATAGTAAAGCAAGGACTGAGTGCGACCGACTGCAAACGAGGGAATAATAACAGAACCGCCACGCTTTACTGTACGATTGATAACCGATTTCATTTGCAGCAACGGATCAATTTTATCATGAATGCGGTTACCATAAGTGGATTCAATAACGATAAAATCAGAATCAATCGGTTTTTTAGGCGAAAACATAAGTGGATCATCTTTTCTTCCCAAATCGCCAGAGAACAATATCGAAGTATGCTGATGTTCCAAACGGATAAAAGATGCACCTAAAATATGACCACCATAATAAAAGGTGGCATAAATATCTTTAGCAATTTGAATACGTTCATCAAAAGAAATCGCGTGAAAATACTTCAATGACTCTTCTGCTTCTTTTTCAGTGTACAGTGGTAGCGCAGGATGGTGCTTGGAACATCCTTTCTTATTCGCATAACGCGCATCTTCTTCGTGCAAATGTCCACTGTCTGGCAATAAAATATGACATAAATCTTTTGTCGCAGCCGTACAGAGTATTTTACCTCTAAAACCATTTTTTACTAATAAAGGGATATAGCCACTGTGATCAATGTGGGCGTGCGTAAGCAATACATAATCGATTTTTTGGGGATCAATAGGAAGCGAAGCCCAGTTTCTCAATCGCAATTCTTTGTATCCTTGGAACAAACCACAATCAACGAGCATATTTATTTGATTGGTTTGAATCAAATACTTTGAACCCGTCACCGTACCGACACCACCCAAAAATTTAATTTTCATCAAATACTCTTTATAGATCTCTCATCTTTTTAGTATAGATTCAATTTTTTTATTTGGTTTGTCCGAGATAAGCAAATAAAATAAGGATGGTATAAAAAATTATCGTGTATAAAATTGAATTAATAGTTAAAATGTTAACATTTAGACGATATATGACATAAAACCCACAGTGTGATAAATATGGTTGATACCAAACGCGAATCTCTCAGTCTTAAAAAAAATTGGCTCATTATACAAAACAACGAATCTGTATTAATCAATCATAATGCAACTTTTCCGAACGATATCGATGTTTTGCCAATGATGTCCTTGTTTGCAAGAAGTTTTGATTTAGGTATTGTCGCAGAAACAGAATACAGTTGTGCGGAGTTAAATGAAAATACCATCGTTCCCCAGCAGTTTAAAGCGATTCCATTAAAAGAGGCTCTTTCAATGATATATCCTCATGACTATGGAATTGGAGTTAAGGCTTGTTCTGTCATTCATTGGGATAAAAACCATCAGTTTTGTGGTCGTTGCGGCACCAGAACATTTCGAGTTGTAAAACATTTTGAACGTGCTTGTCCAAATTGTCAGTTAAGTTTTTTTCCTAGAATCTCACCCTCAGTTATCGTCCTCATCCACAAAAATGATCATGTGCTCATGGCACGAAGCCCTCATTATGCCAAGGGAGTATATGGACTTATTGCGGGATTTGTTGAAATAGGAGAAACGATCGAAGAAACCATACACCGTGAAATACACGAAGAAGTAGGCTTAAAAGTAAAAAATATTTCTTATTTCGGTTCTCAACCGTGGCCATTTCCTGATTCTTTAATGCTTGCTTTTTATGCCGAATATCAATCAGGAGACATCAATATCGATAACGATGAAATTGAGTATGCTGGCTGGCATCGTTACGATAACCTACCTGGTAGGCCATCAACACAGATGAGTATTGCTTCATCCATGTTAGATGACTTTATCCATATTTGTTCCGAACGAAATAAAAACACCTAATTAAACATCCTCGCAGCGTAACACATGGTAAGCTGGTGTTTCGTATGGATGAGCTTGTTTTAGTGCGAGTACAGCTTCTTTAAGCTGTTCCGCTGTGCAAGCGATTTCAACTTTATATTCCAAAACTTTTTCCAGATGGTTTGTTTTGCCGATAAAGGCGTTATGCCCCGCTAATGGCATAAATTGCCCCTCACCTAACACTTGCCAAGCACAATGACTGTAATGACCAATACAACCAGCTCCTGTCATAAAAATAGCTTGTTTCACCATTTCAAGGTGAGTTTCAGGAACAAAAAAACACAATATATACATGATGACGACTCTTTATTATTCTAATGATTGTTTAAGTATAAACTCTCATCTAAATTTAAGTCATAACGCATTGAAATACAAACTACTTACTGATGTCTTAACTTTTCATTCCAAAAGTATTATAAAAATAGTTTATTTCTAGCAAGATCATCATTAAAATTTATCGTACATACAACAGGAGCCCTCAAATCATGGATTCGCATCCGCATACAAAAGCTACAGAATCTTTTTTTACAGTCAACAAACAGTTAGAAAAAAGTTGTATAACATTGATTGATTGGCCGCTGTCGCGAGTGATGCTAAAAAACAATGCTGATTATCCCTGGTTTATTTTAGTCCCAAGAAAACCCAATATTACCGAAATGACTGATATTTCTGAGGCAGATCGCATCCAATTGATGCATGAAATTCATCAACTATCTCTCATCATTAAACGATTTTTTCAACCAGATAAAATAAATTTGGGATCACTGGGTAATATTGTTGAACAATTTCATTTTCACATTGTTGCAAGGTTCAAGCATGATCCATTATGGCCACATGGTATTTGGCAGACAGCTAATGTCGACAAACCATACACAAATCCGGAAACTTTTTTAAAGGAATTAAAGCAACAATTAAGGTCTGTCTACTGACGGATTTACCGGCCCCATGACCCTTCATTGGTTGGACTTGTTACATTGGGCGAGATCGGCTGCGTTGGGCCAGGACTTTTTTGCAAGGATTGATTAAAGTCTGAGTCATTGTTGGGATTGTTGTAAGGCTCTTCGTCTGGATCAGGTTGTGCGTTTTGTGGCGGATAATATTGTGGTGGCTTCGTTTCTATATCTACAGCATTAGGCCCACCATCACCAGGGAAATAGGTGTTAACTGCATAAGATAGTGGAGAAAAAAAAAGCCAGAGTACCATACCATAAATGGAATTTCTGCTCATGTTTCCCTCCTATCTAGCAAAACAGTCATATTCATAGATGACCTTACGGCCATCCATGACATGAATCAACGTTTATTCACGACCTGAAAAGGCGCTTAACAAGTTCAACAGACTGATAAAAAGGTTATATATAGAAACATACAGCGAAACTGTGGCACTAATATAGTTTGTCTCGCCTCCATGAATGATCTCACTGGTTTGAAACAAAATGAGACCAGAAGAAATCAGTACAAAAGCTGCAGAAATCATCAGTTGTAGAGCTGGCATTTGAAAAAATATGCTAGCAATCATCGCCAAAAATACAACCATCATTGCTACAAACAGGAAACCTGCCAAGTAATTGAAGTCTTTGCGAGTTGTTAAGGCATAGGCAGACAAAGCAAAGAAAATAATGCCCGTGCCACCAAAAGCCATGGCTATGAGCTGTGGACCGTTGCTAAATTGGGACAAGCAGAAATTAAGAACAGGTCCCAATACATAACCCATGAATCCAGTAAATGCAAAAACACTGACCAGACCTAATGGGCTATTTCTTAGTGCATTGGTTAAAAACATCAGGCCATACGCACCAACAATAAAAATAAGAGGGTTAACGTAACGCACCCCGGCAGCAACAGATAAGTATGCTGTAAACGCACTAAAGATAAAAGTCATGGACAGCAACAAATAAGTGTTGCGCAAAACTTTGTTTGTTGCTAAAACTGAATCAGCCGTTCGTTGAATGGTTGAAACGTTATGTTTATTCATAAAATAACTCCAATGGTTTATGATTGTCTATTAATACTATTATAGCATAGATGGTGTCAAGGCCCATAAAAATCAAGACTGATAAGAAAGGAAAGCAATGAACGCAGCATTAATGCAAGCAAAAGAAATACTTTTAAAACCAACGGATATTACAGAGCAACACATCGAAAAATTATTGCACTCAATCAAAACAACACACATCGATACAGCTGATCTGTATTTTCAAAGCTGTAGTTATGAGTCGTGGTATCTAGAAGATTCGGAGGTGAAAAGTGGTAGCTATAGCATCGATCGTGGTGTCGGTATTCGCGCAGTAAGTGGCGATAAAACAGGTTACGCATACTGTGACAATATTCTATTACCATCGATGGAACAAGCGGCTAAAGCGGCTCGCTCGATTTCATTTGGATCGCATGCGATTACATCAACGCATCAAACAAGTCGTACGATCATACCCTACTACGAACATGTTAATCCGATTGAAACACTCAGTAAACAAGAGAAAATTGCTCTTTTAGAAGCAATAGACAAAGAAGCTAGACGTATTGACCCCCGCGTCATTCAAGTCAATGCCTCCTTAAGCGGCTGTTATGAGGTGATTTTAATTGCTACCCTAGATGGACACTTGTCGGCAGATATTCGCCCGATGGTTAGCATTCATGTGAGTGTGATTCTTGAAGAAAATGGCAGACGAGAATCTGGTCGCTCCGGTGGTGGTGGCCGAACAGCTTACGATTATTTTACAGAAAAAGAACGCGCTTTAGGATTCGCCAGAGAAGCCGTTCGTGAGGCTTCGGTCAACTTAAAAGCAGTTGATGCACCAGCAGGCACCATGCCAGTCGTGTTGGGTTCTGGTTGGCCAGGTGTTCTTTTGCACGAGGCAGTTGGTCACGGCTTAGAAGGCGATTTTAATCGAAAAGGGTTGTCTGCATTTGCTGGTAAGCTCGGCCAACAAGTAGCAGCCGCTGGTGTAACCGTTGTTGATAACGGAACATTGGCTCATCGTCGCGGCTCGCTATCTATTGATGACGAGGGCACGCCAACTCAATGTACCACATTGATAGAAGATGGTGTCTTGGTTAACTATATGCAAGATCAATTAAATGCAAAATTAATGGGCATGAAATCGACTGGTAATTGCCGGCGTGAATCTTACGCCCACTTACCTATTCCTCGCATGACCAATACTTATATGCTTGCAGGCAAGCATTCCCCAGAGGAAATTATTGCTTCCGTGAAAAAAGGGCTATATGCCGTTAACTTTGCCGGTGGGCAAGTCGATATTACATCAGGACAATTTGTGTTCTCAGCCAGTGAAGCTTATTTAATTGAAAATGGAAAAGTGACCACGCCAGTCAAAGGCGCGACATTAATTGGTAACGGCCCTTCGGTGATGAAGAAAGTTAGCATGATCGGGAATGATCTGGTATTAGACCCTGGTATCGGCGTTTGTGGAAAAGATGGACAATCCGTACCTGTTGGCGTAGGACAACCTACATTGAAAATTGACGCTTTAACTGTAGGTGGGACACAATAAATAAGCCGCTAGGCCAATCTAGCGAATATTTAATGCTTCATTGGCCGCACAGCTTCTTTTTTTAGAGAGCGTTCAAAAGCCCTGATGGTATCGAGCTTTTGGCTTATTATGAGCAGCAAAAAGAAACAACCAACACAGCAACGCCAATGACGGCTAGTACAGGATGTCCTAGTGCGATCATTCTGGGGATCGGCTTATTTGATAAATCAAAACTTAACAACGTTAAACCACCTAAAGCTGCCATAGATAAAAGCACAACGCCAACTATCAACAGCGGATCACGGTGCCCAGTATAGATATAAACAAATACAGAGATCAGAGCTGAAATAGCTAAGGCACCATGCACAAACACCGCAAACTTGGGTGTTCCCTTGCCACTTAAAATAGCGGTCAAAATCACCACACCAAACAATGCTGCAACAATAAATAACCCAACAGCAACTTTTAATAACATTTTATCTCCTTGATATCATCCTGAAAAACACCCAAATTAAAACGCTCAGGCAGCGGATTTATATCCAGCTGTTCCCGCTTGAGTTACCTATGGTACCATGTCATTAATATAAAAACAGGATGGCGATACAAAAAATGAAACTTAAACAATTAAACGCGCTCTTGAGCTTACTTCTCATGCCGTTAGTATGTTTCTCGAATCATTTTTTTTCTCAAAAGTTCTGTCTTTAAGGATGGAGATATGATTCCTCCAGACATCCTTAATGCAACGGCAAGGCACGTTCTGGCTGAAGCCAGTTTCTGGATATGGGCGTAAATAATACATCACAATCCTATCCATCGTACAAACTGGCTTGAAGCATGGAGTTGTATGGGAGAACGCGTTTCAAATTGAACGGTAAAGCTTGAAGGTGTATTCGCTTCAATCGCTTTAATTTTTCCCAAATCAACCACCTGCATCTCTGTGGCATAATAGCCACGGACCATTTTGATTTTAGGTATGACAAAATATATATCCGGTTTTGTCTCCGAATGTGAAGCTAATTGTTGAATTTCTGTGCTTGTCAAAGCGATATACTCTTGATGTTGAATTTGTCGTCTGAGCATGCGAGTTAAAGGTGGTGTTGTTTGAAAAGATTGAGAATAATTATCAGCAGACATCACCACCACCGGCAATGTCTCACTCGCAAGTTGCTTACCATAAGCTTCAGCAAAATATATCGGTTCTCGCTGTTCAATTTCGCTGATTGATTGGCTTTCGCCAGTTGCCAATGAATTATCAGGCTGCTTATCACATTTTAAAAACTTGGACTGTTTAAACCAACGGTCACTCGGATAATAAGCTATTAAAATAGAATCTTCTTTGATGGTATTAATAATCGACTGTGTCAATGTTGCAGGCACCGCAGGACAACCCCAACTTCGCCCCGCCCGACCATATTTTTTAATAAAAGCTTCATCAACATACCAACCGCCATGCATCACCACTGCTCGACCATCAGCATTATCATTAAAGCTCGCATCAAGCCCCGATAATTTTAGTGACAAACCATGCCGGCCATAATATGGTTTATTTGTGGCATAGACGCCGATGCTTGATGCTTTGCTATTGTATTGATTCGAAAAATAATTCGAAGAAAACACACCAGAACGAATACCATGTGAAACATAGGTATGAAATAACAATTTTTCACGATTTAAATCAAAGACCCATAATCTTTTTTCACGACTGGGTAAGCTGTAATCAATTAATGTTAAAAGACTTTTTTGGCCCAAAGCTGTCTGCTGACCACATTTTAAAATCGACAACACCTTATGAATAGCTGCTTCTGGCAAATGAGGTTCTGTGTGTTGAAGCATAGATTGAATTGCTTTGAGGGAATAAGTATTTTTTAAAACAGGATAATCAATCTTTGATAATACCTTCGGTGTTAACTCGTCCATCAAAGCATCCAAGGTTTTAGCCTGGATAGGCTGTACAGCGTGAAGGAGAAAACAAAACGAAACGGCGGACACAACTTGTGTTTTCATGGGCGTTCCTTTTTATTTTGACGCTACATTTAAAAATATAGTTCAGAGTTTAAAAAACACCTATTTTCTCGAAAAATACCATCAAGAAAGCGCATATCTGTTGTAAATTTGAACATAAGTGCCATCTTGTTGTATGGCTAACAACGCTTGATTAATATGCTCTATCAATGGCGCAGAACTGAGCATACCAACCACACCATTACCAAGACCTATGGGAATAGGATTGCCAACAGATTTAAAGATTCCACTCGTGTTAGCAAGCCAATATTTAGTTGTTGCTGTTTGCATCACAAACACATCAATTTTATCAGAAGCTAATGCATCAATCCCCGCCTGAGGCGAGGAATAAACTTCCAACGGGTATTTTTTTGCATAATTAACAGTCACTAAAGTGCGGATCAATGGGTCATCTGTCGTCCCAATACGGCTTCTTAAAATATCTTTTAATTGATTGAGGTTAGAACTTTTTTTGGCGAAAAACTGTATGCCACTGGGTAAATATGGAACACTGAATGCATGTTCCCCATCCCCTTTTAGTACAATCAAAGACGCCACAGCCACATCAAACTGATGTGCAGCCAATCCCATAAACACATCATTCACTGATGCCACTGGAACAAATTGACAGTGTAAATTGAGACGTTGACAAACAGAAAGCATGATGTCAATTTCAAAGCCCGTATAAACATTACGCTTGGCATCTGAGGTTTCAAACGGCGGATTAAAAATAAGCGTGCCTATTTTAAGCGTTTGCATATCATTTTGAGCAAAAGAAACGATAGAAATACAACTTAAAAATATTGCAGTTAAAAGGCTTCGACACATAACAATCCTTGTAAAATTAAGCAGATTTTCTTCACTCGCAATGAAGATCATCCTGATGTGGTAAAAAAGTACGGGTCTAGATATTTTTTTTGGCAGTTCCACACGTTTAATGTATAGTGTAATCATACAACCAGGAGTAATTCAAGATGACTAAAGTACTTGTGTTATATTATTCAAGCTATGGCCACGTTGAAACCATGGCGCAGGCCGTGGTGAAAGGAGCATCTGAAGTCCCAGGTGTGACAGTCGATTTAAAACGTGTTCCAGAAACCATGCCATTGGAAATTGCACAAAAGGCTGGTGTAAAATTAGACCAACCTGCCCCCATTGCCACACCGACAGATCTCATTGATTATGACGCTATCATTTTCGGCACCCCTACTCGCTTTGGCAACATGGCGGCTCAGATGCGTAATTTCCTGGATCAAACTGGTGGAATTTGGGTCAAAGGCGAATTAATTGGCAAAATTGGTAGCGTATTTACCTCAACAGGAACAGGCGCTGGGAATGAAACTACCATCACGTCTTTCTGGAATACATTGATTCACCACGGCATGATCCTAGCAGGCGTACCCTATTCCGAGAAAGGACTGACTAATATTGACGAACCAAGAGGCGGCTCGCCCTATGGCGCTGGAACAATCGCTGGTGCTGACGGCAGTCGAAAGCCTTCGAAGCTGGAGTTGACAATAGCTGAGGCTCAGGGGAGACATGTGGCCGAGTTGGCGAAAAAGATGGGATAAATCAGTCTCCTGGATGATTGGACTCCAAGCATCCAGGTCACTATTATCGGATGACCAGGCCTGATATATTTGATTGCTGTTGCTCTGAAAGTTCTGGAAATATTAACATCCCCATCTCACTGTCATAGTGCCTACTAACAAACTCATTTACTTCTTTTTCAAATGGCCCTAGAATGTACTTATTAGCTTTAGCATTCTTTAGAGTAGTCAAGGCATTCTGAAGGTCCTTTATGAGTGTTCTCTGTAAATTGTTTACCAAATTTTTTTGAACATTGTTACTAACATCAGAGCCTATGTTTTTCTCGAATTCGGCTACAATCTTATCTATTGCATCAAAAACTGAAGAATTTTTCTCACCTACAGTTTGACCGTTTTCAAAAGTTATTTTTCGTAATTGGTTTTCTAATGAACGAGTATCTATCAATCCTTCTATTTTTTCCAGGGCTATACGAACATCATGCATACCTTTCAGGGGATTGTAATCCGTCTTTTCCTCAAATTTCTCTAAAAATGTATTTTTTCTTGCATACATACCCTTTGCTTTTGGTATTGTCAAAAAGCCATCCTTATTTAACCGACAGTAAACATCATACCAGTTTGAGTCTTGATCAAATGCCTTTTTAATTTCGTGATGAGCATATATTTCGCGCAACAGGTCTTTTTTTATTGTGAGTGTTGTCCTTTCAGACGCATTTGATGTGGATGCATTATCCAGATTTTTTCTTGTTGCCTCTATCAACCCATCCACACGTTTACATTCAGGCTGAGCGGTCTCAAAAACAAGATCTGAACTTCTTGCGGCAAATTGAAACATGTATAAAAAACATTGAACAGCTGAGAGTAAAAAGCCTTGAATGGTTAAATTATTATAAGAAGTTAAATAGCTATCATATAGACTCGAATCCCCTAAATCAGGATTGATAGCACATACCTTGGAAAATATAGTCATAATATCGCGATACTCACTTTTTTTCTTAACATCTAATCTATCCAGAAAATTCTTCACTGTATTCATCTTATTTTTACAGCTGGTTTCCCCTTCAGGGGTTCCCATAACTTTTTGTTCAAGAATTTTAATTAGCGAATCGAGCTGCGCCTTTTTTTCAGGAAAATTAGAAACTAATTTATTTCTATAATCTTCAAGAAGTTTTTGCAATTGCTTGTTTAAGCTCGCTCTATCTAAGCTTATACCAGGCACTTTGAGCTTAGCAAGCTCATCGTAAGTCATTATAGCTTCTATCAGTCGCTTCTCAGTGGGGGAAATTAAAGATGCAATATAATTTTTCAAAGAAAATCCCGTATAAGTAGTGCTATCAATTTTATCCACCAATAGCGTATTTATCCCACCCAATTCAGATAATTCTTGTAGCTTTTTAAACAAACTTATGATTTTAATTTGCTCGTTTCCAGTTTTCTCAGATATAAAATTTGTCTGTTCGTTAGAAATATGCAGCTTACTTAATTCCAAACCAGCTTTATTCAACTTAGTCATTTGAGGCCTCTAAAAAAAGTTAAATCGAATAACTATATGTTACAACAAAAAAACAAATAGTCAAACTTTTAAACTGTAAATTCTTTAAATGTACGGGACAAATCAAAAATCTCTCAAATTCATACGGTTGTATTTTTTTAAACTTCTCATTTAGAATTTCATTATATTGAACTACAATAAAAACAAACCCTTACCGGATGTCATCATTTATGCATTT
>VFQP010004400.1_pt1 | contig 13190 bp, 10 predicted proteins | sample 3512351 | NCBI WGS metagenome assembly VFQP01 (sample SAMN10412372, study PRJNA504923) | tailings metagenome | isolation source: Relicate 1 Philex TSF1 revegetated site | place: Philippines: Tuba, Benguet | collected 2017-08-29 | reverse complement strand
AAACCGTGGGGCCGCAAGCGTATAGGCGTACATTGCCCGCATCGATCGGGTGGAATTCTTCTTTTTGCCGCGTCAGCGTATTGTGGATGTAAAGAGCCATCGGAAACAGGCCGCCTTAAAGTTTAAACGTCACGAAAAAACCGCCGCTGTCATCGCGCATCACCGGTACGGCATTGACGATGTAGCCGTTGTATTTTTCAAACTTGAAATAACGCGCCACGGGCTGGAACAATGTCTCGCCGGCGCCGGGGCGCACAGGGTCGAAGGTGACGTAGAGCGTTTTGGACGAGGAGCGTTTGCAATATTTGACGACATGGTCGAGCTTTTCCAGCGCGGGTTCTTTTTCCATACCGCGCAGGTCAACCTTCACCTCCGCCTCTTCGACGGGCGGGTGGTTGGTGCCGATGTTTTGCAAAAACTCCATTAGAAATCCTTTTGTATAGCGTGGTACAAGATAGCAGGTTTTTTGGCAAAAATGAGTCCCTTTATGACACAAAATTTCGACCTGATCCTGAAGGGCGGCACGGTCTGCCTGCCGCACGGCACCGCCCAGACCGACGTTGGCGTCACGAACGGCAAGATCGCCGCCATCGGTACGCTGGATGCAGGACGCGCGGCCGAAGTAATCGATTGCGCGAACCTGCATATCCTGCCCGGCGTCATCGACAGCCATGTGCATTTCCGCGAACCGGGCTTGACGCATAAAGAAGACATCATGACGGGCACGCTGGCCGCGATTGCGGGCGGCGTGACAACCATCTTTGAAATGCCGAATACGGAGCCGTTGACCATCACCGCCGAAACCCACCGCGATAAAATGGCGCGGGCGGAGGGGCGCGCGTTCTGCGACTATGCATTCTACATGGGCGGCTGCGACGGAAACGCCCATTACCTGCACGAGCTGGAGCGCCTGCCCGGCTGCAGCGGCGTGAAGGTTTTCATGGGGTCGTCCACAGGCGCACTGCTGGCCGCCGAAGACGAAACCATTTTAAAAATCATGCAATCCGGCACGCGCCGCCTCTGCCTGCACGCCGAGGACGAAGCGCGTCTGATTGCGCGCAAACATATCGCCGCGGACAGCGCGGATGTCAAAACCCACCCCGAATGGCGTGACGCGCAATGCGCGCTGACAGCCGTGCAGCGCGCGGTTGCCCTGGGCCGCCAAAGCGGCCGCCGGCTGCATTTCCTGCACACCACCAGCGCCGAGGAAATGGCGTATTTGCAGGCGCACAAAGACATCGCCACCATCGAAACCACGCCGCAGCACCTGACGTTATGCGCCCCCGACTGCTATGAACGCATGGGCACGCGCGCACAAATGAACCCGCCCATCCGCACGCGGGAACACCGCGATGCGCTGTGGGCGGCCATCAACGACGGCACCGTCGATACGCTGGGATCCGACCACGCGCCGCACACACTGGATGAAAAGGCAAAAACCTATCCGTCATCGCCCAGCGGCATGCCGGGCGTGCAAACCATGCTGCCCGTCATGCTGAACCATGTGCACGAAGGCCGCCTGAGCCTGATGCGTCTGGTCGACCTGTTGGCCCATGGCCCGCAGCGCGTGTACGGCATCGCGCACAAGGGTCGTATCGCCGCCGGATACGATGCCGATTTTGCGATTGTGGATTTAAAAGCCACACGCAAAATTTCGAACCGCTGGATCAAAAGTAAATGCGGGTGGACGCCCTATGATGGCATGGCCGTAACAGGCTGGTGCACGGGCACTATTCTGCGCGGCCGCATTGTGATGTGGGAAGATGAAATCCCCGCCGCCATCGCCCGCCATCCCCGCGGCCAAGCGGTGCGGTTTGCTGAAACATTGATAGAATCAAACATAACCGACGATGCACCGGTCGCCTGCCCCCCGCACACCTGCTGCGGGTGATAAAAATAGAAAATGACGCGTAAACAAGTGTTTAGATTCAAAAATATGAATCTTTTTTGTCATATTCCTGTATTTTTACATGATTTATTAAGCCTAAATGTATACAATTTTAAATAACTGCCGCATTCCGCTCGGAATGGTCAGAGACGGCAGATCGATCAAACTCAAAGATGCGGCACAGGGGTCACTAATTGACAGAGCAGGGTAAGACGCAAAAGCCGGTGGCTAAAACCGGACCGTCCCTTTCGGGTTCGTTCCGCGACCAGTTCCGCTCCGCCTCGCTTTGGGATCACCTTGCGGCGCCCGCGCGCATCTGGCGCAGCAAAATCAGCTGGCGCATCACCATTACCGTGTTCTTGACCATTTTGACGGTGCAGGCCGTCGTGCTGTCGGTCACCGCGACGGACTTCAAACAGCAAAAGCTGCATGAAATGCGCGAACTTGCGCGCGTCTTCATTATATCGTCGCTGACAAATACCGATGACCAGCTCAGCTCGCCCTTATCCGGCGAGGACGCCGACAAGCTCTTTAGCGAAACCATGATCGGGGGCATTGCGATTTACGGCGTCGATTATAACCTGATCCAGATTTACGGCGACACCGCCATGCTGCGCCCGAGCGCGGATAGCGAAGCCCCGCAGCAATATCTCAGCGCCAACAACCGATACTATGAAGTCGTCCTGCGATCGCAGGAACTGCGCCGCCCCTATCATATCGTGGTCAAGCTTTATACGGCCAATATCACGCCGCTGATCCGCCAGCATATCCGGCAATCGATTTTGATCATCATGTTGCTGTCAGGTTTTGTGACCAGCGTTTTGATGCTGGTGCTGGGCCAGTGGCTGCTGGAGCCGGTGATGGTTCTGCGCAACAACCTGCTCAGCGCCGCGCAAAACCCCGAAAAACCCGATGTACGCCGCGCGCGCCGGGAAACCCGCGATGAAATCGGCATCGCCCTTCGCATCGCCAACGACCTGATCCGCCAGAACGCGCACAACCTGCGCAAACTGCGCTCGCAGGCCGAGGATAAAATTCACAAGCTGGCATACTACGACAACCTGACCGGGTTGCCGAACCGTACCTTCTTTCTTGAAAAGCTGGACGACAACATTCGCCACCGCGTCGCCGAAGAAGAACGACGCCTTGCTGTCTTCGCCATCGACCTTGACCATTTCAAGGACATCAACGACACGATGGGTCACGAATTCGGCGACAAATTGCTGGAGGCGATCGGCAAACGCCTTGTAAAGGCGCTGCCCCCCGGCTCGCTGATTTCACGCGCCAGCGCCGATGAATTCACCGCCATGGTGGTTTTGAAAGACCACTACACGGATACATCCGTGCTGGTCGACCAGATTTTCAACGCCGTGGCCGAGCCCGTGAGCATTCTGCACGAACGCTTCCAGATTCGCGTATCGATCGGCGTCGCGCACTCCCCCGATGACGGCATGGAAGCGCGCCAGCTGATGAAAAACGCAGACATCGCCCTTAACCGCGCCAAGGAAGAAGGCCGCGATACGGTACGTTATTATTCCGAAGATTTCGATCTGGCCGTACAGCAGCGCTTCCAGATGTTGCGCGACCTGCGCACAGCCCTTGAGGAAAACCAGCTGCGCCTTTATTTCCATCCGCAGTTCGACCTGCGGTCTGGCCAGCTGATTGGTGTCGAAGCCCTGCTGCGCTGGTTCTGCCCCGACAACAGCAAGGAAGGCGGCCGTTTTATTTCCCCCGCCGATTTCATTCCCGTCGCCGAACAATCCGGCCTGATCGTGCCGATCGGGGAGTGGGTCATGAAAACCGCCTGCAAGATCAACAAGCAATGGCAAGACAAAGGCCTGCCGCCGTTCCGCATGGCGGTGAACATTTCGGGCGTGCAGTTCCACCGCGCGGACATCGTCGCGCTGACCGCCGCCGCGCTGAAAGAAAGCGGCCTGGACCCGAAATGGCTGGAGCTGGAAGTAACCGAAAGCGTGTTCATGGAAAACATGCATGTCGCCATCGATATTCTGAACCAGCTGCACCAGCTGGGCGTCGAGCTGGCCGTTGACGACTTTGGTACCGGCTATTCGTCGCTGAGCTATCTGCGCCAGTTCCCCATCGACCGCCTGAAGATCGACCAGTCGTTCATTAGAAATGCGCTGGTCAACAACGACGACCGAATGATCGCCAAGACCATCATCACGTTGGGCCACAGCCTGAACCTCAAAGTCATCGCCGAGGGCGTGGAGACGGTGGAGCACGAAGAATTCCTGCGTAGCGAAGGTTGCGACGAGGTGCAGGGCTTTAAATACACCAAGCCGCTGCCGCAGGATCAGCTGCGCGAATATGTCATCAATCACAATCGCATGATGGCAAGCGCCACCCCCCTGAAAGTGGTCGAAGACAAGTCGGGCGCATAAAGCGTTTCGGTCGCTATTCCCTTGGATTTTTAACCCGCGTCCCGCTATGCTGGGCGCATGGTTAGTCTTGTATCGCACCCCGTTTCGAAATCGCTGTCCGGCATCGCCCGCGTGCCTGGCGATAAATCCATTTCGCACCGCTCGCTGATGTTCGGCGCGCTGGCCAGCGGCGTCACCGAAATCACCGGCCTTTTGGAAGGCGAAGACGTCATCCACACCGCCGAAGCGCTAGAAGCGATGGGAGCCAAAATCGTGCGCCCTGCAGAGGCGGGCGGGGTGTGGCATGTGACCGGTGTCGGTGCCGCAGGGCTGAAAAACCCCGCCAAAGAAATCTATCTTGGCAATAGCGGCACATCGACGCGTTTGCTGATGGGGCTGGTCGGCGGATATCCCGTGCGCGCCACATTTACGGGCGATGCATCGCTGAGCAAGCGCCCGATGGCACGGGTCAGCAAACCGCTTGAACAAATGGGCGTTAAAATCATCACCGCCGAGGGCGGCAAACTGCCCCTGACGGTCGAGGGGTCTGAAACCCTGCGCGAAATTTCGTATACCCTGCCCGTCGCATCGGCGCAGGTAAAATCGGCGATCATTCTGGCGGGCCTTGCCTGCGCCGGTGAAACCGTGGTGATTGAACCCGAACCGACGCGCGACCATTCCGAACGCATGCTGCGTTTTTTCGGCGCCGATATTCGCAGCGAAAGCAAACCCGACGGCAGCAATGTTATCACCGTGCGCGGCAAACCCGTGCTGACGGGCAAGCCGGTGATGGTGCCGGCCGATCCCAGTTCCGCCGCTTTTGCCACCGTCGCCGCGTTGATTGTGCCGGGATCGGATATCGTCCTGCCGCAAGTATCCATCAACCCGCTGCGCACAGGGCTTTACGCCACATTGCGCGACATGGGTGCCGACATTACGTTTGAAAACGAACGCGAATTGTCGGGCGAACCCGTGGCCGATATCCACGTGCGTCATAGCAAACTGAAAGGCGTGACCGTGCCCGAGGCGCGCGTGCCGTCAATGATTGACGAATTCCCCATCCTGGGCGTGGCCGCCGCCTTTGCCCACGGCACCACGTATATGACGGGGCTGGAAGAGCTGCGCGTGAAAGAAAGCGACCGTCTGGCCGCGATTTACAGTGGCCTGACCGCATCGGGCGTGACCGCCCGCATGGGCGACAGCACGCTGGAAGTAGACGGCGGTGCGGGCGCAAAACCCGTGGGCGGCTGCACCATTGAAACACATCTGGATCACCGCATCGCCATGAGCTTCCTTGTGCTGGGCATGGCCGCACAGCAGATGATTGCGGTCGACGATGCCGACACCATCAACACAAGCTTCCCCGCCTTCGCCGCACTGATGAACGCGCTGGGCGCAGATATCCGCGAGATGCGAGAAGCCGCATGAGTAGTTGGCCTCTGGACGGAATCGTCATTTTCGTTCTGCTGCTTCTGGGATTGGCTTGCCTCATTTTAAGCCCGCTTTTTAATCTGCGGAGCAAGGACGTACCAACCGTGCCGCAGGCAGATGGCAGCATTCATATGAAACCGCTGCCCTCAACCTATGCCATGTGCGCGGGGACTTTGCTTGTCTGCGTTTGCACGACCTATGCCGCGCTACAAGCCGGCGGCTGCTTTAACATGACCGCAAGCGAGAATGCGCAGAACCGCCTGATTGGCTTTGGGCTCAGCGCTGTTTTTTGGCTGGGTGCGGGATACATGATACATCTGCTGCTGCTCACAACATTTCGGTTTGATCGCACCCACCTGTACCGGCGAAACGCCACGGGCAAAGAGACCGCATATCCCTTCGAAAATCTGACCGAGATTATTTATCGTGGCCACGACCTGCGCCTGCGTTTGCAAGACGGATCAAAAGTCACCCTCCCACAAAGCGGACGCAGCGGCTTGCCGGCCTTTGCCGCTGTGTTCAACAGCTATGTATTGCGTTTCAGCCCGCCGCCCGCCGCGCCGCTGCAAGACACCGCCTTATTCGCCACGCTGGCCGGACAGCGGGTGATCATCGGCTTCTTTAGTCTGGATGAAAATTGGCTACCGCTGCTACGCGCCGAAATAACAGGCACGTTCGAGCAGGCGGATAAAACCGGTATCGTCATCCGCACGGATGACGGACAATGGCTCAGCGCCCCCGCAAACCTGCGCGGGCTTGGCCAGATTGCGCCGCCGCCCACAGGCGCGGCCACGGAAAACGGTTCCTTGCCACCTGCCTTTAGCATGGCCTATTTCCTCGCCGAGGATCAGCCGATTCCCGTGCACACAAGCCATCCGCGCGCTTGAATACCATAAATATAAATTCTACGCATGGCGCGTTAACCATTAATATATTGATTCTTAATCGTTTTTTGTGATATAAAAAGTCCCGTCAGGCCATAAGGCATTTGACTTTTATACGGCTTATGTTAATTTCTCGCATTCGATTTATATCATATATGCGCGCCAGCCGACGGAGAGCCCAGCTATGCAAACGAACTTCAGAAAAACAGATTTCATCCCGCAGCCCAAAGCCGCGGCCGACAGCAACAAGAAGATCGTGATCGCCGTTGACGGCCCCGCCGCATCGGGCAAGGGCACGCTGGCTAAGAAACTGGCAAGCCGCCTTGGCTATGCATATTTGGATACGGGCGCGTTGTACCGCGCGGTCGGCATGGCGACGCTGGAAACCGGCGGCAACCCCGAAAGCTGGGCGGAAGTGCAAACCGCCGTGCAGATCATCACCCGCAACCTGACGCCGGAGCTGCTGGCCAGCCCCGCCCTGCGCACGCCGGAAGTCGCCGAAGCGGCCTCCAAAGTGGCTGCCATCCCCGAAGTCCGCCAGGCGCTTTTGGATTATCAACGTGAATTTGCCGCAAACCCGCCCGGTAATGTGGGCGGTGCGGTGCTGGACGGCCGCGATATCGGCACCGTCATCTGCCCCGATGCTGACGTGAAATTCTTTGTGACCGCATCGGTCGAAGAGCGCTCCCGCCGCCGCTTCGAAGAGCTGAAGGCCACCAGCCCGGATAAAGGCGCGATCCTCAGCCAGTCGCAAGTATTGGCCGACCTGAAACGCCGTGACGAGCGCGACCAAAGCCGCGCCGCCGCCCCAACCAAGGCCGCGACCGACGCCTACGTCCTTGACACCACCACGCTGAACGCGCAGCAAGCGCTTGACCAGGCGATCAGCGTGATCCGCGCCAAGTTCCTGTCGGAAACCAACGACAACACGGTTGCCATGCGCAAGCCGCCGCAGCCGTAAACCGGCCGCGCATAATGGACACAAAAAACGGCTCCCATTGTGGGCGCCGTTTTTTGTTTGTCCGGTCTAAACTCAGCGCGTACCGCCGTGCCATCCGCCGCCGCTTCCGCTGCTGCCAAAATAGCGCGTGGGCGGCACAGACTCGCCGTGCTTGCCCTGTATCTGCACAAACGCAAAAGCCATGATAGGGCCAATCACAGGTATGGCGATACAAAGGATCGCCCAAAAAATGCGCACGGCGGGGGATTCTCCCCGCGCACACCAAATACGGCGCAGGGCAAAAACGGCAAAAAGAGCGTGAAACGCGATAACGTGTGCAAATTCTTGCCAAATAGGCATGGCTCCCCTCCCTCTTTTTACATTATGTCAAAAAATGGTGCGGTTTTGAAGGCCTCTCGCAGGCGCCTCTCCGCCCCTGCTATTTTCCACCCCGATTTTATCGCTTTTTGCCTGTTTTTACGTGGTTTTTATTGACTCATGCGGGGTGAATCCCCTATCAATTCCCCAGCAATCCACAGGCTCGGGTGCCGCATGGCGGCCTATGGGTTGTATTTCATCTGAAAAGTGAGAACTAAACACATGGCAAAAGTAGCCGCAAAAATTATCGATGATGTATCCGTTGCGGACATCACCGGCGAGAAAATGAGCTTTGAAGCTCTGCTCAACGAAACCCTGAAAGATGTCAAATCTTTCGAAGGTAACGTTGTCGAAGGTACCGTGATCGGCGTTGATGACGAATTCGTCACGCTCGACGTTGGTCTGAAATCCGAAGGCCGCATCCCCTTGCGCGAATTCGGCGCCGCCGGCGTGCGCGCTGAAATCAAAAAAGGCGACAAAGTCGAAGTATTCGTCGAGCGCCTGGAAAACAAAGAAGGCGAAGCGGTCCTGAGCCGCGAGAAAGCCCGCCGCGAAGAGAGCTGGGTTCTGCTGGAAAAGCAGCACAAAGCAAACGAACGCGTCACCGGTATCATCTTCGGCCGCGTCAAGGGCGGCTTCACGGTCGACCTCAACGGCGCTGTTGCGTTCCTGCCTGGCTCGCAAGTGGACATCCGCCCCGTGCGTGATATCTCCCCGCTGTTCGGTACGCCCCAGCCCTTCCTGATCCTGAAGATGGACCGCCAGCGCGGTAACATCGTCGTTTCGCGCCGCGCCGTCCTCGAAGAGTCCCGCGCAGAAGCACGCAGCGAACTGGTTTCCAACCTGAAAGAAGGTCAGGAACTGCAAGGCGTGGTCAAAAACATCACCGATTACGGTGCGTTCATCGACCTCGGCGGCGTAGACGGTCTGCTGCACGTGACCGACATCTCCTGGAAGCGCATCAACCACCCGTCGGAAGTTCTGACAGTCGGCCAAACGGTCAACGTCAAAATCATCCGCTTCAACGAAGAATCCCAGCGTATCAGCCTCGGCATGAAACAGCTGGAAGGCGATCCTTGGGGTGATGTTGCCGGCAAGTTCAAAGTGGGCGAGCGCTACAAAGGCCGCGTCACGAACATTGCCGACTACGGTGCATTCGTTGAACTGGGCGATGGCATTGAAGGCCTCGTGCACGTCTCCGAAATGTCCTGGACCAAGAAAAACGTCCACCCGGGCAAAATCGTATCCACAAGCCAAGAAGTCGAAGTTCAGGTTCTGGACGTTGACCTCACCAAGCGCCGCATCAGCCTGGGCCTGAAACAGTGCACGGAAAACCCGTGGCTGAAGTTCGCGTCCGACCGCAAAGCGGGCGACGTACTGGAAGGCGAAATCCGCAACATCACCGAATTCGGTCTGTTTGTCGGTATCGGCGACCAGATCGACGGCATGGTGCACCTGTCTGACCTGTCCTGGAGCGAAGCTGGCGAAGAAGCCATCAAGAACTTCAAGAAAGGCGACACGCTCAAGGTCAAGATCCTCGAGATCGACGCCGAGAAAGAGCGCGTATCCCTGGGTATCAAGCAACTGGACAGCGATCCGTTTGCAGATGCACTGGGCGGCGTAGCAAAAGGCACGACCGTTACCTGCACGGTTACCGAGATCACCGACAAAGGTATCGAAGTTTCCGTGAACGAGAAGCTCTCGGGCTTCATCAAGAAGGGTGACCTGAGCCGCGAACGCTCCGAACAGCGCCCCGACCGTTTCGCTGTCGGCGAAAAAGTCGATGCGAAGGTTCTGAAGGTAGACCGCTCCGGCCGCAAGCTGGAACTGTCGATCAAGCAGCGCGAAATCGACGAGGACAAACAGGCAATGGCCGAATACGGCTCGTCTGACTCGGGCGCTTCGCTCGGCGACATCCTCGGTGCCGCTCTGCAAAAGAAAGGCAAGAAAGACGCTGAATAATCTTCAGCCGATTTCACCGTTAGCAAAACCCCCGAAGGCAACTTCGGGGGTTTTTGTTTTTGAACAGTCCATCAGCATAAACAAAACCCGATTCCTATTGACGAAAAACAATCATGCTCCATAATCGCGCACATCCATTTTTTTAGCTTATAAACCCGCCACACCGGCAGCGTGCCGATTTCACCGCCAGCGCCGATGGCAACAGGAGACTGCCCCATGAAAAACAATACCCAGACCATGACGCGCGAACAGGCCGTTGCCGCCCTTGATATCCACTCCGCGCCCAGTCTCGGCCATCTGGACGCAGCCGACCTGCTGGCGCCCAAACCGCAAACGCCCGAGGGCAAGCTGCTGCGTCTGGCGCGTATCAATGTCAGCAGCACGATCGGCATCACCGAAGAGCTGGGTCAGGCGCGCGAGAGCTATCAGTTTGCAAGCCTTGCTGATGCGCAAGAGAAGCTTGCCACCAGCCGCCGCGAACATTACCTGCAGCATCGCAGCGCCATCACCACTTTGCTGATGGACGAAAGCACGCAGGCCGCGCTGGCACAGGAACAAGCCGCCGGCAAAGACGCACCGAAGCCCGTCACAGCGGCAGCTGCCAAAGCCGCCGCCACGGCAAAGGCCATTGACGATGCGCTTGATGCAGGGTTCAGCTTTGAGCTGCGCCCCCTGAAAGAAACGCTGACGCTGCCGGCGCAAATTCTGAACGTCGGGCAAAGCGTATATGTGGTGCGCGACACCCACGACCTGCCGAAGATGAGCCAGGAACAAGTCATTTCCCGCGATGTCGTGCCTGCATTCTTCGGCGGGCTTTCGGCACAGTTCAGCTATGCCCTGACGACAAACGGTCAGGCGGCACCTGACGCCGCCAACAAAGACGATGCCCGTATCTTTGCCGCTGCCGGACGCGACGATGCGCCGGCCGGACTTGCCGCGACCGGCAAGAACATGCTGGTTTTCAACAGCATCGCTGCCGCGCGCGAAGTCCTGCGCAATATCGTCAGTGAAAAACTGGATGCAGCAGACACCGCCCGTCATGCCTTGACGCAGAGCCTGCGCGAACACGGCCTCACCCGCAAACCAAAAGGCCCTGCACAATAAAAGATACGATCGAACAAAAAGCCCCGAAGCCGTATCGGGGCTTTTTGCTTACATTACTTCCAAGCCATCAGCGTCTTGCCATGATCAGCAAGCCAGCGGCGGGAAGATTTGGCATCCGTCGTCAGGCTGGCGCAAAGGCGCCAGAAGGCGGGGCCGTGGTTCATGTGGACGCGGTGGGCGACTTCGTGGGCGACCAGATAATCCATCACGTCATAGGGCGCGAAGATCAGGCGCCATGAATACATCAGCTTGCCGTCACTGCCGCAGCTGCCCCAGCGCGATTTGGGGTCGAGCACGCGCACGGCTGACGGCTTCAGCCCCAGCGACGCCGATTTTTCGTGCGACATCGCGGTCAATTGCCGGAGCGCCTCGGCTTTGAGAAAGTCACGCAGACGGCGATGCAGATGCGCGGCATCGCCATGCACGATAATCGTATCATTTTCGATGCGCGTCACCCCGCGGCCGGCGGCATGTACAATCTGCATCGGTTTACCGCCGACAGATACCGTATCGCCTGCAGCGAACATGCGGGCGGGGGTGATTTTCTGGCGGTGTTTTTCGATCCAGCCCTGGCTTTCACGCACAAAGCGCTCGGCCGCTTTCAGCGATGTGCGTTTCGGCCATGTCAGCACCACATCGCCAAGGCGCGGGTCAACGCGCAGCGCCAGACGTTTGGCACGGTTGTTGGGCACGACGCGCACACCGCCGATTTCAGGGGGCGGCGCGGGCGCCTTAAGCGTTGGGACGAGGCGTTTGAGCATCACGTGCCGCCAGCAAACGGTTAAGCGCATCGATATAGGCGCGGATCGACGCCACAATCACATCGCTATCGATCCCGATGCCGTTATAAGTATGTCCCTGCCCCGCCAGCCGCACGTTCACTTCGCCCTTGGCGTCGGATCCATGCGTGAGAGCTTTCAGTTCGTAGTGCGTCAGCAGCACATCATCGTGCGGCACCAGAATACGCATGGCCTTGAAGCTGGCATCGACAGGCCCCTTGCCGGTGGCACGGGCTTTGCGGCGTTCGACGTCGAGTTCGATTTCCAGTTCCGCCTCTTGCGGGCCGAAAGAGCCGGATTTGATGCCAAGGCCGACAAACGACACGCGTTCGCGCGGCAGACCTTCGGTGGCAGTCACAATCACGCGCAGGTCTTCGTCGCTGACCTTGCGTTTGCGTTCGGCAAAATCCTGAAAACGGGCGAAGGCGGCATCGAGGGCGGCTTCGTCGAGTTCAAACCCCAGCGTACGCAATTTGGCGCGGAAGAAACTGCGGCCGGAATATTTGCCCAGCACCAGTTCGGTTTTATCGCGCCCGACCGATTCCGGTGTCATGACGTCATAGGCGCTGCCATCCAGATGAATGCCGGATTCCTGCGAAAAGACATTCAGGCCAATCACGGGCTTGCTGGGCTGGATAGTAAAGCCCGTCAGCTCGCTCAGCAATTTCGCGGCGGGGACGAGGCGTTCGGTAATGACGCTGCTTTCGTATGACAGCAAATCCTGACGGGTGCGGATAGCCATGACGACCTCTTCCAGCGCGGCGTGTCCTGCGCGCGCGCCGATACCGCCCAACGTCACGGTCACCTGGCGTGCGCCGGCCTCCAGCGCGGCCATGCTGTTGGCAAGGGCGTGGCCAAGGTCATTGGGGCAATCAACGGACAGTACCACGCGGTCGGCCGCGGGGACGCGTTCTTTAATCATGCGCACAACCTGCGCGATCTCGGTAGGCACGCCATAGCCGACGCTGTCGGAAATATTGATCGTGCTGGCACCCGCGCGAATAGCGGCTTCGACCGCGCGGCAGAGGAAATCGGAGTCGGCACGCGTGGCGTCTTCGGCCGTCCACTGCACGTCTTCCACGTGGGCGCGGGCAGCCGTGACGCCTTGACGGATGGTATTCAGTGTTTCATCGGCATTCATTTGCAGGCGATGCTTCATGTGCTGCGGCGATACGGCGGTAAAGACGTTCAGGCGCACGCGCTGCAAACGGCGGGCAATTTGTGCGGCTGCCATGATGTCTTCGGGGCGCGTACGGCAGATGATGCCCAGCTTGGCGCCGCGCAGAACGGCGGCCACGCGGCGAATGGTTTCCATGTCTTCTTCGTCGGCGGGCATGCCCGCTTCGATCACGTCCACGCCCATGCTGTCGAGCATTTCAGCCATGCGCGGTTTGTCTTCGGGGCGCATGCTATGGCCCGGCGCGTGATCTCCCGCGAAGAGGG
>VFQP010004399.1_pt1 | contig 13190 bp, 11 predicted proteins | sample 3512351 | NCBI WGS metagenome assembly VFQP01 (sample SAMN10412372, study PRJNA504923) | tailings metagenome | isolation source: Relicate 1 Philex TSF1 revegetated site | place: Philippines: Tuba, Benguet | collected 2017-08-29 | reverse complement strand
CTTTTCCGGCATGCGCCAGTAGCCCTTGAACACGTTCGGGCCCTTGACCTCGACATTGCCGATCACACCGGGCGTGCACGGCTGGCCCTCGCCATCCATCACACGTACCGACACACCTGGCAACGGCATGCCTACCGTACCGCCAATGCGCTCACCCTGCGCCCGATCGTACGGATTCGACACCAGCATCACGGTCTCGCTCATGCCATAGCGTTCGAGGATCGTGTGACCGGTGCGCTCGCGGAACGCGTCGAACGTCTCCAGCAGCAGCGGCGCCGACCCCGACACGAACAGCCGCATATTGCGGCAGGCTTCCTTGTCGAAGCGCGCTTCCTGCACCATGCGCACGTAGTAGGTGGGCACGCCCATCATCACCGTGGTACGGGGAATGAATTTCAGGATCTGGCCCATGTCGAGCTTCGGCGCCCAGATCATCTTGGCACCTGCCAGCAGCGCGCCATGCGACGCGACAAACAGGCCGTGCACGTGGAAGATCGGCAGCATATGCAGCAGCACGTCGTCGCTGCGCCAGCCCCAGTATTCATGCAGCGTCAGCGCGTTCGATGCCAGGTTACGGTGCGTCAGCATCGCGCCCTTGCTGCGGCCCGTGGTGCCGGACGTGTACAGGATTGCGGCCAGGTCGTCGTCGGCGCGTTGCACGGTCTCGAACGTGTCCGGCTGCGCCGCCGCGCGCTGCAACAGCGAGCCCGTACGATTCTCATCGAGCGTGAACACATGCTCGGTGCCATGGGCGAACGCCACCTTCGACACCCAGCCGAAATTGTTGCTGCTGCAAACCACCACCGCCGGTTCGGCATTGCCGACAAAGTAGTCGATCTCTGCTTCCTGGTACGCCGTGTTCAACGGCAGGTACACATAACCTGCACGCAGCGTGGCCAGGTACAGGAACAGCGCCTCGGGCGACTTCTCGACCTGCACCGCCACGCGGGCGCCGGCCGGCAGTTTCAGCGCGGCCAGCAGGTTGGCGATTTTGGCCGTGGCGCGATCGAGATCGTCCCACGTGTAGTAGAGGCCATCATGCGTTTCGATGCAGCACGCGCTGCGATCGGCGGGAAAACGGGATTCGAACAGGGCGAACAGATTGGCGTTCATGGTACTGAGCAAGAGGGAATGGCGCGCCGGAAATGACAGGCATGGCGCACGTGCCAAGGCAGTGCAGCCGGCCATGATACCCGGCCGGCCGACATATTACTCCCCGGTGAAATCCGGAGGCCGGTGCGCGAGGAATGCCGCCACGCCTTCGGCATGGTCGCGGCTCGTGGCATAGGCGAAATGCGCGTCGAGCTCGGCTGCGGTCAATGCCGCCGGTTCGGGCGACAGGCGCCGAATGGTGGCCTTGTTGATGCGGGCCGCCAGTGGCGCGCCCGCACACAGGCGCTGCACCGTGGCGGCCACTTCGTCATGCAGCGCCGCGTCAGATACCACGCGTGTCAGCAACCCCTTGCGATCGGCCTCGGCGGCGTCGAATACGCGGCCTTCCAGCAGGATCTCCAGCGCCACCGCGCGACCTGCGAGCGCCAGCAGTCCACGCAGTTCGCCGGGCGCCATCGGAAAACCAAGCCGGTTGATCGGCACGCCAAAACGGCTGCCCGCGGTGGCGATGCGCAGGTCGCAATGGCACGCGATCTCGAGCCCGCCTCCCACGCATACGCCTTCGATTGCCGCCAGTGTCGGATGCAGGCATTCGGCAATGGCCTGCAACGCAGGCGCGATGGTTTCCGTGTGATAGCGGCGCACCGATGCCTCATCGCCACGCACCGCCGGGAACTCGGCGATATCGGCCCCGGCGGCAAAATTGCCGTCGGCACCGCGTACGACCACGCAGCGCAGCGACGTATCCGCCGACAGCGCGGCAAACCCGCTGGCCAGCGCCTGCCACATGCCGGTCGAGATCGCATTGAGCTTGCCCGGATGCGACAGCGTGACCAGGGCCGTGGCCCCGTCGCGTGCGAACGTGACAGTGCCGCCCATCAGTCGATCTTCGCGCCCGAGCGCTGCACCACCTCAGCCCAGCGCTTGATCTCGGCCCGCTGGAATTGCGCGAACTGTTCCTGCGTGTACTGCGGAATGTCGGAGCCGTTTTGCAGCCAGATTGCCTTCATCTCGGGACTGTTCAGTGCCTTGGTGGTTTCGGCGTAGAGCTTGTCGACGATCTCCTTGGGCGTTCCCTTGGGCGCCCACAGCGCGTACCACGTCGATACCTCGTAGTTCGGCACACCAGCCTCGGCCGCAGTCGGCACGTTCGGGAATGCGGCCGAACGCGTCTTCGATGCCACGGCCAGCGCCTTGATGCGGCCGCCGCGAATATGTTGCGACGACGAACCGAGTCCGTCGAACATCAGGTCTACCTGGCCCGCCATCAGGTCCGACAACGCGGGGCCGGCGCCCTTGTACGGCACATGCGCGAGGTCGGTCTGCGTCTGCAGCTTGAACAGTTCGCCAGCCAGATGGTGTGCCGATCCGTTGCCCGCCGACGCATAGTTGAGCTGGCCCGGATGCGCCTTGGCATAGGCAATCAGTTCCTTCAACGTATTGGCCTGCACCTTGGTCGGATTGACCACCACCACCTGCGGCGGTTGTGCGATCACGGTAATGGGAATGAAGTCCTTCTCGATGTCATAGTCGAGCTTCTTGTAGAACGACGGCGCAATCGCGTGGTGTGCGCCGCCGATGAAGATCGTGTAGCCATCGGGCGCGGCCTTGGCCGCGATGCTGGCGCCCACGGTACCACCCGCGCCGCCACGGTTGTCGATGACGAACTGCTTGCCCAGTTGCTTGGAAAGCTGCGCGGTCAACGGACGCGCGAACGCGTCGGTACCGCCGCCGGCCGGGAACGGCACGATCACGGTCACGGGCTTGTTCGGCCACGGATCAGCGGCCTGGACGGCCGGTGCATACAGGCTTGCGCCGGCACCGGCGACCAGGCCGGCCACTGCAAATACGCGCGCGAACGCGGTCAGACTGCGCTGACGACTCATGTACTGTCTCCTCTCTCTACTCACTGCGTGGAAAGTCAATCGAAGTACTACACGAACAGGCGGCGCAAACCGCCCGCCCCAAAACCACCCGACAAAAGTGCTTGCCATGGCGCCATACCGTGCCCGACCCAGGGGTCACAGGAGCTTTGCCACCGCGCGACTCACGCGTGGGTTGCCATCGCCAAGGCGTGCCAGATTTTCATCCAGCGCATCGGGTACGTAAAGATAATTCACCATCATGCCGCATGCTTGCGCGCGGCCTTTACGCGACAGGTCGGCGCCCCAGTTCACGCGCTCGACACATGCGCCATTGCCAAGATGGAAGCGCGCCACCGGGTCCGCCGGCATGCCCCTTGCGCCTTCACGCACCAGATAGTGCGCCGCCAGCGTCAAGGCGGTGTCGCGGATCACGGGATCGGGCGCATCGGCAGGCAAGGCGTTGAACCATGCACCACCGTCGGCCGGGGCCTCGCCGTGGCGCTCACGCCAGCGCGACAGCCGCTTGTCACCGAGAATGCGTGCAATCGACTCGCCATCCTGTTTGCGCAGCCAGTCGGCAAACCCCGGAATCGGCGACAACGTGGCAAATTGCTTGAGCTTGGGAAACTCGCGCTGCAGTTCCTCGATCACGCGCTTGAGCAGGAAATTGCCGAAGCTCACGCCGCGCAGGCCCGCCTGCGTGTTCGAGATGGAATAGAAGATGGCCCACTTCACGCGACGCAGGTCTTCCAGCGGTGCAGCCTCATCGAGCAGCGCCTGCACATTGGCCGCCATCTCCGGCACAAACGCCACCTCGACAAAGATAAGCGGTTCGCGCGGAATCCGCGGATGGAAGAACGCATAGCAGCGGCGATCCGAATCGAGCCGGTTGCGCATGTCGTTCCATGACGAGATCTCATGCACCGCTTCGTAGCGGATCAGTTTTTCGAGCAGTGACGCGGGCGAATCCCAGGTAATCGGCTGCAATTCGAGAAGGCCCACATCGAACCAGTTCGAGAACAGCGCTTCAAGATCTTCATCGAGTTCACGCAGCCCGTCGATGCGCTTGTGCCAGCGCAGCATGTCCGCACGCAAATGGATCAGGAAATGCAAGCCGCATGCACTGTTGCCACGCTGGCCGTGCTGCGCGGCGAAGCGCTTGAAGAAGCGGATGCGGGCATTCGACAATGCCTGCGACAAGCCCGAAGCACTGCCGGCCTGGGCGCTTGCGGCATCGCGTCCGGCAGCTACCTCAGCCAGCACCGCCAGCATGGCTTGACGCAGCGGTTCCGCCGCGGCCTGGTATTCATCCTGCCAGGCCTGCGCCGCGGCGTTGGCGGCGCCGTCAGTCAGGCGTGCATCGAAGCACTGGCGCAATTGCTCGCGCTGACGCTTGACTGCACGCGCGGACAACGTGGGTGCGTCTTCGGCACGCACGGCTTTGGGGGGCTTCTGCGCCGGAGCTTCGTCGCCCTTGCGGCCCCACCACCGGCCGAAGCGTGAGAACAGTGTGTCGCTGACGGGCTCGCTGGCTTCGAGCGGCGCACTGACTTTCTGTTGGTCTGCGGGATCGAGGGCAGTCATGTAGGTGTCCTGCTCGGGTGGAGATCGATGATTGCCGCAGTCTGTGCGGCATCCGCACCGACATCGGCCTGAACCTGTTCCGCATGATCGAGCGTGCGCAGCGCGCCCCGCTGGCGCAGCACATGGGTTTTCATCAGCGCCTCGGCGCCCTCCGGATCATGGGCCTTCAACGCCGAGAACACCGACAGGTGCTCGGCGCACGATTCATGAATGCGCCCTGGCAGCTTCAGGCTCTTGTGCCGCGACAGACGGAGCACCTTGCGCAGGTCGCTGACCACGCCCGACAGCCAGCGATTGCCGGCCAGGCGCTGGATGGCTTCGTGGATCTGGTAGTTGGTCTCGTAGTAGGCGTCGATGTCGACGGCCTGCGCGTAACGGGCCAACTCGGCGTGCAGCCCTTCCAGCGCCTCAAGGTCGGCCTGCGTGACATTGCGCGCGGCCTCGAACGCGCAGCGGCCTTCGAGCAGCGCCATCAACGGAAAAATCTCGTCCAGGTCCTGTTCGGTCAGCGCGTTGACAAAGCAGCCGCGGCGCGGCTCCAGACGCACCAGCCCCTCGGCGGCCAGCACCTTGAGCGCTTCGCGCAATGGCGTGCGCGACGTGCCCAGCGACTCGGCCAGTGCAACCTCGTCGATCCACGCACCCGGCGCCAGGCTGCGCTCATCGATCATCGCGCGGAGCCGGTCGGCCACTTCAAGGTACAGCGCCTGCCTGACGATTCGCATCCCTGCCCCTTGCCGTGCCCACTGGTATGACGGAAGAACTGCATGCCCGCGCGACAGGCGACATGAAACGCTCATGAGCGCCGGATAAGCCGCAATAATTCATAATTATGGATAAGCGATGGCGTCGCAAGCAGTTTCGATGCTGCATAGCGGCAACTGCGCAGCGGGCGTGGCGCGCGTACATCAAGCCGGCCATCGACCGTTGGTGGGGATTCAGCGAGGGTATGTCATGCAGAGGTGCGGCGGACAATCTCCCTGCCTCCCACAGAGAGATTGCCCGCGCGTGAAAGAACCGCATTGGGTGTTGTCATCGGCGCCAGGCCAGATGTGCCGGACGCATGCGGGTCAGATCATTTGCTGGCGCTGGCCCCGCGCCTGCCCCGTTCAAGCATCCATCGAGGGATGCGGATTTTCCCGTGCCTTTCCCGTTCGGCTTGTGGTTGTTGCCGCGGCATCTGCGCATCGTCGTGCGCATCCTCCCAAGTGATACCGCGCTGGACAGAGACTTTGGGCTGTCCTGACCCTTCTTGTAACGCGCTTAATAGCGAGGACCGTGCCAAGCACGATAAGTTATTGATTTCATTGGGGCGGACGATTCGAGACTTGTTACAGAAATCGAGTCATGTAACAGGATGTTTCTTCGTCGTTACGGCTTCAGTTACGCTGCCGTGCATATCCGAGGCGGCTGACAGCACGATTTGTGCGCATTGCACCATGCAGCAATGCGAGAATGTGTGGCCCGGCGCACGAAACCGTCGTGCCAACTGGTTGCAAAACTGAAACTGGCGCAGAAGACCGGAAAACAGCGGCAAGACAGCGCGCCTGAACCGATCGGAGAGGTCAATTGATGAACTGGGAAGAACAAGCCACGTCGACGTCGAGCCCGTCAGCGGCCGCTGACGCCACGCCGCGTCGCCTTGCATTTGCGTTCACGGGCTCGGGGTCCGAGTATTTCAGGATCTGGATCGTCAACACGTTGCTGACAATCATCACGCTCGGCGTCTATTCCGCATGGGCCAAGGTACGCACGTTGCAATACTTCTATCGCAGCACGCAGCTCGATGGCGCAACGTTCGACTACCACGGCAATGCAAAAGCCATCCTCAAGGGACGTGCAATCGTTTTCATACTGGTCATGGTCTACCAGCTGGCCGCACAGTTTTCCGCGGCGCTTGGACTGGTGCTGGCTTTGGCCCTGGCCGCCGCGTTTCCGTTCCTGCTGGTGCGATCGCTACGCTTTCGCATGGCCAATTCCAGCTATCGCGGCCTGCGCTTCGCGTTCACTGGCGCTGACCGCGACGGCTATTCGGTGTTCCTGCTCTGGCCGATCCTGACTGCACTGTCGCTCTATCTGCTGGGACCGGTCGCGCACCAGCGCCTTAAACGCTACCAGCACAACAACACGCGCTTTGGCACCGCACCATTCGCATTCGATGCCACGGCCGGCACGTTCTATCGTGTCTACCTGCTGACGGCGGTCGTGGTACTGGTCTTCCTGGTTGGGGGCGGGCTGCTCGGTGGCGGTATGGCCGCGTCGGTGGGCGATTCCAGGGCAGCGATCGGATTGGTCATGGGTCTGATGGTCATTGGCACGTTTGTCGGCCTGATGCTGATCGGCCCATTCTTCCAGGCCCGCATGCAGAACCTGGTCTGGAACCATACGACGCTGGCGCCGCACCGCTTCCGCAGTGAAGTGAAGGCCGGCCGCCTGCTCCTGATCACGATCACCAACCTTGTGCTGACCGCGTTGACGCTGGGGCTGTTCTATCCGTTTGCGCGCGTGCGCTCGGCGCGCTATCGCGTGCAAGCCATGACGATGCTCGCGGTCGGTCAGCTCGACGAGTTCGTGGCGGGCGAACAGCAGCAGGTCGGAGCGCTTGGCGATGCGGCGGTCGACTGGTACGACATCGATATCGCGCTGTAAAAACGGGACGGGATAACGGATCGCCATGGTCGCCGCGCAATTTTTCGATACGCGCTCGTCGCGCGCCCATCCAGTCGAGCTGACCGTCGATGATGGGCAGGCGGTTCTGCGTGACGCCGCCGGCGCGGAGCTGCGCCGCGCGCCATTGGCGTCGCTGCGTGTCTCCGAACGCATCAAGCGCGGACCGCGCCTGGTGACGTTCGCCGATGGCGCCTATTGCGAGATCACGGACCACGCCACGTTCGACGCCATGCTGGCCGCGACAGGACATCGCGAAGGCTGGGTGGCACGCGCCCAGAACAGCTGGCGACTGGCAGGATTCTCGCTGCTGGGGCTGGTGGTGTTCGTGGTGTTCTCGTATTACTACCTGCTGCCATGGACCGCGGCGGTGGTTGCACGCACGATACCGGCGTCGATCGAACTGCAGCTCGGCCGCGCCACGCTCGACAGCCTCGACCACGGTCTGGTCAAACCAAGCAGGCTACCCGAGGCCGAGCAGCAACGCATCCGTGACAACTTCGCCGCGCTGCGTCGCCCCGCCGATCCGGGCCACGACTACCGGATTCTGTTCCGCCAGGGCGATCGCATTGGTGCCAATGCGCTGGCGCTGCCGGGCGGCACCATCGTCGTCACGGACGAACTCGTGAAGCTGGTGGGCACCGGCACGGGCATGATGGGCGTACTGGCGCACGAGGCGGGCCATGTGACACAGCGCCATGGCCTGCAGCAGATCTTCCAGGCGTCCGCGGTGGGAGCACTGGCGGCGTATTTCCTTGGCGATATCTCGTCGATGCTCGCCACGGTACCGGCCGCGATGCTCTCGCTGCGCTATTCACGCGACCACGAGCGTGAAGCCGATGCGTTTGCCGTGGAGGTGCTGCGTGACAACCATCTGCCGGTATCGGCATTCGCCGATGCGCTTCAACAGCTGGAAGATGCGCACGGCGGCGGCCGGAGGCAGGCCGCCAACGATGACGAAGAGGAAGGATTCTTCTCGACACATCCGCTGACCAGGCAGCGGATCGAGGCGATCCGCGCGAGCGGGCGCTGAGGGCATTGGCTTCTATTGAATCGTGCAGGCTTAATCGCTCACACGAAGCGCTTAAACATCAATAGGCGCTCACATACAAGCGGTAAAGCAAGCCTGCAAGGCGATCCACGGCGCGCAACTAGCGCGCGGCCCCTGCCGCAGCCCCGTTCGCCTGCCTGCGGTATGCCCAAACCAGCATCAGCACGCCGATCAGGATCATCGGCAGGCTCAGCCATTGGCCCATCGACAGCCGGAGCGCCAGCAAGCCCAGGAAGGTGTCCGGCTCACGCGCGAATTCGGCCAGGAAGCGGAATGCGCCATAGCCAATCAGGAATACGCCCGACACCGCGCCCATTGGCCGCGGCTTGCGCGAGAACAGCCACAGGATGATGAACAGCGCCACGCCCTCGCCCGCAAACTGGTACAGCTGCGACGGGTGACGCGGAATGTTGTCGCCGGCCTGCGGAAAGATCATGCCCCACGGCAGGTCGGTCGGACGCCCCCAAAGTTCGCCATTGATGAAGTTGCCAATGCGCCCGGCAGCAAGGCCGCACGGAATCATTGGCGCGATAAAGTCGGTGACCTCCATCCAATGGCGTCGCCGCACCTTGGCAAATACCCACATCGCCACCAGCACGCCGAGGAAGCCGCCATGGAACGCCATGCCGCCTTCCCAGACCTTGAAGATCTCGAGCGGGTGGGTCAGGTAGTAGCTGGGCTTGTAGAACAGCACGTAGCCGAGCCGGCCGCCCAGGATCACGCCCAGCACGCCGTAGAACAGCATGTCGTCGAGGTCGCGCGACACCCAGCCGCGTGCCGCGATATGCGGCTGCTTGATGCGCAGACGACCAAACCACAGGAACATGATGAAACCGGCCAGGTACATCAGGCCGTACCAGCGGATGGCCAGCGGGCCCAGGTGAATGGCAACCGGGTCGAATTGCGGATGAACGAGCATGGCGTTACGAAAAGGGTCGATAGGTTGAGCGCACGACGGGAGTCGCTATGCCGTTATGCCACGGTTGTACGTCAGCCCGATGGCGCCGGCGCGTTCCATGGCGATGTCGATAAAGGATTGCAGCACCGGTGCCACACCGGCCGCGCCCTCGCGCCAGGCCAGCCCCGTTTCGATTTCGGGGGCCGTATCGCGCAGCGCAAGGTAGGACACGCCAGTGCGTCGCAGGTTGCATAGCGACGCAGGCACCAGTGCCACGCCCATGCCCGCTGACACCAGGCTCACAATGGTCTGCATCTGGATGGCCTCCTGGGCAATCACCGGCGTCAGGCCGTCGCGTGCGTAATAGGCCGTAATGATGTCATAAAACGCTGGCGCACTTCGGCGCGGGAAGATGATAAGCGGCTCGTGGGCGGCATCGCGCAGCGAGACCGATGCCGGCACCACGCTGCTATCGGACGGCTGCCATCCCTCCGGCACGGCCAGCACCAGCGGTTCGCGCACCAGCGGCAGGTACGAGACCCCATGTGGCAACACCGCCAGTTGGGGCCGGATGACCAGTCCCGCGTCGATTGTGCCGTCGACCAGCGCATCGAGCTGGACATCGCTGGTGGCCTCGCGCAGTTGCAGCTGGACTTCCGGATGCCGGGCACGAAAACGCCGCAGCAGTTCAGGCAGGATGCCGTAGTCGGCGGTACTGACAAAGGCGAGCGCCAGCGACCCCACCTCGCCACGCGCAAGACGCTGGGCCAGTCCGGGTAGCGCCGCCGCGTCGGCCAGCACGCGCCGCACCTCCGGCAGCCACTGCTGCCCGGCGGGCGTCAGCATGACCGACCGCCGCGTACGGACAAACAACCGGACACCAATTTCCTCTTCCAGCGACTGGATCTGCTGTGACAGCGGCGGCTGCGTCATCGCCAGCCGTTGCGCGGCCCGGCCGAAGTGCAGTTCCTCGGCCACCGTGACGAAGTAGCGAAGTTGTCGCAAGTCCAAGATCTTCGAACTCCACTGATATGTTTTTCGACTCAATAACGCTCGAATAATATATTTGACTCCCTAAAACGCAAAGCGCATGCTCTTCCGCACAACAAAGACATCCCCCGGAGAGACTCCATGGCTTACAACAAGCGTTCCCAGCACATCACGCAAGGCGTGGCGCGCTCCCCCAACCGTTCGATGTACTACGCGCTCGGCTACAAGAAGGAAGACTTCGACAAGCCGATGGTGGGCATTGCCAACGGCCACTCGACGATCACGCCCTGCAATGCGGGCCTGCAGCGCCTGGCCGATGCCGCGGTGGATGCCATCAAGGCAGCGGATGCCAACCCGCAGATCTTCGGCACGCCGACCATTTCCGATGGCATGTCGATGGGCACCGAGGGCATGAAGTACTCGCTGATCTCGCGTGAAGTGATTGCCGACTGTATCGAGACCGCGGCGCAGGGCCAGTGGATGGACGGCGTGGTCGTGATTGGTGGCTGCGACAAGAACATGCCGGGCGGCATGATCGCGCTGGCGCGCACCAACGTACCGGGCATCTACGTCTATGGCGGCACCATCCGGCCGGGCAACTGGAAGGGCAAGGACCTGACCATCGTTTCGTCGTTCGAGGCCGTGGGCGAATTCACCGCCGGCCGCATGAGCCAGGAAGACTTCGAGGGCGTGGAGAAGAACGCGTGCCCGAGCACCGGCTCGTGCGGCGGCATGTACACGGCCAACACGATGAGTTCGTCGTTCGAGGCGCTTGGGATGTCGCTGCTGTATTCGTCGACGATGGCCAACCCGGATCAGGAGAAGGTCGACAGCGCGGCCGAATCGGCCCGCGTGCTGGTGGAAGCGATCAAGAAGGACATCAAGCCGCGCGACATCATCACGCGCAAATCGATCGAGAACGCGGTGTCGCTGATCATGGCCACGGGCGGTTCCACCAATGCGGTGCTGCATTACCTGGCCATCGCCCACTCGGCCGAAGTGGAATGGACCATCGACGATTTCGAGCGCATTCGCCTGCGTGTACCGGTGATCTGCAACCTCAAGCCGTCGGGCGATTACGTGGCCACCGACCTGCACCGCGCGGGCGGCATTCCGCAGGTCATGAAGATCCTGCTCAACGCCGGCCTGCTGCACGGCGATTGCCTGACCATCACGGGCCGTACGCTGGCAGAGGAACTCGAACACGTGCCCGACCAGCCGCGCGCCGACCAGGACGTGATCATGCCGCTGGACCGCGCCCTGTACAAACAAGGGCACCTGGCCATCCTGAAGGGCAACCTGGCCGAAGAAGGCGCGGTAGCCAAGATCACGGGCCTGAAAAATCCGGTCATTACGGGCCCGGCCCGCGTGTTCGAGGATGAATCGAGTGCCATGGAAGCGATCCTGGCCGACAAGATCCAGGCCGGCGACATCCTCGTGCTGCGTTACCTGGGGCCGAAGGGTGGCCCGGGCATGCCGGAAATGCTGGCACCGACGTCGGCCATCATCGGCAAGGGCCTCGGCGAATCGGTAGGCTTCATCACCGATGGCCGCTTCTCTGGCGGCACCTGGGGCATGGTGGTTGGACACGTCGCACCGGAAGCCCATGTAGGCGGCACGATCGCACTGGTACAGGAAGGCGACTCGATCACGATCGACGCGCATCAGCTGATGCTGCAGTTGAACGTATCCGATGAAGAACTGGCGAAACGGCGCGCCAACTGGAAGCAGCCGGCACCGCGCTATACGCGTGGTGTGCTCGCGAAGTTCGCGAAGCTGGCCTCGACGGCCAGCAAGGGCGCGGTTACCGATTGATGCTGCTGTACGTACGGGCGCCCCTCTCCCATTTCATGAGAGAGGGGACAAAACACTCGGTCGCTTTTTACATCCCGCCCGGATCCCTTTCGATTTCTTCCAGCGTGGCATCAAGCCACTCCACCAGCCTCGCCTCCAGCGCCTGTGTCAGCTCACTGGCCAGTTGCGCGGTCAGCGGCGCGAGCCGTGCCTGCAGCGTGGCTTCGGTATGGGCCTCCACCACCTGCGGCCATTCGGTGCGGAAGCGCATCATCACGCGCGTCAGCAACTCCGTACGCACCGCCCGCAGGTCGTCTTCTCCGGGGATAAACGGCGCCGGATCCAGCATGGTGGGGGACGATTCCGGCGCCGCCTCGACATCCCCTACCGCGGTCACCAGGCCCGATTCAGGCATGTCGGCGGTATCGATGACTGTCGCGTGATGCCGTGCCGGCTCGTATGCGGTATCGGGCAGCTCCACCACCTCCGTCAGCAGTGGCACGCTGTCATTGGGGCCCAGCCGCGGAATCACCCGCGATGTCGTGCGTTCGCTCATGCCGATTCTCCTTTGGCCTGCCCGATGTCGTGGTGCGTGAGCGGATAGCCGCGCTCACGATAGAAACGATAGCGTTCGCGACCGGCGTCGCGCGCGTCGGCCGAACCGCCGACCACTTCGATCAACCGTTCGAAACTCGCAAACTGCGGTGGTGCTTCAGGTGCAATGTTGACCAGCAACTGGTGATGCGGCACGCCTTCCAGCGTGGCAGCCAGAATGATCGGCGTCACCGCCGCATTGGGGTTGTCGAGCCCGCAATGCGGCAGGAAGTCGAGCGGAGAGAACGACCACAGCCGCGCGTCCAGTTGCGACAGCTGCTGCGGCGCGCCGAACACCACCACCTTCTGCCCCGCCCCATAGGCCTTGCGAACCAGGCGGCAGACGTAGGCCAGTGTGTCCGGCACATTGCTGTGGAAGTCGATACGCGTCATTTCCGGCTACCTTCCCCGACCGCTTACGACGCGCGGTCCATCAGGAACTGCGTCAGCAACGGCACCGGTCGCCCGGTGGCGCCCTTCGCCGCACCGCTCTTCCAGGCGGTACCAGCGATATCGAGGTGGGCCCAGTCGTACTTCTCGGTGTAGCGCGCCAGGAAGCAGGCCGCGGTCACGCTGCCGGCCGGACGGCCGCCGATATTGGCCATGTCGGAAAAGTTAGACTTGAGCTGATCCT
>VFQP010004397.1_pt1 | contig 13197 bp, 17 predicted proteins | sample 3512351 | NCBI WGS metagenome assembly VFQP01 (sample SAMN10412372, study PRJNA504923) | tailings metagenome | isolation source: Relicate 1 Philex TSF1 revegetated site | place: Philippines: Tuba, Benguet | collected 2017-08-29 | reverse complement strand
GGTAGAAGCCACCAAAGGCCGACGAGGCGTTGCTGGCCTCTGGCGCCAGCACCGCCAGCACGGCCGGCGCCTGCTGCCCGGCCGACAGCGCCCCGTGCCCATTGGGCCCGCCCGGCAGCATGGCGTGCGACAGCTCCTCTCCCAGCAACGAGTCCGGCGGCCCTGCGCACCAGCACCACACGCAGCAACCAATCGCCGCGTGCAGCGCAGCAGCACCGATCGTACAGGCGCACAGCAGCACCAGCAGCGGCAGGCCCTGCCGCCCACCTGCTGCTGACGCCTCGAGCGACGGCAGCTGCCACGTGATGCCCGCCGACAGGCTGGGCTCCACGCCCGGGCCCGGCGCAAACGCCGCCACCACCAGCGGCCCGGCGGCGACCTTGGGCGGCGGCACCGACGGCGGCACGGGCGAGGACGCTTCGATGGCCGTCCGGTATGCCTGCATTGCGCGCGCACGACACGGCAATCGCCACTCCCAGCGGTGAAGACAAACCAACTCGACGAGCCATCGCGAGCGCCCAGGCAGCCAACACAGAGGCGCCGCACCTGCATGGCCTGCATGGCGGCGGTGAGCGAGGGCGCCGCGTCGATGGCCGCCTGCGCGCGCTCGGCCGCCACCGCCGGGCTCAGGTGCCCCGCCAGGCGCATCGTCGGCTGCTGCTGCGCCGCCCCCTGGTCGTCGGCGCCTCCCCCTGACCCGTGCTTCCGCGCCGCCCGCCCTGCTGTTCCCGCTGCCGCCGCCGCGGCAGCGGCGGCGGCAGCAGCCGACGCCACCGGCGCGGTCGACATGGCGGGCGCCATGATGGGCTGCGCCGGCGCCGAGGAGGGGTACCCCGGGCTGACGCGGCCGCTGCGCCAGGGCATGGCTGGCTGGATCACCATGCGCTTGACGTGCAGCGCCGCCGCGCTTCCCGGGCGCGACGACGACGCCGACGAGCCTGGCCGGGGCCCGGCCTTGGAGGCGGGGCGGTTAGGGCTCAGTGCCGCCGCCGCCATGTTGTACAGCAGGTGGAAGGTGCACCAGGCCTGCGCGGCGTCCGGCGCCGCTGGGAAGGGCGGGTGCAGCGGCGCGGTGGGCCCCATGAGCAGCAGCCCGGCCACGCTGTTGTTGACGCCCACGTAGCCGGGGCTAGGGTTGGCCGCCCCGCCGGCCGACCCGTCCCCGCCCAGGTGGTTGAGCGCGCCGGGGGCCGTGCTGGTGCGAGGCAGGTGCGCGCTGCGCGCCGCTGCGCCGCCGCGCCGCGCCGCCGCCGCGCCGGCGGCGGCGTCGCCGCCCCGCCCGGCGCGCTGCTTGCCCGAGCCGCCGCCGGCGCCGCTCAGCGGGTGCTGCGCACCGAGCTGCATCCGCGTGGGGCTGGGCGACCGCGAGGCGTCGGGCGACGGCGACCCGCCGCCGCCGCCGTCGAGGCGGCCCGCCGGCGGCATCAGGCTCTCGGCGATGAAGCTGATGTCGAGCAGCCCCTTGGCGCTGGGCAGCGCCGTGAGCGCCCAGGCGAGGTGCGCGGCCTGCTGCCTGAGCGCCGGCAGCGCCGACGAGCCGGGCGGCAGGTGCGCGTAGGCGGCGAGGCAAATGTCGGCGATGGAGGGGTCCATGTCGACGAGGCAGGTGCGCAGCATGCCCCAGATGCCGCGGTCGGCGAGCCGCGCGCTGTCGGCGCGGCGCATGGTGGAGGCCTCGAGCACGGCGCGCATGGAGCGCGCGCCCTGCAGGCCGGCCGAGGCGGGCTGCGGCAGGCACTGGCCCGCCAGCACGGCGCTGGGCGTGAGCGAGGAGAGCAGGGGCAGCACGCCGGGGCCCTGCGCCAGCAGCTGGCCGGGCGTGGGCAGGTGCAGCGCGTGGAGCTGGTGCGCCAGCACCGTGGGGTCCACCTGCGAATCAGCGACGGCGACGACGGCGACGGCGACGGCCGCACAACGCGACAGCGGTGTGACGCTGCGTGCACTTTGTTGCTGTGGGGCGGCTGGCGCGGGGCAAGCAGCAGAGGCCGCAAGTGTGCTTAGCGGCCGCCCAAGGCGGCGCACCTTCCAGCGGTCGAAGCCAAAGGTGTGCGCCACCGACAGCCACACGTCGCAGGGGATGAGGTGCTGGCCGGGCGGCAGCACGCGGATGGCCTCGCTGTACATGGCCGCCTTGAGCCGCTCCTGCGCAGCACGCACAGCACGCACACGCATGCCACGAGGTGTCGCGCGACGCCATCACCCAGCTGGGTGCGAGGTGCGCAGCGGCCGGCTGCGCGAGGGAGGGCAGCAAGGGGCCCGCACCGTGGCGTCCGGCGCGGCCAGGTCCAGCAGCGACACAAACGTGTCGTAGTTGATGAGCCCGTCGCGGTCCGAGTCGCCCGCCTGCGGTCGCGATGGCAGCGCAACGGCCACAAGCGCCGTCAGCGCGCAGCGCGCGGACGGGGCAAGACGGCGAGGCGCCATCGAGGGGGGAAAGGCAAGGGCGGGCGCTCACGAAGAAGAGCGCCTTGAGGTGCGTGGTGGAGCGCTGCTGCCGGCTCTGGTACTCGGCCATGTAGGCCTGCGGGCGGGCGGGAGGCGGCGGCGCGCACACGCAAGGGCAGTGTGAGAGGGGATTGCTCATGCTGCCTCAGCCGCCGTCATCCAGCAGCCCGCCCGCAGGCACGCAGATGCGGGGGGAGAAGAACCAGAACGTTCTGCGCGCCCTGCTCACCCGGATGAGTGGTTCGAGCAGCACGGTGTTGGGCTGCGCGTCGAGCTTGTCCATCTCCGCCATGGGTTCCACCACCTGGCTCGTGAAGTGCACGGCGTGGTCTGGGTCGTTCAGGTACCTGCAGCAACCACCAGCCACCCGCCGGCCACGCACGACGGCGTTGTCGTGTGGAAGTCGCGTGGGTGAAGAACGGGGCCACCGCTCCTCGTGCACGGGCGGCTGATGGTGGACTCTGCTCCGGTGCAGAGCGCCCGCACCTGAAGACGGCCTTGGTGACCTCTGGCAGCGCGGTGGTGGAGATGCGCGGCGGCGCCGCCTCCTCGTGGTCGGGGAACAGGCACTGGAGCGCGTTGGGGAAGGCCAGCTGCTGCAGCAGGAAGAGGTAAAAGGACACGTGCTGCGTGGTGTCCGTCACGTCCCGCGCCAGGTCCATGACACCTGCACTTGACACGCGCGGGGCGCGAAGCAATCAGGGCAAGGGGGCGGCGCAAGCTGCAGTGCAATTGCTATGCTGGGCAAAGCACATCTAGAAGCCCCAAAGTGGCAGCTCCGCACCGATGAACTGGGCGAACCACTTGATGCGCGGCACACTCTTGGCGTGGTGCCTGGCGCTGGCGATAAGGTCGATGACGTTGAGCTCGGCCAGGTTGCGCAACCCGTACCTGCACGCAAGCACCATGCAAGCACCAGAGCGTGAGCAGCGTGCCGCGGTGCTGGGCTCAGCAACCACGCTGCCACCAACGCTGCCAGTGTGGAGAGCCCCTGGTATGTCTGCGCACTTGTTGAGGTGCCACTCGAGCGCAAACTCGCAGATGCGCGCCCTGGGCCGCGTGTCCCGGTCCGCCACAGCGTCCTGCGCGGGCATCCACAGCAGCAGGTGGTCAGGCGGTGCACCATCATGCATGTGGCCCTGCGCACAGCACCCAGGGAACTCTTGCCAGCGCGGCACGCCGCGTCCTCCTGTGCCCACCTGGACAATCTTGTCGGCGTACATGTTGCAGATGGCCGCCTGCGTCCACTGCAGCCCGCGGATGCGCCCCTGGCGGTCGCTGCTGATGAGCCCCTCGAAGCCGCCCAGCACGCGGTTGGGCCGCTTCTTCTTGCGCGCGCCGCGCGGGTCGCGTTGCAGCGCTGCGACGCAGAGAACGAGGGCGCATTTGCGCGTGGTGAGGGAAGGAGCGATGCACGCAGAGGCGTCCTTGTGGGTGGCAGGGCAGGAGCCATGGCCTGCGAGCTCACTTGGCGTGGAGGCCTCCAGCTCGGGCTCGGGCGCTGGGCCCTGGTCGGCTTCCTCGTTCTCGTCCCAAAAGTCGACCGGGTCGGTCTGGATGCAGCTGTTGGCCGTTGGCGTGACCCTGCGCAAGACCCGGCGAACGAGGGGGCAGGATCGCTGACGGTGGCTCGGGCCGGGAGAGGCAAGGGCGGGCCACGTCCAACAACGCACCTGCGCGCGCCCTGCCTCAAGGCGACGAGCTGCTTCTCGAGGAAGCGGATGCGCTGCACGAGGTCGTCGCGCTCGTCCGTCACGGCCGTGAGCTGCGCCTCCAGCGCCGCGCGGCCGCGCACCAGCGCCTCCTCGCGCGACGCCACCTCCTGCTCGAGCTGCGCGCTCGCCTCATCCACCTTGGCCGCCAAGATCTGCAGGGCGCCATCGAAATTGGAGGACGGATGAAACTCAGCGATTGCCTTCAGCAACGGCCGGCCCGCTGCAGCGGCCCCCGCGCTGACCGCGCACCTCGTTCTGCTCCTTGAGCTTGGTGACCTCTTGCTGCATGTCCCACCGCGTGTGCTCGAGCTCGGCCGACAGCGAGGCGAGGCGGTAGTCGCGGTCGTCCAGCGCCGCCTTCTTGGCCTTGACGTCGGCGCGCAGCCGCGCGATCTCCGCGGCCTGGTCCGCCACGGTGCGCCGTTGGTCGCTCAGCAGGCCCACCAGCGTTGCGTTGGACGTGTGCAGCGCCGCGACCATGGCCGCCAGCGAGTCAAACACCTCGCTGTAGCGGTCGCAGATCTGCGTGGCAAGGCGCAGACAGCGTGCGAGAGTCGCGCGAGACGGAGCACCCACGGGCCGTGATGCAGGCGCCGCACCCACCGCGCCCCCCCCCTCACACAACGCACCTTGATGAGCAGCCTGCCTCGCTCGGCGCATCCGGCGGCCACCTGCCGCGCCGCCTCGCTGTGCACGCTCTGCAGCAGCTCCCAGTCGGCGCGCACGTCTTGCGAGTCCAGCAGCACCTGCGCCGCGCTGGGCGCCTGCGCCCACCCGCCGTCGCCGCCCTCCTCCGGCCCCTCGCCGCCCGCCCGCGCCCGCTGCGCCACGCCCTCCATCACGGCGGCGGCGTGCTCGGCCGCGCCCGCGTACTTGGCCGCGATGGCGCCGGCCGGCAGCGCCTCGTCCAAGGCCGCCTCCAGGATGATCGCCTCGCCCCTGCCCACGGGCACCACGGGCCGGGGCCGCCGCCAGCTGGCGGGCGCGCCCCTGCTGTCCACGGGCCCAAAGCCGCAAAGGCTGGCGTTGGACGGCGCCGCCGCGCCCGCCTCTGACGCTGCCGCCGCTACCGCAGACGACAGCTGCGGCCGGGGCGGCAGCGCCTTGCCACCCCCCGCCACCGCCGAGAGCGTCGTGTGGCCAGGTGAGCTGGGGTGCGCGCCGCCGCCGCACAGGCCGGCCTGCGCCGCCGCTCCTGCTGCCGCCTTGCCGTGGGCCCCCGGGCTGCTGGCCGAGTGCTGTAGCGCCGGCAGCACGCCCGCCTGGCGCAGCGGCGCGTCGTGCAGCGAGCGCGTGACGGCCTCGGCGCGCCGCCGCAGCTGCTCCTGCGTCGCCTGCTTGGGCATCTTCTTGCCCAGGTTGCTGATCTCGTCGGCGCCCTTGAGGTAGGCCAGCACGCACTGCACGCCCGCCATTTCCGATTTCAACAGCTGGATCTCGGAAGCCACCGCGTCGGCGGGCAGGGCCTCGCCCTGCGCGGAGGTGGGGCGCGAGGCCTTGGGGAGGACGGGCTGCAGGCGGCGCGCGGGCGAGTTGCCGGCCGAGAGGGCGGCGGCGACGGCGGGGTCGCCGGCGTCCAGCGCGGCGTCGGCCACGCCGTTGGCGGCGGCGGCCACCGGCGCGAAGAGCACGCCGGGCGCCAGGGCCACCGAGTTGGCCAGCGCCATGGTGGCGTCTGCGGGTGCAGGGCGTGCGAGAAGGAGGTGGCGTGGTGGCCGCAGGCGGCCCGAGTCCCCGACGCGTGCGAGTGTCCTCAGCAGAAGGAAGCAGCAGGCGGTGGTGGTGTTGCTGCTGCTGGTCGTGTTGCTCTCTTGTGCGCCTGTGCCGGGGCCCCGTGCAGAAAGTCGTCGTACATGGCGACTCGGCGACAGGGGCCACACCAGGGGCGGAATGGAGCCGAATCGCGCTCACCAATGCTGCTGTTGAGCTTGCCCGCGTACCCGCGCAGCTTGTAGCGCGTGAAGAGCGCGCTGCCCGGGTTCGCGCCCTGGTGCTCGGCCAGTGGGGAGGACATCTGCTCCTGCTGGCGAAGCTGCTGGCTTGTGGACGAGTGGGTGATCAGCTGCAGGTGCGTGTCGCGCGCTGCGACGCTTCTGGGACCGCTGCTCGGGGACTGCAGAAGGGGGATCTCCCGCCACGCGCCATCCTGGCTGCGAGGCCAGGTGAGACAGCAAAGTCTCGCTCCTAGGACGGAGCGCTAAGCGACGAGAGCGGCCGTGCGAGGAGAAATCGGTATGCCCTCGTTCAGGGCCAGGCCGCTTCAGCTCGATTCCAGCTGCTGCGGCCTCCCAAAGATGGTCAAGAAGGCGTTGCTGGTGCTCTACAATGCCTCCATGGCGGTGGTCTGGGGGCTGGTCCTCTTCCGCACAGCCAGCTCCCTGGTGGCGCACCAGGGCGACGTCAGCCACGTCTGGAAGGACGCTGGGCACGCAGCCAGTGAGCCCTCTTGCACCGATTGGTGGTGGGCTCTACAGGAGGAGGATGGTGCAACGTGATCCGGGCAGGGAGCGCGATGGCGCCGCTGAGCCACGTCATCTTTGCGCGTGCACGTGCCGCATCCGCAGAGCTGGTGCAGGCCGCGTCCGTCCTGGACGTGCTGCTGGCTCTCATAGGTGAGGCCTCAGCACCCGTGCGCAGACCTGTGATCGCGAGGCGGACCGGGGCCGACTCCTCAAGCCGTGTGCGCCGACGGTCGACCACCTGTGTCCGCCGCAGGCTGGGTGCCCTCCAGCCCGGTCATGGCCCTGGTGCAGTGGGCCGGCAAGTCCAACGCGCTCTTCCTGGTCGTCGCCGCCGTGCCCGAGGTACGCGGCCACAGCCACGGCGCCCGACCTCGTGACCTTCAGCCACCTGAGCCGACCAGGCTGCGCCACCTTTGTGCGGTGTGCGCGCAGGTCCAGGCGCACGTGGCCGTGCCCATCATGCTCATCTGCTGGGGCATCTCCGAGGTGAGAGCGCCAGCCGGGCCCGTGCGTCGCTCGTTCCTACTCATGAGGGGGGCAAGCGTTCGTGCGACGACGCCTCTCACGTGACGCCTGGCGAGCGCAGGTGATCCGGTACCCGTGGTACGCGCTGCAGCTGCTGGGCGGCAGCCCCTACGCGCTCACCTGGCTGCGCTACACGGCCTTTTACCCGCTCTACCCCACGGGCATGCTGTCCGAGGTGGCGCTGCTGTACGCCGCGCTGCCGCAGCTAGACGTGAGCCGCGTGCGCCTCTGCGGGCAGTGGGGCGGGTGCACGCGGGTGCTCGCCACGCAGGGCTGTTGACCTTGCTGCGTGGAGCATTGTGCGCTCGCGCCGCACGCACAGGCGCGCAAGCTCTACTCAGTGTCACTCCCCAACTGGTTCAACTGGGCGTTCAACTACGCCACGTTCGTGCGCGTGGGCCTGCTGCTCTACATCCCGCTGTGGCTCCCGCTCTACACGTCGCTCATGCGGCAGCGGCGGAAGAAGCTGGGCGGCGGGGGGCAAGGGGGGCACGACGGCGCCAACAGCAAGAAGCGGCAGTGACGGCGTGCTTGTTGTGCATGGTTGACAATGCTGACTTGCAACGGTCCTCACTAAGGACAGGAGCGGCGCAAAAGGGGTCACGGCGTGCACGACACGCGACGCGGTTCGGTCACGTCGGGGGGCGATTGATCGAGCAGCGTCGCTCCCGCTCAGGGCTGCCTCCTGAAGAGCGCGGGCGCGGCGGCGGCCTGGGACAGGCGCGTGGTGGCGTTGGCGAGGCGCGCTGCGTTCATGCACAGGGCAAAGCAACGTGCTCAGGCGCAGGGGCCGCGGCGCGAGTGGTGGTGTTTGCGAACGCATCCAAGGGTTCCGCACCTGCGAGGCCAGCGCCGCCGGCACCCCACGTGGGCGTGGGGGCGGCAGAGGTGCTGTTGGCCAGCAGGCGCAGCCAGGGCGGCACGGCGATCAGGCTGCTGCCTAGGCCGTCGGCCCGCGCGCCAGTGGCCGGAGCGGTGAGGTTCTGCAGCCAGCCGGCCAGCCCCGTGGACGGCGCGGTGGTGGTGGTGGTCGTCGTCGTCTTCTTGGCCTGGGCCTGCGCCTGCGGGCGGCGTCGCGGCCACGACGTGTTGCGGCGTCAGGGCGTGTGATTTGGCAGCTCGGCAACGTGGCGCACGTGAGCGAGCCACGTGCCTGTTGGTAGAGCGTGTCAAGGGGCTCGAGCGTCGTCTTGAGGAACTGCGCAGCACAGCGCACGCAGCACGCCCCTCCGAGCGGTGATGCGCCGCACACGGCACAAGCCGCCGGGAGGAAGCACGCTCCGCGGGCAGCGCACCGCGGTGAAGGGCGTGTCCCCCAGCGTGGTGGTGAGGTAGGAGCTCAGCGTGTCGCCGTCGCGCGGGGCAAAGGCCTTGCAATCCTCGCTGTAGCGGGCCACGGCCGCCTGGGGCACCCTGCGTGGGGCAGGCGTTCCACAGGAAACAACGAGTCTTGCGCCTGCTGCTCACGCCGCCGGCGGTCCATGTGACGGCAGCTGGAAGGGGCACGCAAGGCGCACGCACAGGAGGTTCGAGGCCTGGAGGAAGGTCCCGACATTGCCGGCCAGGGCGCGCGTCGCGATGGGGTTGGCGGCGCTGAGCGTGTCAAACATGCGGCCGGCCAGCTGGAGCCCCTCCCATGCACCGCAGAAAATGTCCTGGCCCGAGGTAGTGCCGCGCGCCAGGTTGTCCTGCAGGCCCTGAAACTGCTGCGTCAGTTGGCCCAGCACGTCTGCATGCGTGCGGGCGGGGACGGTGAGGGGGGGCAGGTGAGGTGAATGCGTCCGTGAGTGAGCCAGACACGCCCCGCTAGACCCAGGCCGCACCTTGCACTTGCGCGTCCACCGTCTGGCGCGCGGTGGCCAGCGGCCCTCCGCCACCGCCGTAGACGCCGTAGACGCCCGGCAGCACGGCGTCCTGCGCGCACGTGTCAGGCACGCCACGCCCTGCCCAGGTGAGGCTTCCAAGAGGCCGCTGCGTCCCGCTTCCCAAAAGCTCTTTAGCCCAGGCTGGGCTAAAGACGGACGCGCTGGCACGCCCTGGCCCTTGCAGCTCTCACCCTCACGGCCGTGATCGGGCTGTTGGCCACGCTCGTGAGGAGCAGCCAGGCTCCGAAGGGCCCCACGCCGGCGAGCGCTCCCGACTGCGCGCCGGGAGGCGGGGCGGCCGCGGCCACCTGCAGCACGCGACGGCGCGCCTGCTCGGCACCGTCCGCGGGGGCCACCTCTCGCGCGCGAGAGGCGCCCGCGCTCGTCGCGGCGCGCGCGACCGAGCTGCAGGCCAGGAGCGCAAAGAGCGCGATCGCGAACGAGGAGCGCATGGTGCCCGTGGAGAGGTTTTGCGCTCGTCTCGGCGTGCAGGAAGAGCGAGCGGGCGTGTGCCAAGTCTGTGCAGAAATGCTGTGCTCTTCGCTCTCCGGTGGCCTGCGCGCGAAAGGCGCTGGGACGCATCGAGTCTTCGCGCCTCGTCCGGGCCCCCAGCGGCCACGCTGCGCGCCGCCGCAGCACGAGCAGGCAGCAGCAGCAGCACAAGAGGCTGACAGCAAGGCAGCTGCTGCCCCACAGCAGCCACGCCCTGGTGGCACCGGGGCGGCTGACGCCGTCATGGCGCGCGTGGCGCACCTGGGCGAGGAGGTGCTCCACCACCCCGTGGCCCAGGAGGTGCTGCACCAGGTGGACGCGCTGGCGCACAGCCCCGTGGCGGCCGAGGTGATGCACACGGTGGACGCCGGCGTCGCGGTGGTCATGCACCAGGTGAGGACGCTCTGCTTCGCCTCCACGCCGTGCGTCCCGCCTGCCGGCAGCAGCCCTGCCTGATTGGTGGTGGTGGCGGCGTGCGCGTGGAGCGTGCTCCTCGCCCGCAGGTGCACGACCTGACGGTGCCGCTGGACCAGCTGCCGGTGCAGGCGCAGCGACACAACATCCGCGAGGTGCGTGCGGGCGACCCGCCGCGCGATCCGCAAGGGCAGCGACGCATTTGGCGCGCGGGAAAAGCGGCAGCGCTCCGCTGCTGCCGCTGCGCACAGACGCTGCGGCCGGCGCACCGCCAGGTGCTGCACTTCCTGGGCGCCGGCGCCGTGGTGGCGGCGGCGCTGTGGGTGTGGGCCAGCGGCATGCCCATGCGCCAGGACAAGCCGTGGACCTTTTGCGTCACCTTCCCGCACGCCGAGGGCATCCGGCCAGGCGTCCCCGTCAGGTCAGAACAGCGCCTGCCCTCCCGCCCTTGTGCGTGCGCCCTCTTGCTCGCTGCGCAAGCAACCGTGCCTGTACGTGCGCCTGGCGCACGCGCACGCAGGCTCAAGGGCGTGACGGTGGGCGCCGTGCAAAAGGTGACGGTGGACCTCTACCAGGTGAGCGCTGGGCCTGCTTTCGGATCGTGTCGCCACATGGCGAGCCGCAACGAGCTCAGCGCAACCCCAGCAGCCGTGTGTGTGGGATTTTGCATCTGTTTGGGCACCTCGGCGGGGCCGGAGCCCAACTACCGGGCGTATCAGATGTCTCGCAGCACAAAGGCAAGCGAGCCAAAGACACACGCACGGGTGCAGAGACGCATCGCGGCTCAGTACCCAGCAGGCATGTCCAAAAGGCCCCGCAGCACAGGGCTCAGAGCATGGCACGCCATGCGTGCCCATGGTTTGTACGTCACGTCACGAATGCAACGTCACGTCACGAATGCACCGTGTGCGCGTGCGTGCGTGTGCATGCATACGTGCCGCAGGTCAAGGCGCAGGTGCAGATCAACCTCAGGCACACGTGCATCCCGCGTGCCGGCGTGCGCTTCGACTTCAACCGCACCGGTGCGCAACACGGGCGGGGCCGCGGCGAGGCGTACTCGCCACGCGGGCAAGCTTTGCGCTGCATCGCCATGCGGTGCACATGCCACATGTCACACGCCGGCGCAGGCACGATGAACCCCGAGTGCTTCATCGACATCTCCACCACCGCCCCGCCGCCAGCGCGCGCCGTCGCGCCCACCGCTCCGGCGCGCCCTCCCTCCTCCGCTACCTCATCCCGCCCCACTCCTCTCCCCGGGCCCACGACTGCGCCGCGCCCGCCGCCCGCCGCAAAGGGCGCAGCACCGCCGGCGGCGGTGTCGGCGGCCGCGCTGGGCCCGCGCGAGGGCCAGGAAGAGGTGGAGCGGGAGGCGGCCGCCGAGGCGGAGCGCAGCCGCGTTCGCGCCCTGGTGGCCGACGTCGTGCGCCACAGCCGCGAGCGCCAGCGCGCCCGCGAGCACGCCCGCCTGCAGCTCGCGCAGAGCACCGCATCCGCCACTGCCGCATCCATCGACGACCTTGCGCAGGCGGCCACCGCCGCCGCCGCCCACCACCCCGAGCCGGGCGCGCTGGGGCGGCTGCGCGCGCTGCAGGCGCTGATGGACGGCGCGGCCGAGGGCGCCGCGGCGCTGCGGCGGCGGCGCGGGCGGCCCGCCGCCGTGCCGGTCGAGCCCTTCACGGACCCGCGCGCCGCAGCGGTGGCGGCGCTGCCGGCCGCCCGGCTCCCCACGGCTGAGGAGCTGCAGGGCTGCGCGCTGCCGGGGGACGTGGACGCCTGCCACAAGCAGGTGCACTGACGCTTGCTGAGCTCGGACTGCGGGTCGGATGCAACGGGCCCGTGGCGAGCGGGCGGCGCCTCCGTGTGCGCGGTGTGGTCGCAGGGGCTGCTGGTGTGCGCGGGCGACGTGGTGCCCGGCCACGCCGGGGCGAGCATGGACGAGCTGACGCGGCGGATGGTGCTGGGGCAGCGGGGCGAGGGCAAGCTGCAGGGCGTGCGCGGCGTGCACTTCCACGGCCGCTGAGCCTAGGCGTGGGCGGCGGGCGATGACATGTATGGGGCGTGCTCTGAGGGCGAGCGCAGCTGCGCACGGGCTTGTTGCCTGCAGACGGTCGGGGGCGCTCGTTGAGGCAATCGCATGCACGTGATCGCCATCGTCGCGCGCCCAGACCCAGCTGACAGGATGCACAGCAGGACGCACTCGTAGCGCTAGCAGTAGAGACTGCTGCAGCTCCTCTTCAGCAGCTGCTGAGCGCCTGAAAGCGATGGATGGCTCCTTGGGCGGGGCGACGGGCGGGGCATCGCTCGGGGCGAGCAGCGGCGCGGACGCTCTGTTCGCGCTGCCCGATGAAGTGCGCGCCTTCTTCGGCGCTGGAGTGAAGCGGTGCGTCGCGGCAGCGTGTGAGCTGCATTCGAGTACAGCAGCTCGTGGAGGCTCCACAGCGCTCGCAGGGGCAACCAGCAGCATGGTGATGTGCTGCAGCTACTGCTGGTGGTGGTGGTGCCGGTCCTGATTTCCCTGCGCTCGAGGGGGCGTCATCGGTTGGCGCCACGGCGTCAGGTGCTCGCAGCGCTGCCCCTCGCGCCCTCGTCTGCACAGGTGGTTCGAGGAGCTCACGCAGGCGCACATGGAGCCCAACCAGGCGTGCGCCCTGGCTCTGAAAGTCGCCGCCGGCATGGGTGCGCGGCCACTTGCTCGCAGCGAGGCGCGCGAGGCCGCAGCGCAGCCAGACTCTTTGAGGTCGCGTGCCAATCTATGCAGATCGCGACATTGCCGCTGCGCGCCGTGCGCAGCTGAGCCGCCCATCTCGGTCAAGACCGTCATGGCCAGCCTGCGCAAGGCCAAGCGCGCCGCGGCGCGCGCCGCCGCCGCCGCCGCCGCCAGCGTCACAGCCACGGACGTGGACGACCCGCTGCAGGCGCCCACGCCCAGCGACCTCGCCAGCCTGCAGGACGCCGCGGCCAAGGTGCGACTTCATCGCGCTCGACCCCGCCGCGTCGGCAGCTTGCTCAACGAACGCCCTTGCGTCACTCCTTGGCTCCTATTCGTCCGTCTTCTCAGGTGTACCGGCTCTTCTCCAGCCCCGACTCGCTCCACGCCGCCTTCTGGTGCCGCCCGCCGCACAGCGCCCCCACGCCCGCCGCCACCGCCGCCGCCGTTGGGCCTGACCAGGCGCCGCAGCCGGCAGACGGTGGCGCAGCACCAGCGGCGGCAGCAGCGGCAGCTCCGCAAGGCGAGGGAAGCACGCCGGGGGCGACAGGCGCTGGGCAGCGTGAGCCAGC
>VFQP010004396.1_pt1 | contig 13198 bp, 8 predicted proteins | sample 3512351 | NCBI WGS metagenome assembly VFQP01 (sample SAMN10412372, study PRJNA504923) | tailings metagenome | isolation source: Relicate 1 Philex TSF1 revegetated site | place: Philippines: Tuba, Benguet | collected 2017-08-29 | reverse complement strand
CTGGTGGTGATCCAGGACAGCACCGAGGCACATGCGCTGACCGAACGCCCATACCATTACTATTATGAATACGGCAACTGCAAAAGTTGCCCCTACATCAATTTTATATTTAAAGGAATGATTATAAATATATAAATTCTAATTTTGGAGGAAATTGCATTTCAATAACTTCCAAAAGAAACATTTAACCCATAACTCTGTCATCAAATAGTAAGCAGTAATTGACACTCACAAACATATTTAATCTATAGATTTGATATATTTATAAATTTATCAATTATATTTGTCCCATCAAAACTTTACGAATAAACAGCGGCTGATAAGTAATGTTGATTCGTAGAATCTTATTAAACGACAAAAGCCAATTTGGCTGCAACCAAATTGGCAAAAGTCTAAATAAAAACGTTCATCGCTAAATGACTCCGGCAGGTAAAGTTTTACCTGTCCAGATTTCCTATTTTACATTAAACCATTACAAAGTAATGAAAAAAAACAACTACCTGTTTATTTGGATATGTATTTTGTTATTCCCGCTGGCTCTTTACGCCCAAAGTACACAACCAACCATCAATGCCAAACTGAATGGTAGAATACTCGACCAACGAACCAAAGATCCTCTTATAGGTGCATCGGTTCAGATAAAGGGAACTACCAATGGCTCAACAACTAATCAAGAAGGGGCTTTTTATATTCAAACGGGTCAGAGATTTCCTTTTATTTTGGTGGTAAGTTCTATTGGGTTTAAGCCCAAAGAAATAACCGTAGAGTCTAGTCATATTGTAATTGACCTTGAAGAAGATACCAAACAATTATCAGAAATAGTGGTAACTGGCTATGGTAGCGAAAGCAAAAAAGCCTTTACGGGTTCGGCCGTAAAAGTTTCGGCCTCGCAATTAGAAAATCGTCCAGCACAGAGTTTGGACCAACTATTGGGCGGACAAGCCGCTGGTGTAAATATTGTTCAGCCAAGTGGGGCATTGAACAACACGCCTGTTTTCCGAATTCGAGGAATCAACTCTATTACTTCGTCGGTATATCCACTTATTATTGTAGATGGCATTACAGTATTTACGGGTTCGGCGGGGGGGTCGGTCGGAAACAATCCCCTTTCTGACATTAACCCTAGTGATATAGAATCAATAGATGTACTAAAAGATGCCTCAGCAGCAGCCATTTATGGTTCAAGAGCCGCCAATGGTGTTGTGGTAATTACAACGAAAAAAGGTAAAAAGGGCAAAACAAAAGTAAATTATGATACTTGGGTAAGCTGGAGCAAACCGTTCAATTTGCCTGAAATATTGAATGCTCAAGATTATGTAGCTATCAAAAACGAAGCCCGTGCCAATGCTGGTTTATCACAAGGTTTTGTTTTAGGAAAAAATGCCGACGGTTCAAATATAGAAACCAATTGGTACGATGTGGCTTATCAAACTGGTGTTTCTCAAAACCATACTTTGAATATTTCGGGAGCAAATGATGCTACAAATTATTACGTCTCGGTCAACTATTCAAAACAAAATGGTATTCTAAAAACCAATACCTTCGACCGTAAAACCGCTCGTTTAAATATTGAACATAAGCTTCACCGTTCTATTTCAATCGGAACAAACTTCTCGTTTAGTAACTCTCTCAACGCAGGGCCGAACTCAGGAGCTATTGGGCCCAACTCGGTTGGTGCGTCGTCGGGGAATAGTGTCAATACCCAATACATTGGTTTACAACCTTTGGCTCGTATGACCTACATTTTACCTCCTAACGTACCTGTATACAATACCGATGGCACATACAATATCAACCTTGCCAATGGCAATATTGGCTATGGCCCCAACAGTTCGGCCTTAGGGGTTTTTAATGCGTATAACTTACAAACGGTATTAGACCTTGACAAAAATACCTCAGAAAATAATACTTTATTGAGTAGTGTTTTTGGAGAAATTGAACTTATAAAAGGATTAAAGTTCAAAACTGTATATGGTATCAACAACTTTATTGTTGAAAATAAGGAATTTAGAAATTTACAAAGTGGTGACGGCTTTGCAACTAAAGGAACAGCTACTAACTCTAATACTACATATTTCCGTTCAAGCTGGACAAATACGCTTACTTTTAATACAACTTTTTCGGATGTACATAACTTAAAAGTATTATTAGGACACGAAGAAATCTATCGGAAAGTAGATGGCTGGGGAGCAAGCCGCACTGGTCTATCTGACCCATTCTTTACCAGTTATCAGGGAGGTTTTACCAATATTACACCTTCTTCTACTGTTCAGTCTGAAAACGGCTTACTTTCATTTTTCAGTAGCGTTAGCTATGATTTTAACCGCAAATATTTAGTAAGCTTTAATTTCCGTCGTGATGGACTTTCTGCTTTAGCCGCAGGAAACAAATGGGGAAATTTTGGCGGTGGCTCGGCAGGTTGGAATATTTCGGAAGAATCATTTTTCCAACAATCTTCTTTATATAAATACATCAACGCTCTCAAAATCAAGGCAAGTTATGGCGTAGTAGGGAATAGCAGTTTGAGCGACTACGCTGCCCTATCACAATATAGCTCAAGTACTTATGCTGGTGTTCCAACATTGTTTTTTGGTCAGGCAGGCAACGCTGCTTTGCGTTGGGAATCGAGCAAGAAAACAGATATTGGCCTCAGTGTTGGAATACTCAACAACCGCTTTACCCTTGAAGCCGATTATTATAAAAACACCATTGACGACTTGATTTTGTCGGCACCACAATCGCTTTCACAGGGTATTCCAGGCAATTCCATTGCAGCAAACGTTGGCTCGTTGTACAACGAAGGTATCGAATTGGGCTTAACTGCCAATATTATCAATACCCAAAAGTTTCAATGGAATGCTAATTTCAACATCGCAACCCTCAAAAACCGTGTAACATCACTGGGTACTGGAGGCGATATTTACCCTACTGTATTAAGTACTTTTGGTATTCAGAACATTACACGTGAAGGGTATTCTGTGGGTTCTATTTTTGCTGTGCCTACATTAGGCATCAATCCAGCCAACGGAAATAGAATTTATCTCAACGCCAACAACCAGCAAGTACAATATGATGCCCTGAAAAGAACCTTTACAACACTCGATGGAGCTACAGCACCAGCTATCGACAACTATCGTGATGGACGTATCCAGGGGCCGTCGTTACCTACTTACTATGGTGGTTTGAACAATAACTTTACTTATGGCAATTTTGACCTTGCTATTGGGTTTATCTTCTCGGGTGGCAACAAATTGTACAACGGTACAAAAGGTACACTTTCTGACCAACGCTATTTCAACAACGGTACATTTATCAAAGACCGTTGGACAACCCCAGGACAAATTACAGATGTACCAAAACTTGTTTGGGGCGATAGCTTTAGTGGTGGCTTTTCTTCAACCAATACTGCCTTTGTGGAAGATGGCTCTTTTATCAAGCTAAAAAATGTTGCTTTGAGCTACAATATTCCCATTAAAAAAGGTGGATTATCACAATATATTTCGTCGGCCAAAATTTATGCACAAGCCTCTAATATCCTGACATTCACCAAGTATACAGGTGCCGACCCAGAGATTTCAATCAACGGTAACTCTGTCAATTCGGGGAAAGACCAAAACGTACCAGCCAATGCTTCGGTATTTACTTTGGGCTTAAATGTGGGGTTCTAAAAAAATAATCAGCTAAAAATGGAAAATATCTTTAATCATAAAAATAGCTTTCGCCGTTCGTTGCTTGTTTCGGTAAGCCTTCTTGGTTTGCTTTCAAGCTGTCGAGATAATATTCTGGACACAGTGCCTATCACAAGTATTTCGACAGAAGCGGCCTATAGTACGCCTGCCAAAATACTGGCACAAGTCAACGGACTTTATTCTCAATTTGGTAGTCAAGCCTATTTTGGCGGTCGTCATATTATTTTTAATGAACAACGTGGCGACGAATTTAGCCAAAACGATGGTAATAACTCTACAGGTGCAAACGTCTGGAATCAGTCGATTACTTCATCGGGCGATTTTGTCAATGCCGTTTGGGGAGCAGCTTATACCACCATCAACTCGGCCAATATTCTCATTGACAATTTGAGTACATCTACAGTTTTATCCGATGAATTACGCAAAAATTATATTGCCGAAGCTAAGTTTTTAAGAGCCTTTGCTTATTTCAGTTTGGTACAAACGTATGCAAAACCTTATCAACAAAATAGTGCTGCACCAGCGTTGCCATTGAGGCTAAAACCTGAAACATCGGGCGGAAACAATGACTTTGCTTTCAGCACAGTAGCCGAGGTTTATACCCAGATTTTGAAAGATTTGAACGAAGCCGAAGTAGATTTACCTGTCACTTACGCAAGTTCCTTATTGGTAGCTTCAAGAGCTCATAAGGCAACTGCTATTGCCCTCAAAACAAGAGTGAATTTGGTAAAAGGCGACTATGCTGCCGTTGTCACTGAAGCCAAAAAAATAGTTTCTGATACGGCTCCATTTCAGTATGTATCAGGTACATTGACACATAAATTAGAGGCCAATATTGCTACTGTTTTTGGTGGGTCTTATGTCGGAAATGAACTTTTGCTTACTATTCCTTATATCAATGCCACCGAAGCTCCGGGCCTGCAAAGTGCCTTGGCTGCTAATTATTTAACGCCTGTTGTTTACCTTAATCCATCAGGAATTGTTGCCGACCCAGCTTTGGATGCCGCTACTTCAAACGATGCACGCAAAGGCTTAATTACTACCAATACCACAGGGCAGAAATTACTGAGAAAGTTCCCTAAAAATTCTGCTCCATTTAGCGACTATGTACCTATTATTCGCTACGCAGAAGTGTTGTTGAACTATGCAGAAGCGGCTGCTCAAAACAATGACTTAACTACTGCTACAGCCTTATTAAAGGCCGTTCGCAATCGCTCAGATGCTAATTATGTATTCTCGCAAGGGCTTGCATCAAAAGCTGAATTGGTAGAAACCATTCTCAATGAACGTAGAATAGAATTATTGGGCGAAGGTTTAAGAACCCCAGATTTATTGAGAAGAGTACAAAAGCTTCCTTCCAAAATAGGTAATGCAGGTGTTGCACCAGAGGTTTTACCAACAGCCAGCAACTACGTTTGGGCAATACCAAGTAATGAATTGGCTTATAATAAACTTGCTCCAAAATAACATCGTATTCTATCTAATTTATCATGAAAAAAACACTTTTGATATTATCATTACTTTGTGCAGAAACAACTGTTTTTGCACAAAGTAATAAGCAAGCCGATAAGATTTTTATCAATGGAAAAATCATTACGGTCGATGCCAAAAATACCATTGCTCAGGCAGTAGCTGTACAAAATGGCAAAATTTTGGCGGTTGGCAATAACAAACAAATCGAAAAGCTCAAAGGCAAAAATACCCAAATAGTAGATTTGGGAGGAAAAACGGTAACACCTGGGTTTATAGATGGGCATAGCCATTTTATGAGCTTTGGAAGAGCCAATTTGGCCAACCTCAACCCACCTCCAGTCGGAAATATTCGTAAAATAGCTGATATAGTAGCAGAATTACAAAAATTTAAAGCTCAGAAAGGATTCAAAGATGGCGATTGGATTAGCGGTTTTGGCTACGATGTCGACCAGTTGGAGGAAAAACGCCACCCTCGCAAAGAGGATTTCGACGCAGCTTTTCCCAATAACCCTGTAGTAATTACCCACGTGTCTGGACACATGTCGGTAGCTAATTCTGCTGCTTTAAAAGTAGCAGGTGTAACCGCCAATACGCCAGACCCCGAAGGAGGTATTATTGAACGCAAAGACAATTCAAATGAGCCTACGGGTTTATTCCAAGAAAGAGCCCAAGGGTTGGTACGGGTTAATCTGAGCGGAGCAAGCAAAGGAACATTGGACGAACGTTTGGCACAACTGAAAGAGCAACAGGCGTATTATGCCAGCTTTGGCGTAACTACAGCTCAGGATGGTAGTAGTAGCTTTGAGTCGTTGGAGCTACTTCGAGAAGCCTCAAAACGTGGTGAATTATTCATCGATATTGAATCATTACCAGCATATCCTATTGTAGATAAAGTATTAAACAACCCTGATTATGAGTATGGTGTATTAAAAAACCATTTTAAAATCAATGGTTTTAAGTTCTTTTCTGATGGATCGCCACAAGGTAAAACTGCATTTTTTGGCAAAGCGTATCTAACTAAAGTGCCGGGCTGTAACGATGCCATCTGCCGAGGGTTTCCTGTGGTTACACAAACCGAATTCAATGAGGCTATTATTAAAGCTTTCAAAAACAATATCCAACCTTATGTACACTGTAATGGCGATGCTGCTATTGACATGTATATTACAGCCGTTGAAAATGCCAATAAAGTACTGGAAGCCAGTAGTTTAAATCGTCGCCCTGTGGTAATTCACTCACAGTTTGTTCGCCCAGACCAACTGGATAAATACAAAGAATTAGGTTTTTTACCATCATTATTTAGTAATCACGCTTTCTTTTGGGGCGATGTTCACGAAACAAACTTGGGTTACGAGCGTGCCAAGTTTTTAAGTCCTTTAAAATCTTCAATCAAAAAAGGTATTATCGCTACCAACCATACCGACTTTGGGGTAACACCAATCAATCAATTGTTTTTATTGTGGACATCGGTAGAACGCAAATCTCGTTCGGGCAAAGTGATAGGCCCCGAAGAACGCCTAACACCTTTGGAAGGACTTAAAGCTATTACTATCAACGGTGCTTATGAGTACTTTGAAGAAAAAACAAAGGGTTCTATCGAAAATGGTAAACTGGCTGATTTGGTAATACTCTCCGACGATATTCTCACGATTGAACCTTCAAAAATCAAAGAAGTAGAAGTATTAGAGACTATCAAAGAAGGAAAAACAGTGTATAAAAAGCTCTAAATAGCATTAAAAATGTCGGACGAATCTGTTCATATACCAGAAAATAGGATACGTTTACAACGTATCCTACTAAGGGGGTTCTCTTTATTTGCATTGATTACCACAGTCCCTTTTTTACCCGATTTTTACCTGAGAGATTATAGCGAAAGTTTCCAAACTAAATCGCATCCGTTCAGGATTATAGATGTAGTTAGCCAAAATAGTCCTTGGTTTTTCAATAATGCTGGCGGTAAAAACTACCTTGGTTGGTTAATTACGCTATTGGTAAGTTTGGTTATTGGCTTCATTTGGAACGTATTAGACAAAAAGAACCGAGATGACAGTACGCTATCTTATTGGTTTTATGTGATAGTACGTTACGGGTTGGCTTTGCGGATGTCGTGGTTTGCTATTGCCAAGGTATTTCCTGTACAAATGCCTTTCCCAACCATTAGCCAACTCAATACCAATTTGGGAGAGTTTACACCTGGAAAGCTCTATTGGCTTACTACGGGCGTATCGCCCTTATTTGAGGTGTTTGCAGGAGTGTTTGAGCTAATCGCAACGGTATTGATTCTTTTTAGAAGAACTACCACGCTTGGGGCATTGATGATGGTGGCAATTTTAGTACCAATCTGGTTTGTCAATATTGGTTACGATGCTGGCGTAGAACTCACCAGTTTGCATATTCTTACTTTTGCCCTCATCTTGTTGGCAAAAGATGTAACCCATTTTTGGGATTTGCTGATTTTGCATAAGCCTTCGGTGATTCCTACTTTTTCGGCCCCCACCTTTTCGGCAAAGTGGTTGACATCAACTCGCATCGTTCTAAAGTCGGCTTTTATTTTGGTTTTCTTGGTTTATCGTGGCGTTGAATATGGCAAAGTGTATGCAGCAGAAAAAACCTTCAAACTACCGTTAACCGATGGTATTGAAGAGTTTAAGGGCTTGTATGATGTAGCGGAATTTAAGGTAAATAATCAGCTTATTCCTTATAGTCCTATCGACACTACTCGTTGGCAAAATGTGGTTTTTGAAAAATTCAACACATTCAGTATCAAAGTAGCCAGCGAAACCAACCTGAATACCGACAATAAAGTAAGAACAACCGAATATTACGGGAACGTTGGCCGCTTGTATTATGGCTACGAAGCCGATACTGTAAAACATACCCTCTTGCTCAGAAACCGAGCCGATACTACCCAAAAAATTTGGCTGAATTATGAACATCCCAATGCCCAAATTTTTGTATTAAAAGGTGTACTCGAAAATAAGGATTCTGTGTATGTGGTTCTCAAAAAAATCGAAAAGAAGTATCCATTAGTAGAGAAAAAAGTAAGTTTTTCGGTAAAATAGATAGGTAATCAAGCAAATTTAATTTTGATTAAAATGAATCATAAGTTACTGAAAATCAAAATACTAATTCACAATTGACAATTAGAACTGTACGAAGGATTGGTTTTATCTTTCAAATAAAATTGCAGTAGTGGCAACCCTTGCGGTTGCCATGTTGAGTGTGGCAACTGCAAGAGTTGTCGCTACCCTTGCGGTTGCCGCTACACCAAAAAATGCGAATAATAAGAACGCTTTTGAACAAAAGAAAATCCTTCGTACAGTTACAGTAATAATTCACAATTTTGTATTGACACTTAATAATAAATGACTATTAAACGCATCAAAACAGCCGACATCCGAACCACCCAGCGTGTCGCTGAAATATCATGGTTCAATGATATTATTGGTGGTGATACCGAATATTTAGGTATTTTAGATAATACTCGTAGAAGTAATTTTGAGCATTGTCGTGACATTACCCTCGAAGCCGAAAAGCTCGGCTTTAGCAACATTTTATACCCAACGGCCTATACCGTTGGGCAAGATGTTTGGACAATCACTTCGGCACTTGCCCCTTTAACAGAGAAAATAACGTTTTTGGCGGCAGTCAGAACAGGCGAGGTGCATCCACCAATGTTGGCAAGAGCGATTGCTTCGCTCGACCACGCTTTAAAAGGTCGATTGATTCTTAATATTATCAATTCCGACTTGCCAGGTACTCGTGAAAACCCAGATTTTCGTTATCAGCGATGTACCGAAGTGATTGAAATTTTGAAACAAGGCTGGACACAAGACCGAATCCAACATAAAGGCGAAATTTATCAATTCGATATGCCTTCCGACCCCGTAAAACCCTACCAAAACGGTGGCCCGCTTTTATATTTTGGCGGAACGTCCGACGGTTCACGAGAGGTTTGTGCCAAACATTGCGATGTGTTTTTGATGTGGCCAGAATCGGAAGAAGCCATGTACGCAACCATGCAAGACATGACCGCCAGAGCAGCAAAATATGGAAGAAAAATTGATTTTGGACTAAGAATACACGTAGTAGCCCGAGAAACGCAAGCAGAAGCAAGGGCTTATGCCAAAAAACTTATTTCAAAATTTGATGAAAAACGAGCAGCCGAAATCAGAGCAAGAGGCGAAGATTCACGCTCTTTGGGTGTGATTCGTCAAGATGAATTTAGAAAAACCTCGGATGATGAAGGCTATGCAGAAGAAATTCTCTGGACTACCATCGGCAAAGTATTTTCTGGTTGTGGAAGTGGATTGGTTGGTAGTGCCGACCAAATCGTAGCCAAGCTTAATCGCTATATGGATATGGGTTTTCGAGCTTTTGTCTTTTCGGGTTTTCCCTTGATTGAAGAAGCGAACTATTTTGCCAAATTGGTATTACCGCATTTACCCAATGTTTCGATGCCAAGATTGAATAATCGAATTCCTGAAGAAACACCTGTAACACCCCTAACAACAGCCGAATTGGTGTAACAATGACCTTTTCAATTCATTGAAATACAATATATTACCTTACAAAGGTATATCCAAAACCAATTACGAGACAGCTCAAAAAGGGATATATTTTAGGACAAAAAACACATTAAGAATGTCTGAACACGAACAACCGACAGAGTTTAAAAGAGAATTAGGGTTAATTGATGCCGCTTTGCTTGCTGCAAGCGGCATGATTGGCTCAGGAATATTTATTGTTAGTGCCGATGTTGCCCGCAATGTTGGTTCGGCAGGCTGGCTCATTGTGGTGTGGGTAATTGGTGGTTTTATGACCCTAACTGCTGCCGTAAGTTACGGCGAACTCAGCGGAATGTATCCTAAAGCTGGCGGACAATACGTTTACCTCAAAGAAGCTTATGGAAGTTTGGTAGCTTTTGTCTATGGTTGGAGCCTTTTTACGGTCATCCAAACAGGCACTATTGCAGCCGTTTGCGTGTCATTTTTTAAGTTTTTGGCTTACTTTTTCCCAATTTTCAGCGAAGATTTAGTGGCATTTAGCATCGGCGACTCCTTCAAGGTATCCCCAGCACAATTATCGTCGATAGTACTACTTTTTATTTTGACATATCTTAATACACAAGGCGTTAAATTAGGAAAAATCGTTCAGAATATCTTCACAAGTACCAAACTCCTTAGTTTATTAGGACTAATACTTTTTGGATTTATTTACCTCAAACCCGAAATCTGGCAAGCCAACTGGACTAATCCTTTTCATTTACAAAAATTGACCAAAACAGGCGAATTTATACAATATGCCGATACACCAGCACTTTGGGGTGCTATTGCTTCGGCTTTGGTAGGCACAGTTATTAGCTACGACGCATGGAATAATGTCACTTTTGTAGCTGGCGAAATCAAAAATCCCAAACGAAATATTGGCCTTAGTTTACTACTCGGCACAGCCGTTGTAACATTTATTTATGTTGCCCTCAATATCATGTTTACGGCCGTTTTGCCTATCGAAGCACTCGGCACTCCCGAAAAAGACCGTGTAGGTATTGTAGCAGCACAGGCAATTTTTGGAGCAAACGGCACAGCCGTCATAGCCATATTGATTCTAATCGCTTCTTTTGGTTGTGCCAATGGAATGATTTTGGCGGGTGCAAGGGTTTATTATAGTATGGCCAAAGATGGTCTATTTTTCAAAAAAACAGGCAACTTAAATAAAAATTCTGTGCCCGAATATGCCCTTTGGTTTCAGTTTGTAGTGGCAGTTATATTAAGTTTGAGCGGTCGTTATGGCGATTTGTTAGATATGATTTCATTTGTTGTCGTTATATTTTATGTATTAACTATTGCGGCTATCTATATTCTAAGAATCAAACAGCCCAATCAGGAACGCCCTTATAAAGCATTTGGCTATCCTTTTCTTCCTGCCATTTATATTATCATGGGTTTGGCATTTTGTGTATTGTTGATTATTTACAAACCTACTTACACTTGGCCAGGGCTAATCATCGCAGGCTTAGGTATTCCAGTGTATTTCTTAACCAAGAATATCAATAAAGTATAGTAATCAAAAGCATTGTACTTTTCATAAAAACGGCAATAAATTACCTATTGTCGTTTTTATGAAATATTTAGCATATAAAATTCATAGATTATATAGATTTAAAATCTATTTTTGCAATTCCAAATCATTCTCAAACTTATGCTTGAATAAGTCCTTGAGATAAAACAACGAGTATACAGTTAAGCAAAAAGAAGTATTTAAAGGCAGTAAGTCATGAAACCTTATCATTTCAATGATTCCCATTAAGCCTAAATCACTAAATATTAGACCATTAAAACTAATAATTCATTGCTATTGTGTAAAATATTTGTTCAACAGAACAATACAGACTATTCATCCACATATTAAAACACTATGAAAAAGAAACGTCTCTTCCTTACTTTTTTTACCTTATTAAGTATTCACTTAGCCTTGGGCCAAACACCAATTAAAGTCAATGAAAAGTCACCAACCCGTCATGGGCCCGAAAAAGGCACATTGATTATTATAGGTGGCGGAACGGTTACACCCGAAATATGGAACAAGTTTGTAGAATTAGCTGGCGGAAAAGAAAAGGCTAAATTGGTAGTAGTAACAGCCGCAGCTGGCGATTCGGCAGCATTAAGTCTATCGGCAGTAGAGTCATTAAAGAAAAATACTGGAGTAACCAAGGTAACTTTATTACATACCAAAAACCTAAAAGAAGCCAATAGCGAAGCATTTATAGCTCCACTTCGTGAAGCTACTGGCGTATATTTTATCGGAGGTCGCCAATGGCGAATTGCTGATTCGTACTTGAACACCCTTACTCATCAAGCCTTTCAGGAGGTGCTACAACGAGGGGGAGTTATTGCAGGGTCGTCGGCAGGAGCAAGTATTCAAGGGTCATTTCTTTGGCGTGGCGATACAAAAGGCCCTCATATTCTGGTAGGAGACCATACTCAGGGCTTGGGCTTCTTAAAAAATTCGGCAATCGACCAGCATCTGCTTCGCCGAAATCGTCAATTTGATTTGGTAGATTTTATCAAACACTCTCCAGAATTAATTGGTATTGGCTTAGATGAATCGACCGCAGTAATTGTTCAGAAAGATATTCTGGAAGTTCTGGGTAAATCATACGTAGCCATTTATGACTATAATACCATTATTGGCAATGGAGAAAAACATACCGTAAACCAACAGGAAGTAAATACTGCCTCAAATGGTTCGTTCTTTTTTTTGAGCAATGGCCAAAAGTACGATTTACAAAACCGAAAAGTAATAAAAACCAATGAGTGAGTTGTGAAGTAGTGAATGAAATTTTGGTTCCTCAAATATTTACTTGAACTAATAGCCCAATACAAAAGTTTTTGGTAGCAATCTATAAACAAGAACACTCCATTAACCCACAACTCACTAAATCACTCAATTATTAGACAAAAATGTACAAAAAGCAATACATATTAGGTTTAGGCAGCTTATTTATTGCTATAACCACCTTACAAGCTTGTTATCAGGCAGTTAGTAAAGAACAAGGTATTTCAGTTGGCCCTAATATTCGTATCTCGAAAAAACAAAGTCTTTTATCAGATACCCTTCCACCCTCATTTGGGTTTGGTAGACAAGCTACCCAAGCCGAAATCGCCCGATTAGATATAGATGTCCGTCCTGATGGAAAAGGATTACCAGCAGGAAATGGTATTGCTTCAAAAGGAAAAGTCATTTTTGAAGCCAAATGCGTGGCGTGTCATGGTGTTGGAGGCATTGGAGGAATCAACGGTTCTTTGGTAACCAACAGAAAAGCTACAGATAAAAGAAAAGAAAAAACCATTGGCAATTATTGGCCTTATGCTACTACGGTTTTTGATTATATCCGTCGAGCCATGCCCTTCAATCAGCCTGGTTCATTGAGCAACGAAGAAGTGTATAACTTAACCGCTTATTTATTGCACGCCAACGAAATTATTGATGACAAAACCGTAATCAATGCCCAAACACTACCCAAAGTAGAAATG
>VFQP010004395.1_pt1 | contig 13200 bp, 10 predicted proteins | sample 3512351 | NCBI WGS metagenome assembly VFQP01 (sample SAMN10412372, study PRJNA504923) | tailings metagenome | isolation source: Relicate 1 Philex TSF1 revegetated site | place: Philippines: Tuba, Benguet | collected 2017-08-29 | reverse complement strand
AAGTGCAGGAGCTACCGATACGCCAACACTATGCAGAATAGTTACCAACGCTCCAATATAAATCGTAACCCTAATAATATTGGTAATAATAGAAGAGGTAGGTACGGCACCATTTACCTGAGGCATTTTTTTGCTTGCAAGTGTAGCAAAAAAATAGGCAGCACCACGAGCTAGCATAAAAATAGATAAAATATGAGCAAAGCGTTCAAAATAAAGCTCATAAGGAGCAAGGCGTACACCTAGGTATTCGACACCAAGTTCAAAAAATATCATTGCCAAAATAGAAGTGGCATATTTATAAACACATTCCAATAATATATCGTTGAAGGTAGGTTCTCCATATTCGTAGATACCCTGTATTCTCCTTTTTAATAATGATTCTATTACTTTGCCAATAAGCCCGCCCGCTAAAATCCAGCCAAGCAAAACTATTAATACTAACCAATCTGTCATAATTTTTAATATTTTTCAATTTTATAAGAATCCAACGGACTAATACCATTGTGTAAACGAATAGCCAAGATTTACTGAATTTGAGGAGAATCGAGAAAAGCAATTGTAGCTTATAAATGAGTAATTTACGACAAGAAAAAATCAGATATTCACAAAATAAACTCCTCAGTACATTGAGCGTGATTGATATACAAAGTGACCACTTTTGCCTTAAATGCTGATTAATTTGGAATTAGAATTGAATTAGAATTGATTTTCAGGAGATTGTGAGACTGGACAGAAGCGAAAGAGGTTGTTAAAGAATTGAAGTTTGGAATAATCTGGAGCTTTACCTTTTTATGACATAGTGCTTTCAATCAAGCTATCGTAACTCAATGTGCATTTGAAAACAGTTTTTTATCTTAAAATTTCTATTGTTAATGAGTATTTCAAGAAATGGACTATTATGATCAAAGTAGCTTTACAGTAGAGCCACATACCAATATTTTAACACAAATTTATCGAAAAAGAAGGTATAAAGTAATAATTAATCCATCAATCCCCATGTCAAAAGGAATCGGTACTTACAAAATCACTTTATACCTTGTATTGCTGTACTAAATCCAATGTTTTCGTCTGAAAAACCAAAGTACGCCCGTCGACGATAGGAGCATCAAGACAAGTGCCAAATAAAACCCATAAGGATGTAATATGGTTGGCATAACTTGGTAGTTCATCCCAAAAATTCCTGCGATCAAAGTAGGAGGCAGAAATACAATGGTTACAACCGTAAAGATTTTGATAATCTGGTTTTGTTCAAGGTTGATTAAACCCGTAAAAGTATCTTGGAGGTATTCGAGCCGTTCAAAGTTGAAAGTTGTATATTCGGTCAATGAACCAATATCTTTTAGAATAATCCTGAGCCGTTCTCTATAACTGTCTGGAAACAATCGGCTTCGTTGAATACTTGACAATACACGCTGTTTGTCGATAATACTTTCACGAAGCATCATGGTGTTTTCTTGTAAGGTATTGATTTTGAGGAGGATTTCTTGTTTGGGTTTTTTCTCGTTTGACAGCGACTTACTGATGGTTGTGATTTCTCTAGATATATTTTCGAGCAAATCGGCATCGGCTTCTATCCGAGTTTCGAGCAATAATAAAAAGACATCCACCCCTGTTTCAAAGGGTTCTTCATAAACCCTCATTTTCTTGACAGTATCAGCAAATGTTTTGGAGTCTCCTTGTCGATAGGTAAAGAGAATCGAGTTTTTAATCAGGAACGAAACAGGATAACTATGATAGCCATGTTGGTCAATTTTCGAGAAATTGGAGTTGGCCACCATCATATCACCTTGTTCAAAAAAGCGGGCACTGCTTTCAATTTCTACAATTTCTTGTGGCGTTTGGAAGCTCACCAAGCATTTGGTTTCTACCCATTCTTCTTCTTCGGCAGTGGGCGATTGTAAATCTACCCAAATCAAATTAGAAATCTGCGAGAGCATTCTCACATCGTTTTCTTTTCTAATTTGTTTTTTTTCCTTATAAAATATTCTAACCATATCATTTTTATTTGAGCTTACTACCTTTGGGTATTGGGCTTTTGGTAGAAAACCAAGGGCTGAAATATCAAGAGGTTTTTGCCTTTGGTTTTACTAAATAGCTATAATACTAATGGACATTTCTAAGATGCCGAGGTTTAAGGCGTATCTTCAGAATAGTCAATTTCTTCGGCTCGAAGCTTGGAGGTTACCCGCCAATATTCATCATATACCGATTTATAAATTATCTCGATAGTGGCCTCATTATAAAAGAAATTATGCAAAAACTGGGCATCTTTTTCGGGAAAAGACGACGATAAAAACTCTATAACGTTGCCCGAAGACACAACCATTTGTTCTATATTGCCATAAAAATTTAAGGGGCGGTCTTTGAGTACGCTATTTTCAAAGGTATTAATGAATTTTTCGACACCCTTTTCGTAATATATTCCTTTGTAGTAAATACCGCATTTTACAATAATTGCAGGGCCAATACCATCATTTACGATATTAAATGCGTATTTGCTTTTGCCAGGAATACCCCAAAAAGCAGGCTGAGCAATATGCAAATGCGGCCATACCGAAGCCTTTTGTTCTTTGAGTGTAAGGTGGGTTTGATAAATACAAATAGAAATAGACAAAACGCTGGTAACGATGGCACAAATAGCCATAATTCGGTCGGTGCTCCAAGCTGAGGTCTTTTTTTCCATAAATACCATTTGTTCAGATTTTGCTCAAAATAAGCAACATCATGCACTATTACAAATTCAATGGCACATTTCTAGGTTGGTAAGGCAGGACAATACCACAAAATAATCCAATAAAAATTATCATTTTCGGGTACAATTAGGTAAATTATCTATCCAATCATAACTAAATTATCTCTTTATAATCAGGTACTAAGGCTTGACTTTGGTATTTCATCCTCAAACTATGTCTGCAAAAAACAAACTAAATCTCTTTGATACCACTATGTTGGTGGTAAGTTTAATTATAGGAATGGGTATTTTTAGGAATCCTGTCGAAGTAGCCAAATCGGCACAAACACCTCTGATTTTCTTTCTAGCTTGGATATTGGGCGGTATTGTTAGTTTCTTGGGCGGCCTTACCTATGCCGAAATTGGTTCAAGGTATGCGGTAAAAGGTGGTTTTTACAAAATATTTTCTTACTGTTATCATCCAGCCTTTGCCTTTATGGTCAATTGGATGCTGGTGATTTCCAATGCAGGAGCTACTTCGATTGTAGCCATTGTGGGTGCCGAATATATCAATCCTATCTTGATGCCTGAATCTCTTCAGAATCCTACAGGCATAAAAATCACGTCGATTTCTACCATTGTTATTTTGTACATTATCAATTTTATTGGTATTCGTTTATCGGCCAAAACCCAGAATGTTTTGTCGATGATAAAAATTGTACTGATGACTATTTTTGGGAATCACCCTACACCTCAAAAAACAATGCCCTTATTGGCAAGCGAACCTTGGACACCCATCGATTACCTAAAAGCCTTAGCGGTAAGTTTTATTCCTATCTTTTTCACTTATGGGGGCTATCAACAAACCATTAATTTTGGAACAGACATCGAAAATCCCGTCAAGAATACTCCCAAAGGGATTTTTATTGGCTGTAGTTTGGTAATGGTACTGTATCTAGCTATCAATTTTGCTTATTATAAAGTATTAGGTATAGAAGGAATAGCCCATTCGTCGTCGTTGACTGCCGATTTGGCAAAAGTATTTTTTGGTGAAATAGGCTTTAAGTTTACGTCAGTATTACTCTTTATTTCGGTACTGACGTTTGTTAATTCAGCCATGTTGACCAACCCAAGGGTATATTTTGCTATGGCCGAAGATGGTGTTTTGCCAAGTGTTTTCAAAAAACAAAACGAGCAAACACAAGTACAAGAGTTTGCATTAACGGTATTTGCTTCATTTTTGATATTATTTTTATTTTTTGCTGATTCGTTTAAGGAGCTACTTAATTACGTTATGTTCTGCGACTCTATAGGTATGATTACTTCGGCTTTTACTATATTTCTGCTTCGCAAAAAGGTTAAAAGTCTATCGGCCGAGATTTATACGATAGGTTTTGGGAAAGTATTATTTCCTGCCATTTTTATTGTTACTTATACTGTAGTGGCAATCAGTTCGTTGGCCGAAAATAAAGAAAACTTACCCACAGCAATTGGACTATTCTTAGGGGGCTTACCCTTGTATTATATCATCAAAAAGGTACTAGAATTAACCAAAAAATAGCTTTTGATATAATATATCAGTGAATAATTTATGTGCCAAGAATAAACCTTTTTTCATTTTTTTGACTAATACTAATAGAGGCTTGTCTCGCAAGGGCTAAGTCTAGCCGTAAATATGGAAGATTTATCGTATATCATTAACCAACTAGGCGAGGAGCGAGAGCTATACTATAATGCAATAGCACCGCCTATTATTCAAACATCCAATTTTGCCTTCAAAGACTTTGCGAGTATGCGGTCAACATTTGAAGATGAATATGCTGGAGATTATATTTATACAAAAGCTAAAAACCCAACAGTCGATATTCTCCGCAAAAAGCTAGCAGCATTGCAAGGTGCGGAGGATGCCCTGATTACTAATTCAGGAAGTTCGGCTATTTTTTGTTCTATTTTGGCCAATGTGAAGGCTGGCGACCATATTATTTCGGTACGAAAGCCCTATTCTTGGGCTGTAAATATGTTGGAGATAGTATTGCCCAAATTCAATGTGACGCATACTTATGTCGATGGCCGAGATATTAACAATTTTATAGCAGCGTGCCAGCCCAATACCACCTTAATTTATCTGGAATCGCCCAATTCGTTTAGTTTTGAATTACAGGATTTAGCAGCAGTTGGTAGCTTTGCCCAGTCGAAAGGTATTACAACTATTATCGACAATAGTTATTGTACACCTTTATTCCAAAATCCACATGCTTTGGGTATAGATTTGTGCTTGCATTCGGCAACAAAATATATTTCGGGGCATTCCGACACCGTGGCAGGTGTGATTACAGGCTCGAAAGCACGCTTAAAAAAGATTTTTGACTCTGAATTATCAAACTCAGGTACAAGTATTTCGCCTTTCAACGCTTGGCTGTTGCTTCGAGGCTTACGAACATTAGAAATTCGATTGCAAAGAATTTCGGAAAGTACTCCTCGGGTAGTACAATTTCTGAAAAATCACCCTTTGGTAGAAAAAGTAATTTTTCCATTCGACAAAGATTTCCCCCAATACGAATTAGCTCGTCAACAAATGACAGGGGCTTGTGGTTTGTTCACAATTGTATTGCCTCCTGTGTCGTACCAACAAATAGAAGCATTTGCTTTGTCGTTGCAGAATTTTTTATTGGCTGTAAGCTGGGGTGGCCACGAGTCGCTGGTAATGCCCAAAGCAGCAGGGATAAAGCCCGAAAATTATGAAATAGATAATCCAGAACATCGTATGGTACGCTTGTATATTGGTCTGGAACAAGTAGAAATATTAATCAAGGATTTGGACAACGCCTTGTCGGTGTTGCAACGTAACTTTTAGTGTGTACAACAAATTTAGTAGAATGACAGAGAAACAAATTGCCTTTATTTTTGACATGGATGGGGTTTTGGTAGACAACCTCGAATACCATGTAATTGCTTGGTTAGAGTTTTGTGCCAAGAAAAATATTCCGCTAACACGGGAAGAGTTTTTTCAGAATTTGAATGGAAAAAATGCTCAAGATACCATGAATTACTTTTTCAAAAGAGAGGTTGAACCAGAATTGGCTCATACCCTCAACGAAGAGAAAGAAGTAATTTATAAAGAAATTTATCGCCCTCACGTAAAACCTGCCGAAGGATTAGTCACCCTGTTGGAGTCGCTCAAAACCAAAGGTGTAAAATTGGCTGTAGGTACGTCGGCACCGCAAGGGAATATTGATTTTACCTTAGATAATGCAGGGATTCGTCATTATTTCGATGAAATTGTAGACTCATCGATGGTAACAAATGGAAAACCAGCTCCTGATATTTATTTGAAAGCGGCCGAAAAACTGGGTGTTGCTATTGACAATTGTATTGTTGCTGAAGATGCCATGCAGGGTATTCAGGCTGGCCTAAGTGCTGGTATGAAGGTAATTGGTATTACAACATCGCATACAGCCGAAGAGCTGGCTCATACACATTTGCAAGCTCCAAACTTTACGGGTATAACTTACGATACTTTGGTTGAGCTTTTGGCAAAGTAAAGGCAAGTCTAAAAGAAAAAAGCCTTGCAATGGTTAACCGTTGCAAGGCTTTTTTGTTGGTAGGAAGTTATTGGATTTCCAAGAACTGTCCGACAATACACTGCTTATTTTGAAAATCATCAAATACTACGCTATTACTAACTCTTGTTTTTATTCCAGTACCAATAAAAAGGTAACCCTGTTGCCATAAGGCCTAAACCTATCAGAGCCTCGTGTGGTCGTTCTACCAATGTATTGAATAACAAGGCTATACAAAACAAAATAAAGATGGCAGGAACAAACGGATACGCAATAACCTTGTACGGGCGTGGTGTATCAGGCATTTTTTTACGTAAAATAAATACCCCCAAAGTGGTAGCTCCATAGAAAATAAATGCTGCAAAAATCAACATATCGGTAAGCTGATCGAATGTACCCGACAATACCAATAACGATGACCAAACCGCCTGAATGTATAATGCCCTAGATGGAGTATTGTACACAGGATGAATATAATCTACTTTTTTGAAGAACATATTGTCTTTGGCCATGGCATAAAACAAACGAGATGCCAACAAAATAGTACTACTGGTACAGTTGAAAGTAGTCACTAAAATGAGGCACGAAATAAGAGTACCCCCCCAAGGCCCCAGAAAATGCTTCACTACAGCAACGGCTCCAATGCCATTTTTGGCTTCATAAATATTAATAAACTCGTCGATAGGCAAAATGTACAGATAAACAAAGTTCATCATCAGATACAAAGCCATAATAATGAGTGTGCCAATTGTCAGTGCAAGTGGCAAATTGCGTTGAGGATTCTTGATTTCGCCACCAATATACCCCACGCTATTCCAGCCTTCATAGCCCCAAAAAGCACTCAAACAAGCCAATGCCAATGCTTTGAAAAGCGTTGAGCCTGACATTGATTCTGGATTGTAACGTACACTATTTTGTTGAAGATGCTCCAAACTACCCGAGCTAGAAAGCAATCCCAATGTAATGATTAACAACATGGCCATTACCATCAACGAAACCAAAGTGGTACTTAATTTTTCGCCCAATTTCATACCCTTATTATTAAAATAGGTCAGGAATACAATCAGGGCAATAGCGATGAGCTTTATGCCAAGGTTATCAAAAAAATGTAAGCCAAAAATACTGATGTCCGAAAGTTCTTGAGAAGAGTTGGGAATAGGAATTAAGCTATTGATAGACTGTGCAAATACATAAGCAATCGAGGCAATAGATGCCGTACGAATTACCGCAAAGTTGGTCCAGCCAAAAAGGAATGCAAAAAAACGGTTATAGATTTTGCGGTAATACACAAAATCACCTCCAGAGTCGGCCAGCATACTGGCTACTTCGGCGTTGCTGAGTGTACCCGCCAAGCTGATTAAGCCAGCGGCTAGCCATGCAAAGAGTACCAAACTAGGCGATTGTAGCTCGTACGACATAGGGGCGATTTTTTTGAAAACGCCTGTGCCTATCACAGAACTAATCACTAAAACGACGGCCGAAGTTAAGCCAATGGAGCGTACAAGTTTACCTTGATTTTCAGGAGGGTTTTGCATAAAATGGGTCTAAATGTTTAGTTTTTAGCATAGTCCTTGCAAAGGCTTGCTAAAATAGAAAAGGTTATGACTGTAATAATCAACTACAATGCAAGGTAAGTAAGCCTACCAATCAGCTATATACAATAGGAAATAATTATCGGGGTTTTAGTTAGTACACACTTATTAACTTACTGAATTAACTCTTTAAATTAAGCATAAACGATTGGACTTACAAATGCCTTATAGCCAAGGTAAGCAATAATGGCTAATAGAATGGCCAAATCGGGGCAATAGGGCATAAAAATGGCTGTAGAGGGCTGTCACGGTACAGACCCCTACAGGTAGTTTGATAAGCATTAGGAATTGTTATAATTTTACTAAATTTTATCATATAACCCCCACTACAGAACAGTGAAGAAAACTTTACTTATACTTTCTTTTTTGATTTTTCATTCAACCTTATTCTTTGCTCAAAAAATCAATGAATCGGTTCAATATCATATCAAACCCACCACTTCTAAAATCGTAATTGATGGAAATCTTGATGATGCCGCCTGGAGTACTACTGAAGTAGGCAATGACTTTTGGATGATTACCCCCAACGATACATCCAAAACAAATGCTCAAACCGAGTTTAGAATGACTTACGATGACCAATTTTTGTATGTGGCCGCTATTTGTCATGAAAAAATAAAAAACAAAACCTTTGTAGTAGAATCGTTAAAACGAGACTTTTCGTTTGGCAATAACGATAACCTTTGGCTTATATTAGAACCATTCAACGACCTTACCAATGGCTTTGTATTTGGGGCCAATGCCGCAGGGGCTCAGTTTGATGGGATTATTTCGGAAGGAACAAACCTCAATGCCAACTGGGATAATAAATGGTATTCTGAAACCAAATATTTGGGTGATAAGTGGATTTTGGAAATGGCTATTCCTTTCAAAACCCTACGCTACAAAGCGGGCGAAACTCGTTGGGGACTTAATTTTAGCCGATTAGATTTAAAATCAAATGAAAAATCAAGTTGGGCTCGTATTCCTCGACAGTTTTTTAGTATTACTTTGGCTTATACAGGTGTTTTGGTATGGGATACGCCACCTCCAACGCCCAAAAATAATATTTCGATAATTCCATACGCTTTGGGTGGTATCAACAAAAACTATAGCCAAAATACCGATGCTTCGTGGAGAAAAGATATTGGGGTAGATGCCAAAGTGGCGGTATCTTCGGCTCTTAATTTGGACTTAACCGTCAATCCCGACTTTTCGCAGGTAGATGTAGACCAGCAAGTAACCAATCTCGACAGATTTGAATTGTTTTTCCCTGAAAGAAGGCAGTTTTTTCTCGAAAATTCGGACCTATTCAACAACTTTGGTTTCAAAAATATTCGTCCTTTCTTTTCTCGACGCATTGGCTTGGGTGTTCCTATTCGTTTTGGGGCTCGTTTGAGCGGTAAAATCAATAACAATCTCCGAATTGGTTTGATGAATATGCAAACAGGAGCAATTGATGACGAAAATCGCCCTGCACAGAATTTTTCAACCTTGGTACTACAACAAAAAGTGTTTTCTCGTTCTAATATTGGGATTATGTTTCTCAACAAAGAGTCTATTAATTTTGACGAAAAAGCAGGAGGCATTTTTACCAAATACAACCGTAATATTGGTTTGGAATATAACCTAGCATCGCCTAGCAACCTGTGGACAGGCAAAGCCCTATTCCTGAAATCCTTTAGCCCACTCAAAACCAATACTAGCGACGAATACGTACAGGCTCTGAATGTGGCTCATAATGGCAAAAACTGGGTATTGCAGTGGCAACACGAATATGTAGGGAAAAGCTATAATCCAGAGGTTGGGTATGTGCCACGTGTAGGATATTTTAAAATAGACCCTGTGGCTACGTATTTGTTTTATCCTAAAAACTCGACTAGTCCAATATTTGCCCATGGCCCTACCGCCGAATCGGTGAACTACTGGAATATGAATAGCAAATTAACCGATAATACCAATATTTTGGCTTATGCCTTTCAGATGAAAAACAGAAGCTCATTGTCGGTATGGACAGCCACCGATTTTGTGAAGCTTCAGTTTAAGTTCAACCCAATGAACCCTTATTCAAAAGCTCATTATGTAAGCGACCAAAGCGAGCATTCTTGGCGTTCGGCTGGCCTCGACTACCTTTCTACTCCCAAAAAGCTCTTGACCTATTCGGTATCTACACGTGTAGGAGGCTATTATGGCGATGGCAAACGTATGGCTATTACAGGTTTGATAGGTTATCGTTTTCAGCCGTATGTAAGCCTTTCGGTTGGGGCCGACTATAACAATATTAAGGATGTAACCGTTATTGATGCCACTACCGAAGAAACCACCCGACAATCAACAGAGTTTTGGTTGGTTCGTTCTAAAGTAGATATTACATTTACCAATAATTTGTTCTGGACTACGTATTTTCAGTACAACGAACAGCAAAAAAATGTAAACCTCAATACCCGTTTGCAGTGGCGTTATAAACCCGCTTCCGACTTGTTTTTGGTATATACCGACAACTACGTACCTAATAGTTTTGGTATAAAAGACCGTGCTTTGGTACTAAAACTTACTTATTGGTGGAATGTCTAAAAAACAAAAAAGTATGAACCAATGCAAAATATCACAAAACCTTATGTTACTATAGAATACTGTCCCAAATGCCAATGGCTAATGCGTTCGGCTTGGCTAGCACAGGAGTTGCTAACTACCTTTGTCGATGATTTGGAGGAAGTTCGCTTGAAACCTTCTTTGGTATCTGGGCGTTTTCAGATTGGTGTCAACGATACTGTAGTATTTGACCGTAAGCGAGAGGGGCATTTTCCCGAAGCCAAAGAAATAAAACAAATTATCAGAGACATCGTTTGTCCAGAAAGGAGTCTGGGGCATTCAGACAAAAAATAGCACTAAATCCATTGTTAAGATGAAAGCAAACAACCTATTATTATTAAGCCTATCCTTGTTTTTTGGCTGTGGCAACAAAAGTTCTAAAGCAGACACCGAAGCCAACGTTTCGGAAGCCGCTGTAATTCCCTACAACCTGAATAAGCCTAGCCAAAAGTATATTTTGCCTAAATCACTGGATGAAATATCAGGGCTTTCGTTTTATAAAGACCACCAATTGGCCTGTGTCAACGACGAAGAAGGACGTGTTTTTATGTATGATTACCAAAAAGAAGCAGTAGTCGACAAAATAAAATTTGGTAAAGCAGGTGATTACGAAGGGGTAGAAGTGGTTGATAATGAGGTATTTGTTTTGAAAAGTAACGGTATGGTACATGGCTTTAAAATAGGAGAAGCTTTTGAGCGAAATATTGACTGTACGCATCCAGATGTAAAAGAATATGAAGGACTAAGCTATGACCCCAAGAAAAAATACTTGCTTTTAGCAGCCAAAGAAAGAGTGAAGTCGAAAGATGATATAAAAATGATTTATGCTTACAGCCTGACAAGCAAAACCTTTTTTAAGTACATCGGTATTCCCGAAGCAAAAGTAAAAGGCGATAATGGCAACAAAGATTTTAAGCCATCGGGTATTGCTATTCATCCCCTCAATCGTGATATCTATATCTTGGCATCGCAAGGGAAAAAACTCTTGGTTTTGGCCGACGATGGGCATAAAAAAGCATTAATCAGCCTCGACCCGTCGTTGTATCGCCAGCCCGAAGGGATTTGTTTTAGTCCCCAAGGCGAACTTTTTATTGCATCGGAAGGAGCAGGGCAGGCGGGATATATCTTGCGTTTTGCGACGAAAGGCGACTAGAACCTGCCGTTGGTGGAAAATTCTGAAAAACTGTGCGAAATTTGTAGAACTTTCGCACAGTTTTTCGTTTGTATTAATGAAGCGAAAAATGTTTCCTTTCAATCAAACCAATTTTACAAGATGAAAAAGTTACTCTTATTATCACTTTTTGCCTTAGTGGCTTTTGTGGGCAATGCTCAGCACAAAGACGACAAATCGAAAAGACCATCACCTCCGGCAGTTGCTTCGGCTACTGTAAATGGAGCAAGTATCAAAATTGATTATAGCCAACCAGCTGTAAAAGGCCGTAATGTTTGGGCTGGCGACCTTGCCCCTTATGGCAAAGTATGGCGTACTGGTGCAAACGAAGCTACTGTTTTTGAAGTATCCAAAGACGTAACAGTAGAAGGAAAAGCCTTGAAAGCTGGAAAATATGCCTTGTTTTCGATTCCTAATGAAAAAGAATGGGTGATTATTTTTAATAAAAAATCGAATCAGTGGGGTGCATACGACTACAAAGAAGCAGACGATGCTCTAAGAGTAACTGTTCCAGCAAAGGCTCATGATTTTACAGAAAGATTTACTATTTCGGCAGCTAATTCAGGCAAAGTTACTTTGGCCTGGGACAAAGTTGCGGTAGATTTTACCGTAAAATAAAGCTAGTAACCATATAAAGTGACTCTTATACCTTTTTAGGGATACCCGCTCGGCGGTGCTAGTAATATAAACATGAGTTATCCCGAATTTTAGGTAATATTAAAAGAGAATATCTATTAGTATTTGTTGAGATTCATAAGGCCGTCAAGAGAACATTGAAGAGGCTTATCAATTGCTCAAATGATAAAAAAATAGGAGCTAGGCGTTCGAAAAACTATTTTCGAACGCCTTTTGCATGTTAAATCTCAGCATTGCATCTCTATGGGTGAAAATCATATTCAAAAATAATCACCCTTTTACTCTATTATCATTCACTAAATTAGGGGTGACTTATGTTTGTGTAGATTTTAGCCAAGAAAATTACTGAAATAGACAAATATTTTTTAAAAGTCTTTACTTTCAGTTAAATTTGAGAAACTAGCCCAAAGTCATCTTAATAAGGCTGGCCTTGTTATTACAACAATGAAATATATATTTCTATTAATTTCTCTTTTATTCTCAACCACTATCAACGCTCAAACATTCTCTGCTCAAGTAGACCCACCTACTATTGGCAAGGTTTGTCCAGACTTTAGTGTGTCTATCATTACGCCTTCAGGAAACGAAAAAAATATTCAACTTTCAGCTTTACGAGGCAAAGTTGTTATTCTTGAATTTTGGGCTACCTATTGTGCCCCATGTATTCCTTCATTGAGTCATTTTGAACGTATCAAAAAGCAGTATGGCGATGCCGTAGAAATTATTGCTATTTCCGACGAGAATCGCGATAAAGTGGATACCTTTCTGAGTAAACGGAATTATCCTCATATTTTATTTGGTATGGACTGGGGGCATCGCCTAAATGAATTATTTTTTCACCATTTTATACCTCATACCGTTGTTATCGATAAAAAAGGTGTTGTGAAAGCCTTTACTTCTCCTGAAGAAATTGATGCCGATATTGTAGGAAAGCTGCTGCGAAATCAACGAGTAGATATAGTAATGAAACAGGAGTTTCAACAACAAGCTACGGCCACC
>VFQP010004394.1_pt1 | contig 13200 bp, 13 predicted proteins | sample 3512351 | NCBI WGS metagenome assembly VFQP01 (sample SAMN10412372, study PRJNA504923) | tailings metagenome | isolation source: Relicate 1 Philex TSF1 revegetated site | place: Philippines: Tuba, Benguet | collected 2017-08-29 | reverse complement strand
CATGCTGTACGTGAACCTGATCTGGATCTGGGGCCACCCCGAGGTCTACATCCTGGTGCTGCCGGTGTTCGGCGTGTTCTCCGAAGTCACCGCCACATTCAGCCGCAAGCGCCTGTTCGGCTACGCGTCGATGGTCTACGCAACGGTGGTGATCACGGTGCTGTCGTACCTGGTCTGGCTGCACCACTTCTTTACGATGGGGTCCGGCGCCAGCGTGAACTCGTTCTTCGGGATCACGACGATGATCATCTCGATCCCCACCGGCGCCAAGATCTTCAACTGGCTGTTCACGATGTACCACGGCAAGATCAAGTTCGAGGTGCCGATGCTGTGGACCGTCGGCTTCATGGTCACGTTCGTGATCGGCGGCATGACCGGTGTGCTGCTGGCGGTGCCGCCGGCTGACTTCTCACTGCACAACAGCCTGTTCCTGATTGCCCACTTCCACAACGTGATCATCGGCGGCGTGCTGTTCGGGCTGATGGCCGGCATCACCTACTGGTTCCCAAAGGCGTTTGGCTACCGGCTGGTGTCGTCGTGGGGCAAGGCGTCGTTCTGGTTCTGGCTGACCGGGTTCTACTTCGCGTTCATGCCGCTGTACTGGCTGGGCCTGCTCGGCGTGACGCGCCGCATGAACCATTTCGACGATCCGTCGCTGCAGATCTGGTTCCAGATCGCCGCGTTCGGCGCGTTCCTGATTGCGCTGGGCATTGCCTGCTTCATCATCCAGCTCGTGGTCAGCTTCATGCGCCGTGAGGAACTGCGTGACGTGACCGGCGACCCCTGGAATGCGCGTACGCTTGAATGGTCCACCTCGTCGCCGCCACCGCAATACAACTTCGCATTCACGCCAGTCGTGCATGACACCGATGCCTGGTGGCAAATGAAGCAGTACGGCTACCAGCGCCCGCTGCAGGGTTTCATCCCGATCCATATGCCGAAGAACACCGCGGCAGGCATCGTGCTGGCCGGCTTGTCCACGCTGATGGGCTTTGCGCTGATCTGGCATATCTGGTGGCTCGTGGCCGCGTCGTTCGCGGCCCTCATCATCTCGGCAATCATCCACACCTTCAACTACAAGCGCGATTACTACATTCCGACCGAAGTGGTGGTCCGGACCGAAGCAACGCGCACCCAAATGATGGCAGGCCATGGTTGATACGACCCTTCCCCTACACGCGAACGGCACCGCCGCGGCAGATGACGTGCCGCCGGGCGGCTACCAGTTCTACCTGACCGAGGAGCACCATCCGCAGAACGGTACGCTGCTCGGGTTCTGGCTCTACCTGATGAGCGACTGCCTGATATTCGCGTGCCTGTTCGCCGCCTATGGCGTACTGGGCCGCGAGTACGCGGGCGGGCCCACCGGCGCCGAGTTGTTCGAGTTGCCGCTCGTGGCGCTCAACACCTCGTTCCTGCTGCTGTCATCGATCACCTACGGCTTTGCGATGTTGCAGTTGCAGCAGAACCGGGTGGCCCCCACGCAGATCTGGCTGGCCATTACGGGGCTGTTTGGCGCGGCGTTCCTGGCGGTGGAACTCTATGAGTTCGCGCACCTGATCCACGAAGGTGCCGGCCCAACGCGCAGCGCGTTCCTGACGTCGTTCTTCTCGCTGGTTGGCACGCACGGCCTGCACGTGACGTTCGGCATGGTCTGGCTGATCGTGCTGATGGTCCAGGTCGGGCGGCATGGCCTGATCACCGCCAACAAGCGCCGGCTGATGTGCCTGTCGATGTTCTGGCACTTTCTGGACGTGGTGTGGATTGGTGTCTTTACCTTTGTCTACCTGATGGGAACGCTGCCATGAGCGCACAGGACCATACGCTGAACGGCCACGGCCATGATCACGGACATGGCCATGACCATCATGAGGAAGACATCGGACCGCACGCCACGCTGGGCGGCTACCTGACAGGTTTTGTGCTGTCGGTATTCCTGACTGCGGTACCGTTCTGGCTGGTGATGGGCAAGGTATTCGACAAGTCGTCGACCACCGCCATCGTGATCCTGCTGATTGGCGCAGTGCAGATCGTGGTGCACATGATCTACTTCCTGCACATGAACGCCAAGTCCGAGGGCGGCTGGAACATGCTGTCGCTGATGTTCACGCTGACGCTGGTGGTCATCACGCTGACCGGATCACTGTGGGTGATGTTCCACCTGAACAGCAACATGATGCCGCAGATGCAGCACGCGAAAGAGGCCGCGGAATCGGGCGGCACGATCGTGCCGCCCCGGACCAAATAGGAACGCTCGCCGGCGAAACTTACGCTGCGAGGCGGAACGTAGCCACTGCTTCCTTGAGCCGCTGGGCCTGCTCTTCGAGCGAGCCCGCGGCCGCCGCGGCCTGTTCCACCAGCGCGGCGTTCTGCTGCGTGACCGTGTCCATCTGCGTCACGGCCTGGTTGACCTGCTCGATACCGGCGCTCTGTTCGGCCGATGCCGCACTGATCTCGCCCATGATGTCGGTCACGCGCTTGACCGCGCCAACAATCTCTTCCATGGTCTGGCCGGCCTGGGCCACCAGTTGCGATCCACGCTCGACGCGATCGGCCGAATCACCGATCAGCGACTTGATCTCCTTGGCGGCCGTGGCGCTACGCTGCGCCAGGCTGCGCACCTCGCCAGCCACCACCGCAAAGCCGCGGCCCTGCTCGCCCGCACGCGCCGCTTCCACGGCGGCGTTCAGCGCCAGGATATTGGTCTGAAACGCGATGCCTTCGATAACCGAGATGATGTCGACCACCTTGCGCGACGAGGTATTGATCTCGTCCATCGTGTGCACCACCTGGCCCACCACCTCGCCACCCTGCGTGGCCACTTCGGAAGCATTCACGGCCAGCGAACTCGCCTGCTTGGCGCTATCGGCATTCTGGCGCACGATGCTGGTCAGCTCTTCCATGCTCGAAGCGGTCTCTTGCAGCGACGACGCCTGCTCTTCGGTGCGCTGTGACAGGTCCGTGTTGCCAGCGGCAATCTGGCTGGTACCGGTGGCGATGGCTTCGGTGCCATTGCGGACTTCCTGGACGATGCCCAGGATGTTGTCGTTCATCTCGCGCAGTGCTGCCAGCAACTGGCCGGTTTCGTCCGTGCTGTCCACATCGATGCGGCTGGTCAGGTCGCCCGCAGCCACGGTACGCGCAAAGCCCACCGCGCGATGCAACGGGCGCGTGATACCGATCGTGAGCCACCAGGCGAATGCCACGCCAATCGCCAGCGCGATCACGCCGAGCGTGATCAGGCCGTTGCGGGCGCTTTCATAGATGTTGTTGATCTCCACCGCCGTGGCGTCGATCGACGCGCGCTGGATATCGAGCAGCTTCTGGATTTCGGCCAGGTAGGCGTCGCCGGCGGGCACAAACTCGGTTTCCAGCACCTTGTTCGCATCGTCGGTCAAGCCTTCAGCCTTGAGCTTGGTGATCTTGTCGCGCGAATCGTTATACGGGTTGCGCACCACCTGGATCTTCTTGAACGCGGCCTTCTCCGCCTCGGTGCTCAGTCGCGGCTCGATCTTGTCGCGCAGTGCGGCAATGGCCTCCACCGAATACTTGGTCTCGGCCGCGAAGAACGTGCCGAGCGATGGATCGCTACTGCGCGCCACCGCCGTGGTACGGCGCACGCTGGCATACATCAGCCGATACCAGTCGCTGACCAGTCGTTCCTTCGCCAGCGGTTCCTGCATCATCGCGTGCGTACGGCCCGCGACTTCCTGCAAACGCATCACGCCAAGCACCGTCATGAGCGTCGACAACAGCAACACCACGCCAAAGCCAATGCCAAGGCGTACACCAATACCAAGATTCTTCATTTCTTCTACCTGATCGATTGGTTCGTGGCAGGCCGAAGTCGCGCGCTGCGCCCGGCCGCTCCTCCTGCGTCAGCCGTACATTTGAATGTACGCACGGACAGACATTGGATGAACTAACGGCAACGCGTAGCGGCAACTTTAATGAAAAATCAGGGAAAACGCCGATTGCGGACGCAGACCGAATTGAAAGGCGTTTGTAATGTTGGCGATTATTTTCTGGCGGCCGGCGCGGAGATCGGACTGAACCAGTACGGCAGCAGCGACAGTCCGACCACCACCACGGCGGTCACGAAGATCGTCGAGTAGATCTGGGCCACTGACCAGTCGCGCAGGTGTCCGGCATTTGCAATCAGGCCGAAACCCCATGACGCCAGCGCCGATCCCAGGAACACGAACGTATTGAGCAGCCCAAGCCCGCGTCCGCGTTTGGCCGGTGGCACCAGGGCGCGACCTTGTGCCATCACCAGCGGGTGGAGCATGCCAATGGTGGTGAGCAGCGCCATCATGCCCACGCCCGGGACCACGCCGGTGTCGGGCCAGATCGCCAGTGCCATGCCACCCACCATCGACAGGCAGGCCCAGGCGCCAATCGTGGCCTTGAGCGTGGTACGTCGCACCAGCACCGGCAATACGAATGCGGTCACAAATCCCGCCAGGCTCAACAATGTCAGTGCCACGCCGCGCGTTCCGGCCTGCAGGCCGAACACATCGGCCAGATAGGGGCCGCTCCACGCGTTACGGAACGTGGTGCCCGCCGCCATTGCCACGCACAGCGGAATCAGCGTCCAGAGCGGCCACATCGTCAGCAGTTGCGCGCTCTCGCCGAGCATGGCCCCCATCGGGGCCTGGCGCGCCTGTGCGTGACCGGTGTCGCGCACGTGACGCCATACGCCGTAGCAGCCGGCCACCATGCAAAGCGCGGAGATCGCCAGCGCCGGGCGCCAGCCGAAATGCTGCGAGAACCAGCCCAGCGGTGCCGTGGCGCATAGCGCGCCGATCATGCCCAGCGCATTCGACCGGCTTACCACGCGCATGTACTGTTTTTCGGAAAGCTGCTCAGACGCATAGTGCAGCAGTCCCATGAATACCGGCGCGCAGGCCAGTCCCAGGCCCGCCTGGGCCAGCATGGCCACCGTACCGTTTGGCGCGAGCACAAAGCCGATTGCCGATATCGCGCCGATGCCGAGCAGCCACGCGGTAGGACGGCCCACGCCGTGGCGGTCGAACGCAATGCCGACCGGAATCTGCGCGGCCGCAAACGACAGGAAGAAACACGAGGACAACGCGCCGAAGCCCGCCGGCGACAAGCCGAAATCGCGCTGTAGCTCGGGCGCGATCACCGCCAGGCAGCTACGGTAGAACTGGCTCAGGATAAATGCGAAAGTCAGTAGCGCAATGCCGCGAGTCGCACTAGCGGAAACGGTGCTTTCGTCGGTGAAACTGGAAGCGTGCGGGCGCCGGTCTGTTGCCGGTTCTGTTGCCGGGGTATTCATTGATGCATGTCGTGGAGGAGCTCGCGGCTATTCTACGCGGCGCAATGCGCGACATTCGCACAGTGGCAATAAAAACGGTCGATCATCGCACCTTCGCCGCACCTTCGCCGCATCACCATGCCGCGCCGGTTCCGCCTGGCGGCGTGCGTTACTGTCCGGCGGGCAGCGCCCGGCCCAGCTTGCAGCCACGATCGAGAAAATCGCTGGCGTGGCCGTTGCCGCCATTGGCCTTGTCCACGGGTTCATCGACCACCACAAACCCGGCAGTGCCGCCGGCAGGCTCGATATAGGCCAGGAATACGCCACGGTCGGCGATCCCGGCAGGGTTGCTGCCGACGTCCTGCCGCACAAGCTCGAACGGGTCGATCGGCAGTACCGGCCGGGCCGACGGAATCAGCATCGCACGTACCGGCTTGCCGTTGAAGCGCAGGTCGCGCCAACGCGCGCCAATTTCGCTGGCCGCAAGAAAATCACGCGCGCGTTCGCTGATGCAGTCGAGATGGATATGCAGTTGATCCTGGCTGCGCGATGCCTTGGCGTTGATGGCGAGCCCAAGCAGCGTATCCGGTAGTGGCCGGCCAACGGCCTTGCCGACAATGTCGCGCGCCTGCCAGCCAAATGCCCATGCATTGCGCTGCTGCTCGCTCCATGCGCGCGGATCATCGACGCCGGTAACGGGCTGAACCGGAATGACAAGGTAGTGTGATGCGCCGATGGCATCCTTGTAGAGTACGAACCCGCGTCCGCGATCAACGAGGACGCAGTCCGCATGCGTGGGTGTGGCTGGCTCCAGGCAGCGTTCCTGCACATGCTGCCATAGCGAATTGCGGGAAAAGCCACCAACGATGCGTTCGAGCAGCCCTGCATCGGCGCACACGTTCCCCGACGCGGCGAGCGCCAGGCAACACAACAGCAAACGTGACATTACGGCGATACAGACAGGCGCTCAGCGCGCCGTACGTCCACCGTAGTACGTGCCATTGCGCGGATTCGAAACCATGTAGTCATGGTTGCGCGCCCAGCGTTGGGCGGCCAGGAAGACCTCGGGTTCGCGTTGACTCCATGCACTGACCATCAGCGGCGAAGAATCATCCTCGGTATTGAGGTAGACCGCCGCACGATGCAGTGGGCCCCGATCAGGGGATCCGGGAATCGTCGTGGTTCGAATCGTCACACGCATCGGGTGAGTCCTAGAAGCCCAGATGCTAGTGATTATGCATACGTTGACGTGACATGGGAATGACCGTCCATGGCGCGGGTTGCGCATGTGGACAGTTCTTTTCCTATGCTGGTCAGACGGCCGCGCCAGGCCGGGCTTTCCGGGCGGGCGCGGGTATTTTCCAGCGTGGCGCGCACGCCACGATTTCATGGTTTCAGGAGGCAAGACGATGATGCAATCGTCCACATTGACCCCGGCCAGGGCACTGGCCGAACGCAACCGTGCACATTTCCCGAACGAAGACGCAGCTTACCGCCAGGCTCGCAATGCGCTGCTGGCCGAGGAAATCGAACTGCGCCGCCATATCGAGCGCGTGGCCGAGATGCGCCGCCAGCTGCCACCGGGCGGCGAAGTGAAGAAAACCTATCACTTCACGGGCGAGCAAGGGCCAGTGACACTGGCCGACCTGTTCGGCAACAGGGACACGCTGGTGGTCTACAACTACATGTTCGGCCCGCAGCGGGAGAAACCCTGCCCGATGTGCACCTCGCTGATGGCATCCTGGGAAGGCAAGGTCCCCGATATCGAACAACGCGTGGCGCTGGCCATGGTGGCGCGTTCGCCGATCGACCGGCTCAAGGCCGCCAAGACCGAACGTGGCTGGACCCAGCTCAAGATCTATGCCGATACCGATGGCGACTTCACGCGCGACTATGTCAGCGCCGAAGACGCCGACATTCCCGGCTACACGGTCTTCACGCGGCGCGACGGCAAGATCCGCCATTTCTACAGCGGCGAGATGAGCATGGCCGATCCGGGACAGGATCCGCGTGGCGCGCCAGATCCGGATCCGCTCTGGACGCTGCTCGATACGACGCCGGAAGGACGCGGCAACTGGTATCCGAAGCTTGGGTATGGGAAAGAGTGAAGGTGTGTTGTTGTTGACGCCCCTCTCCCGCGCGAGAGAAGGGAGCACACCGGCGCGGCATCGTTGGCGGATACAATGCGCGGTTCCATTGTCTGCCGACCGTGCCATGCCGACCCCAAACCGGGCATTCCTGCTCGGGCCGTTGCTCAAGGGCGTTTCCCGCTCCTTCTACCTGACACTGCGCATCCTGCCCACGGGCATGCGCGATCCGGTTGGTCTTGCGTACCTGCTGGCGCGTGCGGCGGACACGATTGCCGATACCTCGCTGATTCCTCCCGCGCAGCGACTTGATTTGCTACTGGCCTTGCGCCAGCGCGTCAATGGTGCCGACGATGGCGGCGCACTTGCGCTGCGGCTCAATGCCGAGGTGGCCAGCCAGCAGACCGTGTCTGATGAAAAAGTGTTGCTGGAATCGATCGGCCCCGCGCTGGCAGTGCTCGATCAGCTCTCTGCATCGGATCGCTCGGCTGTCCAAGGCATTGTCACCACGCTGACCGAAGGCATGGAGTTCGACCTGCGCACCTTTCCGGACGAGCGCTCAGGCCAGGTGGCTGCACTGACGACGCTGGCCGAACTCGACCGCTACACCTATCTGGTGGCCGGCTGTGTCGGAGAGTTCTGGACCACCATGACCGATGCGCATCTGCCCGGCACCTTCAAGGCGCCGCTCGATACGATGCTGCGCCGTGGCGTGCGTTTCGGCCAGGCATTGCAGATGGTGAACGTGCTGCGCGACTGCGGCAAGGACCTGCGCATTGGCCGTTGCTACTTGCCCACCGACATTCTCGACCGCCATGGCCTGACGCCTCAGGATCTGCTCGATCCCGCGAATTCGCGGCGAGCCCAGCCGATGTTGGGCGAACTGTTGCGTCTCTCGCTCGATCATTTCCGCGAGGCCATGGCCTACACGTTCGCGCTGCCGCGTACTGCAATCCGTCTGCGGCTGGCCTGCCTGTGGCCGATCCTGATCGGACTGGAAACGCTGGCATTGCTGGTGGAAAACGATGCGTGGCTCGACCCCGCGAAGGTTACCAAGGTCAGCCGTGGCGATGTGTACCGGGTACTGGCAAGCAGCAGCGCCCAGGTCATGTCCGACACCCTGCTGCGAAGTGCAATGCAGCGGTTGATTGGGCGCATCGAAGCGCGCCTGCCTCGGTAACGGAAAGGCTAACAAAAATGGCTCCGCTTTGCGGAGCCATTTTTACGTCAGGACCAGCTTCACTTCGAAGCGGACGGAGTCGGCGATTTCTTATGCGACTTGCCGGACTTCTTCTGCGTGTTTTTCGAATCCGTCAGCGCCGACGACGTGCTCTGGTTCGCGCCCTGCGTGTACGGGTCGAACTTGTCGCCAGACCGGGCGGCATCAGGCACATAGCCGTCCTTGTTGGTTGCGCGAGCCGGGTCGGGTACATACCCGTCCTTGTTGGTCGTGCGCATGTTGTAGTCATAGCGGTCGGCAGGATTGGCCGGCCCGGCCGCAAACGCCAGTCCGGGGACAAATACCGCAACTGCCAATGCAATCGTGAACGCCTTCATCAACATCTCCTGCAAACGGTTGGATAACATCGCGCGGCAAAACCGCACGGGCCAACAATAAGCCTAGACGTCAGACATCGAAATCGCCATCACTGATCGTGCATACCCTGCACATCATCGTGCAAAGCAGCAATCTGGTGCGTGCGCACGCAAAATTGCGGTCAGGGGCGCAACAGGTCGAAGCCGGCCAGCACCACCACACCGCTCAACGCGTCCATGGCCATGGACCCGTTGCCGAGGATAAGGATGGCGGCTGCCGCCCACGTAGTGGCGCAGAAAAGATAGAAACGCGTGTTCATGATGTGGCGGAAAGCGGGCTCGCCGCGAAGGCGGCGACGTGCCTGTCTGAACGATAGGCAATAAAACGGCCGGGAGCGGCCGTAAGTATAAACCCGCATGAAAAACGCCGCCGCCCACCAAGTAAGAGCTGCAAACCGCACAATCAGACAGTCAGGCAATCAGTTTCGGTATCGATGACGCCAGCATCGCCACGCCCGAGCAGCTCAGCAACGTCAGCACGATGCGGCGAAACATCAGGTCGCTGATGCCGATATAGACCCGCGTGCCGATCAGCGTGGGAATTAGCATGGCCGGCGCCACGATGGCAAACATTGGCAGCATGTCGCGCGTGATGATGCCGCTGGCGATATAGACGCCCATCGTCACCAGCAGGGCACCCAGGTTGAAGTTCTGGATCACCACGCGCTGCTTGTCCTTGTCGAAGCCGCGCAGCGTGCACCAGAGCGTGGGCACCACACCGGTGAAGCCGCCAATGCCACCCATGACGCCGCCAATGCCGCCGACCACCGCATCGGCAATACGTCCGCCATGATGGATGCGCGGGATACGGCTGGAAAACAGCATGATCGGGCAGCAGATCACCAGCACACTGCCCAGGCAGAGCTTGAACAGGTTGACGTCGAGCAGCGGTAGCAGGCTGACGCCAATCGGAATGCCAACGATGCCGCCGAGCAGGAAAGGCAGCACTGCTGCGAGATGAAACCTGCGGCGTACCGTGAAGGCCGCCAGCAACTGGCCAGTCAGCGAACCGAAGACCGACATCGCCGCGGCCATATGGGGTTCGACGCCCCAGGCCCAGAACGACATGGCCACCATGCCGAAGGCGAAGCCGGAAAGCCCCTGCACAAACCCGGCGACCATCGCGCCGAGCACCACAATAAGGATCACGGAATCCACGCGGGGATCCTCTTCTCGTTATGTGTGTTCGATCATCCGGTTTGCTTCCCTCTGCTGCATGTACGGAGCGCACACCGCCGAGGGACCCGGGGGAAAGGGCCGGCAACTATCCCGCCGGCCACATCAGTCAGCCGCCGATACCGAGCAGCTCCACTTCAAAATTCAGCGTCGCATTGGGCGGGATCGTACCCGGCACGCCGCGCGCACCGTATGCGGTCGATGCCGGGCAGGTCAGCTTGACCTTGCCACCGACCTGCATCTTCTGCACGCCTTCGGTCCAGCAGGGAATTACGCGGTTCAGCGGAAACGAGATCGGTTGGCCGCGCTTGTACGAGCTGTCAAACTCGGTGCCATCGGTCAGCGTGCCACGATAGTGCACCTTGACCGTATCGGTAGCCTTCGGCGATGCACCGGTGCCCTTGGTCACGGTGTCGACCACCACGCCCGAGGGCAGCGTTTCAGCAGCGACGGCCAGGCCCGAAGCGGCCAGCGCGACGGCAGCAAACAACAGGGAAATTTTCTTCATGAGATTCAGTCGTGTCGGGTTCTCAGGAGTCACGCCTGGTCGCACAAGGCAATCCAGGCGCCAGCCGGCAAGTGTACACGCCATGCCGGCCGGCGCCTGTTCAACGCTTATGCGGGCTGCCCCATCGCCGGATCGCTGACCGAGTCCTTGCCAGTCTCGATACGGCCCGCCACGCGACGCCGGAACGTGGGTGCGGTATCGCAGCCAATGACGAAGTCGTACCAGTTGCCACTGTCGCCCAGCGTCCACGTCAGTTCGCCCACACGACCCGGCGCCACGCTCTGACTCCACGGGCCATCGGTGCGATACGCCTGCGCGCTGATATTGAACGTGCAAGCCTTGTCGCCGCGGTTGTACAGCTTCACCTGCAGCACCGGCGGATCGCAAGGTTCATAGCAGACCTGGATTTCGGCACCACCGGCCGCGGCCTGCTCGTTGAGGTCGCCAATGAATTCGCGATGATAGCCATTCGGTCCCAGTACCCAGAGATCGTACTTGCCGGCATCGGCCGCAACACTCCACACGCCATCAAGGCTCTTGCCCGCCTCTACCACATAGCGGCGCGGAATGGCATCGAGATGCAGCTTGTCGTAGACGTGGAATACCGCGCCTGCGCTGCCGGTGTTGGCGAACATCAGCGTTACCGTCTTGCCACCGGCATCGGCACGCGAAGTCGTATGGAGTTCGTACGGCAGCGCCCGCGACGCGCGCGTGCCGGTCTGCTGTGTGGGTGCAACCGCGGTAGCCGGCACCGGAATTGCCGCCGACGCCTTTTGCGACAGCGCCAGGCTGTCCACCGCTACCTTCGTGGTACGCCCGCTCAGGGTCGGTAGTGCTTCGTTGTTCGGATTGACGAAGTTGAATGCCGAGGTCAGGTCGCCGCAGATTGCACGGCGATAGGCGCCAATCTGCGGCTCCTTCACGCCAAAGCGCTTTTCCAGGAAGAGCAGCGTGGAGGTATGGTCGAAGATCTGGGAGTTGACCCAGCCGCCGCGGCTCCATGGCGACACCACCCACAACGGCACACGCGGCCCGGGGCCATAGGGCTTGCCGTCCATCGCCGACTGGTTGCTCGTGGCGGGCGTGTAGTTGTGGTATTCGAAAGCCATGTCGGCATCGGCCAGCGTGCTGCCACCGGCCAGCGATCCATCGGCATTGCGCGACGGTGCCGACGGGGGCGCCAGATGGTCGAAGAAACCATCGTTCTCGTCGTAATTGATCAGCAGTACCGTCTGGCTCCAGACCTCGGGGTTGGCCGTCAGCGCGTCGAGCACCTGTTGCACATACCAGCCACCCTGTGCGGGGCTGGAAGGTCCCGGGTGTTCGCTATACGTCGAAGGCGCGATGATCCACGACACCGATGGCAAGTTGCCGTTCTGCACGTCATCGCGCAGCGATTGCAGGAAGCCGTCCGGCATGGTGTTGCCGAAGCCTTTGGCCAGCGGACTCAACGCGTCGTCGATCGCGGGATTGTAGGCCGGCGACAAGCCCACGGTGGCACTTGGCCGCCGCGCTGCCGGCATCGACTCCATGGCCGCACGCCAATGGCGGAAGCTCATCATCTCGTTGCAGCCGTAGTTGTCGTCAAGGCTTTGATAGACCTTCCAGCTCACGCCGGCATCGACAAGCCGGTCGGCATATGTCTTCCACGTCCAGCCATCGGTCGAGGGGCCCACGTCGTTGCCGCCATTGAACTCGTTGACCATGGCCGCCACGTTGGCGCCGCTCGGGCCGTTGGTACCGGTCCAGTAGAACAGGCGGTTCGGGATGGTGCCGGTGTGCATCGAGCAGTGATAGGCGTCGCACAGCGTGAACGCTTCGGCCAGCGCATGCTGGAACGGAATCTCGGGCTGTTCGTAGTACGACATCGACAGCGTCTTCTTGGCCACCGGCCAACGGTTCATGCGCCCGTGATCCCAGGCTGCCTGCGCATCGGGCCAGGTATGCGGCGTGCTGCCCGCGCGCTGGGCATTGCCCTTGGTTGCGTCGAGCCGGTACGGCGTGATGGTATTGCTGGTGGCATCGGTCTGGAAGAATGCGTTCCCGCCATTGGCCAGCGGAATCGCAAAGCGGTCGCCAAATCCGCGCACGCCCTTGAATGTGCCGAAATAACTGTCGAACGCACGGTTCTCCAGCATCAGCATCACCACGTGCTTGACGTCCTGGATGGTGCCGGTGGCGTTGTTGGCTTCAATGGCCAGTGCGCGGCGAATGCTCGGCGGGAATGAAGCCAGCGTGGCGGCAGCCGCGGCGGTGCCGAGTGTATTGCGCAGGAATTTGCGCTTGGAAGGATTGAAAGTCATGCCTGATCTGGGTCGAATGGAAGAATGAGGTTTGGCCGCACACGGTTCACGGCGCCGGCGCGCAATGCGCCGAGGAACAGGCAGCAGGCGTGGTGCCGCCGCTGCCACCGCCAGTGGTCGGCGGCGTGTTGTTGTCATCGCCTCCGCAAGCGCTCAACAACAAGGCCAGACAAAGCACGCCGGCACCCAGGGCCGGCCTGCCCAGTCCGTAGACGGGAACAGGTTTTGTGGTTTTCATGTTTCGAGGTC
>VFQP010004393.1_pt1 | contig 13201 bp, 13 predicted proteins | sample 3512351 | NCBI WGS metagenome assembly VFQP01 (sample SAMN10412372, study PRJNA504923) | tailings metagenome | isolation source: Relicate 1 Philex TSF1 revegetated site | place: Philippines: Tuba, Benguet | collected 2017-08-29 | reverse complement strand
TGGAGACTTTCGACTATCCAAAGCTCGTCGATCCCAAGGGCAACAAGACGCCTCACGGCGCGATACTCAAGATCATCACCACCAACATCTGCGGCAGCGATCAGCACATCTACCGTGGCCGCTTCCCCGCCCCGTCGGGCATGGTGCTCGGTCATGAGATGACAGGCGAAGTGATCGAGACCGGGCCCGACGTGCATTTCGTCAAGAAGGGCGACCTTTGCTCGGTCCCGTTCAACGTCTCCTGCGGGCGGTGCCGAAATTGCAAGGAGCGCCATACCGATACCTGCATGAACGTCAACGACGAGGTCGATTGCGGCGCCTACGGCTTCAATCTCGGCGGCTGGCAAGGCGGGCAGTCCGATTATCTCATGGTTCCCTACGCCGACTGGAACTTGCTTCGCTTCCCCGACAAGGATCAGGCCATGGCCAAGATCAAGGATCTGACCGTGCTCTCGGACATTCTGCCGACCGGCTTTCACGGCTGTACCCAGGCAGGCGTCAAACCCGGTTCGACGGTCTATATCGCCGGCGCGGGGCCCGTCGGCCGGTGCGCAGCCGCCTCCGCCCATCTTCTTGGCGCTTCCTGCATCATCGTGGGCGACACCAACAGCGAGCGTCTCGCGCTTGTGAAAAGCGCCGGGTACGAGACCGTGAATGTGGCTTCCGAAACGCCGCTGGCCGACCAGGTCGAGGCGATTCTCGGCCATCGGGAAGTTGATTGCGGCGTCGACGCGGTAGGTTTCGAGGCGCACGGATATGGACCCGGCGCCGGAGAGGATCCGGCCGCGGTCTTGAACGGTCTCATCGAAATTGTGCGCGCCAACGGCGCCATCGGCGCCCCCGGCATCTATACCGCGGGAGATCCCAAGGCCATCGACGCGGATGCTAAGGCCGGGAGATATCGCATCGACTTCGGCAAGGCCTGGATCAAGTCGCCCCACATATCGGCCGGCCAGGCACCCATCATGCACTACAACCGCGATTTGATGATGGCGATCCTCTGGGATCGGATGCCGTACCTCGGAAAGGTCTTGAACGTCGAGGTCATTCCTCTCGAACGGGCGACAGAAGGCTATCGGATATTCGACCAGGGCTCGCCCAAGAAGTTCGTCATCGATCCGCACAACACGACGAAACTGGCGGCTTGAGTCACCGGCGGATGCCGAGGGCGCTTCCCTCCAGGCGCTCCAATCCGCCAAACAGCGGACGCCGCGGCGAGCCCCCCGCGCTGCGTGCGTCCGTGCCCCTCGCCGCCACCCGAGCCCGTCAGGCTCAGCCTCGAAGGAGATCACTTATGGCAACCGATACGCTTAAAGGATTGAAAGTCGCGATCCTCGTCACCGACGGTTTCGAGGAAGTCGAAATGACCGAGCCTCGCAAGGCGCTCGACGAAGCCGGGGCCAAGACCAGCCTCATCTCCCCCAAGCCGGACGTGGTCCGCGCCTGGGACTTCACGGACTGGAGCAAGACCTACCCGGTAGACGCGCCACTCGCTTCCGCGACCCCCCAGGATTACGACGCGCTGCTCTTGCCCGGCGGCGTCATCAACCCGGACACGCTCCGCACTGACCCTAAGGCCGTGGCGTTCGCCAAAGCGTTCTTCGACGCTAAAAAGCCTGTAGCCTCGATCTGCCATGGGCCGTGGACGATCATCGAAGCCGGCGCAGCGAGCGGCCGCCGCGTGACCTCGTGGCCGTCGCTTAAGACCGATCTAAAGAACGCCGGCGCAAACTGGGTCGATGAGGAGGTCGTCGTTGACCAGGGCCTCGTAACGAGCCGCAGCCCCGACGACATGGCCGCTTTCAACCGTGAAACCATCAAGCTGTTCGCAGACGCGCGAGGACGCGCGGCGCGAGCGGCTTGAAGCGGCGATCAGAAGGACGGCGCACATGACTGTCGCCCCAGAAACCTCCTCGTTACCCCAAACGATCCTCTCCCCGGGCGCGACCGCGCCCGAGTTCTCGCTCCCGGCGGCGCCTGGCAAACTGGCCGCGCTTCTAGACTTCCGCAGGCGTCCGGTCTCCTCGCATTCTACCCTGCCGGCTGGAGCCCAGTCTGCGGCGACCAGATGGCGTCTGCAACGAAGTCCTCCCCGAGTTCCAGCGCTTCCGGGCGAACCTCCTCGGCATTTGGGTCGATGGCGCGTGGTGTCACCAGCCTTTGCCGAAGCCCGGCACCTCCGGTTTCCGGTCTCGGCGGACTTCGAGCCTGAGGGCTCGCGCCTATGGCGTATATCGGGAAGGCGACGCCTCGCGCCTCACGCGCTTGCGGCGTAGCACGGAAGGACACAACGCTATGACACGCGTGGTTCGTTTCCATCGGACTGGTGGACCGGAAGTGATGCAGTTCGATGATCTCCCGGTCGGCGATCCGGGACGAGGCGAGATGCGCGTGCGCGTCGAGGCGATCGGCCTCAATCGGGCCGAAGCAATGTTCCGGTCGGGCGCCTACCTCGAACATCCTCGCTTGCCCGCGCGCCTCGGCTACGAAGCCTCCGCGACGGTTGAAGCATTAGGAGACGGCGTCAACGGCTTCGCGCCGGGCGATCCCGTCAGCGTCATCCCGGCCTTCTCCATGAACGATTATGGCGTCTACGCCGATACAGCTATCGTGCCGGCTTACGGCGTCGTCCAACGCCCGAACGGCACCTCGGCGATCGAGTCCGCGGCAGTATGGATGGCCTACCTCACGGCGTGGGGTGCGCTCATCGACATCGGCAAACTCGGACACGGCGACGCGGTCGTCATTCCGGCGGCGTCCTCAAGTGTCGGACTCGCGGCGATCCAGATCGCGAACAGCGTCGGCGCAATCTCGATCGCGACGACCCGGTTGCGAGCCAAGTCGTCCGCGCTGGAAGGCGCGGGCGCTGCGCACGTGATTGTCACGTCCGAGCAGGATCTCGTGGCCGAGGTCAAGGAGGCAACAGGCGGGAAGGGCGCGCGCCTCGTGTTCGACCCGGTCGGCGGACCGCAGGTCGAGAAGCTTGCCGAAGCCATGAGCAGCCACGGCATCCTCTTCATTTACGGCGCACTGGACACGGCGCCCACGCCATTCCCAGTCATCGCAGCCATGCAGAAGGCCCTCACGTTGCGTGGCTACACACTGTTCGAGTTCGTCCGGGACAAGGAGCGGCTGGCCCGCGCATCGGCCTTCATCGAAGATGGGCTCGCCAGCGGGCGCTTGAAGCCGGTCGTCGCAAAGACTTTCACGCTGGACGAGATCGTCGAAGCGCACCGCTACATGGAATCGAACGAGCAGTTCGGGAAAATCGTAGTCACCGTCCCCCACTGAGATTGACGCAAATCGTCCCCAGAGGAGTCTTCGATGCGGCAGAGCAACCCTCAAGCGAAGGCTGATCTCTTCAGTCCCACGACTGTCGGGCGCTGGGAACCCAAGAACAGGATCGTCATGGCGCCTTTGACGCGCTCGCGCGCCGGCAAAGGCAACGTTCCAACCGCGCTCAATGCCCTGTATTATGCGCAGCGCGCCAGCGCCGGGCTGATCATCTCGGAAGCCACGCAGATTTCGCCTGAAGGCCAAGGCTACATTGCGACGCCGGGCATCCACAGCGCCGAGCAGATCGACGGCTGGAAGCTTGTGACCAAGGCCGTGCACGTCGCTGGCGGCCTCATGGTGGCCCAGCTCTGGCACGTGGGGCGGATCTCACATCCCTCGTTTCAGCCGGGAGGCGCGCTGCCGATCGCACCGTCCGCCATCAAGCCCGACGCCCAGGCCTTCACCGAAAAAGGCTTCGAGCCGATCCCGACGCCGCGTGCGCTGGAGACGAGCGAAATTCCCGTCATTGTCGCGCAGTACGCTCAGGGCGCCAAGAACGCTCTCGCCGCCGGGTTCGACGGCGTCGAGGTGCACGCCGCCAACGGCTACTTGATCGACCAGTTCTTGCGAGATCGCACGAACAGACGCTCCGACTCCTACGGCGGGGGCATCGAGAACCGCGCGCGCTTTCTCATGGAGGTCGTGGACGCCGTGACCGCTGCGGTTGGGGCGGAACGGACTGGCGTGCGCATCTCACCGCAGAACGGCCAGAACGACATCGCCGATAGCGATCCGCAATCGCTTTTCAATCATGTCGCGAAGCGCCTCGCCGGGCGCGGGCTCGCTTACCTTCACGTGATCCAGGGCGACACCTCCGGGGCGGCCGTCCCCCCGTTCGACTACGGCGCGCTGAAGCATCTTTTCGGCGGCGTCATCGTCGCCAACAACGGCTTAGACAAAGCCTCCGCCAATGCCGCCATCGCCGAGGGCCGCGCCGATCTCGTCGCCTTCGGCAAGCCGTTCATCGCCAACCCCGACCTGGTGACGCGGCTCCTTCTCGACGCGCCGCTCCTCGAGGTGAACCGCGAGACTTTGTACGGCGGCACGGAGGAAGGTTACACGGACTATCCAGTGCTGTCGCGGCTTGCTCCGACCACCTGCTACCGCGACAAGGAACGGGCGTGGGGATGAAAAGAAGGCCGACCGCCGAATCCGCCTACTGATGCGCTGGGGGGATACCGGATTAGTGTAGCCAGGCTGACGTATCGCGCTGGCGCAAGCAGCCACGCGGTGATCGGCTGGCAGCAACGCCAGCCTTTGAGCGTAAAGCCGGTTCACACCCGATACAGCAGCAACAGAATGTGGATGGCGCGGGCCATGTCTAGGTTTCGGCGGCGGCTCGCGAAGCTGCGCTTCATACTCGGCGATACGCTCTTCGCCCTGGATGATCATCGCGTCGAGTTGGGGGCATCAGTCTTCATGACGTCCTCCGATCTCGTCATCGAGATTTATGGAGAGGCGTTATTGGTGCCCGCCAAGTTCGGTTGGGACAGTTCGGCGCCGTCTTAGGTCCCCTGTCGCACCGTAGACCGGAGCCTCGCACCTAGTATTTTTTGATCCAGCCGACGACGACACTCCTTCCCAGAATAAGGGTCGCAATTAGCGACGCTTCGTGCTCGGGCAAGTCGCATGCCGCGATGCCGCCGAGTTGAAGCACGTCTCCCTGTCATGCGCGTGTTCAATGGCTGGTACCAGATCGTTCGCCGACGGTTCTCAACTGTCCCGCAACAATCTGCGCCTGCCATTCTGGATCGAGGGAAACGGACAAGATCGTGCGGCATTGGTCACAGAGAAATTGGAGCGCCGGGAGTGTCGATCCGGACTCGTCGCGGGCGCGGAGAGGCACGACAATGATGTTCGGGGTGGCAGCGCACTTCGGGCACTTGCCTTGCTTGTTGTTTGAATCGGTCACGGGGGTCCTCGTCGATAATCTGCGGCTCATAAACAAAATGGCCGCCCCGCAAGGGGACGGCCACAACGAGCGCCCAAAAGGTCAGCGCAAGTGCGTTACGCAGCAGCGATGTTGCCAACGGCGATCTTGCCGGAGCGACGATCTTCCTGCGTGTCAAACGAGACCTTTTGGCCTTCGTTCAGGCCGCGCATTCCCGCGCGCTCGAGGGCGGTGGCGTGGACGAATACGTCCTTGCTGCCATCATCCGGCTGGATGAAGCCAAAGCCCTTTTGATCGTTATAGAATTTAACGGTACCGATTTGCATGTGAGTTCCTTCGATAGGCAAAGTTATAGCGCACGCGGAAAAGCGTAGCAGCCACTGTACGATTTCTGGAGATTGTCTGAACGTACGCCCAACATGGTGGGCAGACGGCCCGATTGTCCGGCCAAAAAAACGATTTGCCTTTGTACTCTCAATTTCACGTTAGCACAAGCAGTATGGCTGAACGTCCGTGCTTGGCCTAGCGGCGTCAATGGGCCCACAAGCCTGAAAGGGGTAATCTGCGAGCAGTTCCGAGCCCATCAACTATCGACTGCCCCATCCGAGCAGTAACCTCCCCACAGATCTAGCCGTCGAGAAGCTCAGCTGTGTTCTTGTCATTCAGCTAGCGATCGCTCGCTTCTCCAGCCGTGCCCAAGCACTCTCATCCCGCCAATACGCGGTCAGCGGCAGCGGCTCCTCTCGACGTTTCCACCATCCGACATCCAACCTTCTCTCAAGATCTCGCGTGCCGGAGTGGCGCGGTAGGTGGGCAGCGCGGCCAAGAGTTGAAGTGGGGGCAGGGGCCTGTGCTGCCAATTTTAAGCTCCAGACACGAGAACCTTTAACCGAATTTTGAGCCATCGAACTTAGGGTGTGCCAACGTTAAAATCGGGCGTGTCATGCGAGATCATCACGGCTGCAGTAATTGTAGAAACGGCGGTAAATTCGACTTCCCCATCACTATGGCGTTTCAGCCCATCGTGGATGTTCGAGCAAACACCGTCTACGCTCACGAGGCCCTGGTGCGCGGCGCCGGTGGTGAGGCCGCCGGATCAGTTCTTGCTCAGGTTTCGGATGAAAACCGGTACGCCTTTGATCAGCGGTGCCGGGTAACGGCCATTGAACTGGCAACCCAACTCAAATTGACTGATGGGGGCGCCCATCTTTCGATCAATTTTCTTCCGAACGCCGTCTATGAGCCCAAGGCCTGCATCAGGCTGACGCTGTCCGCCGCCGAGAAGTCCGGCTTTCCTCTGAGCCGCATCATCTTTGAGTTCACCGAGGTCGAGCGCTTAGACACCGCGCACACGCTCAACATTCTGGCTGCTTATCGCAGCATGGGTTTCAAGACTGCAATTGATGACTTTGGCGCTGGCTTTTCAAGTCTTGGCCTGCTTGCAGAATTTCAACCCGACCTCGTGAAGCTCGATATGCAGCTCATACGAGATATAGATACGAGCGCCGTCAAACGGTCGATTGTTAGCAACATCCTGAACATGCTGAAGGACCTCAATATCACTCCGATCTGCGAGGGAATAGAAACCTTTGGTGAATATGCCGTGCTGCGAGACCTAGGTGTGGAACTCATGCAAGGCTATCTGCTTGCCCGCCCAGCACTGGCAGCACTTGCGAAGCCTGTTCTTCCAATTCCTCAACAACTTTGAGTGACCAGTCAGCCCGGTTGAACGCGTCATCAAACGATGAAAGTGAGCGCGTCCCCGATGGCGAAGAAGCTCCATCGCACCAGTCTCCCAAAGAGAAAACGCAATGCAAGGTTTGAGTGCCTCTCAGACTCTTTCGAGCGCACAGAACGGCGCGCATGGTTCACTCGACGTGTCCTTCCTCGCCCAGCTTCCGATAGCGTTCGCTATTGTTGACGCTAATGGCCTGATCGCCCATGCAAGTGATCGTTTCTCCACAACAATGGTCCACTTATGCGGTGCTGCATGGAAATCCATGGATTTGGAGACGGTGGCCCGCTGTCTGGCACAATCTGGAACTAGTCACGGAAAGCTTCGGGTTCAGCCGATGCCTGACGGCCGCTCGCTCATTTTTGTGAACGAGCAACCCGCGCCTTCACTGACGGCAAAGGATGCTCTCACCGGCCTTCCAGGTAGAGACGCTCTAAGAGACTACTACAATCAAGCCCTTCTGGAAGATGCGCCGACAAGCGACTTGGCGCTGCTCTTGCTTGATCTCGATCGCTTCAAAGCCGTCAATGACACGCTCGGTCATCCAATCGGCGACGGTCTTCTTTGCCGGGTGGTGGAGCGCCTGCGGAAAGCTGTTCGCAGTGACGACATTCTCGTTCGCCTCGGGGGCGATGAGTTTGCAATCATCCAGCGGGCGGCGCAGCAGCCGGGTGCTGCCGAAGCGCTTGCTCAGCGCCTCATCGATCTCTTGAGCAGGTCCTACCTTGTAGACGAGCATCTCATCACAATCGGCGTAAGCGTCGGCATTGCCTTTGCAGCAGATCGCGGTCAAACGTTTGAAACGCAGATGAAGAATGCAGATCTGGCGCTTTACGCTGCGAAGGCCAATGGGCGCGGCTGCTATAGATTGTTCGAGCAGGAGATGGACGAGCGCGCGCAGGCGCGCCGAACTCTCGAATTGGAGCTTCGCAAGGCTCTCGCGCTCCGGCAGTTTGAATTGGCGTTCCAACCGCAGGTGCGGTCGTCCGATCAGCAGCTTACAAGTATCGAAGCACTCCTTCAGTGGCGACACCCCACAAAAGGTACGCTTCCAGCTGAGAGCTTCATCGCGATTGCCGAGGAAACTGGCCTTGTGGTCCAGATTGGCGAATGGGTTCTACGATCGGCGTGTCGCGAAGCGCAAAAGTGGCCGGTTCATGTCTCCGTCGCGGTGAACCTCTCGCATGTGCAGTTTTCCAGCCGCGGTCTGCCGGAGGTCGTGGCCTCAGCCCTTGCAGCCTCTGGCTTGCAACCCAGCCGGCTTGAGCTTGAGATTACCGAGGGCGTCCTGCTCAAGGACACAAATCAAACGCTTGAAACCCTTCATCAGCTGAAGGGACTCGGCGTGCGAATAACAATGGATCAATTTGGGACTGGGTATTCGAGCCTCAATTACCTGCGATCGTTCCCGTTCGATAAAATCAAAATCGATCATTCGTTTGCACGGGACATGGCATCGAAAAAAGACGCCGCGGCGATCGTCAGCGCCGTCTCAGCTCTTGGTGCGAGCCTCGGAATCTCGGTCACTGCAGATGGCGTCGAGACTGAGGGGCAATGCCGCGATTTGAAGGCAGCTGGATGCACAGAGCTGCAAGGCCATCTCTTTGGCGAGCCTCTTTCGTCTTCTGCGATCACGAAGTTAATCGCCCGATCGCTGAAGTCTTCAAATTTGGAGCAATAGGATGAATGGGCCACTGCAAAGGATTGTGTACTACAGCAAGAACCTTCTCACCGGCACTGACGAGGAGATCGCGGCAAGCATTGAGCAGATTCTCCAAACGGCACGCGTCAATAACACCAAGGCCAATCTAACTGGCGCATTGATCTTTAATTGCGGCTGCTTTGCGCAAGTTCTCGAGGGGCCGAGAGACAGTGTCGTTGAAATTTTTGAGCGCATCCAATGCGACCCTCGCCACACCGAAGTTCAGGTTTTGGAGTACGAGCCGACAAAGGAGCGGGTATTCCCAAATTGGTCGATGGCTTTCATCGGCGTGAGAGAGAGAGATGAGAAGCTCTTCCATCGGCTCGCGCTAGAAACTGGATTCGATGACAAGCGCCTCGCGGCAGAGGATATCTTGACGGCGATGCGAGCAATAATGCTGGAAGAAGAGGGAGTGGAGATCTAGGCCTCCGGGGACCATGTAGCTGCTTGGTTTTTAGATTGCGCTTTTGGGAGGCTACCATGGCCAATTCGCTGACGCGGTTGGTATACTTGAGCGATAACCTCATTCGTGGTGACGAACAGGCTGTTTCGAATAGCATTGAGCAAATGCTATCCACGTCCAGGCGTCGCAACCAGGAGCTGGGCGTGACGGGTGCGCTAATTTTTAACAGAGGTATTTTTGCTCAGGTTCTTGAAGGTCCCGGGGACGCGGTGGACAGTCTTTTTCGAGTGATTGAGGCCGATCCGCGTCATTGCAAGGTAAAGCTACTCGAGAATACCACGACTGCGGATCGCCTGTTCCCAAATTGGTCGATGGCTTATTTCGGGTTGGCCCAGGCCTACGGATTGAACTTGGAAGAGATCGCGATTGAAACGCAATTTGACGAGAAGAAACTTCTTTTCGGTCAGGCTGTTTCGGCGGGAGGAATGTCGCTGCTGAAGAGCCTGACTCTACATTGGAAAACTAACGTGCGCTCTATTCTGTGAATGGAACGCGGAGTATCTCCACCGGTAAAAGGTTGAATGCCTAGCTGTTGTCTGCATCTCGCGCACCATGGCAGACGACACCGACAGCCGCCTCGCATCGAAGCACGCGAGCCAGTACATAACCTCTACTTCTTTTTGCTTGTCGCAAACGGCGTATGAGTCGGGCCACACAAATCTTTCGACCTGGCACTTGCGTCCGACAGCGGGCCGGCGCGCTCCCGCTCTGCCTTGTGCGATCACAACTCCCCGTGGCTTCTGCTCGCCTTGTGCCAAGTCTTGCACTTGACCTTGACCCAGCCAGGATTGCGACCGCCAATATAAGGTTGGTCGGCGAGCTTCGACACTATGCCCTCAAAGCCCCACTTCTCGGCGTTCCGAAGGAGGTAACCGGGGGCGGGAAATTCAACCGAGTAGCGAAGTGCGTAATCGTCGGCCTCAATGAGCAACACACGCAAGCGGGCCTTCCGTTCAGCCAGCGGGAGATGGCGTAGATCCACGCCGTCGAGTGCGAGCAGGTCAAAGCACCAAGCGCATAGATTCTCGTTTGTGCCGACATCCGGCCTGCCCTCCTTGTCGCAACTGACAAGCTCAGCGTCAATGACCACCGAATCGGCCGGCAAGTTGAGGACGCTATCACGAAGGAACGGGAAGCGGTGTGTGAGGTCCTTGCCGCTGCCGGTAAACATGGTCACATCCGCGTCGTGCTTATGGAACTGCATGTAGCGGCTGTCGAACTTGATCTCGTGAATCCACTCGCGCCCGATCGGAGGAGTTCCCTTCACGACTGGGACACTTGGGACAATGAATGCAATCTGCGTATGCACGACGATTACTCGGATTGCTTGGATTACTAGTATTACTGGGGTTCACCACGCGGAATCGGCAATGCAGCAGTCATCATGACAGTGCTGGTATGAATGGATGGGTAACGGGTTCGCGCATTGTATTCGGAATGACGATACCGACTGCCAATTCATAGAGCGCCCAGACCATTGTCAGGCGCCTTGCCTCAACATTGATGCGGTTCACCTCCACCGGTGCGTTTCGCCGGAGCGCCTCTCGGATATGGTCCTAATATCCATTCGACGTCCGACCCGCGCATTAGAGCGCCGCTCGCACATGTGCGCACTGACAAGCATCAATTCTCGCACTCGAGGCGCGCTGTTGTCTGGATCGCGTTTCTTGCCGTGCTGCGCAAATTCATTGTCATCGAAATCGGAGAGGCTGACGCGGTGTTCCTCTTGGCCTTGTCGGCGTCAACGCTGGCCAGGGGAGGCGCGTATTGGGCGGTGCGCGAGCAGGACGGGCCAATAAGAGCGGCCGAATCCAAAATGGCGAGCCTGATGTCACCGTGACGAGCCTTTAAACAGTTCGCTCGCTAGGTGCGGAGCCTGGCCAGTAAGCGAGCCAATCGCCATCCGCTGCGAGCGCATTGATGGTTGTCATGGCGCGCTCTCGCGCGCCGCCCCATTAATGGCTCGCGAGCGGTATCCGACCCCTACGACGAGCCTTTGCACTTGTGGGCAACTCGCCTCACGTTATCTCGCTTGTCATGGTCACCAAAGAGCCTGAAGGAGTGGGACCAATGCTTCACGTCGATCTCCCGACAATTCCCGAGTTCAAAGAGCTTGCAGCCGTGCGCAGCGACGCCTGCGTATCGGTTTATCTTCCGACCAGGCCCACACCAGAGGCCGCTCATGCCAATCAAATTGTGCTCCAGGATCTTGCGCGGGAGGCTCTCAACCAATTGCGTGAAAGCGGGTATGACAAGCGCCGGCTTTCCCAGCTGTCGGAGCACTTCGAGCACCTGCTCGGCGCCGACACGGATCCCGACTACAAGAGAAAGGTCCGGCTCCGGCAACGGCTCGCCCAGAAAGTCGACGACGTGGCTGAGTTCTGGAAGTATCAGAGCAACGGACTTGGCGTGCTTGCGACGCCGGAGAGCGTGCGGACGTTCCGGCTGCCAAATGCGGTCAAGCCGCTGGCTGAAGTTTCCGACCGTTACCATCTGCAGCCGCTCGTCCGCGCGATGACAATGCCTCACGGGGCCTACGTCCTCGCGCTCACCCAAAACACGGCCCGCCTGCTCCATGTATTCGTCAATACTCCGCCGACAGCGGTCAATGTTCCGGAAATGCCGAAGAACCTACCCGAGGGGCTGCGGGTTTATGAGCGCGCGCCGAGCATCAATCTCCTTCTGCCCGAGTACGACAAGGTGCTGATGCAGGAATACGTGCATAAGGTCGACAAGGCCCTACGCCCCGTCCTCAATGGACAGGATATTCCGCTCATTCTCGCCTCTGATGAGCCGCTCGCGTCGATTTTTCGGTCGTCGAACTCCTATCCTCACCTTGCGACCGAAATGATCAGCGGCAACCCGAACCTCAAGACCGATCCGCAGCTTTCGGATGCCGCCCTGCCAATTCTTGATGGAATTTATGAGCAGGAGATCGAAAAGGCTAAAGCACTCTATGATGAATTGAAGCCGCGGCGGGCAACGACGGACGTATCCTATGCCGCCCATTGCGCCACTTACTCTGCCATTTCTCAGCTGATCGTCGATCTCGATGAAGTGATCCCGGGAATTGTGGATGAGACCGATGGCAGCGTTACCTACGCAGTCTCCGATGATGCAGAGACTTACAGCGTCGTCGATGAGGTGGCGAAGCGAGCCCTGCTGACCGGCGCCCGCGTGCTTGGCGCTTCGAAGAATGATCTTCCCGGCCGCGCACCGCTGGTCGCAATTTTGCGCTTTCAGTTGTGAAGAACGTCTCACTTCGCTGGCGAAGGCCATGAGCGGCACCGCCTCGGTCGCCGCTCAGTATTATCCCGGCCTCACTGGAATTCTGACTGATTGCGAGACCTTCGCTTGCACCAGATGAGCACCGATCGCAGAGCTCAGCGTCTCGATGTCGAATGGCCCAATGTGGCGCTGATTGTTGATGAAGAATGTGGGCGTTGCGTTGACTCCGCTACGCTCACCGCCGAGGAAGTCGTTGCCTACCTTCGGACGATACTTGCCGATCTCGAGCGCATAACGGAGTTCGATCTCAGAGAGCCTAAGGGCGCGCGTGAGGGCGAACAACAAGGGCATGCTCAACCATTTCTGCTGCTCGTAAAGCGCATCATGCATTTGCCAGAAAAGGCCGTGCGCCCCGGCAAACTCAGCAGTTTCCGCCGCGCCTTCCGCATTGGGATGCACCTGTGTCAGGGGGAAATGGCGGAACACAAAACGTAGATCGCTGGCAAATGTCTGTGCCAGAGCCTGGACCACTGGGTGTGCTGCAGCGCAGAAGGGGCACTCATAGTCGCCATACTCGACGAGTGTAACAGCGGGAATCTTCGCGCCCCGGATGTGGTCGTTCTCGTTGGGGAGAACTTTGAACTCGGACATGACTATTCCTCGTTCTGCAGCTGACGAACGCATTAAGCTCCTCGAGCGAATGCTGACGGCGGATCGGCCGCTGCGCTATCCCTTTGCCGCGAGCGCAGCCGGAAGGCTAGGACGAGAAGCAAGCCACCAAACACAAGCGCGTAGGCGCCGAGCCAAATGGTCAGCACGATGGCTCCGATAAGCGGCGCGAGGACC
>VFQP010004392.1_pt1 | contig 13205 bp, 12 predicted proteins | sample 3512351 | NCBI WGS metagenome assembly VFQP01 (sample SAMN10412372, study PRJNA504923) | tailings metagenome | isolation source: Relicate 1 Philex TSF1 revegetated site | place: Philippines: Tuba, Benguet | collected 2017-08-29 | reverse complement strand
CAGGTGCGCACACCCCGCCCCCGCCCCCGTCCCACCACTTGCAAGCAGGCCATTCCCTCTTCGCTGAGCAAGGGGGTGGCCCTTGGTGCGCCCCAGGTGGCCAAGGTGCCGCAGAGGGGGTCGCTCTCTCACTCTTGTTGAGTGAGGTGTGTGCCCTGTTCATGTGCGCCCCAGGTGGCCGAGGTGAGCCAGTCCATGCTGCAGCAGCTGCTGTCGCGCCTCAAGACGGGCCTGCAGCTGCCAGAGTGCCTGCGCCTCATGGGCTACCTCCGCCGCATGGGCGCCTTTTCAGAGGCGGACCTCAGGCTGCACTTCCTGCAGGTGCGCTGGGGTTGCACGCGGGTGGGCGACGGGGCCGTCGCGCCTCGCTGAGCCACGCAAAGGGTCGGTGCCCCCAGTGCTTTGACGCTGCATCGACAGAGGAGCGTCGCGCCGTTCCCTGCTCCATGTGCACGCGCACGCGTGACGCGGCCGGCGACGAGCAGGTGTCAGCACGGGGCCGTCGTAACGCGCCTCACGCACCTGCCTCCTGTGCTCCACGCACACACCCGCAGTGCCGCGACGAGTGGATCAGCGGGCTGGTGGACGAGCTGGACGACCAGGGCGACCCCTACGCCTACCTCAAGCACCTCACTGACGTGCACCGAGTGCACCTCTTTGACGCCGTCATGCAGTACCGAGCAATCTTCTTCGACGCATCAGGGGCCACGCCCGGCACCGGCTCCGCCGCCGCTGGCGCGGTGGGCGGCGCCGGCGCGTCGGCGGCATTTGGCGGCGGCGGTGCACTGCAGCTTCAGGCCGTGCAGGTGTGTGAGCGGCGCCTGGTGTGTGTGTGCCTGGCGCCCGTTGCCTGGCGCGAGCGGGGCGCGCCGGGCGTGCGCGGTGCGTTGCCGCCTGCCGGCGGCGTCTCGAGGAGGGGCTGCTGTGTGGGTGTGGAGCGCAGGCCCTGTGGTGGCCCGCCGATCGATGGTCCAACTGCCCGACGGCCGCCTTTGCCCTGGCGCGTAGCGGGTCGGCGTTCTGGGCTTGGCATAAAGTGTTTGGACGCCTCTCCAAGGCCGCGGCTCACCTGAATCAGATGCATCTCGTGTCGTTGTGCATGCGTCACCGAGCGTATGCGCCCGTGGCCCCACCTGGCGCGCCGCCCACGCAGGACCCGGCGGCGCTGGCGGCGTCCGTCCGCGAGTCGTCGCTGCTCCAGAGCTGGGTGCAGCACCGCACGTCGCTCTACCTCAAGGCGCTGGGCCGGCACCTGCCCGCCATCACGCAGGGCGCCAACCTCGCCTCGCTGCTCGAGCACTGCACCGTGAGTAATTCCTGCGCAGCGAGCGAGCAGCCCCTCCCTTCGCCGACCCACTTCGCCGAGTCCGGGGCTAGAATTGGGTGCGTCGAAGGTCTCATGCACTCGCGACAGGAAGCCTCTCGTCTCTGAGCTGCTCGCTCTGAGCAGCTCAGAGAGAGTGGCTCCCGAAGGCAGGCGCAAACCAGACGGTAGCATCCATCGCCTGCAGGTGGGCGGTGGAAGGGGTGCCGAGGTGTGTGCATGGCGTGTGCGCGCTGTGCCGGTTGGTGCGCGCGCAGTACTGCGGGTCATCTCTGGCGCGCGTGGGGCTGGACTTCCAGGGGCTGCTGCTGCCGCTGTTTGAGAGCTGCGCGCTGGGCCTGCTGGCGCAGCACCTCTCGCAGGCAGTCGACAACTTCAGCAGCAGGTGCGTGTGCGCCGGGGGAAGACGCTGGACGAGGAAAACGCCCCTGCGCTGGGCCGCGCACGGCGCCGCGGGCACGGGTGTCGTTGCGTTCGCGGGCCAGGCAACGCCGTGCCGTGGGCCGGAATGCGGGCCGGCAGGGGAGGGCTGGCAAGTCCATGAGGCGCTGCCGCTTCCACGCCGCACGTCCCGCCTCTCCTCCGCAGGCTCGAGGTGCACAAGTGGGTGGCGGTGCACAGCAGCCTGCTCCACAAGACCCGTCCCTTGGGCGCCGCCTCTGGCGGACCCAGCACCAGCGACGACGGCCGCGGCGCCGCCGGCGACCCCTCTGGCGGCGACGCCGGCGCCTCGCAGGCGGAGGACAGGGAGGGCCGGGGCAGCGGCGGCGGCGGCGGCGGCGACAAGGACGTGTCGTCGCCTCCGTACGCGCTGATGGAGCACCTGCCGCTGGCCGTGTTTGCCAATGGGCTGCTGGCGGCGCTGAACGAGGTCCGGCAGTGCGCGCTGCAGAGCTGCGCCCGGCCCGCCGCAGGGTGCGTTCTTTCGGTGTTGGTGTTCGGTGTCTGCATCTGTGGGGTCCGGCAGGCAGTGCGCGCTGCAGAGCACGCGCCTGGCCCGCCGCAGGGTGCGTCGTTCCGTCCCCATCTTCCCCGTCTTGCGTCGGGCTGTGCATCTGCTCAGACACCTGGGCGGGGGCGGAGTCCAGCTAGCGAGCGCATCAGTGTGTGTGCGGCGCGGTCTGCTGTCGTTTGCGCGCGCAGGCTGATCCAGCAGGCGCTGGAGCAGGCCGCCGCCAGCCTGATGCACTTCCGCGCCACGCACGCGCTGTCCGAGTCCGAGGCGCCGCAGCTGCGGGGCGCCACCAAGATGGCGCTGGACGTGCTGCTGCCCTACGCGGCGGCCTGCTTCGCCCGCGTCTTCCAGGGTGAGAGGAGGTGCAGGCGGCGGCGGCGGTCAGGAGCATGGCCTCTTGAGGGGCGGTGTGGTGGGGACGAGAACGGACGGGTGCTGTGCGTGCGCGTGCTGCGCAGGCGCGGGCGTGAAGCTGGACGTGAGCGGGGCGGCGGCCACGCTGCGCACCGTGCTGCAGGAGGCCTGAACGTGTGCCGGTCTGTTGCCTTGCTGGTGCAACCGAGACTGCCACGCGCACGAGGCATGGTCGCCAGAGCAGGGCCCTGAGCACACCCACAGCGCTCAGCGCCCACAGCAATCCGTCCAGCAAGCGCGCCAGCGGAACAGCAGACGAGGGGAACACAGCGCGAGGCGAAGGCAAAAGGTGGCAATGTCACGCGCTCAGTGCATCACGTGCGGCGCCATCCCGTCCGGCTCACCTGTGTCCAGACACCAGCCGTCACCATCAGGTCGCGCACGACAGGCATGAATCGTCGCCATCAAACAGAATCGCTCACACGCCACACACTCTCTGCATGCACTGGCACGCCGCCGCCTCAGAGTCCCCGCTCCCCTTAAACACGGGCACAGGCACAGGCCCGCTGCCTGCCCAGCAAGGCCGCCTGCCGGCGCCTCAGCGCGGCGACCAGGCCCGCCGGCGCCACCAGCGGCAGCGGCCCCGTCGCCGCCTCCTCCTCCTCCTCAGAGTCGCTGGCCTGAAGGTCCTCCTCCTCCTCACGCTCCCGCCCCTGCTGCGCGTCCTCGGCGGGCTCCTCCGCCTCGTCCCGCTCCATCAGCGCGCGGCTGGGGACCGGCGTTCGCGCCGAGCGGCGCGGCCGCTTGGGCGGAGGCAGCGCGTCGGGTACGTCGGGTGAGCCGGGCTGCACACACACGGGCGCGGGGGCAACAGGCGGCGCAGGTGGGCGCGTGCAGCGGGTGGCGTGCTGCCCTGACCGCGGGGTCGTGCTGCTGCACGAGGACGACTCAGCCCACCTGCAGCAGCCGTTCCAGCTTGCGCACGGCGGCCGGACCCAGCACCTCCATCGCCAGCGCACGGCCTGCGAGCACGCACGCGCACGAGGCAGGTGGGCTCGTCGCGCGCCCCGCCCGTCGCCTTCTTGCCGTCGGGACCATCGGCTCCTGCCCCAAGCGAAGGGTCGGGCCCGCCTCCGCGCCGCCCGCACCTTGCTCCGCCGGGAGCGCGGCGAAGCGCTCAAACCGCACGCCGCGGGCCGCACACCTGCGCCGACCACCACGACGCGGCACACATGGGACGCACCACACACGGCCTGACGGCACGCGCTTCTCACGCGAAACCCAACGCGTCTCCTTGATTCACGGGCCGCAGCGCCACGTCGTGACCGCCACGCGACGGCAACGACGGCGGCGACCCGACGGGTCGCCCCGCGAACCCGGCGGCGGCCCTTCCTCCCCTGCGCACCTGGGTCCCAGGAAAAAGGCTGCGGCGCGCACTCGCTCCACCGCCTCCTGCTCGGTGGGCAGGTGCCCCACCGCGACCTTCTTGCAGGCGCCTTGCCGGCCCTCCTGCGTGACGTACGTGTAGGCCTCCCAGCGGCGCACGCCGGCGTTGTAGCACACGCCCTTGATGCGCCTGCTGGACTCCCTGGCCTGGTCCCTGCGTGTGGTGCGCCGCCGCAGCAACAGGAAGCGCCACTCCTCTCGCCTTCCGTGCTCGCCCTTGCGCGTGTGCGCAGCAGCGACAGGAGGGCGGCGGCGCCGGCGGCGCAGCGCGATGTCAGTGGCTGCGGGGCCACCGGAAAAGAGTAGAGGGAGCCAGGGCCGGGAGGCCGCCGCCGCACCTCAGCTGCTGCTGGAGCTCTGGCATGGTGAGCGCTGCGTCCAGGTCGGCGGCGGGCTTGGGCGCGACGGGCAAGTTGCGCGCCTCGGGGCCGGGCGCCTCGTCCAGGAACCTGGACCCGCACGGCGGCGGTGGGCGCACCGGCATGCTGATGAAGGAGCTCCGAGCGTGGCCCAGCCCAACTACAGAGCGCGGCGGAGCCTCACCTGTTGGTGGCCCGCGCCGCCGCCGCCTCAGTGGAGGTGCTGCCGGAGCTTGACGTGGCGGTGCGTGCTGTGCTGATGGGAGGTGATTTGCCGGGCTCGGCGTTGCTGTCAAAGTGTAGACGCGCCCGGCGAACCTGCTCTTGCGGCTGCTTTGCAGCTGCCGGTGCCACCGGTTGCCGGCCGGTGAGGAGGGGCGCTGCGCTGCGTCGACGCTGCCCCCGGTGCAACTTGCCGCTCACGCACGCCTGCGTCCAGAGCCGCACCAGGGTCCTTGCGATGGTGCTGGCGCGCTGCGCTGTTGCTGCTGGCTTCCTGTCTGTCGTTGCGCCGCGAGCGGCTCACCCGCTGTGCACGCCTCCCTTCTGCGGTGCAGGAATCCTGCGGCCAATGAAGCGTGCGGCAAGCAGGACTGAGGTCGTGCGCTGCTCGCCAGTGCGTGGCGAGGATGTTTTTCTTCTTTGCGGCCGTTCGCGTGCACCCTGAGCCGTCCGCTGGGGACGCCCTCCCAAACAGGCGGAGCTGCTGGCGCCAGTGAGTACAGTGTTGCAGCATGCCCTGCTCTCAGCGGTGCAGGCCCGCTGCCTTTCCTGCGTTTGAGCGGGCTCGCACCTGGGGCAGGGCGCCCGCGCGACCGGTGGCTCAGCCTGAGGCCAAGAACAAGTGCAGGACTGCGTGGCTGGCGCTCTGTGCACCTCTGTGTGCGTCCGGCGAGCTCTCCTGTCCTCTGCACGCTCTGCTCTGCACGCTGATGCTGCGGGCCACCGCCTGTCGCCCTCCATCGTAGCCGCATTCGCGGGCGGAGGTGCGCGCCTGGCGCTCTGGACACCAGGAGAAGAGGGCAAGCAGGATGATGGCCAATGGCGGCACGGCGTTGCCGCAACACGACGGCGCGCACCTCTGGCCCCCGGCCGCCGGCCGAGTTGGAACACATCCAGCTTATATTCATCCCACACATATCCCCGGCTCTCTTGGCTCCCTTCTCTTTCTCTTTTTTTTGGTGATTCCCCATGCTCGCTGGTGCTCGCTGGCGATGCGCGACTTCTCGACCACACGCGAGAGCTCAGCTACAAGCGCAGAGCATCGTGTGCACACATACACACACAGTGCGCGCACGTTCTCTCCCGTGCTCAGGCTTTGACCTTGACTCTGCATCCACGGCACGGCAGCAGCCAGATGAAGCCGTCACGCTCCAGGCCATCGGCGGCCCATGTGGCGATCGCGCTGATCGCGCTAGTGGCAGCAGGTGAGCGCGCAGCATCGTGCCCACTGGCCGGGCCCCACTTGCTTCTGCGGGGCTGCAGCCGCACCTCAGATCATCGAGTGGCGAGCAGCGCGCCAAGCACCAGCTATTGTTGTTGGAGGAAGGTGCCGCGGGCCACCATTCGCATCGCCAGCAGCACATCAGCGGGGCAGCCCGCGATCGCGCAAGCGTGCATCGCTCGTGCGCGTGCTGCAGCGCCCAGTGCTACTGCTGCTTCCGCCCAGCTACTGCGCGCAGCTCCAGTGGCCAGAAAGCAGCACGCAGCGATGACACAGCCGATGTGCAGCCGATGTGCCGCGTCCCTCACATCGCGACGCGCTCGCGTCCGCGTTGGCCCCTCTGCCCCGCCGTGCCGTGGTCTTGATGTCGTAGTCAATGCTGCTGCTTGCCCACGCGTGCCTGCGCGCAGTGTCGGCACAGCCTACGGTGCGCGCTGCTGCGATGGAGAGAGCACGAGAAGAACAAGGACCTCAACACGACGGACGTGATCACTGGCCCCGCACCCGTCGCTGATCACGCGTGGTGCCCCCCTCTGCGCCCGCCCTCACCTGTGCACCTGCAGGGGCCAGGCTCCAACCCGGCGCGCTCGCTGTGGGACATCATCTCGGGCACCGGTGACCTCAGCACGCTCAAGGGCCTGCTCGAGTTTGCCAGCACGGCGTGAGTGTGCCCTTGTGCGCTCCTCGAGCGCCAGCCGCCCGCCTCACCACATCGCGCCCCCCCCCCCCCACACACACACCTCTCACCACTATCCCGCAGGCCCGGCTCGACCGTCAACTTCAAGGCTGCGCTCAGCAACGTGACGTCGCCCATCACCGTCTTTGGCCCGACCAACGCCGCCTTCAACGACCTGCTGGGCAAGCTGGGCCCCGCCGCCGCGCTGCTCACGCGCAACGTGACGGCCGTCACGCAGATCCTGCTCACGCACGCGCTCGGCTCGCTGCGCGACACCTCCTACTTTGCCAACAACACCAAGTTCCAGACGCTGCTGGGCGTGGACCTGACCATCCTCCGGCGCAGCAGCGGCGCCATTGACGTGGTGGCGCCCGGCTCCACCGCCCGCGTGGTGGTGCCCGACGTGTCGGGCGGCGGCAACCAGGTGCTGCACATCGTGGACGCCGTGCTGCTGCCCGTGCCAGGGCTGGTGCCGCCGAGCCCGCCGCCGCCGGCGCGCTCTCTCTACGCCATCATCGGCGCCAGCGCGCAGCTCAGCACGCTAAAGACGCTCGTCGACATTGCCAGCGCCGGGCCCGTCAACTTCCGCGCCATCCTCAGCAACACGAGCACGCCGCTCACCGTCTTTGCGCCCACCAACTCGGTGAGGCGGGTTCGGGAGGGACGCTTCGGCGGGGGGGGGGGGCGCGTGCGCACAGCTGCTGCGCACACCGGCACAGCCTTGCTAGGCAGCCGCGCCTGCCGGCGTCCCCAGCAGGCCACGTGCTGGGCGTGACCTTTGGGCCTGCGGCGCCCCAGTCCTAAGCGCTGGCACCTTGGCGCGGCACACGCGCACGCGCAGGCCTTTTCGGCGCTGCTGGACGCCATTGGCCCCGACGCCGCCGGCCAGCTGCTTCAGAACGTCTCTGCCATCACCGACATCCTGCTCACGCACGCGCTGGGCTCGGCCGTCTACTACCGCGACCTGCTCGACAACGCCACCTTCCCCTCGCTGGTGGGCGTCGACCTGACGGTCAGCCGCAACCGCTTCTTCACCACGATCGAGTCGCCGGGCGCCAACGCCACCATCACGCTGCCCAACGTGGTGGGCGGCGCCGCCGTCGCGCACGTCGTGGACAACGTGCTGCTGCCCATCGACCTGGACCTGCCGCCCACGCTGTACGAGATCGTGAGCACCTCGGAGGACTTCACCGTCCTGACGGGCGCCATTGACTTTGTCAGCGCCGCCGGCGACGTCGACTTTGTCACCATCCTCAGCAACCGCTCGGCCAACCTGACCGTGTTTGCGCCCACCGACGAGGGTGAGCGAACGCGGCGCCGTCTGGGCGGCGCGTGCGTGCGTGGGCACGCACGCGGCAGCGGCCCGCAGGCCTCTCTCGAAACACCAGCCAGCGCAGGAGAAGCACTGTGCACTGGGATGACGACCGTTGCTTGGTGCCTGCTTGCCTTTCCTGCACCGCCGCAGCGTTTGGCGCGCTGTACGACGAGCTGGGCCCCTCGGCCGACGCCGTCTTCTCCAACGTCACCACCATCACGGGCATCCTGCTCGAGCACGTGCTGCCGCTCGTGGCCAACAGCACGCAGCTGCGCAACGGCACCACGTGGCCCACGGCGCTCGGCACCTTCCTCAACGTGCGCGCCCTCAGGCCCGCCCGCTCTCTCCTGCCAGCCTGCGGACTCTGGCGTGCGCCACCTCCTGGCCGACCTCAAGGCAGCGCTCTTGCGCCTCATGCCTCATGCGGCTGCAGGTGACCAAGACGGGCAACGTAACCAACGTCATCTCCCCCGGCGCCACCGCCCAGGTCATCCTGCCCGACGTGTACGGCGGCGTGCCCGTCGCGCACGTCGTCAACGCCGTGCTGCTGCCCACGGCGCTGCCCCCGAGCAACACGAGCGCGTCGCTGTACCAGATCGTGAGCGCCAGCAAGGACCTGACCTACCTCAAGACGCTCATCGACATTGCCAGCGTGGGGCCCGTCAACTTCAAGGCCATCCTCAGCAACACGAGCTCCAACATCACGGTCTTTGCGCCGCTCGACTCGGTGAGCGGCAAAGGAAGAGCGTCCGCTGTGGCTGCGGCGGCAAGCGGTTGCGGATACGCACAGGGCGGGGAGGCGAGGCTCCGGGCGCGTCGACGTCACGACGCACCCTGCGCTCCTGCCGAACGCTCTGCGCAGGCCTTCCTGGAGCTGTCGGCCAAGCTGGGCCCCGCCACGGTGCAGGCGCTGCTCCAGAACGTGACGGCCGTCACGCAGATCCTGCTCACGCACGTGGTGGGCTACGTCGTCAACGGCAGCCGGCTGCAGGACGGCCTGGTGCTGCCCTCGCTGCAGGGCGCCAGCCTCACCATCGGCGACGACGACGGCGACAAGACGGTAACGTCGCCCGGCGCCACGGGCACCGTGGTGCTCACCAACGTGCGCGGCGGCGTCTCCGTCGCGCACGTCATCACCGCGGTGCTGCTGCCCGACCCCATCGCCACGCCCACGCCCAAGCCGCCGGCGCCCGCGCCCAAGCAGCTCTCGTCGCCGCCCCCTCCCGCGTCCAAGCCGCCCTCGCCCGCCGTGGTCTCGACGCCGCCCGCGCCCGTCTCCGCGCCGCCGGCGCCCGTGTCCAAGCCCCCCGCGCCGGCCACGCAATCGCCCCCGCCCGCCGTCAAGACGCTCTACTCCATCCTCTCCACCAGCCCGCAGTTTGCCACGCTCAAGCAGCTCGTGGACCTGGCCAGCACCGGGCCCGTCAACTTCCGCCGCATCCTCAGCGACCCCACGGCGCAAATCACCGTCTTTGCGCCCACCAACGTGCGCTTCCTCCTCCTCCTCACACTGCGCTCCCCCAGCCTGCATGCACGCAGCACAGCGCAGCAGCGCAGCCACACATCGGGCGCGTCTCTAGCCGCTGACCGCAGCGCGACGAGCCTGCTCTGCTCATGCTGTTGCGCTGGTGGTGGTGCTTGCCTTGTGCAGGAGGCCTTCAACGACCTGTTGGGCAAGCTGGGCCCCGGCGCCGCCGCCCTGGCCAGCAACGCCACGGCCGTGTCGGGCATCCTCCTCACGCACGTGGTGCCGGGCGTCTACGTCAAGCAGGACCTGGAGCGCGGCTGCACGCTCACCACGCAGGCCGGCGTGCCGCTCTACATCAAGCTCGCCTCGGGCGAGGTGCGCGTGGCGTCGCCGGGCTCCACCGCCTTCGTCGAGGTGTTCAACGTCTTTGGCGGCGACGCCGTCGCGCACCAGATTGACGCCGTGCTGCTGCCCACGCGCCTGGCGTGATCGTGCGCCGCCGCGGCGTGAATGAGCTTCTCTGGCACATCTGGGGACAGCCATATCTCTGGCACTGCGGGTGGTGGGGGGTTGGGGAAGAGGCGTGGTCCGTTTGCGACTCTCCTCGTCCTTGTCCCCAAAGCACTGCCCCACACCAACAAGAACTGGAAAAGGCTTCGCGCGTTCACTGCATGGACCCGGCGAAGCGCTGCTTGGGTGAAAAGAGGACTTGAGGCGGCGCGGGCACTATCTCCCAGCTGATTGCGGCTGGCCCTGCCGTGGGCCGCGTGCCATGGGCGCACAGCCGAAGAGGCTGCGTCGCTGTTTTGGGAGGCGCTGAGCCACATGCCGACGTTTTGCGCCACGGTGCACATGCACGCACTGGAAGCGCTCGTGCCCTCGGCGGTCCTTCTGAAATGAAGCTAGTGCTGGCCGGCTGCCACTTGCAATAAGCTGGCACGCCAAAGTGATGCAGCGCACACGCCATGCAAAGAAGCTCTCAGCGTCCTTCCTAGTCCTGCTCAGCGTGCATCCTGCGGCCTGAGGACGTGCGAATCGCTCAACTGTACAGCCATCAGCGACGCTCACGCCGCCGCCGCAACGCCACCGCCGCCGCGGCCAGCACCGCTCACGTGCCGCTGCCCCCACTCGCCCGCCCCGTCCGCCTCGCTCTCCGAGTCGTGTGGGCTGGCCAGCGTCCGCCCCGGCGTGCGGCCCCCGCCCCCGCCTGCCGCCTTGGCGCCCGCCGCAGGAGTTTCGTCGCGCCCCTGGGTGCCCGACGCGTCGCGGGTCCAGCGCATGCCGTACATGAGGTCCTCCATGAAGCCGACGTTGGAATTGTAGGACACGCGCACAAAGCCGTTCTCGCCCCAGAACGGCCCCCCTGCACGCCCCCACGCGCAAGCCAAGGGCAAGCAACGTCAGCACCGTCAGCTCCTTGGCGCGCTACGACCGCCAGTGTCACATGCCCCCGCGCGGGCTACGAGCCGCTGCTCCGAAACCGGCACAGCAGCTGCAGCGGCAGCAGACGCGAACTCACATGAGTTCTTGGCGACCCACACTTGCGCCTCGTCGTCGTAGCCCACCACCAACATGGCGTGCGCGCCCCGCTCGGCCGACGCGCCGTCGTAGCGGTACACGCCGCCCCTGCGCAGGCGCCGCACGCACGCACACAGCACGGCCTGAGGAGTGGAGAACGCGGCGGCGCACGGCGACGTGCTCCGCTGCCTGGCGGCAAAGGGAGCCGCTTTGCGCCCTCCTCCCTCCGTCCCTCTGCGGGTGGGTGGGTGTCCGGCGCCTCCCCTGGGCGCAGCGCCTTTCCCGCCGCGTCGCTTCCCTCCACGCCCCACATGCACAAACCCCAGCACCTCTGCACGAGTCCCACGGCCTCACCTGTGCACAAGCCGCAGCACCTCCTCAAGAGCTCCACGGCCTCACCTGTACGCGAATAAGTCCTGATAGAGCGTGAAGCCCGCCACCACGCCGCCGCTGCTCCTGATCCACGCCTTGGCCCTGGCCAGCTGCTGAGGCTCAAAGTACTCGACCGCCCACGTGCCCCCGGGGCTGCTGGCCGACGCGGGGCCCAGGTAGCCAGCCAGCCTGGCGCGGGCGGTGCTGGCGGAGGAGGACGGAATGGAGGCGCAAGCGTCGGCGCATGAGCGGTTGGCGGGGTCCCACGGCGAGCAGGCGGCGAACGGCAGCCCGCGCACGCTGAGCGCGGCGATGGCGGCGTCCGGCTGCCACCCCGCCTGCGGCCGGAGGGCGGGCGGCAGCGCCGCACGAGGGGGCGGTGGGGCAGCTGCGGCGGGCGAGCAGAGCGCTGCAGCGGGCGGGTCCCTGTGCGCCATACGTACCTGGCAGGAGGGCGTGTCGGACGTGGAGCAGAAGAAGAGCCAGTGCGGGCTCAGCGGCTCGGCGCAGTCCTGCTTGGAGGCCGCCGCGACGGCCGTCTCGGCGGCCGCCGCCAGCGAAAAGGCCACGCACGCGCCGCTGCGCGTTCCAACCGCAACGCACACACACAACAACGCTCGAGCGCGACGCGCCGCTTCCGAGCTGCCGTGCCTCCGCAGCGGGCAGGCCAACTGCGCCAAGCACAGCGCGACGCCTTTCCCTCGCGCTCACCATCCCTGCTGGCTCTGCGGCGGGCACACCCAGTCGCGCCCGCCGGTGAACTTGGCGTCGCGCGAGTCCCACGCCGGCCACACCACGCTCGACACGAGCTCCACCAGCGTCCACTGCCCCTCGTCGTCACCCGCCAGCCCGCCCGCTGGCGGCGGCGACGGCTCCGGCTCCACCGGGTGGCCCGCCGCCCCCGCCGCCCCCGCGTCGTTGTCAAACGCCACCGCGCCGGCGCCGGACCGCTGCCGCGCCGGCTCCTGCCGCAGGCCGAGGGCGCTGGCGCGCGCGTCGGCGGCGACGGTGCGCACGTCGGGCCCCGAGCCGGGCGCCAGCGCGTCGGCGAGGCGGGCGGCGGCGTCGACGTCGCGGAAGAGCGGCAGCGCGGCGCGCCGGGCCAGCTCCTGGCCGTCCGGCGCGGCGTCCTCATCTTGGGGCGCTTCCGTGTGGGCGGCGGAGGAGGTGGCGGCGGTGGTGGTGGGCGGCGGCGGGGGCCGCCGCGCGCCGTACTGCGCGTCGACGGCGTCAGCCACCTGCGGGGCGTATAGCGTGCAGACCAAGGTGTGCGTCGCCAGCTTCCGCGCAGCACCAGGTCCAGCCCCACGCTCCCTGGCATCGCCGCAGCAGCACGATGTGTGCCCAGCGGCTCCCGCGTATACGCACATGCTCGACGAGCAGCTCCACCATGGCGGCGCGCTCCTCGGCGTCCTGCATCACGCGCAGCAGCAGCCGGTACAGCGCCTGCCCGCGCACCGCCAGGCCCGGCTCGGACGCCGACAACGCCGCCGCCTCGTCAGCGCCGCCTCCAAATTGCTGCTCCAGCACCTCGTTGCCGCGCAGCAGGATGAGCTGCCGCAGCAGCGCCACCTCGCGCAGCACGGCGGCGTGCCGCGCCGCCGCGCCGCCGCCGCCCGGTGCCGCCGCCGCCGCCGTGCCGCCGCCCGGCCCGCCGGCGGCCCAGGCCGCCGAGGCCCGCGGGCGGGGCGACGCGGCCGCTCCTGCCGCCGCGGCGGCGGCGCCGCCTGGCGCGAACGCTGCCGCCTCAAAGTCGCCGAGGCCGTGCCAGTTGGCGGGGCGGCGCTGCAGGAACACGACGGCGCGCTGCGGCTGCTCGGCACCGCCCGCCGGCAGCGCGCCGGACGCTTGCGGGCCGCCGGCCGGCGTGACGACGCTGGCGAGCAGCTCGCCGGTGGAGGCGAAGGCGGTGCAGCCTGGGGTGCTGAAGCAGGCGCGTCCCAGGGCCTCGAGTGTGCTTGCGTCGGGCACGCG
>VFQP010004391.1_pt1 | contig 13205 bp, 9 predicted proteins | sample 3512351 | NCBI WGS metagenome assembly VFQP01 (sample SAMN10412372, study PRJNA504923) | tailings metagenome | isolation source: Relicate 1 Philex TSF1 revegetated site | place: Philippines: Tuba, Benguet | collected 2017-08-29 | reverse complement strand
CCGCTGCCGGCGCCATCCAGTGGCGCGCCAAGAACGTGGCACCCGAGGACATGATTCCCGACGCGCACGACCCCAGCAAGAAACACCCGCCGGTGATGACCACGGCCGACCTCTCGCTGCGCTTCGACGCGGCCTACGAGAAGATCGCCCGCCACTTCCTCGCCAACCCGGCCGAGTTCGCCGATGCCTACGCCCGCGCCTGGTTCAAGCTGACCCACCGCGACATGGGGCCGAAATCCCTGTACCTGGGCCCCGAGGTGCCGGCCGAAGACCTGATCTGGCAGGACCCGATTCCCGCCGTCAACCACCCGCTGGTGGATGCCAAGGACATCGCCGCGCTCAAGGCGCAGGTGCTGGCGTCGGGCCTGTCGGTGGCCGAGCTGGTGTCCACCGCCTGGGCCTCCGCCTCCACCTTCCGCGGTTCCGACCGCCGGGGCGGCGCCAACGGCGCGCGCATCCGCCTGGCGCCGCAGAAGGACTGGGAATCCAACCAGCCGGCCCAGCTGGCCAAGGTGCTGTCGGTGCTGGAAGGCCTGCAGAAGACCTTCAACGCCGGTGCCACCGGTGGCAAGAAGGTGTCCCTGGCCGACCTGATCGTGCTGGCGGGTGCAGCGGCGGTTGAGGCCGCAGCCAAGGCCGCAGGCCACCCGGTGGAGGTGCCCTTCGCGCCCGGCCGCATGGACGCTTCGCAGGAGCAGACCGACGTCGAGTCCTTTGCCGTGCTGGAGCCGGTGGCCGATGGTTTCCGCAATTACCGCAAGAAGGCCTACCGCGTGTCGCCCGAGGAGATGCTGCTGGACAAGGCCCAGCTGCTGACACTGAGCGCGCCCGAGATGACGGTGCTGGTGGGCGGGTTGCGCGTGCTGGGTGCCAACGTGGGCGGCTCCAAGGCCGGTGTGTTCACCCAGCGCCCCGGCCAGCTGAGCAACGACTTCTTCGTGAATCTGGTGGACATGTCCACCGCGTGGAAACCCACCGGTGACAACGCCTACGAAGGTCGCGACCGCAAGACCGGTGCCGTGCGCTGGACGGCCTCCCGCGTGGACCTGGCGTTCGGCTCCAACTCGCAGCTGCGCGCCATCGCCGAGGCCTACGCCCAGGACGACAACGCCGGCAAGTTCGTGAAAGACTTCGTGGCGGCCTGGAACAAGGTGATGAACCTGGACCGCTTCGACCTGAAGTAACGGGTTCCCCCCGCGCCGCCTGCGGCGTCACCCCCCAGGGGGCGATGCGAGCGGACCGGCAGAGCCGGATCCACCGCATCCCCGGCTGGGATCGCTGCTCCGGTTCACAAACCCAGCGGGTCCACGTCCACGGCCCAGCGCACAAGGCCCCGCCCAGCGGGGCCTTGTCGCGTCTGCAGCAGCGCGGGCTGCCACGCGGCCAGGAAACGCTGCAGCGCGGCGCGCGAAGGGCTTTCCAGCAGCATCTGGGCGCGTTCCACGTTGGCCACGCGCTGCACCGTCAGCGGCACGGGCGGGAACAGGGTCACCTGGTCCTGGCCGGGCAGGCCGGTGCCGGCGTCGGACGCCGCCTGCAGGAAACCCTGGGCGACGTCTTGCGTGCGCGCCTCGGCCCGCACCAGCGCCTGAAAGGCAAAGGGCGGCATGGCGGCGGCCTCGCGGTCTTTGAGCTGCTGCGCGGCAAACGCCGGGTAGTCGTGGCGTTTCAGCGCCTCGAACAGCGGGTGCTGGGGGTAACCGGTCTGCACCCAGAGTTCGCTGGGGCTTTGTATCGTGGCGTCGCGTCCCGCACGGCCGCCCGCCTGCATCAGCAGCGAGAACAGGCGCTCGGGCGCGCGGAAGTCGCTGGAGAAGAGTGCCGCGTCCACGCCCACACCCGCCACCAGGGTGATGCGGCGGAAGTCGTGGCCCTTGGCCACCATCTGCGTGCCCACCAGCACGTCCACCTCGCCGTCGTGCATGGCCTGCAGCTGCGCTTCCAGGCTGCCTTTGAGGCGCGTGCTGTCGGCGTCCATGCGGGTCACGCGCACCGGCTGGCCGTCGGCTCGGCGTACGTGGGCGAGCGACTGCGCGACGACTTCTTCCAGCTGTTCGGTGCCGCGCCCCAGCGGGGTGATGTCCAGGTTGCCACACTCGGGGCAGGCGCGTGGCACGCGGCTGGTGTGGCCGCAGTGGTGGCAGCGCAGCGTGCGGTCCAGCTTGTGGAACACGCGGTGCGCGCTGCAGGCCGGGCAGCCGCTTTTCCAGCCGCAGTCGTGGCAGGCCAGCACGGGCGCGTAGCCGCGCCGGTTGATGAGCAGCAGGCTCTGCTCGCCGCGCGCCACACGTTCGGCGAGGGCATCCACCAGCGCGGGCGCCAGCACCGCGCCGCGTGGCTGGTGGTTCAGGTCCAGCAGGCGCAGCCGGGGCAGGGCGCCGCCGCCTATGCGTGCCGGCATGGTCAGGCGCTGGTAGCGCCCGGTCTCGGCCGCGTGCCAGCTCTCGAGTGACGGCGTGGCCGAACCCAGGATCACGCGGCAGTGCGCCGGTTCGCACTCGGGTGTGGGGTGGGCGTCGTTCTCCAGCTTGGCGCGGTAGATGGCGAGGTCGCGTGCCGAGTAGCGGGCGCCGTCCTGGCTTTTGTAGCTGGGGTCGTGTTCCTCGTCCACCACCACCAGCCGCAGCCCGGGCAGGCTGGCGAACACTGCCAGCCGCGTGCCCAGCACGATGCGCGCCTGCCCGCTGTGCGCCGCCAGCCAGCTGGTGAGCCGCTGCGCCGGGGTCAGGCCGCTGTGCAGGGCGGTCACCTGGGCACGGCCAAAACGCTCGGCGAAGCGGGCTTCCAGCTGCGGCGTGAGGTTGATCTCGGGCACCATCACCAGCGCCTGCGCGGCGGGGTCGGCGTCCAGTACCTGCTGCACCGCGCGCAGGTAGACCTCGGTCTTGCCGCTGCCGGTGCTGCCGAACAGCAGCAGCGGCTGGCGTGCGGCGGCAAAACCGGCCAGTGCCTCGGCCTGTTCCGCGCTGGGCTCGGGCGGCGGGGTGGCTGGCGCCCCGTCGGCGGGGGGCGTGACCTTGGCCCGGCGTTTGAGTCGGCGCGCCAGCTGCACGCCATCGAGCTCGCGCAGCGGCGGCGGCAGGGCGGCCAGGGCCACCTCGCCGGCGCCACGCTGGTAGTAGCGCCCGGCAAAGGCCACCAGCTCGCGCCAGCGCCCGTCCAGCGGCGCCAGGGCGTCCAGCACCTCGGTCACCGGGCGCACGGCGGTCGGGTCGGCATCGGGCGCCTCGCCGTCCCACACGATGCCCAGCACCTCGCGGCTGCCCAGCGGCACCCGCACCAGCGTGCCGGGCGGCAGCGGGTGCGGGTGGGCCCAGGTCAGCACCGCCGACAGGCCGCTGTGGCTGGGGGTGGCCACCACCACCGGGATCAGGGCATCCATGTTGGCGCGGTATTTTCCGGTTGAACTTTCGGTTTGGCGCTTAAGTGGTTGATTCAAAACGTTTTTGAAATCTGTCCAACGCTTCTGTGGATAACTTTGTTGATAGTTGGGTGGGGCTGCCCGCAAGGCCTTGTAAATCAAGGCTTTCGTTGGATTGCCTAGAAATCGCGCACTGGGGCTTTGTCTAATGAAAACAAGGACTTAGCTTATTTCCAAAACCCAGGTGCGTGCCAGCGGACACAGGGGCGGCATGGCGCGCCGCAGCAAAAATTTTGTGCATAAGTGACGCTCACAAAGCCCTGTTTTTGTGCTAACGGCCCGTTTTGGGGCCGACCGGCTCAGGCCAGGCCCCGCATCCGGCGGGATTCAGCGTGCACCGCGCGCACCAGCACATCCACGTTTTCCGGTGGCGTGTGCTGGCTGATGCCATGGCCCAGGTTGAAGATGTGGGTGGGCCCGGGCCGGGTGGTGTCGGTGTGGGGCTGCCCGAAGCTGTGCAGCACGCGGTGGGCCTCGGCCTCCACCTGCGCCGGGTCGGCAAACAGCACGTTGGGGTCCAGGTTGCCCTGCAGCGCCTTCACGTCGCCCACGCGGGCACGCGCCGCGCCCAGGTTCACGGTCCAGTCCAAGCCCAGCACGTCGCAGTCCAGGCCTTTCATCTCGTCCAGCCACAGGCCGCCGCCCTTGGTGAACACGATGCGCGGGATGGTGACGCCGGCGTGTTCGCGTTTGAGCTGTGACAAAACGCGCTGCGTGTAGGCCAGGCTGAACTGCTGGAAGTTGCCGTCGGCCAGCACGCCGCCCCAGCTGTCGAACACCATCACCGCCTGCGCGCCGGCTTCTATCTGTGCATTGAGGTAGACCGCCACGGCGTCGGCGTTCACCGTCAGCAGGCGGTGCATCAGGTCGGGGCGTTTGTACATCAGTGTCTTGACGTGGCGGTAGTCGTCCGAGCCGCCGCCTTCCACCATGTAGCAGGCCAGCGTCCAGGGGCTGCCCGAAAAGCCGATCAGCGGCACGCGGCCGTTCAGCGCACGGCGGATGCTGGTGACAGCATCGAACACGTAGCGCAGACTGTCCATGTCGGGCACGGCCAGCGCGGCCACGGCGGCCTCGTCGCGCACCGTCTTCTCGAACTTGGGGCCTTCGCCCAGGGCAAAGCTCAGGCCCAGGCCCATGGCGTCCGGCACGGTCAGGATGTCGGAGAACAGGATGGCCGCGTCCAGCGGGTAGCGCTCCAGCGGTTGCAGCGTCACCTCGGTGGCGTAGTCGGTGTTGGTGGCCAGGCCCATGAAGCTGCCGGCCTGGGCGCGCGTGGCGCGGTACTCGGGCAGGTAGCGCCCGGCCTGGCGCATCAGCCACACGGGGGTGTGGGTGGTGGCCTGGCGCAGGCAGGCGCGCAGGAAGGTGTCGTTCTGCAGGGGGGCAAAGCTCATCGGGCAACCATCGGTGTTCGTCTGTGTGAACCCGTGATTATCCCGGGTGACAATGGCCGGATACCATCCACGAGGAGAACGCCATGGAAACGAACGAACTGCACCGGGGCCGCCTGATCGACCACATCCAGCTGGTCGTGCGCGACCTGCCCGCCAGCCAAGCCTTCTACGCCGCCATCCTGGACGCCCTTGACGTGCCCATGGGGGGCACCGGCGACGGGTTCTTCTGGGCCGACGAGCTGTTCGTCTCGACGGCCACCAGCCCGGCGGCGCTGGGTGAACTGACGGGCCGCCACCACCTGGCCTTCCAGGCGCGGGACCGAGCCATGGTGGAGGCGTTCCACCGGGCGGCGCTGGCCCATGGCGGAAGGGACAACGGGGCGCCCGGCGAGCGCGCCTACCACCCCGGCTATTACGCAGCCTTCGTGCTGGATCCAGATGGCAACAATATTGAGGCGGTCTACCACGGTGAAGCCGATCGGAGCGCTGCTTCCGTCCGTATCACCTTCTAGGGCAGCCTTGCGGTCGTGAAATACCTCGCTTTCATCACCTTGGCGGCCGCCTGGGCCTGCGTGTTCCTCGCACCGAAGTCGACGGCCAGCCGGTTGCTGCAGTTCGTCCTCTTCGGGTTGCTGGGCACTGTGTTCACCCTGGCGGGCGGGTTGGCGTACTGGTGGGATTCGGGCATGCGCCCATCCGGAAAAAGCGCATTTGTTTTCGTCTGCGGTGTGCTCACGCTGTTGTCACAGGTTTCCACCGGGCTGCAGGGGTTCCTGGGCAACGAGGGCGGTACCGACTGGCCGGACCGGACCTCGCGCCGCAAATGACGTGTACTGGGTGCAAGGGCGGCTAGTGTCCCCGCATCAACCAGCGGTGATCCACCATCAGGCAGCGGTCCTGCACCACCCACAGCCCGGCAGCGCGTGCGCGTGCGGCGGCTTCGTCGTGCACGATGTCCTGCTGCAGCCACAGGCCCCGCGCGCCGATGGCGATGGCCTCGTCCACCACGGGCGGCACTTCCTCGCTGCGGCGGAACACGTCCACCAGGTCGATGGTGAGGTCGCGGGCAGCGTCGGTGAGGGAGGCGTAGGCCTTTTCGCCCAGCACGCTGCCACCCTGTTCGGCGACGCGGGGGTGCACGGGCACGATGTGATAGCCCACGGCCTGCAGGTAGGCCGCCACGCGGTGGCTGTCGCGGTGCGGGTGGGGCGAGAGGCCCACCACGGCGATCACCCGGCAGTTGGCCAGGTGGGCGCGCTGTTCGTCAGGCGGCGGATTTGTATTTGATGGTGCACCCATAGGCCTGATTCTGCGCCACCGACACGGGTTTGCCGGCCAGCAGTTCGTTCAGGCCCTGGCGGACGTAGTTGGTGGCGCGCTCGATGTCGGCCGTGCGGGCCGAGGGGATGCTGTCGATGGCGCCCGCGTAGACCAGCCGGCCCCGCGCGTCGATCAGGTACATGTGGGGCGTGACACGTGCGCTGTAGGCGCGGCCCACCGTGCCTTCCTCGTCCATCAGCACGGCGGTGGGAGCGGCTTTCTGTTCGGCCATCCAGCGCGCGAGCTGGGGCGGGGTCTTGTAGTCGCTGCTGGCGTCTTCGGTGGAGTTGATGGTCAGCCAGGCCACGCCCTTGCCGGTGAATTCCTTCTGCAGTGCCGGGATGTTGCCCGAACCGTAGTGTTTGCGCACGAAGGGGCAGCCGGGGTTGTTCCATTCCAGGACGACCGGCTTGCCTTTGAAGTCCGACAGTTTCACGGTCTTGCCGTTGACGTCGGTGAGGCTGAAGTCGGGTGCGGCCTGGCCGATGGTGGCGGCCTGGGCGGCGGCGCCCAGCCACGGCAGGGTGCCGAGTGAGGCCAGTTGCAGGGCAAAGGTACGGCGTTGCATGGCGGGTCCTTTCGATGGTCAAAGGGCTTGCAAGGCGGCGCGCATCTCCTGCGCGCTGAGGATTTCAGACATCACCCGCAGCGGCTGGCCGTTGCGGTAGAGCACGTACACCGGCACACCGCTGCGGCCCAGGGCGTTGAGCGCCTGGGTCACGGCGGGGTCGCGGCGGGTCCAGTCGGCGCGGGCCAGCACCACGCCACGCGTGGTGTATTCGGCCAGCAGATCGGTGTCGGCCAGCGTGGTCTTCTTGTTGAACTGGCAGGTGACGCACCAGGCGGCGGTGTAGTCCACAAACACCGGGCGGCCCTCGGCCTGCCAGGCGGCCATGCGCTCGGGGCTCCAGGCCTGCCAGCCATGGGCGCTGGCTGCAGCGGGCGAGGTGTCGGGCACGCGTGTGACCTGCGGACCCAGCCAGACGGCCAGTGCCGCCAGCGTGGCCAGCGACAGACCGCCCAGCGCCAGCCGCGCGCGTCCGCGCCGGCCCCAGGCCCACAGCAACAGTGCCAGCCCCACCAGCAGACCCATCAGCGCGGCAGCGCCATCGGGGCCGCTCTGCTGGCCCAGCACCCACAGCAGCCACACCACGGTGGCAAACATGGGGAAGGCCATGAACTGGCGGAAGGTCTCCATCCACGGGCCCGGACGCGGCAGCGCGCGAGCCACGGCAGGCACCCAGCTGGCCACCAGATACGGCAGGGCCAGGCCCAGGCCCATGGCGGCGAATACCGCCAGCGCCTGAACGGCCGGCAGACCCACGGCCAGGCCCAGCGAGGCACCCATGAAGGGCGCGGTGCAGGGCGACGCCACAGCGGTGGCCAGCACGCCGGTCAGAAAAGCGTCGCCCGTGGGGCTGCGTGCCTGCAGCGTGGCCAGGCGGCTGGGCAGCACCGAGCCGAATTCGAACAGGCCGGCCAGGTTGAGCCCGATGACGGTGAACAGCGCGGCCAACACGGCCACCACGGTGGGATCCTGCAGCTGGAAGCCCCACCCCACCTGCTGGCCCGCCGCGCGCAGGCCCAGCAGCAGCGCACCCAGCGCCGCGAACGACAGCACCACACCCACCGTGTAGGCCACACCGGCGCGCCGGTGGCCCGAGCGGTTGTCACCCTGCTGCGCAAACGCCAGCACCTTGATGGCCAGCACCGGGAACACGCAGGGCATCAGGTTGAGCAGCAGGCCGCCCAGGAAGGCGCCCAGCAGGGCCAGGCCGAGCGAGAGGGTGTTTGCAGACGGTGGCGTTGCGGCCCGCGCGGCGTTTGCATCCAGCGCGGCCTGCAGCGCAGGCGACACGCCGCTGGCGGCGGGTGCGGCGGCCAGCGCGGGCCAGGCGCCGCGCGTGGGCAGCTCCACCCGCAGACCACCCAGCGCGTTCTGCCCGGGCGCGATGTCGCCCTGGCGAACCAGCACCACGGGCAGCACGCCCGGGCTTTCGGATCGCATGGCGGAGTAGGGGATCTCGGCGGTCCACACCCCACGGTCCCAGGCCTGCTGCCAGGCCGCGCCGGGCTCGATCACACCCCCGGTCTCGGGGAAGAACTCCAGCCCCTGGTCCTGCCAGTCGGGCGGCAGGCCTTCCACGCGCACTTTCAGGGTCTTGTCCTGCGGCACGGCATGGCTGCCGCCCGGGACGAGAGCAACGGGGGCCCGCGACGCGGCATCGGCAAACGCGGCGGACGCGTTGGCGCCATCGGTCACCCGCAGCGAAAAGCTGCCTTCCTCCGGGATGCATTCCTTGCGGCAGACCAGCCAGCTGGCCTGCAGCTTCACGTCCAGCGGGCCGCCGGCGTAGTTGGCGCCCAGGGTGAGCGGCACCGGCAGCAGCACCGTGCCCTCAAAGCCGTAGTTGGCCAGGTGGCCGATGGGGAATTTTTTGGGTGCCGGCCACTGGATGTCACCAGCGGTGACACCGGCCGGCAGCTGCCACTCCAGCTGGGTGGGCAGACCCGAGTCGCCGGGGTTCTTCCAATAGGTGTGCCAGTCCTTGGTGTGGGTGAGCTGCAGGCCCACCCATACGGTGCGGCCTGCCGCCACGCCCTGGGGCGCGTGGGCCAGCAGTTCGGCGCGGACCTGGTCGGTGCGCACGCTGGCGCCGGTCTGGGCGGAGGCGGGCGCCAGCGCGCCGGCGGCCAGCGCCAGGGCCAGCACGCTACGGAGGACGGAGGGGAAGAGGTTCACGGGTGAGACGGTAAAGAGCCGGTCAGACGGTGTTACACCGCGCAAAGTTCCAGGGTTGGCAATCGGGCCAGGGGTGGGTATAAACGATTTCAATGCCGACGATAGCCGGCATGGTCTTCACAAAGCCTACCCCACCGCCCAACATGCCCTGCGGAGGTCTTTGCGCATGATTTTTCCCGAAAAAGCCCTGTCGGCCTGGGCACAGCGCCTGCGCCAACGCCTGAACCTGCCCGTGCGGTTGCGCTGGTTGCCCGACGGTACCCAGGCTGCCCAAGCGCCCGTACTCGATCTGGGCGCCTTTGAGCACCCCGCCGTGGAGCTGACCGTGCGCCACGCGGCGGCCGTGCCGCTGCTGCTGGCCCCCACCCTTGAAACCCTGGGCGAGGCCTATGTGGAGGGGTGGCTCGATGTCGACGGCTCGCTGGACGACGTGCTGGACGTGGCCCACCGGCTGGCCGAATCGGGTGCGGGCGACGAGCCCGGCCTGCTGGCGCGTGCGGCCCAGCGCATCGCCCACAGCCACCACCACACCAAACACAGCGATCGCGAGGCCATCCAGTACCACTACGACGTCTCCAACGACTTCTACGCGCAGTGGCTGGACCCGGCCATGGTCTATTCCTGTGCCTACTTTGAGAACGGCGACGAAACGCTGGAGCGGGCCCAGCAGAAGAAGATCGACCACATCCTGACCAAGATCCGCCTGCAGCCCGGCCAGACGCTGCTGGACATCGGCTGCGGCTGGGGCGCTCTGGTGATCCGTGCGGCTCAACAGTTCGGCGCGCGCTGCGTGGGCATCACGCTGTCGCAGAACCAGCATGACCTGGCCCGCGAGCGGGTGCGTGCCGCCGGCCTGCAGGACCAGATCGACATCCGCCTGCAGGACTACCGCGACGTGCCCGGTCACTTCGACCGCATCACCAGCGTCGGCATGTTCGAACACGTGGGCCTCAAGCACCTGGAGGCCTACTTCCGCCGCATCCACGACCTGCTGGCGCCAGACGGCTGGGCGCTCAACCACGGCATCACCTCCTCCGATGCCCACGACGGCGAGGTGGGCCACGGCGGCGGCCGCTTCATCGACCGCTATGTGTTCCCGGACGGCGAACTGCCCCATATCGCCACCGTGCTGCGGACGATGCAGCAGGGCGGGCTGGAGGCGCTGGACGTGGAAAGCCTGCGGCGCCACTACGCCCACACGCTCAAGCATTGGACGCAGGCCTTCGAGGCCCGGGCCGACGTGCTGCGCGCCATGGTGGACGAGAAACGCTGGCGCATCTGGCGCATCTACCTGGCCGGCAGCCAATGGGCCTTCGAGCACGACGAGATCTCGCTCTACCAGGTGGTCTGCCGGCGTGCCGGCCAGCACGCCAGCACCTTGCCCTGGTCGCGCCGGTACATGTACGGCTGACGCCGGTTTTCTGCGGGAAATGTTGCCGCCGAGGCCTGGTTCTTTAACTATTGTCAGAAACAGTTCAGGCCCCACATCCAGCCCTTACAGTCCACCCCGCGTGATCCCCGCAACAGCGAGGGCGCGCACGCCACTGGCTCCGTTTGCGGGTCAGGGCCATCAGGGAGGATTTCAAAATGGTTGGACCACACACGGCCGCCACGCGCCGCCGCATTCCGGGGGTTGCCCCCACCGCATTCACCGTGGCGGCGCTGGGCCTGGCGCCGCTGATGGCTCTGGCACAAGGCCCACGGCCCGCTGCACCGCCACCGATCGCCGCACCGGCTGCCACCGCTGCCACTGCCCCCACTCCCACCATACCCTGGCTCGATACCGTGCGAGCCGCGGCCCGCGCCCGGCCTTCGGTGAAAGTGGCGCAGGCCAACGTGGAGCAGCAGGTTCACGGTGTCGACAGTGCCCGAGCCGGGTACTACCCGCGCATACAGGCTGGCGTGTCGGCCGGCCAGCAGGCCGGGCAGAGCCGGGGCTCGCGCGCGGCCACGCTGAGTGCCACGCAGATGATCTACGACTTCGGCAAGGTCAGCAGCAGCGTGCGCAGCGCCGAAGCCGGCGTGGATCGCCAGCGCGCCCTGCTGCACAAGGAGGTCGACAGCGTCATCGAGCTGACCGCCCAGGCGCTGCTGGAGCTGCACCGCAACCAGGCCCTGGAGCGCATCGCCGATGCACAGATGGTTGTTCTGCGCGACATCGTGCGCATCACCGAGCGCCGTTCCCAGGAAGGCGCCAGCAGCCGGACCGATCCGCTGCAGGCGCGTGCGCGGCTGGAGGCGGCCGAGGCGTCGCGCACCAACTGGCGCGCCCAGCAGGACCAGTGGCGCAGCCGCCTGCAGGCACTGCTGGGTGGCGCCCGCGTGGCGGGCCAAGCCGAGCCTGCGCCTCAGGACATCCTGGACATTGCCGTGGCGCGCCAACCTGCTCGCTGGGACGAACTGCCCGCGGCCCTGGCCGCCCGCGCCGACCTCGACGACGCGCAGGCGCGGCTGGACGGCGCCCGGGCACAGCGCTACCCGACCGTGGCCCTGCAGGCCGACCTGACGCGCAACCTGAACGCGCCAACGGGCGCCCGCAAGTCCGACCGGGCCATGTACCTGACGTTGAACAGCACCGTTTTCCAGGGTGGCCAGGCGCAGGCCTACGAAGCGGCCAGCGCCAGCGCGCTGGAGGCCGCCGGGGCGCAGATCGAGGCCACCCGTGTGGAACTGGAAGACCGCCAGCGCAGCCTGCAGCTGCAGGCTGCCAGCCTGCGGGACCGGGCGTCAGCGCTGGAGCGGCGCTCGCGAACCATGGCCCAGACGCGTTCGCTCTACCGAGAGCAGTACCTGTCGCTGGGCACCCGCAGCGCGCTGGACCTGCTGAACGCCGAACAGGAAATCGGGCAGGCCGAGCAGGATCTGGTGAACAGCCGCCACGACTACTGGCTGACGCAGGTCAGCTACCTGGTGGCCGCCGGTCTGGCACGCGACGTCTTCGGCGTGCCGGTTGACGACCCCTCTGCCACCGAGGCCGCACGTGAGCCCGTGGCCCAGACCCAACAGACCGAAGGGGTGCAACCATGAGCGCCGATGTGTTGAACGTGCCGCCCGGGGGCGAGGCCGCTCGCGTGGCAGCGTCCGAACCGGCGCTCACGCCCTCCGGCCAGACCGTGGTCGAGGCCTGGCTGGACGCCCTGTGGCAGGTCGCGCGCCACTACGGCCTGGACCCTTCCAAGGAGCGGGTCAAGGTGGACGTGAACTGGCTGTCCAAGGATGTGCCGCTGGACGCGCTGATCGACCGCATGGCGCGCCAGCTGGGGCTGAGCGTGGCGTTCGAGCCGTTCTCCGAGGCCATGCTGGACCCGTGGCGCCTGCCGCTCATCGCCGACCTGGGTGACGGCGGCGTGGCGGTGATCGAACAGGCCGGTGCCGAGGGCCAGGTCAGCCTGCGCCTCAGCGGCGACGGCGGCCTGGTTACCCAGGTGCCGCTGGCCGAGCTGCAGCCCCGGCTGAGCCGGGTGCTGCTGGCCAAGCCGGTGGGCTCGGTGCCCGACGCCCGGGTGGACGAGTACATCAAGCCGTACGAGCCCAACTGGTTCTGGTCCCTGGTGCTCAAGGAATGGCCTCGCTACGGCGACGTCATGCTGGCCTCGCTGGTGGCCAACGTGCTCACGCTCGCGGCCATGCTGTTCACCATGCAGGTCTACGACCGCGTCATCCCGGCGCAGTCCGAACCCACGCTGTGGGTGCTGTACGGCGGCATGTTGGTGGCCCTGACCTTCGCCTTCATCATGCGGGTGCTGCGCACCAAGGTGTCCGACATGGTGGGCAAGCGGGCCGATCTGCGCATTTCCGACCGCGTGTTCGGCCACGCGCTGCGCATCCGCAGCGACCAGCGCATGGAATCCACCGGCAGCTTCATTTCGCAACTGCGCGAGCTGGAGCAGGTGCGCGAGCTGGTCACCTCCACCACCGTCAGCGCGCTGGCCGATCTGCCGTTTTTCCTGCTGTTCCTGTTCGTCATGTGGTGGATCAGCGGTTCGCCGGTCCTGATGGCGGTGCCGCTGGGCTTCATCGTGCTGCTCATCATCCCGGGGCTGATCGTGCAGCCGCTGCTGGCCCGCATGTCCAAGGAAGGCATGCGCGAAGGCGCGCTGCGCAACGCCATGCTGGTCGAGGCGGTGCAGGGAATCGACGACATCAAGACCTTGCGCGCGGAATCGCGCTTCCAGAACCAGTGGAACCACGTCAACGCGGTCATGTCCACCATCGGCATGAAGCAGCGCATGATCACCTCGCTGCTGACCAACTGGACGCAGGAGGTGCAGACCCTGGTGTATGCCACCGTGGTGCTGGTGGGGGCCTACAAGGTCATGTCCGG
>VFQP010004390.1_pt1 | contig 13207 bp, 10 predicted proteins | sample 3512351 | NCBI WGS metagenome assembly VFQP01 (sample SAMN10412372, study PRJNA504923) | tailings metagenome | isolation source: Relicate 1 Philex TSF1 revegetated site | place: Philippines: Tuba, Benguet | collected 2017-08-29 | reverse complement strand
CCTACCCAGCAATTACTGAACGATACTTATCTGCAACAGCGCATGTCGGATTACAACCCCAATAAAGCTGGTATCAGTACACAGATCAAAGCGGGCCTTATCAAGGAAAGTGAGGAAACCACCCACCTGAGTGTTGTAGATGCTTTGGGTAATATCGTTGCTGTTACCACTACCCTCAATGGAGGCTATGGCAGCAGAACCGTGGTTGGCGGTGCCGGCTTTCTGCTCAACAATGAAATGGATGATTTCAGCATCAAGCCCGGTGTTCCCAATATGTATGGCGCTATTGGCGGTGAAGCCAATGCCATTGCACCTGGAAAAAGAATGCTTAGTTCCATGACCCCCACACTTGTACTTAAGCAGAACAAACCCTACCTGACCATTGGTACGCCGGGAGGAACTACCATTCCAACTTCGGTATTTCAGGCCCTCATTAATCTCATCGATTTTAAAATGGGATTGGATGATGCCATCAATAAACCCAAATTCCACCACCAGTGGCTCCCCGATGAAGTGAGTATTGAAACAGGATTCAATGCTACCACCAAAAAAGAACTTGAAGCCATGGGTTATAAACTGAAAGAACGATCTGCCATAGGAAGAACAGAAGGGATACGCATACTTGCTAATGGAAAAAGGGAAACCGTAGCCGACAGAAGGGGCGACGATTCAGTAGCTGGATTTTAAAACGAAACAAAAATGAACAATTTAGGAGAGGTATTTCTCAGGGATGCCATCAAACGATTTAAAGAATACAAACAATTGGGCGACCGGAGTTTCGAACAGTTGCAGGAGGAAGAACACTATTTCACCCAGCCCACACCTGAAAGCAATAGCATTGCCATGATTGTTCAACATTTGTATGGCAATATGCTGAGCAGGTGGACCAACTTCCTGACGGAGGATGGCGAAAAGGAATGGCGGAAGAGGGATGCAGAATTTGAACCCACCCGAAGCTCGAAGGAAGATATTCTGTCTTTCTGGAATGAAGGCTGGAACTGTTTATTCAAAACCCTTGAATCACTCACGCCCGATGACCTTCAAAAAACAATCACTATTCGCAGCCAACCCTTACCGGTATATGATGCCATATTGCGTCAATTAGCGCATTATCCCAGTCATGTAGGACAAATCGTTTACCTGTCCCGAATGTTTAAAGGGCAGGAATGGAAAGCGCTCAGTATTCCGAAGGGGGGCAGTCAGGCCTATCTCGATGACATGAAAAAGCAGTTTAAAGGCTAAAATCAAAGTCTTTTCGAAAAAATAGACTCATAACGACCATAATTTCACCTCTAGCCGATTCTGGTATTGTATTTGCACTCTTCCGGGAAACAGCAGGATTACCTAAATTTGTATAAATAAGCCGTTCTGAAGCGATTCCTCAAAATACTACGGAGAACCCTACTGGTCATTCTGGCCATTCTTTTATTATTTTTCATTGCCATACAAACCGATTATGTACAAAACAAACTGGTTAGGTATGCTACCCAACGTTTGAGTAAGTCGCTGGGTACAGAAGTAAGCATTAAACATATCAGTATTGGCTTTCTCAATCGCCTGAATCTGGAAGGGCTGATGGTGCGTGACCAGAAAAAAGATACCATCTTATATGCTGGCGCCCTGAAAGTAAGGATCACCGACTGGTTCATCTTCAAGGAAAAATCAACCCTTCGTTTCATTGGTCTGGAAGATGCTGTTATTAAAATGAACAGAAAAGACAGCACCTGGAACTATCAATTCATCGTAGATCATTTTGCTTCTCCTACCCCCTCCAAGAAAAAGGAAGGAGGTTTGGACCTCGACATTAAAAAAATCGACTTCAAGAATATCCGGATGATCCAGGAAGACAGGTGGCGGGGAGAAATCATGCGCATTTCACTGGCCAGCCTGGTGGCGGATGCAAAAAAAGCCGATCTGAACAATAGTATTTTTCTGCTGGAAGAAGTAAAACTGGATAAGCCGCTCTTTGCCATACAGAACCTCGATCCGCTTCGACCAGATTCTATTAAACAAAGACAGAATAAAGCAGCCATTGATACTGGCCTCTACTTCAATGCCGGCAATTTGCATATTGAAGCTGATAAACTTGTGATCACAGATGGCAAGCTTCTGCTCGACAGCGACCAGGACAAGCCCTATCGTTATTTCGATGGAGCCCATATTCAACTGAGCAAATTGAATGGCAGCTTTAGCCAACTACAATTCATTAAAGATACCCTACGGGCAAAAATTGATTTGTCTGTGAAAGACAGAAGTGGTTTTGAATTGAAGAAATTGAAAACCAATTTCAAACTAACACCACAAATCATGGAATTGGCGAACCTCGATCTGCAAACCAATAAAAGCAGACTGGGCCCCTACTATGCCATGAAATTCCGCGATTTCAATGAGGACTTTGGAGAATATATTCATCGTGTTACCATGGATGCACGATTCAATAATGCCAGAATACATACCGACGATATCGCCTATTTTGCTCCCGACCTCTGGAACCTCAAGAAAAATATTGACTTGAATGGGCACTTTATTGGTACAGTAGATGATTTCACCATCACAGGACTTTCGGCCAGACTGGGTTATGGTACACGGGTTTCAGGTGTTCTGAAAATGAAAGGACTACCCGATATGAATCGTACCCAAATTCAATTCAATAACGGAACAGTATTAACCAACTACAACGATTTGATTGGCTTTGCCCCGGCTTTAAAGGACATTAATGAGCCTAACCTGGCTGCATTGGGCAATATGATTTATCGGGGTAATTTTAAAGGTACCATATCGAATTTTGTAACAGCCGGTACTTTCAGCACAGAATTAGGGGGCATTACCACCAACATTAGTCTGCAACTCCCTCGCAGAGGTGATCCAATATATACGGGTAAAATCGAGACCGAACGTTTCAATATCGGGAAGTTTCTCAACACCAGCGACCTGGGCTTTGTGAATTTCAAAGGCGGTATTAAAGGCTCGAGTTTCAAGATCGATAGGCTCAGAACCTCGATTGATGGTGATATTGATTCAATCCAGTTTAAAGGGTATACCTATACCAATATCACAACCAATGGTACCTTCCAGCGTAAAGCATTTAGCGGGGAAATAGATATCGACGACCCCAACCTGAATTTTACAGCATCGGTAGAGATAGACCTGTCAAAAGATGTTCCGAGCTATAACATGGTGGGTGACCTTGTGTATTCTAATTTGAAGGAACTGAATTTCCTTAAGGATCGTATTGAATTAACCGGATTATTGGATGCTAATTTCACAGGCACCAATATCGATAACTTCCTGGGTAGCGCTAAATTCCTGAACGCTGCTATTAAAGATGATAGTACTAAACAAAGCTTCGACTCGCTGGCCATCACTTCGCTGTACGAAGGCAACAATAAAGTATTACGTGTGGGTAGCAATGAATTCTCTGCCAATATTAGCGGACAGTTCAGTATCCTGGAATTACCCGCCAGCTTCCAATCATTCCTGCACCACTATTATCCGGTGTACATAGCCGAACCTAAAGAAACACCACAGAACCAACAATTCAGCGTTCGCCTGCAAACTAATTACATCGAGCCCTATTTACGCATCTTCAATAAAAAAATTACAGGCTTTAATGATGCTACATTAACCGGAACGGTAGATACCAAAAACAGTAACCTCAAGATCACTTCCAATATACCTTACGGTAAATTTGACCAATATCTTTTAACAGGTGTGCAGCTAAAAGGAGCAGGTAATTTAGATACCCTCTCCTTACTTGGTGAAATCAGCAGTATTACCATTGGTGATAGTATGCGTTTTCCCAATACCAAATTTTCTGTGAAGGCAAAAGATGATCACTCGGTTGTGTCGATCATTACCAGCGCCGACAATACCCTGAATGATGCCAACCTCAATGCTGATATTTACACCTTGCCTGATGGTGTAAGAATTCAATTCCAGCCCTCTTCCTTTGTACTCAATACCAAAAAGTGGAACCTGGAGAAGGAAGGAGAAATAGTGATCAGAAAAAATTTCGTGAATGCCAATAATGTGAAGTTCTCACAGGGCTTTCAGGAAATACAGGTAGAAACAGAAGAGGAAGATGGCGGCAATGTAAGTAACCTGGTGGTTAGATTAAAAAATGTGATCCTGGGCGATTTCACGTCACTGTTCATTACTGATCCCCGACTGGAAGGGCTTACTTCCGGAGAGATTACGATGCGTGATTTCTTTGGCAAATTCTCTGCCGATGCACAACTGAAGGCAGAACAGTTCCGGATGGATGATGATTCGATTGGTCTTGTTTCGATTAAAGGTGGCTATGACAGCAAAACAGGACTGATTCCATTTGAAGTTAGTTCATTAAATCCGGGTTATGGTTTTACGGCAAAAGGATCTTACAATCTTAAAGACTCTACCGGCAATGCCTTGTCTACAGAAGTTGATTTGAATGATGCCAGCATCGGAATGCTCAATAAATTCCTCGCTGGTATTTTCTCCGATCTGAAAGGGCAAGCATTTGGCAAACTAAAAATTAGTGGCGATCCTTCGAAACCCGATCTGCTCGGACGTGTAACCCTCAAAGATGCAGGCATGCGGGTTGATTATACGCAGGTGTATTATACGATCGATTCTGCAACAATTAATTTTGAGAAAGATGGTATCAACTTTGGACAATTCAACATACGCGACAGGTATAAGAATACCGGAACTGTAAAAGGTAAGCTGTATGAAAAGGGATTCAAGGATATGGCTTTCGATTTTGATCTCTCTACCCCCAAGCTGCTGTTGATTGATACCAAACTAAAGGATAATCAGCAGTTCTACGGCAAGGCCATCGGGAATGCCACCCTTTCGCTAAAAGGGCCTGAAACCAATGCCCGCATGACATTAAAGGCAGAGTCGAACGACACATCACATATCTTCATCCCTAACTCCATCAGCCGTGAAAGTGGTGAGGCCGATTTCATCGTATTCAAGGAATACGGAACTGAAATGGTACAAGAGAAGAATAAAAGTAATTTCAACCTGTTGGTCGACCTGGATATCACAGCAAACAACAAAGCACAAATCGATGTGATTCTGGATGATCTGACGGGTGAAGTGATCAAGGCCACCGGCAATGGTAACCTGAGGATAAGAGCCGGAACAACAGAGCCCCTCTCTATCCGTGGCCGATACAATATCGAGCGTGGAGACTATGATTTCAATTTTCAATCATTTATTAGAAAGCCATTTGCGCTGTTGCCCGATGATGGCAATTTCATAGAATGGAATGGCGATCCCATGAATGCCAATATTCATATTGATGCAAAGTATACGGCACAACAGGTAGCATTATATGATCTTGTATCCAATCTGAATTTAAGCGGCGCTGCCAAAGGCTATCGAGGTGAAGTATACGTGATTGCCCAGTTACGTGATAAACTCACTAAACCCACCATCAGCTTCAAACTGGATTTCCCGCAAACCAGTCCGATTAAAACCGACAACGAGCTTTCTCAATATATCAATCGCCTGGAAAAAGACGAGAATGAGATATTGAAGCAGGTATCATTCCTCATTGTATTTGGCACTTTCGCACCACCGAGTACCGGTAATGGCGGAAGTGGCGGTACCAGCAATACTTCTTTCGCTGCCATTGGTGCAAATACCTTATCACAATTACTAACCAAGGAAATTAATAAGGTACTGACCAATGTATTGTACAAACTCACTGGTGATAAGAGCCTGCAATTCGATATTGGTACCTCCTGGTACAGTAATGCCGCTATTGCTGGTGGTGCTACAGGCGGTACGGTGAACAGCAATACTATTGATCGTTCCAGGATTAATTTCAAATTGGGTAAGAGTTTCTTCCAGGATAAGGTAGTGGTTACATTTGGAGGCGACCTTGATTTTAACCTGGGTAATTCATCGGCTGTAAAAAATGGGAACCTGCAATGGTTACCAGATCTGAATATAGAATTCATCCTGTCGCAAGACAGAAAACTCCGCGCCATCGTATTCAATAAGAACAGCCTGGATATTACAGGTAGTAGCTTTGGCCGCAGGAATAGATTTGGTGCTACCATTTCCTACCGAAAAGACTTTGAGAGACTATTTGGCACAAAGGAGGAACAGATCTTTATAAAACCTGTTAATGATAGTATTCCAGGCGGAAAGAAATAACCAGGATTGTTACTTCATTGACACGACCGGTACCTGCTTACAGCCCTTCAATCGGTAAACATAGAAATAACGAACCACTTTGTTGCTGCGAATTTGTTGCAGTACCACCGGGGTTTCTATTCGCTCGAAATAGGGAGAGTAAGCCTGCTGCACATCAAATGGCAAATTAGAAGGAAGTATATAATAGGCATCACCCCCCAACTGCAGTCCAGGTCTTTCGCGATTGAGCCAGGCAAATTTGTGCAGATCAGTAAGATTTCCAACACCCAGTAAATTAATACCCGTGGTTCTTGCGGTATAGAACTCCAGATGCCCACCTGGGAACCATTTATTCACCAGTAATGGATCACTGGCTTTCATACGTCCATCGGCCATGTCGGTCTTTCTCAGTTTATCGAAATCCTTACTCATATCAGCCCATCCCGATAGGTCGAGGGTGGGGCAATATTCACCAAAGTGTTCCTTTTCCTGGCTACCAAAGTTCATAGGCGATAACCTAATCAACAATACGCCTGCTGTGAGTATCAGCCCCAGAATGAGTAAGGCAGATTGTATAATAAAGGGATAGGCCCGGTCGGTTCTTTTCTGCAGGTATAAGGCAGCGGCAAAGAATAAGGGTATATAGGCGGGGCCGGCCCAATGCGGCAATGTGGGATTGAATAAGGAAATCCCCCAGAACAGGAGAATCATGGGAATACTCATCCACAAAATCCATACGCGAATCCTTTTTCGTACAAATCGGGTACGGTTGGTGATCAGGCTGAAAAGACCAATGAGTATGAGTATAAAGATCACCGGATGCTGATAGGCAGCTTCCCCTCCTATTTCCCTTCCCAGCATATCCCATTTCACGGAGCTATCTGTTACGCGGTTAGAATGAAATTTATAGGTAATGAAATCGTTTTGAATATTCCAGTAAACGATGGGCAGAATACAAATCAGTGTAACAACAACCCCCAGGTATAAACGCCAGTTGGTGAGCCATTGAATTCGTGTAAACAGGAGGAAAGCGCCAAATCCGGCCCAGAGGTACAGGGCGTGTACTTTACACAGGGCGGCAAGACCAATCATGAGCCCCAATAATAGCCATACAGACAGGTGTTCATCTTCTCCCCGCTTCAATACGAGATGTGCCATTATGTACAGAGAACCGGTCCAGAAAAGCATTTGTGGCGAATCGGGCAAAATGAATAGACCGGCAATGAATCCGGTATATACAGAGCAGGTATAGATCAGCGCTGCATACCATCCCACGCGTTCACTGTCGATTAGTTTACCCAATTTAAAGATGATCCAGGTGGCAATAGCGGCACAGATAATAGCACCCAGGCGTACACTGAGTTCATTCACCCAAAGTCCATTGAGGGTAGTGAGTTTAATCAGCAGTCCCACCAAGGGCGGATGATCAAAATGATTCCAGTCGGGCTGAATGGCATAGGTCCAATAATATACCTCATCATTCCCCAATTCAAGGAGTGATGCCACCACCAGTTTAACTATAACACTGATCAGGATTAACCAAAAAACTTTACGACTATATTGCTGATACATGATTCGGCTTAGGAAGCAAAGACCATACCATTCCTACACTACTGTTTGCTCAGGAGCCATTCAATGGCCAGTTCATACCCTTTTAATCCAAGTCCAAAGATGCTACCTGCGGCCTTGCCTGATACATGTGATAGTTTCCTGAACTCTTCACGGGCATGTACATTGCTGATATGCACTTCTACTACAGGTGCTTTAATGGCTGCGATGGCATCTCCAATAGCTACCGAGGTATGTGTATAACCAGCAGGATTGAGCACGATACCGTCACAAACAAAACCTTTTTCCTGAATGGCATTGATCAACTCTCCTTCTACATTGCTTTGAAAATACTCCAGTTCATGTGCTGGAAATTTCGCTGCCAATTCCTTTAGGTAATCATCGAAGGAGGTATTACCATAGATAGCTGTTTCTCTTTTCCCGAGCAAATTCAGGTTGGGCCCATTAATGATGGCGATCTTCATATCCTAAAGTTAGGAAAATTATCAGAGGTGGATGGCATTGAACCAAATCGCCCATTGAAGCTGGTAGATGATGAATGGGCATATTGGGAATACTGTTGTATAAAAAAAGAGCGGATTAATTCATCCGCTCTTTGATCATATTGATAAAATTATCGAACAGATATCGGCTATCGTGTGGGCCTGGTGTGCTTTCAGGATGGTATTGTACGCTGAATGCAGGTTTATTCTTCATGCGAATACCTTCAATAGACTGGTCATTGAGGTTCACATGTGTTACTTCTACCCCTTCGTGTTTGCGAACAGCTTCGGGATCTACACCAAAACCATGGTTCTGGGTCGTGATCTCACACTGACCGGTAATGATATTTTTTACGGGGTGGTTAAGCCCTCTGTGACCGTGGTGCATTTTAAAGGTAGGGATACCATTGGCCAGTGCCAGTAACTGGTGACCCAGGCAGATACCGAATACAGGTTTATTCTCATCCAGTACCGCTTTTAGCGTTTCAACAGCATAATCCATAGCAGCAGGATCGCCAGGACCATTGGAGATGAAATATCCAAGAGGATTGAATTCTTTGAGTCGGCTTACCGGTGTTTTGGCAGGGTGTACCCGAACGTGGGCACCGCGGTCTACCAAACACTGAAGAATATGTTGTTTCACACCAAAATCGAGTACTGCTACTTTTACGGGTGATTGTGCATCACCGAGTTCATATTCTTCTTTGGTGCTTACGGTGCTGGCCAGCTCGAGGCCATCCATATTGGGTACAGCGGCGAGTTGTTTTTTCAGTTCCTCTACATCAGAAATTTCGGATGAGATAATACAGTTCATGGCACCTTTGGTACGGATATGGGCTACCAAAGCGCGCGTGTCAATATTATCGATCGCTACGATATTATTTTGTTGCAGGTATTGGTTCAGATCACCACTGGCCAGTTTACGGCTATATTGCTCTTCCAGGTTTCTGGCAATCAGTCCGTGGATCTTTACACTGCTGCTCTCTACATCAGACTCTTTCACCCCATAGTTACCAACATGTACATTGTTCATGATGATCACCTGACCGGTATAACTGGGATCGGTAAACACTTCCTGGTAGCCTGTCATACCAGTATTGAAGCAGATTTCACCCGTTGTGGTCCCTATCTTACCAAATGCATGTCCATAGAAAACATGACCATCTGCCAGAAGGAGGATTGCGGGTTGTTTGGATTGGGGCATATTGCTTGCTGTTTATGGGTGCAAAAAAAAGGTTTGTTGCTGATATATGAGAACTGTTTTTTTTCACATCCTGCACAATGATTGTTGATGCGGGTTATGAAAAGGGTATACATAAAAAAAAGCAAGACGAATGAGGTCTTGCTTTTTGTATGAAAGAGCTTTTTCCAATTATTCTGCAGCTTTATCTGTTGAAGTTTCTTCAGCAGCAGGAGCTTCAGCTTCTGGAGCAGTTTCAACCGGAGCAGCGGCTTCAGTTGCTTTCTTGGTGGTAGCGCGGCTACGACGAGTCTTCTTAGCAGGCTCAGCAGCTTGTGCAGCAGATGCACCGTAGATCTCGTTGAAGTCAACCAGTTCGATCATGGCTTTTTCTGCGTTATCACCAGGACGGATGCCCAGTTTCAGAATGCGGGTATAACCACCGGGGCGTGAAGCTACTTTAGGACCCACTACAGTAAAGAGTTCTTTCACTGCGTTTTTGTCTTGCAGATAGCTGAATACCACCCTATGCTGGTGCATAATGGTTTCTTTGTTATCGCTTTTCTTGGTTTTGGTGATCAGTGGTTCAACGTAGGTACGCAGAGCCTTGGCTTTAGCCAGGGTGGTAACGATACGTTTGTGTGTGATCAGCTGATTGGCCAGATTGGCTAACAGTGCTTCCCTGTGTGCCTTCTTACGGCCGAGGTTGTTGATTTTGTCTCCGTGACGCATGACATTTAATTTTATGACCCTGCACCGTGTCAGGAATTGCAGGACCTTGTTGATAATGGTAACACACCTGAGTGAACAGGTGTGTTACGGTAAGTTTGATTAGTTATCGAGGTTATCCAGACCCAGCTTGTTCAGGTCCATGCCAAAGCTCAGGCCACGCTCAGTGAGTACCTGTTCGATCTCAGACAAAGACTTCTGACCAAAGTTCCTGAATTTCATCAGGTCTTCCTGCTCGTACTGAACCAGTTCGCTCAGACTGTTGATTTTGGCGGCTTTCAGACAGTTGAAAGCACGTACAGAAAGATCCAGGTCTTCGAGTGGTGTTTTCAGCACTTTGCGCAGTTGCAGTACGTGCTCATCTACCACATCTTCTTTCTTATCTTCCTTATTATCGAAAGTAATATTCTCGTCGGTAATGATCATGAGGTGCTGGATCAGGATGCGTGAAGCTTGTTTCACGGCATCTTCAGGATGGATGGTACCATCGGTAGCCACGTCCAGAATCAGTTTCTCATAGTCGGTACGTTGTTCCACACGATAGTTCTCGATAGCGTATTTCACGTTCTTGATAGGTGTGTGGATAGAATCGATGGCGATTTGTCCGAAGGGAGCATCTTTCACCTTATTCTCTTCTGCTGGAACATAACCACGGCCACGGGCAATGGTCAGTTCGATATCGATCTTAGCGGTATTATCCAGGGTACAGATCACCAGTTCGGGGTTCATTACCTGGAAATTTTGAGAAGCTTCACCCAACATACCCGCAGTGAATTCAGTGCGGTTTTTGATAGAAAGGCTGATTTTCTCATTGGCTACATCATGCTCTACCTGCTTCTTGAATCGTACCTGCTTGAGGTTCAGGATGATTTCGGTAACATCTTCTGTTACACCTTTCATGGTAGCAAATTCGTGGTCTACGCCTTCGATCTTGATACCTACGATCGCATATCCTTCCAATGAGCTCAGCAATACCCTGCGTAAGGCGTTACCGATGGTCAGGCCATAGCCTGGCTCGAGTGGACGGAATTCAAATTGACCTTCAAAATCGGTTGCTTTCTGAAGAACGATTTTGTCTGGTTTCTGGAAGCTTAATATGGCCATATTAAAACTTGGTTTTTTGCTTGAATTAGTGCGGGATCAATGTGTCCCTGTTGTTGTACTGGTACCTAAGCCGGAAAACAGGATTGAGAGGATCATTCGAATCCTCTCAATCGCTTCCCTTATTACTTAGAGTACAATTCTACGATCAGTTGTTCCTTGATGTTCTCAGGAACATTCTCGCGCTCAGGGTAGGTAATGAAAGTACCTTTCTGCTCGCTCTCATTCCAATCGATCCAGCTGAACTTAGGGTTTTTACCACGGCTCTTGCTGGTGATGGATGAGTTATGAGAACTCTTGGGTCTGTAGGCGATTACATCACCTGGCTTACACTGGTAAGAAGGTACATTCATCACTTCACCATTGATGGTGATGTGCTTATGGTTTACCAGCTGACGAGCTTCAGGACGGCTGGCAGCCAGACCTAAGCGGAATACGGTATTATCCAAACGTGCTTCCAGGAGTTTGATGAGGTTTTCACCGGTAACACCTTTCAGACGAGAAGCTTCTTCAAATGTTTTGCGGAACTGGCGCTCAAGAACACCATAAGTGTACTTGGCTTTTTGCTTTTCCCTCAGCTGAAGGGCATATTCGCCCAGGCTCTTACGCTTACGCGCAGCACCGTGCTGACCGGGAGGGTTGCTGTTCTTACCCAACCATTTGCCATTGCCCAGGATGGGTTCACCGAAGATTCTTGAGATTTTGGTCTTTGGACCTGTGTAACGTGCCATTGTGTTTCTTTTTGCGATTTTTTAATGACGATATAGCATCCTAAAAATCTAAAATCAATGCTATATCCTGTTTATGTAAAGAGCTAAGGCAGTACAGCAATACCGTACTACCTCGTTCATTATACCCTTCTTTGTTTGGGAGGTCTGCAACCATTGTGTGGCAGCGGAGTAACATCCTTGATAGAAGTTACTTCAATACCAGACTGTGCAATAGAGCGGATCGCACCTTCGCGACCGGCACCAGGACCTTTTACGAATACATCTACACGCTTCAAACCAGCTTCCAGTGCTACTTTAGCAGCATCTGCAGCAGCCATTTGGGCGGCATATGGTGTATTCTTCTTAGAACCTTTGAAACCCATTTTACCAGCAGAGCTCCAGCTGATCACCTGACCAGTCTTATTGGTAAAGCTGATAATGATGTTGTTGAAAGTAGCGGAGATACGAACTTCACCAGCTGCATCAACCTTAACGATCCTTTTCTTCGCAGCTGCTTTCGCACTGTTCTGCGCTTTTTGTGGTTTTGCCATTTTCTTTGTTTGAGGTGGTCTTTTCTTCCAGTCCTGTTACCAGATGCCGGAAGAACCTGTTAATAATGAAAAAATCCCGATCAACGGGAACCGTTACACTCTCCTTTTCGCACCAGGCGAAAGATCCAAGCTGTACCGGATTTCTATAAGAACAGGATGACGAACCCAAAAAGATCCGTCATCCCATCAAATATTATTTCTTAGGCGCCTTCTTCTTACCGGCAACTGTTTTACGCTTACCTTTTCTGGTACGGCTATTCGTTTTGGTACGCTGACCACGAACAGGCAAACCTTTACGGTGACGCAGGCCACGGTAGCAAGCGATATCCAACAAACGTTTGATGTTCATGGACACTTCACTACGCAAAGCACCTTCTACCTTGAACTCACTGTTAATGATATTACGGATAGCAGTCTGCTCATCATCATTCCACTCATGCACCTTCTTATCTAAGTTGATGCCTGCTTTGGTTAAGATGTACTGAGCGGTTGCGCGACCGATACCGAATATATAGGTCAGACCAATTTCGCCTCTTTTGTTCTTTGGTAAGTCAATACCGGCAATACGTGCCATATGATGTTTTTAGTTTTAAACTGTTGAATACTACCTGCCCCATCTGCATGACGGGAACAGACATGATTAACCCTGACGTTGCTTATAACGGGGGTTCTTTTTGTTAATTACGTACAATTTGCCCTTCCTCTTCACAATCTTGCAATCTGCACTACGCTTTTTGATAGAAGCTCTGACTTTCA
>VFQP010004389.1_pt1 | contig 13212 bp, 12 predicted proteins | sample 3512351 | NCBI WGS metagenome assembly VFQP01 (sample SAMN10412372, study PRJNA504923) | tailings metagenome | isolation source: Relicate 1 Philex TSF1 revegetated site | place: Philippines: Tuba, Benguet | collected 2017-08-29 | reverse complement strand
GACCACGTTAAGCACGTTGCCCACTGGCGGCGTCAGCAGGCCGATGGCGTTGTTCATGATGAACAGCACGCCGAAGTAGACCGGGTCAATACCGGCCTGCTTGACTAGCGGCATCAGCACGGGGGTCAGGATCAGGATGGTCGGCGTGAAATCGAGCGCGGTTCCCACCACCAGCACGATCATTTGCATCACGATCATCAGCAGCACCGGACGGTCGATGAACGGCTGCAGCAATGCAATCAGTTCGTCCGGGATGTTCGCCACCGTGATCAGCCATGCCGAAATCAATGCGGCAGCCACCAGGAACATCACCACGGCAGATACGCGCGCGGCATTGACCATCGACTCGTAGAGCTTGGCCAACGTCAGTTCGCGATAGGCGAACATGCCGACCAGCGCCGCACAGACGGCGGCCACGACGCCAGCCTCGGTTGGCGTAAAGACACCGAACTTGACGCCGACGATGATGATCACGGGCAGCAGCATGGCCCAGCCCGCTTCGCGAATCGTGCGCAGGCGCACGGCGGCGCTTTCACGCGGACGCGGCGTCGGGGCTTCCTTGCGGCACAGCCACCACCACGTGACGATCAGCGAGATCGCCATCAGCACGCCGGGCACCAATCCGGCGATGAACAGCTTGCTGACCGATACCCCCGCCACCGCGCCAAACAGCACGAGGCCGATCGAGGGCGGAATCACGGGCGCGATGATGCCCCCTGCGGCGAGCAGCCCTGCCGAGCGGCCCTGGTTGTAGCCGGCATCGCGCATCATTGGCACCAGCAGTGCGGCCAGCGCCGCCGTATCGGCAATCGCCGACCCCGACAGGCTCGCCAACAGGAAGGCGGCAATGACGGCCACATAGCCAAGGCCGCCACGCACATGGCCGATCATCGACATCACGGCGTCGACGATGCGACGCGACAGGCCGCCGGCGTTCATCAGCTCGCCGGCCAGCAGAAAGAACGGCACAGCCATCAGCGGATAACTGTCGGCGCCGTCCACGAGGTTCTGCGCCAGCACCTGGGCGTCGAACATGTCGATGTGAACCATCAGCGCCACGCCACATACCATCAGTGCAAAGGCGATCGGCATTCCCAGCGACATGGCGCCGAGCAGCGAAGAGATAAAGATGAATACGGTCATCGCTGCCTCACTCCGTCACGGCCTGCTGGCGGAAGTCGTTGACCGGCGCGCCACGCAGCACGCGCCACAGGTTCCACAACGTAGACACGCCAATGCAGATGCCGGCAAACACGGCAGCGAAGTAGATGGCACCGCGCGGCAGTCCCGATACCGGCGCGAAGTTGTTGAGGTTGATGACAGTCTGCTGCCACCCGCCCATCACCATCAGCACGCAGCATCCCAGGATCGGCAGCATCGACAGGACCGCGCAAATGCGTTGGCCACCCGGCGGCAAGCGGTGGATCAGCGTTTCCATGGCGATGTGCCCGCCCTGCACGAACGCCAGCACGGCGCCCAGGAATGTGATCCACACGAACAGGAAGCGCGAGACCTCCTCCGAGAACGTGATGCCGGACTCGAATGCGTAACGCAGCACCACGTTGCCAAACACCATGATCACCATGCCCGCGAGCCCCAAGGCCAGCAGGGCCTCGCTCAATTGCCTGATCCGTCGCATGCGGTCTCCTCTATCTGATTCTGAAAGCTTTCTGCCTGTCGTCTTCTCGCGACCGTCGTACTTTAGATCTAAGATATCAGATATCAAATCCGCGATAACCCTAGTTGGAGGTAGAATCACGCCAATCTCATGAATGCGACCTATGGCCACTCGATCCCTGCGTCTTCAACGCCCCGTACTGCTGACCGACCTTGCGGTGGAGCGTATTCGCGATGCCATCGTGCAGGGCGACTTCAAGCTGGGGGAACTGGTATCGGAAGCCCAGATCGCGGCGCAACTCGGCACAAGCAAGACGCCAGTGCGCGAAGCCCTCGTGCGGCTGAAGATGGAAGGGCTGGTGGACGTGCACCCACAACGGGGCACCGAGGTATTCCGTCTGAACCATGACGAAGTCGGCAAGCTCTGCCGCTTCCGCACCATGTTGGAGTTGGCCGCCTTGCGGGAAGCCGTGGCCACACGGCGAGAAGAATTGATGGCCGCCATGAAGCGGCTGATCGACGAACTTGGCGTCGCTGAGGACGAAGGAGATCTGTCCGCCCTCGCCCACATCGACATGGATTTCCACTACCAATTTTTCGTGTACTGCAACAACGAGTACTTGCGTGGCGCCTATGACCTCATTCGCTACCAGCTCCTTGCGCTGAGGCATCGCTCACCGATCGAGAAGTGCGTGGACACGCATCAGGTGCTATACGACGCCATCGCTGCCAACGACATCGAGGGGGCGTGCAGGCTGCTCGACGAACACGTTGGGAATACCGAGGCACGCTACTGCGACGCCAACGACGTGCAGTAGTCCTGCGCGCTCCTTGCTAGCGGTTCTGGTGCATTTCCCTTGATCCCTGGACTCGCTGAAACGCTAAGCCAGGGGGCATTGGCTCCAATGATGACGGAAAATCCAGACTAATCTTCATTACACAGGGCATCGAGGAAGCCCTCGTGCGCGACTCGCTGCGTAGGTTCTCCGATTACTCGCGAAGCGCTTTTGCGCCGCTAATCAACGCCTAGTCGCGCCGCGCAGACGAGGACCAGTGGATTTCTACCCACGCTCTTCTGCGCTCAGAATCACAGGTACCGCAATCCCAAGCAGCCGTGCCCATCGTTGACGGGCTGCTTTCAAGCGCCAGTGTTCTGAAGCAGGACTTCGAGGAAGCGGTCAACGATCAAATTCCTCACGCCGCGCTGGTCAATCAAAGCCATGAAGTGCCTCCTTGAAGGGATCGACGCCGATACGCCCGTATGTATCGATGACGCGTTCATGACCTTCACGATGCTCCATGTAGATCTCGACAATGCGCTCGATGACGGCCGGCACATCGTCGAACGATACCGATGGCCCCAGGATCTTGCCGATCGCGGCATGCTCGTCGGCGCTCCCGCCCAGCTTGATCTGGTAGTACTCCTGGCCGCCCTTCAGAACCACTACTGCGAGGGCGTGTCGCCGCCAATCGCCTCACCCATGAGGCTTAAGCGCTTGTAGAGATAGGAGCGTGAAATACCCAGTTCTTCCGCCACGCGTTTCTTGTTCCCCCCTGTACGGCGCATCGCCTCGACAATCATCTCCGATGCCACCCGATCCGTCGCTTCACGAATGTCTGGCTGTCTGGACTTTTCAGCCGTGCTCTGGCGCCACGTCGGCACCTGCTCTGCGCCTTCCAGGCTGCCGAAGTCCGCAACGGACAACACCGGACTGTCACAGAAGATCGCCGCCCGCTCGATAGCATGCTGCAGTTGCCGGATATTGCCCGGCCAGGCCCGCGATTGCAGGAACAGGATGGCAGACTCGGCAATGGCCTTCTTGGGTGCGCCATGCCGCATCGCGAACGCTTCAAGAAAGGTATCCGCCAATTCCGGAATGTCTTCAAGACGATCCCGCAGCGCCGGCAACCGCAGCGTCACGGCACTGATGCGATAGAACAGATCGAGCCGGAAGCTGGCATTGCCGATCATCGACTTGAAGTCGCGGTTGCTGGCGGAGATAAGCCGAAAGTCCGAGTGCCGCGCGCGATCGCCGCCAACGCGCTCGAACTGGCCGTCCTGCAGCACGCGCAGCAGTTTGACCTGCATGTCGATGGGCATGTCGCCGATCTCATCGAGAAACAGCGTACCCGTATCGGCAGCTTCAAATTTCCCCTTTCGCCCCTTCCGGTCCGCACCGGTAAAGGCGCCGGGTTCATAGCCGAACAATTCGCTCTCCACCAGGTTCGGCGGCATGGCTGCGGAGTTCACCAGCACCAGCGGTTTGTCGCTGCGTGGGCTGAGCATGTGGATGGCGTGCGCCACCATTTCCTTGCCCGTGCCACTTTCACCCGCCAACAGCACCGGCACATCCAGCGGTGCGACGCGCAGGATATCCTCCTTGAGCCGGCGCACGGCATCGCTGCTGCCAACGATCTGGTCAAGCCCGTAGCTTCGGTTACGGATGCCCGATAACTCTCTCCGGTAGAAATCCAGTTCCTGCTTGACCTGTGCAAGCTCCACGGTCAGTTCGCGAATGGCCTCCGGCCCCTTGAACATCACCTGCCCGATCGCAGCCACCACGCGCTTGTTGCGATCGAATATCGGCAGCCGCGACACCACACGCGTGACCCCGTTCATCTCCTGCAACTGCGCGACCTGCCCTTTGCCCGTGGCCACCACTTCCTGCAGCTTCGTATTCTCAATGACCGCCGTCACGTCCTTGCCGATGGCTTCCCCATGCTTGAGGCCAAAGAATTTCTCGTGAACCGGGCTCATGTACGTGATCCGGGCCGAGGTATCGACCACTACCATCGCCTTATATGGATCTGTCACGAAATGCCTGAGAATGTCCGGTGCGGCCTCCACGCTGGCGAGGAACTCGCCCAGCTCATCGCCCTCCTGCACGGCAAAAATCAGGAAGCACACCGCATCGCGGGTCGGAATCGCCGCCACCGTCAGAGGCCGTTCAAGTTCGGCCATGGCGGACATGCGCCTGAGCGGCACGCGGTCCCGGTTCAGCCACATCCGCCCAAGTGACTTGGCCACCAGGGAATCCCGCCCCAAACCACTGGCAAATTCAGTGTTGCCCTCGGCGTCCAGTACCAGGACACCCTCTGATTCACGTTTCATGTCTCCACCGTCGTTGGTCTGCTTTTATGGAACGTGTGTCTTCGACGACTACACAATTGGCTTCCCGCTGACGCTCAAGGACACCACGAAGACAGTTTCATTCTAAGTCGTTCGTCCTTTTCTGTCGGCCCCTCTCTTGCCTGACAGCCGCTCAAACCGCGGCAGCATCGACATCTCGGGAGAATTGCACCGAGTACCGCAAATCGCATGCCATGTCTTGGCACGTGCTTTGCAGTATGTCGGCAACCAGCAAAGCGCCGACTCGAAATGGACACTCTGAAGACACTCCCCTTACAGACACCCGGTACCGGCATCGCCTGTTTGCAGGGCATCCGAGTGATCGACTTCACGACGTCCGTGGCAGGCCCGTACGGCACCCTGCTACTCGCCGATTTGGGCGCCGAAGTCATCAAGGTTGAAAAGCGACATGTCGGCGACGACACACGCAGTTGGGGTCCCCCGTTTCTGGATGGCGAGTCCCTGTGGTTCCTGAGCATGAACCGCAACAAGCAGAGCATGACCATTGACCTGACGCGCCCCGAGGGGCAGCGCGTGGCCCACGAACTGGTACGCGGCGCAGATGTTGTCGTACTGAACACGGCCCAGCGTGTGCAGCAAAAGCTGGGCCTGGACTACGCCACGCTGACGGCGCTCAACCCGAGGCTCATCCATGTCTCCGTGACCGGGTTCGGTCTGGAGGGCGAACGCGCGGATCTGCCGTGCTACGACTTGATTGCCGAAGGCTACTCCGGCGTCATGCATCTGACGGGCGAAGCGCACCGCCCGCCGCAGAAAGTTGGCACGCCGGCCGCGGATCTGCTCTCCGGTCAGGTTGTCGCCATGGCGACGCTTGCCGCGCTCATCGAACGCGGACGCACCGGTGCCGGCAAGCAGATCGATGTCTCGATGGTGGCAACCATGGCGCGCTTCATGTCGCCACGGATCGTGCCCTACCTTGGCTCCGGCGAGCCGCCCAACCGATCGGGCGGCACCGACTCCGTCATCGCCATCTATCAGGTATTCGATACCGCGGACGACCCCATCACGCTTGGGCTGGGCAACGACGCCATCTGGCAACGTTTCTGGAGCGCCGTTGGACGACCCGCCTATGGACAACAGGATGGTTTCGAAACCAACGCGAAGCGGCGCGCAGCCCGTCCGGCCATCGTGCAGGCCATTGCCGAGTTGCTGGTTACGCAGCCGCGCCAGCATTGGCTGACGCTGTTCGCACAACACCGGATTCCCTCCGGCCCCATCAACACCATCGACCAACTGGCCAACGACATCCCCTTGCGCGAAAGCGGCTTCTTCTTTGCCGCCCAAGGCGCGGCAGGCGTGATACCGCAAGTGGGCCTGGGAATCCGGTTCGACGGCGACGGCGCGGTATTCCGTAGCGCGCCGCCAGCACTGGGCCAAGACACCGAACGCATTCTCACAGAAGCACTTTCCATGTCCGCAGCCTGTGTCGCGGGCCTCATCGACTCAGAAATCGTCTAAACAGGAGACAAGATGTCCTATACCGAAATCCTCTACAAGGAAGATGGTCCCGTCGGCACGATCACGCTGAACCGCCCCCACGACGGGAACATGTTCACAGAGACCATGTGCCACGAGATTCGCGACTGCATCAACGAGATTCGTCGCGAGACCCGGACGCGCGTCATCGTGATCACCGGCGCCGGCGACAAGTTCTTCTGCACCGGCGGCCGCAAGGACGGCATGCAGGACACCACACTCTATGCCGGTGTGCTGCCGACGCTGGAAATGTATGAAAGCATCGACCGCCTGCAGAAGCCGGTGATCGCCTCGGTGAATGGCTTCGCCGTTGGTGGCGGCAACGTGCTGCAAGTGGTGTGCGACCTGACGATCGCCAAGGAATCCGCCGTCTTCCGTCAGGTCGGCCCGATGGTTGGCAGCTTCGATGCAGGCTATGGCACGTGGTACCTGGAAGATCTGGTCGGCAAGAAACGCGCCAAGGACATCTGGTATCGCAACCCCAAGATTCCTGCTCGCGAAGCGCTGGAGATGGGACTGATCAACAAGGTCGTTCCCGACGATCAGCTGGCCGCCGCGACGCGCGAGTACGCACTCGAAATCGCCGAGCGTGGCGCCTATGCACTGGCCTCGCTGAAGAGTGCCTTCAACGCGCGCCACGGCGGCGTAAGCGGCCTGTCCCGCATGGCGCATGACCTGCTACTGCGCGGCTATCTGGATTCCACCGAACATGACGAACTGGCTGCCTCGTTTGCGGAGCGCCGCAAGCCTGATCCTTCCAAGTTCGGACATTAATGCCGAGGTACTCATCGTGCAAAACATCCTGACGCTCCACAATCCGCAGAATGCCCGGGATTACTACCTGTCGGGAATCTGGCAGCAGGAAACCCTCTACACGCTGGCTCGCCGTCACTCGCGGGAGCGGCCGACATCCTGCGCCCTGCGTGACGCCGATCTGCGCCTGACCTGGCGCGAGGTCGTGGACTGGGTAGACAGCGTTGCCGAGGCGCTCCATCGCCAGGGCTTGAAACCCGGCGATCGCGTCGGTATATGGCTGCCCAACGTCGTACAGGCAACCATCGTGTTCCTGGCCTGCTCACGCAATGGCTACGTCTGCTGCCCCTCGTTGCATCAGAACTACACCGTGGAAGAGATCTGCACGCTGCTGAATCGCATTCAGTGCCGCGCGCTCTTTGCAATGGCCGGCTACGGCGCGGACTCGGACCGCAATTCGATCTTCGGGCGTGCCGCGGACATCCCCACGCTGACGGCCATGTTTGCCATGCCATGCCTGGCCGATCGCGAGCCAAGCCTCCCCGCGCAAGCGCTTCCGTTTCCGGATCGGCAGCCGCCGTCTGCGCTGTCGACACCGGACCTGAACCCGGACAAGATCGTCTATCTGGCGTTCACCTCGGGCACCACGGGCTTGCCCAAGGGCGTCATGCATAGCGACAACACGCTGCTGGCCAACGGCCGTGCGTTGGTGGACGACTGGGGGCATTCCACCGACACCACGGTGTTGACGCTGAGTCCGATGAGCCATCACATCGCTACCGTCGCGCTGGAACAGGTGTTGGTCGCCGGCGCGGAGTTGGTCATGACGAATCTCCGCCCCGGCAAGCAAGCGTTGGACTGGATTCTCGAAACCGGCGCCACCTATGTGATGGGCGTGCCGACCCATGCCATGGATATCCTTCAGTCCGTGCGAGACCGCAACATGACCTCGATGGGCGAAGTCCGCACGTTTTACATGGCTGGCTCCGCCATTCCACGCGACGTGGCGCAGAAATTCGTCAATCTCGGCATTACACCGCAGAACGTCTACGGCATGACCGAGAACGGGTCGCATAACTACACGATCCCGTCCGATACCGCCGATACCATCGTTTCCACTTGTGGCCGCGCATGCCGTGGCTACGAAGTTCGCCTGTGGAAGCAGGACAACTGGGACGTCGAGGCCGAGGTGGGCGAGATTGGCGAGATTGGTGGACGCGGTGGCTTGCTGATGCTTGGCTACTTCAGCAATCAGGTGGCCACGGAGACGTCGTTCAACATCCATGGCTGGTTCATGAGCGGCGACCTCGGCATCATCGACGAGAACGGCTGCATCGTCATCGTCGGTCGCAAGAAGGACCTGATCATCCGTGGTGGCCACAACATCCATCCCGCCCGCATCGAGGAACTGGCCATGCGGCATCCCTTTGTCGAACGTGCCGCTGCCTATCCGGTGCAGGACGATCGGCTCGGCGAAAAAGTCTGCTTGTCGGTGGTGGTCCGCGCCGGCCAGACGTTAAGCCCCGAAGACATGCTGGTACACCTGGCAAGTTCCGGACTATCGAAGTACGACATGCCAGAGTTCTTCCTCGGCCTCGAGCGATTCCCGCTTACGCCAAGCGGCAAGATCCTGAAGCGCGATCTGGTCGAGATGACCATGCGGGGCGAACTGAAGCCGGTACCGGTCCGCTACAAGGCCCGCGCCACGACAGGAGCATGACCATGTCTATCGACATCAAGTTTGATGGGCCCTACGCGGTTCTCACGCTCAATCGTCCCGATGCACGCAACGCCTTGCAGTTCACCATGATCGAAGCGCTGTCCTACACGCTCGACCAGGTGCTGGCGTCCGATGCACGCGCCCTGATCGTGACGGGCGCCGGTCCGAAGTCGTTCTGCGCTGGCGCCGACATCAAGGAGTTGATGGATCGTAGCCTGATGGAGCAACGGCGCGGCGCCCAGCTTGGTCAGCGCGCCTTCGACAAGCTGGCGAAACTCCCCATCCCGTCGGTTGCCGTCATACACGGCTACGCCTTCGGTGGCGGCCTGGAACTTGCGATGGCATGCACGTTCCGCATCGCCACCGTACACGGCCGCATGGGTCTGCCGGAGATCAAGCTCGGCCTGATTCCTGGCTACGGCGGCACGCAACGCCTTCCACGCCTGGTTGGCGAAGGCCGCGCGCTGGAGATGGTGATGTCGGGTCGTACCGTGGACGCAATCGAAGCCGAACGATGGGGACTCGTGAACCGCGTCGTGGCCGACGGCGACCCCGTCGAACTTGGCAAGACCTATATGAGCGAGTTCGTTGCTTACAGCCGCTGCGCCTCGCAGTTTGCGCACGAGGCCGTGGTACGCGGCATGGCGACGACGCTCGATGGCGGGCTCGACATCGAGGCCGACCTCTCCACGCTCGCCTATCAGACAGATGACTCGGTCGAAGGCATGCGCGCCTTCATCGAAAAACGCACACCGGAGTTCAAGGATGCCTGATTTCAACCATGGCACGGTGATCGTGACGGGCGCAAGCCGGGGTATCGGCGCCTCCATTGCCGTGGAGCTGGCACGCGCCGGCCTGTACGTGGCATGCCTGTCCCGGTCTGGCGAGTTGCCTGATACCACCGCACTGGATGGCGATACCCGCGAGCGCATGGCGGCACTACGTTGCGACATTACCAATGCAAAGGCGCTGGAAACCGCCCTCGCCTCGGTTCCTGGCTTGTTTGGCAGGCCAATCGTCGGCCTTGTCAACAACGCGGGAATCCACTTGCAGGGGCCGTCTTCCACGTTCCCGATCGCGGACTTCGATCGCGTGATGCAGACAAACGTGTCGGCACTGATGTTGGCAAGCCAGATGGCATACCCCTATCTGCGCGACGCCGGATCGGCACTGATCGTCAACATCGGATCGTTCTACGACAAGCTCGGCGTGCGCGGCAACGCCGCCTATTGCGCGTCGAAGGCCGCCGTGGGTGCGATCACGCGTTGTCTGGCCGCCGAATGGGCGCGCGACGGCATCCAGGTGCTCAACATCGCGCCAGGTTATGTCGAAACCGACTTGAACCGTGTCGACCTGAACGAAAGCGCGCTGCAGGCCTTCCTGAAGAAGCGTATTCCGGTGGGTGGCCCGGGCCAGTCGGAGGACATCGGGCGTCTTGCCGCCATGTTGTTCCAACTGCCGGGACGCTTCCTGACGGGCGAGACGATCTACGTAGATGGCGGCCAGGGCATGGCGCTGTAGCAGTACATGGGCGCTCGATGCGCCCGTATAGGGAGGACGACATGAACATGCTGGACCGGATGGACGCGCGGCTGCCGCTATCGTCCGAAGAACGGATGCTCCTCGACAGCGTCAGGGAACTTTGCACGGCACAGATCGCGCCGCGTGCCGCCGAGTATGATCGCTCGGGAGCGTTTCCATGGGAGAACGTGAACGCCATCAATGAACTGGGCCTGAATGCCATGTTCATTCCCGATGCCTACGGCGGCGCTCAGCTCTCGTTCATCAGCTACCTGGCCTGCGTACGGGAAATCGCCAAGGCGTGTGCGGCGACCGGCATCGTCTGGGCCACCAACTTTCACGCCATCAAGCCGCTGATCGAATACGGCAGCGAGGAACAGAAGCGCCGCTTGCTGCCGCGCATGGCGGAGGGCGGTCTGGCTGCGCTGGCCATTACCGAACCGTCAGCCGGGTCCGACGCTACGGGGATGCGCACCACCTTTACCCCAGACGGCGACGACATCGTCATCAATGGCGGCAAGACCTTCATCACCAACGGAGACGTGGCTGACCTGTATCTGGTGTTCGGCAAATGGTCGGAAATCAGCGATCCCAAGACCGCCATTTCGGTACTGATCCTCGAGAAAGGTACGGAAGGTCTGCGCGTGCTCGGCACCGAGCACAAGATGGGTACGCGCGCGTCGAGCACGGCAAGTCTGGCGTTCGATGGCTGCCGGGTGCCGCGCGCCAACCTGATCGGCAAGCCAGGAGAAGGCCTGCCAATCCTGTTCGGCTCGCTGAATCGCTCCCGCCCCAGCGTGGCGGCCCATGCGTTGGGGATTGCCCGCGCCGCATTCGAGGACGCCGTCGACTACATCAACGAGCGCCGCCAGTCCGGCAAGCGCATCCTGGAATTCCAGGGCATCCAGTTCATGCTGGCCGATCTGGCCACGGAGCTGGCGCTATGCGAGTCGTGGTTGTGGCGCGTGGGCGAAATGGTCGATGCCGGCGATCAGGACTTCGGCATCGAGGCGTCGATGCTCAAGCAACGCGCGACGGACGCGGCCATGCGCATCACCACCGACGCGGTGCAACTGCTCGGTGGCTACGGCTACTGCAACGACTACCGCGTCGAGCGACTGATGCGCGACGCCAAGATTACCCAGATTTGGGAAGGGACCAATCAGGTGCACCGCCAACTGATCGGCCGAAGCTTCCTGAAGAAATAGGAGACGAATGTGAGCACCATTCAAACCGTCGGCGTCGCAGGCGCAGGCACCATGGGCGCGGGGATTGCCATCGTCGCGGCCCGCGCGGGATTCCGGACCATTGTGTTCGATACGCGCCAGGAAGCACTGGACCGCGCGCGCGGCCAGACCGATGCATTTCTGAAGAAGTCGGAGGAACGCGGCAAGCTGCCGGCCGGCGCCGCCGCTGCCGCGCTGCAACGCTGGGAAGGCACGACCGACCTGGCTGGACTCGCTCAATGCGACATCGTGATCGAGGCCATCTTCGAAGACCTATCGGTCAAGCACCAGTTGTTTAGCCAACTCAATGAAGTCTGCCCGGAGACCACGATCTTCGCATCGAACACGTCTACGATCTCGATCACCGAGATCGCCGGTGGGTCAGGCCGCCCTGACCGCTTTGTTGGCATGCACTTCTGCCTGCCAGCGCAGTTGATGAAGCTCATCGAGATGTCGCCGGGCCTGGCCACGTCGGACGAAACCTTCCAGACCGCGTGGGCCTTCGCGGAGGCCATGGGCCAGAAGCCCGTGGCCACGCAGGACACGCCGGGCTTCATCCTCAACTACTTCCTGATCCCGTTCAACAACGACGCCATCCGTCTGGTGGAACAAGGCGTGACCGAGCCCGCCGATATCGATACCGCGATCAAGACCGCGCTCGGCTATCCGATGGGCCCCCTTGAGTTGCTGGACCTCGTCGGCATGGACACACAGAAGCTGCTTTGCGAAGCCATGCATGGCCTGACCCACGAACCACGCGCGGCCTGCCCGCCGCTGGTGCGTCGCATGATTGCCGCCAGGCGCCTGGGCAAGAAGACCGGCCAGGGCTTCCACAGCTATGGCGACACCAAGATGTTCGGAGCCTGACATGCGCTATCAAATCGTAAAAGCCGGCGAGAGCCGCTCCTTCCCCGCTCCGCACGCATTCCTGGAACAGGCGTCGGGCGATGCCGAAGGCATCGTCTATCTGGGCGCCAATGCCGGCCTGTCCTATGCGGCCGGCCAGGGGCACGAGCACCGTGCTTTCGTGGCGATCGAACTGGGCACCGAATGCCTGGGTTTCCACACTGGCGAAAGCCGTGGCCTGGAAGGATCCAATGTGGTCGGCTTCGCGCGCTTCCGGATGGGCGACGCTGACCCAAGCCCGCTCGTGGAACTGGTCAAGCAGCCGGGCACGCGGCCCTCTGCGGTCGAGGCGGCCAAGGCAGCGTTCCAGGCAGCAGGGTTGGTTGTGGCAGTCTGCAACGACTTCCCCGGCCGTATCGTAGACCGATTGATCCGGCCTTATTTCAATGCGGCCTTGCGCCGTCTGGACGAGAAGTTGGCCAGCGCGGATGACCTCGACAAGACACTGTGTCTGGGACTCGGCTATCCGGAAGGTCCGATTTCGCTGCTGGAGCGTACCGGACTCACCCATCATTTCCAGATCACCGACGCCCTGTACCGTGCACTCGGTCAGGAGTCCTATGCGCCGGCCCGACGCGCGCGCGTGGCGGCCGAACGAGCCGGCCACGCGTCGCAGGAGGCATCATGAGCCAGCCCCTGACAGGTGTGAAGGTACTCGATTTCAGCACCCTGCTGCCGGGCCCGCTCTGTTCGCTATTGCTGGCCGAGGCGGGCGCCGACGTCATCAAGTTCGAGCGGCCCGGGGGTGGCGACGACATGCGCTCGTACGAACCCAAGGTGGACTACGACAGCGCGAATTTCGTGCTGCTCAATCGTGGCAAGCAATGCGTCGCCATCGATCT
>VFQP010004388.1_pt1 | contig 13219 bp, 25 predicted proteins | sample 3512351 | NCBI WGS metagenome assembly VFQP01 (sample SAMN10412372, study PRJNA504923) | tailings metagenome | isolation source: Relicate 1 Philex TSF1 revegetated site | place: Philippines: Tuba, Benguet | collected 2017-08-29 | reverse complement strand
CATCGCCTACGCCGGGCCCTTCACGCCCGTGTACCGCGCGGCGCTGCTGCAAGAGTGGACGGCGCGGCTCAAGCAAGAGGGCGTGCCACACTCGGAGGGCACCAACCTGATCAAGACTCTGCAGGACCCCGTCAAGGTGAGGGCGCACGGCAGCGGCTAGGGCTTGGCTAGGGTTGCGGGCGTGGAGTGAAGGGCAGCCCACCGACGGCAGCGAGGCACGCATTTGGGAGGGGGTGGCTCAATGAGAGGAGCGTGATTGGCACAGCCAGACGCGCCTTGCCGTTGCCGCTCGTTTGCAGATTCGCGCGTGGACCATCGCTGGCCTGCCCACCGACAGCGTGAGCGTCGAGAACGGCATCATCGTCAGCAAGGCGCGCCGCTGGCCGCTCATGATCGACCCCCAGGTACGCGTCCCTTTGATGCTGCCACCTCTGGCAAGCAAATCTGTGCGCGGCGGGAGCACGAGGGCCCGTTGTCCGCGCCACTCTTGCGCGCTCTTGCACCTCACGCAGGGCCAAGCGAACAAGTGGATCAAGAACATGGAGCGCGAGTCGGGCCTGGACGTGATCAAGCTGTCGGACAAGGACTTCCTGCGCACGCTCGAGAACGGGTGCGTTTCGTGGTCCTGGGCGCCGCCTGTTCGCGAGGCCTGTGGCCCTGAGTGCGCGGCGCGCGACTCACGCTGGCCCGCGTTCACTCGTGCTCGCGACGCGTCGCAGCGTGCGGTTCGGCCGCGCGATCCTGCTCGAGAACATCGGCGAGTCGCTCGACGCGGCGCTGGAGCCGCTGCTGCTCAAGCAGACGTTCAAGCAGGGCGGCTCCGAGGTGATCAAGATCGGCGACAACATCATCCCCTACCACCCCGACTTCAAGTGAGCCTCGCTCGCGGCAGCTGCCGGCGCGACTTCGCTGGCCCACAGGACTCCGTCTGCGTTCGCGCGACCACTCCGAAGCAGCGCTCAACGCCTCTCTCGCGCGCGATGCCTCCCTCCCACCTGCCCCGCCCTCGCAGGTTCTACATGACGACCAAGCTCCGCAACCCGCACTACTCGCCCGAGGTCTCGGTCAAGGTGTCGCTGCTCAACTTCTTCGTCACGATGGAGGGCCTGGAGGAGCAGCTGCTGGGCACCGTCGTCACGCAGGTGCGGCGGCGGCGCTGCAAGCAAATGGCGGCACCTTGGCCGCCGCGCAGCAGGCACAAGAGACGAGGGAAGACGGGCAGGCGCTGCTGAGCCCCTCACAGCACGCGCCGCTGCCGCGGGCGGCACTGCGCAACCTCGCCGCGCCCCGGCTACAGCTCACCCTCCACTGGCCCTCCGCCCAAACCCTGGCCCATGCACGCAGGAGCGCCCCGACCTGGCCAACCTCAAGAGCCAGCTGGTTGTCAGCAACGCGCGCATGAAGAAGGAGCTCAAGGACATTGAGGACAAGATCCTCTTCATGCTCTCCAACAGCCAGGGCAACATCCTCGACGACGAGGAGCTCATCAACACGCTCGCGCAGTCCAAGGTGCGCCTCCTTCCTCCCAACCCCCTGTTGCGATCCTGGCACAACCACACGCCATGCCATGACGGGCGCACCGTGCCGCCGTGGGTCTGAGCCCTAACGTCCAGCCCTAACACGTCACGTGCCCATGCGAGCAGGTGACGTCGAACGACATCAGCGCCAAGGTGGCCGAGGCCGAGCAGACGGAGAAGATGATTGACGAGACGCGGGAGCTGTACCGTCCCGTGGCCATCCGCGCGTCGCTGCTTTTCTTCTGCATCAGCGACCTGGTGCGTGCTGCCCCGTAGCCAGCTGAAGGATGCCTGTGGGTGGGGGGCTTGTGCTTTTCCAGCCATCAGTGGCCAGGCCCATGCGGCCCTGAAGAAAGGTCGCGTGGCACTCGTGCGCACCTCATGAGTGGGGCCAGCGACAGGAGGAGGGAAAGGCGAACGCCCGCGCCCGCCCGCCCCTCACGCACAACCCTGGCGAAACCCTGACTCCCATGCGCAGGCGCTTGTGGACCCCATGTACCAGTACTCGCTCACGTGGTTCATCAACCTCTTTGTGCGGGGCATCGAGGAGGCGCCAAAGGCGGCCGACGTGGCGGAGCGCGGCGAGCACCTCAACACGCACTTCACCTACTCGCTCTACGTCAACATCTGCCGGTGCGCATACTAGCGAGGGGGCTGACCTACCCGGATCGGGGGTAGGGTTGGGCGCAGGCGCAGGCGCCGCAGCATGCGCGCCGTGATCAGCCACCGCTGTGGCCTGCGAGTGATGAACTGCGCCAGGGCTGCTTCCCGCGCCACATTGCCCTCCAGCCTGCCACCGCGCCGCCGCGTCTTGTTCTCTTCCTGCCTTTCCAAACTCTCAGGTCGCTGTTTGAGCGGCACAAGCTCATGTTCTCGCTGCTGCTGGCCATCAAGATCCTTCAGAACACCAACTACATCAACGCGCGGGAGTGGAGGTGCGCACCGCGTCGCAGCCCTCCATCACCCACTCCACGCGTAGAGCAGGCCTCAGCCAGGCTGCCCGTTTACTGTGCAGTCCCGCGACTGACGAAGAATGACAAAGAGGGGCTGCACTTGACCCTGTCGCAACACCCTCATGCAGGTTCCTGCTGGCCGGCCCGACCGTGTCCGAGGTGGGGCGGCCCAACCCGGCGCCCGCGTGGCTCACCGACAAGGCCTGGGTCGAGATCGTCAACCTGTCGGGCCTCAAGACGTTCGCCGGGTTCGCCGAGCACTTCGCGGACAACCTCGCGCACTACAAGCAGCTCTTCGACAGCAACGACGCGCACGAGGTGCGACGCGCCGTCGAGGGCTCCTCCGGCGAGTCTCGCCCGTCCTTGCGGCTTTTTCGCCTGCCTCGTTCCCTGGGGCTGACTCGGGAATCGCCGGGTCGACTGCGTGCCTGAGTGCGTAGGTGCCGCTGGCCGAGCCGTGGCAGTCGGCGCTCACGTCGTTCCAGAAGCTGCTCTTCCTCCGCTGCATCCGCCCCGACAAGGTCATCCTTGCCGTCCAGGTGAGCGAGCGCCCGCGCACGAGGGGCCAGCAAGCGTCCCCTCGAGCCCGCGCTGGAGGGAGGCCTTCTGCTTCCTGTGGGGGGTGAGCGCGAGCGCAACGCGTCTCTGAAGACGAGATCTCGCGTCGTCGGCGCGCCCTCCCCTCGCAGGCGTTCGTGTCGGAGCACCTGGGCCAGCGCTTCATCGAGCCGCCGCCCTTCGACCTCGCGACCTGCTACCGCGAGTCGGCGCCCGCCACGCCGCTCATCTTCGTGCTGTCGCCCGGCGCCGACCCCATGGCCGACCTGCTCAAGCTCGCCGAGGTGAGCCGCCCGCCCGGTCTCGCCGCCAGCCCCCCTGGCGCATCCCTGAGCACGCTCTCTCTCTCTCTCCGCCAGCACAGGTCGCTCTTCAGCCAGCCCCGCGCCTTCCTGCCCTAGACGAGGAGAGTCCCCCAAACCAAAGGCGCTCTTCCGGCTCGGTCACGTCGTGTGCTGCGTGACGGCTTGCTTGTGTGCATCGCTCGCAGGAGATGAAGTTCTCCAAGAAGTTTGAAAAGGTGTCGCTGGGCCAGGGCCAGGGCCCCAAGGCGGAGAAGCTGCTCGAGGCCGGCATGGAGCGCGGCATCTGGGTCTGCCTGCAGGTAAAGCCCCAAGCCCTAAGTCGCCCTAAGCGCATGCCGCCGGCTCGCCTCGCTCCGCCGTGCCGCACGACCCGCCGCGGCCACCGTGGCACCAGCTTGGAACCCACTGTGCGACTCGTGGGCGACGCTGAGGGTGTGCGTGGCTGCGCAACCTGCCTCCGCAGAACTGCCACTTGGCCGTCAGCTGGATGCCCACGCTTGAGCGCATCGTGGAGAACATCCAGCCCGACCGCGTGCACAAGGTAGGGTTGGGCCTAGAATTGGGCGCCCGAGGCTCGCGCTCAACGCCGCACTCAGCACCACCCCAGCCCGCGCGCCGCCGACCAGCCCGGTTCCTAGGGTCCCGATGGGCAACGCCCTGAGCATGGGGTGCTGAGCGCGAACCGCTGTGTTGCTGCAGGACTTCCGGCTGTGGCTGACATCCATGCCAAGCCCCGACTTCCCCGTCAGCATCCTGCAGAACGGCGTCAAGATGACGCTCGAGCCGCCCAAGGGCCTCAAGAGCAACCTCATGCGCCAGTACAACAGGTCAGGGCTTTAGGGTTTAGAGAGCGCACGCCTCCATCATGACCCGCTCTGTCGCCTCCAAGCCTCTTCAAAGAGCGTGTCCTGAGCGCTGGTCTGAGCCCTAAGCCCTGAACCACCGCATGCGCCCGCAGGTTCACGGACGCGTACCTCAACGCCAGCTCCAAGCCCGAGCAGTGGCGGCGCCTGCTGTTTGGCCTCTGCCTCTTCCACGCCGTCATCCAGGTGCGCCCAATCCTAGCAGCCCCTCGCCTGATCCTAGCAGCCCTCGTGGGTGTTCAAGTCCTGAACCCCAACTAAAACCTAGCTCCAAGGTACCATCGTCCGGTCCTTGCAGGACCGCCGCAAGTTCGGCCCGCTGGGATGGAACATCCGCTACGACTTCACCGACGGCGACCTCAACGTGTCACTCTCGCAGCTCCAGGTGCGTGAGGGCTTAGGGCCTAGGACTTAAGGCTCAACGCGCATGCACGTTAGACCTCCGGCAGCGAGCGGCGTCCCTCTGGTAGCGTGTGGCGGCATGGCCCGCATGTCGCCATGGATGCAAGCCCTAAACTTGGCTCCTGGACCCTGAACCGCCATGCAGGAGTACCTGGACAAGTACGAGGACATTCCGTTCCGCGTGCTGCGCTTCCTCTTCACCGAGATCAACTACGGCGGGCGGGTAACCGACGACAAGGACCGACGGCTGATCAACAACCTCATCGACACGTTCTGCGGGCCAGACGTGCTCGAGGTCGGCTACAAGTGAGTGCCCACGTCACGTTTAGCTTTCCGGTTAAGATTCAGACTTGGGGCGGGGCAGGGCGGTCGCGCACAACTCCCCTTTCCCCTCCCTAGTCCTCCCAACACGCACGGGGCAGTGGCAGCGGAACACGCCGCAGGTGCATGGGTGCACAGGACACGTTCACATGGGGCTGCCCTAAGACCCTAAGCCCTGGCACGCCCGCGCCCTCATGCAGGTACTCGCCGTCGGGCATCTACCACACGTCCGAGTGCGACTCGGTCAAGTCGTACGTGGAGCACATCCGGGGGTACCCTATCGTGCCCAAGCCCGAGATCTTCGGGCTTCATGAGAACGCCGACATCACGTGCGACCAGAACGAGACGTACGACATGTTTGCGACGGTGCTGAGCCTGCAGCCGAGGGTGGCGTCGGGTGCCGGGCAGAGCCAGGAGGAGGTGCGTTCGTGCGAGCGTTTGCGACTGAGGTGGAGACCAGAGGATGCGGTGGGCGTGCAGAAACGGTTGGCGCTGCGGGCGTTGGCCAACTCATACCCCAGCGCGGCATCGCTGCGGCGTTGTGCGTGCGTGCGTGATCGCAGGTCATCATGGGCCTGGCGCAGGACATCCTGGCGCGCATCCCGGCGCAGTTCGACGTGGAGAAGGTCATGAAGCTCTTCCCAACCACCTACCAGGAGTCGATGAACACCGTGCTGACCCAGGTGCGGCACAATTGCGCTCTGCTCCACGTCCAAACGCAAGCGCTGCAAGCACTGCAGGATTCCCTGCCCCTTGCCGTCATCGGCGCAAGACCCCTGTCAGCGCCAGCGCCGCTGTGCCCCTCCACCGCTGCTGAGCACTTTGCCCGCCGCATCACCTCTGCATGTGTGGTGTGCTGACGTGGCGCGTGCGCGCTGACGTGGCGCGCGCAGGAGTGCATCCGGTACAACAACCTGCTGGCGGTGATGCAGCGCTCGCTGGGCGAGACCATCAAGGCCCTCAAGGGCTTGGTCGTCATGAGCCCCGAGCTTGAGGGCGTCGCCTACACCATGTACGACAACAAGGTGAGCCGCCCTCAACCCTATCCGTAGCCACCCACTACTACCGTATCGCCGCCTCGGCGCCCCCGACACGTGCCCTCGTGCGGCGCCTTCACCGCTTCCGATCTTTTAAGCCCTAAACCCTAACGCCCTGGCCATGTGGCGGCGCAGGTGCCGGAGATGTGGGCGGCCAAGGCGTACCCCTCGCTCAAGCCGCTCAGCGCGTGGGTGACGGACCTGCTGGAGCGGTGCCGCTTCATCAGCAACTGGATCCAGAGCGGCACGCCCAGCGTCTACTGGATCTCTGGGTTCTTCTTCCCCCAGGTGAGTCGCCTCCACGGTCCTCCCTTTCTTGCGCTTCCTCCCTCGCTGGCCCTCTACCTCATGCCATCACCGTGTTGCTTCGCTCGCGCCCGGTGCGCGTCTCCTCCTCGCGTGCAGGCCTTCCTGACGGGCACGCTGCAGAACTACGCGCGCAAGAACACCTTCCCCATCGACACGGTGTCCTTCTCCTTCCAGATCATGGACCAGCTGCAGGTGCGCGTTGCTCGTCGCTGTCGGCGCCTATTCGTCGGGCACGACGCAGCCGCACTGCGCTGCCTCGGACGCGATCAGCACGCTTGCCGCGCCCGTTTGCTGTCTCGACGTCCGCAGGCGAACAACGTGCCGGTGGGCCCCGAGGACGGGTGCTACATCCGCGGTCTCTTCATGGAGGGCGCCAAGTGGGACCACGTCGCGCACCTGCTGGTCGACTCGCAGCCCAAGGAGCTCTTCACCGACTGCCCAGTCGTGTGGCTCAAGCCCGAGCAGTTCCGCAAGAAGCCCACCACCGGTGAGGCTCGCGACTGCGGCCCGCAGTCTGCGTCGCGCTGCCCCGTTCAAGCTGCCCTCGCCGCGAGCCCGCAGTCGCTACCGTCGCCGAGCGCGGGTGCACGCTGCCACGTGGCTCGTCGTGTGTGTTTGCGTGCGCGCAGGCATCTACGACTGCCCGGTGTACAAGACGCTGACGCGCGCCGGCACGCTGTCGACCACGGGCCACTCGACCAACTTCGTCATGTACCGCGAGCTGCCCACCGACCGGCCGCAGGGCTTCTGGATCAACCGCGGCGTCGGCCTCTTCACCTCGCTGGCGTTCTAAGCTCGTGTTCGCTGCAGGAGTGCATGGTTTCTCGTCTCTCTTTCCCCTCGCTGCAACGGAGAACTGCGAACCACCCGGCGCGCGCGTGTGACAGTCGCGTGGTGGTCCGCAGAGCGCTTGCACGAGCGGCGAGGCGATCACGACCAGAGGGCATCGTCACGCCGCGCCTCAGAGCTTGGTCAGGTCCGCCACGGCCACCTCCTTCTGCTCTCGCGCCGCCAGGTCCTTGACGCTCACGGCGCCGCGCGCCCACTCGTCCGAGCCCACCAGCACGACGCGCGCGGCGCCTAGCCGCTCGGCTTGCTGCGAGTGCGCGCACAGGCACGACAGCGTTGACGTTTGACTCGACAGCAGCGCACTGCTGTGCGCACGAATCCCAAGCGCACCCCCTCGCTCACCTTGAACACGACCTTCATCTTCTTGGCCTCGAGCACGAGCTCCACCTTGCGCCCGGCGCGCCGGAGCTGCTGCGCCACGCCGCTCGCCGCGCTCCGCAGCGACTCGTCCAGCGCCACCACCAGGTCCTCCACCTGTGCAACAGCGCCGCGGCGACAGCGCGGGCAGAGCAGCCGTTCGCGGCCCGCTCGTTGCCCGACTCTGCTACACGCGCCACTGTCCGCGCGACCGGGCCAGCGCCTTGCTTTTCTCCACACCTGCTGCTTGAAGACGGGCAGCTTGTTGGTCTCCTTCAGCAGCTCGACGATGACGGCGTCGCCAAAGCCAAAGCCGCAGCAGGGCAGGTCCTCACCGCCAAAGGTGCCCAGCAGCCTGCAGGCGGAAAGCAGGACCGCAGCAGCGAAGACGCGGCTCGCTCCCACCTTCGGCCATGCCAGGAGGAAAAGCGCCGCAACGCGTTGCAGAACGCAGCCCCACCACCGCAGCGGGGACCTCACCGGTCGTACCGCCCACCGCCGCAAATGGCGCGCAGCTTGCCCTCGCGGTCAAAGCCCTCAAACACGGTGCCTGCGCAGGCGGGAACACGTGACAGCATCACAAGCCACCGCCCGCGTCGCGACGAGCGGGTCGACCGCTCCCACATGGCACACGCGAAGGGCCCTTCGTCATCCCTGCGAGGCTGCTCTGGGGACACCAAAGGCCCCACCGCGCTGGGAACACCAGAGGCCCCCCCTTCAGGAAGAATGTAAAGCCAGAGGTGGGCTCGCAAGCAAGGAGCGCGCACCTGTGTAGTAGGCGAGGCCGCGCACCACGCTGGGGTCAAACACCAGCCAGTCGGCGTACCTGCGCAGCACAGCACGCACAGCACGCACATCATGCGCTCAGCACGCGCTCAGCACGCGCTCAGCACGCCTTGACGTCGGTGGACGCGATTGCGCAGTGCTGGAGGCCTGTGAGCCGTTCGCGTCGCCCTGGTGCGTCTCCAGCGCAACCCCAGATCGGGGGGGATCCACGCGTGCAGCGGCGCACGGTGGCAGGCAACGCGAGCCTCTGTGGACCGTTCACTGTGGGCTCACCCGTAGCCGGCGGCCAGCTCAAACAGCCTCTTGAGCTCCACCACCGCCTCGGAGCTGGGGCCTAGCAAGCGCTCCAGGTCGTCCAAGGACTTGAGCGACATGGCGCCCAGGAGCCCTGCATGAGGGCATGCACACACGCCCCGGCAGCGGCGGCGGCAGCGCGAGCTTTCGTGCCCATGCGTGCCATGCGTGAACAGACGTCCGCTGAGCGTGACTGCCACTCTCAAGCGTGCAGGGTCTTCGCCTCCGTCCCTGCTTGCACCGTCCATGGTGGCGGGCGCAAACACCCGCTGCACAGTCCCTGCCATTGTCCCGGCAATCACCCCCCCCAGCCGCCGCCCCTCAGGCGCGCACCGTCGATGGTGGCGGGCGCAACGCCCAGCTCGCCCAGCTGCTTCACCACCTCCTCCCGCGGCAGCTTCTCAATCTGCAGCGTGGCCGGGCCGCAGCACGCGCAGCGCAGGCGAGCGCAACGCCACACAGTCAGAACGGGGCGCGCCGCGTGCGTGGGGGAACCGAGCGCGAACGCCGCGCTGCTGGGCAGTGCGCTGCAGGCGGGCGCCCTGCTGCGCAGAGCCAAATGGGGCGATCGGAGGCTCCGGCAGCCGTCTGGGCTGTCGGTGCGCGTCTAAACGTGCCGCGACCTGCACGATGCGAGTCTGAAGGGTCGGCTGCTGCTGCGTGCGAGCGCGCTCCACGCGTGGCCGCGTCAAGCCTCGACGGCGCTAGCGCCACGCACCTTGTCCACCACGACGCATACGGGCGCAAACTGCTCAGGCGGCACGCCGTAGGTGGCCAGCACCGCCTGCAGCACCTGCGGCAGGAAGCGGGGCGACGGCGGGGACGTGGGCGGGCAGGCGTTGGCGGCTTGTTTGGCGTGGCAAGCCCCTGCCACACCCGGTGGGTGGAGGTCTTACCTTGATGCCCACCGCTTGTCTGCTTCCAGGCGCCACACCACCCTAACCCGGACCCGTGCATGGCACACGGCCAACCCTTTTCCTCGCACCTTGCGGTTGGAGACCTTGATGCCGACCTCCTTGCTGGACAGGCCCACGCGCTCAAAGAACAGCGTGATGGCCGCCAGCAGCTCCGCCTCGGCCTGCGCGCCGTGCGCACCCCCGCATGGGCCCTTAGGGCTTTAGCAGGGCTTGGACTTGAGCGGCGGTGCTGGAGAGCTGTTCGTGGCGTTGCGTGGCCCGAAGCACCCTGCCCCAAAGCCACACCCTGCCCCAAAGCCCCAACCGGGAGGGCCCACGCAGGCGTCGCACCTCGACGCCGGGCACGCCGACGATGTCCATGTTCCACTGGTAGTGCTCCCGCCTGCGCGGACGCCGGCAACCCACCCACAGGCTGCCCGTCAGCCTTCTCCTAACCACGGGCCAGAGCCCGATCCATGTCAACGTGACCCGCCCCGCAGCCATGCCTTCACGATGCCAGCCCCCACCCCTTGTGCGCACCCGGCCCAGCCAAAGCGCCGGCCCCTGGCAAAGAGCGCTCACCGGCGGCCGCGCGTCATGCGCTCGTAGCGCCAGCATTGCCCCACGGCAAACCACTTTGCCGGCAGGTTGAGCACCTTTTGCCGCGCCAGGATCATGCGCGCCAAGGAGGGCGTCAGCTCGGGGCGCAGCGCCATGCGCCGCCCGCCCTTGTCCTGCATGGGGGCTCAGGGCAGGGCAGGGCACGGCAGGGCTGAACTCCTGCCACACAGCTCAGATCGCCCGCCCTTGTGCTGCCCGCCCTTGTCCTGCACGGGGGGCTCAGGGCAGGGCGCGACGAGCAAAGCCTCACCTCAAAGTTGTACAGCTGCTCAGTGATCTCCTCGCCGGCCTTGCGCACAAAGAGCTCCTCGCTCTCCAGCACCGGCGCGTCCCACTGCTCAAACCCAAACAGCTGGCTGCGTGACAGCACGCACAGCGGGCGCAGCACGGCAGCGAGGTGCGTCCCCCTGCTAAAATCCAAACAGCTGGCTGCGCAGCATGCCCAGCGCGTGCAGCACGGCGGCAAGGCGCCCGCAGGAGCAGCCCAAAGGCAGGAGGCCGTTCAGCAGTGCGTGCGCGAGCGAAACGAGCGCACCGCGCGCGGGCCCTGGACAGCCACACTGGAGGCAGATGCGTGACAGCCCAGCCTGAAGCAGCGCTGCCGCAGAGATTGTGCAACACCCGGCCCACCAGCAGCAGTATCCCCCGCGGCAGCGAGTGGCACGTGCCCCGCCCTCCGCATGCGTGGTGCGTGCGATTGCCGTCGACGTGCCCGCTCCTCCTTGGGGTCGTTAGGCGCCGGCGCGAGCGAATGCCGCCGTGCAGCAAGCAGCAGCCGCCAGCAAGCCGCGCAAGGAGGCCCCTCGTCTCAGCACGACCCCGCGACTCAAGACGCACATACACAGAGCAGGCCAGGCGCAGCGGCAGTGCTGTGCGGTCCTCTGCGTGCACGCCAGGCGCCTGCCGGCGCACGCGCGCGCAGCACGGGCCCCAGCCAGGCACCGCACGCACGCCCGTCGACGCCGCATGCCCTTCAGCCGCGCGCGTGTACTGGAACAGCCCGCAGGCGGCCCCGCACGTGCCTGGCGCGCTGCGCGCGCCCTGCTTCGAGGCGCGCACGCGGGGCACAGCCTGTCGCCGCGAAAGCACGGTTGGGTGTGCTAGCCCTGGCTGTGCTGCTCGCAGCGCGGCCGCACTCGAGGGGCGCGCACCCCAGCGCAGGGCGCTGCGGTACCATGCACTTGCGGAGCCACCGCGCGTTGATCGAGTTTCGCGCGCCGGCAGCCAGGCGCCGGTTGGCGGCAAAGCGTCGGGGGATTTGCGGGCAGCCCTCCTGGGGTCCGTGCATGCGCGTGCGCGCCTGCAGGCGTCTCAAGCGGGGAGCAGGCACCTGCCCCCTAGCCCTGGCCTGCGCCTGTGCACGTGCCCTTCGTCCGTGAGATCACGCTGAGACTGAAGGTGTGCACGCTCGCTGGCAGCGCCGCATACGATCGCGACAACCGCCCCGCGCCGGCGGCGGACCTGTCCAAGGAGCAGCGGGCGCAGCGCGGGTCGCTACACGCACACGTGCGGAGGGCAGGACCCGCCCATCGCCGCCACGGGGGCAAAATAGCTGCATCCGGGCCAGCGAACACCTTGGGGAGTAGCGCGCCACCGGCGCCATGCAAGGGCGCCCTGGGCGCGGCCCGCGTGCACGCAGACGCACCTGACGGTGGCGAACTCGTTGAACAGCCAGCTGCGCAGCCGGTAGTCCTCGGGGAAAAAGTCGCGCGTGCCTGCAGGTGCTCACAGGCACGCTTGTCGGGTGACAGCGGCACTTGGCCGCTGTCGCCCCGCTGCACCCCCACATCCCCTGCCACACTGCCACATTGCCACACAACATTGAGGCTCACCTCGCGGTGGCTGCGTGTCAACCATGGATGGCTTGCTGCTGTCTGCTTCACCGCCTGTGGCCGGCGGGGGCCCTGCCCGCGCCGACTTGCGGTCCGGCTTGGCCGGCGTGCTCTTGCTCACCTGCTGATGGTGTTTTTGTGGGCGATAGGGCGCGGATTGAGCGGGTGCAGGTGCTGAGCCGGGCGCTGCGCGGGCCACACAGAGCTGCTGGAGGACGCACCTGCTCGCCCGCAGCAGCTGCGGAGGTCGTGGAGACCGAAGCGACGGCGGCGTCTGGTGATGCCGCTGCTGCTGTGGGCTGAGCAGCGGCCGCGCATCGCAGCAGCTGCGCGCCATTCTGCTGGCTGCGGAAGGGCACGATCGCGCGCCCGCAGCGCACTGACGCCTCGTGCAGCAGCGTCTGGCCCAGGATGCGCTGCATTCTCACAATTGCTGAGAAATCCTCTCGCTCTCCTCTTCCCTCAGAGCGCAAGCCCCCCTTCAGGGTCGAATGCCGATGAGGCGAGGTAAGATGAGCTGGGGCTGATGCTGGGCCGGGCACGTGCCTGGGCGGAGAGGGAGGGATGGGGTCTGGCGTGGTTACAATCCGGGCGAAGCTATGGCCCGGCGTGTGGGCGTACAGCCAAGAATTCTTGGCTACGCTCACGTGTGACAGGGAAGGCCAGAGAAAGCCGGCCTTGCCCCGCCCACCAATGCCAGCCAATGGCACACAATGCATTCTCCACACAGCAAGCACGCGAGGCAACGACCAAGGCGCACGCAGCACTGAGCCCCCGACAGCTCTTCCAGGGCCACGATGCGGGGCCACTGGGCAGCTGCGCCACCCGCCGCGGGGTCGTGGGAACAATCGTAGCCGGACTCGTGCAGGTGTGTTTCCCAAGGATGTCGGATAGGTCAGCGCCAGTGCCCGCGTGCCACACGCTCCACTCCCGCCAAGGTGGAAAGCCGCGCCGCGCGGCCACGGGCGCGGCGTGGCGCTGCAGGCAGCAGGAATCATTTGTCACAACGCAGGTGCTTGCGCTGAGGAAACGCTGAGGAGCTGAGGAGAAGGAAGCACCGCCGCTAAGGTCAAACGCAACAGTAGGTCCCCAGAGCAGAGCCCGCTGTCTCGCGCGCTCATTCTCAGCTGATCAGGAGCAGTCGTGGCACAAAGAGCCCATCATATTCACCACCCACATGCACACACGCATTCTGAGAGGGCAAAGGCCCTCGATGGCATGGCCCTCGCTGGCATGGCCCTCGCTGGCATGGCTTGAAGAGGCACCTGCGCCCCAGACCGATCAGACCAAACTTGCCGCGCCGCAAACCGCATGTCCTG
>VFQP010004387.1_pt1 | contig 13221 bp, 14 predicted proteins | sample 3512351 | NCBI WGS metagenome assembly VFQP01 (sample SAMN10412372, study PRJNA504923) | tailings metagenome | isolation source: Relicate 1 Philex TSF1 revegetated site | place: Philippines: Tuba, Benguet | collected 2017-08-29 | reverse complement strand
CGCCAGATGAAGCAACAAAGTTCTGTAAGGAACACGACAAATGGGGTTGCGGCTCGACAAAGCGCTTCTCGAGCGGGGACTGGTTCCCACACGGTCTCGCGCCCGCGACCTGATTGTGCGAGGTGCCGTGCGCGTTGGGGGCGCGGTGGAATGCAAGCCCAGTGCTTTGGTGACGGATGAAGTGACTATCGAACTTTCTGAATCGTCCGATTACGTTTCAAGAGGAAGCCTCAAGCTGGAAGCGGCCCTCGATGCTTTCGGCTTCGACCCCGCGGGACGCGTAGCGCTCGACGTCGGTGCATCGACGGGAGGATTTACGGAGGTATTGCTACGCCGGCGCGCCGCACACGTATTCGCGGTCGACGTTGGCCATGGGCAGCTCCATCCACGGATAGCTGAAGATGCTCGTGTTACGTCGCTCGAAGGCCAAGACGCGCGAGCGCTCACCGCCGAGCAAATCGAGCGGCCGGTGACGGCTATCGTTGCCGACGTGAGCTTCATTTCGCTCGAAAAGGTGCTTCCGGCGGCCCTCGGCTTTGCGCAACCCGGAACGTGGCTCGTCGCTCTGATCAAGCCGCAATTCGAGGCCGGACGCGAGGCCGTGGGCAAAGGCGGCATCGTTCGCGACGCAGCAGTCCGCGATGCGCAAGCGGTCAAAATCGCGGCCTGGGTCTCCGCATTGCCCGGCTGGCGAGTCACCGGCGTTGTTCCGTCGCCGATCGAGGGAGGTTCGGGCAATCAGGAATTTCTGCTCGGAGGCGTGCTCGATGGCTAAGGATACCGATGTTGTCGTCGAGCGCGTGGGCGCCAAAGGCGATGGCGTTACTATCGCAAATGGCGAACCGATGTACATCCCGTTCGGCCTCCCCCGCGAGCGTTGGCGCGTGGACGGCGAGGGGCATGCAACGCGGCTCGACTCCAGCCCGGAGCGCGTGGAGCCGATCTGCCGGCATTTCATGCAGTGCGGCGGTTGCCTCGCGCAGCACATGTCGCCGTCGCTCTATCGGGATTGGAAGCGCAGTCTCGTCGTCGACGCCTTCGGTCATCGGGGCATCGAGGCGGAAGTTGATCCGGTCGTAGTTGTAAACGGGGCATCGCGGCGGCGTGCATTCTTTGGCGTCGAGCGGCACGGGCCGAATGTCACGATCGGATTTCGCGAGGAAGGCCAGCACAAGCTGGTCGATCTCGCGGAATGCCCTGTGCTCGATCCGCGTATCGTCGCCGCAGTGCCAGGGCTCCGCATCCTCGCGAAGCGCGTGATGGTAGACCGTGCGGGGGGCCGCCTGGTCGTTACGCGGGTGGATCACGGGCTCGATGTCTCGTTCGATAACGGCCGCAAGGATCTTTCGCCCGACGAGAAAGCGGAACTGGGTGCATTCGCCCAGAAGATGGGGCTTATCCGGCTCGTGGTGGGCGGCGAGACGATCGTCGCCGCAGGACGGCCCACGGTCTCGATTGCTGGCGTGGCCGTAGACATCGAGCCTGGTCTCTTTCTGCAGGCTGTACCTGAGGCGGAGCAGTTGCTTGCGGATCTGTGCGTCAAGGCGCTGCCGAAATCGGCGAAAGCCGTCGCGGACCTGTTCTCGGGGGTTGGTACGCTCACATTGCCAATAGCGCGGCGCGCGGCAGCGACGGCTTATGACAGCGACCGGCGCGCCATCAATGCCCTTGCGGGCGCGGTGCGGCACGCACAGGGGCTCAAGCCGGTCACGGCTAACGTGCGCGACCTGTTCCGGGATCCGCTATCGGCGCGCGAGCTCGGCGCATTCGACGCAGTGGTGTTCGATCCGCCGCGTGCCGGGGCGGCGGAGCAGGCCGAACGCCTCGCGAAGTCCAAGGTGCCGCTCGTCATCGCCGTGTCCTGCAATCCGGGAACACTGGCTCGAGATGCGCGAATTCTGATCGACGGCGGTTTCCGGATGGGACCGGTCACGCCGATCGACCAGTTCCTGTATTCAGCGCACGTGGAGGCGTTCGCTGTTTTTCGGCGCTGAGCAAGCAAAATACCCCGGGCGCATGGCACCCGAGGCTCAAACTCGTCAAACCGAGTCGGTGTTACGCCGAGGCCTTGGCCTTGGCGGCGCGGGCCTTGCCCGAGGCCTTCTTCAACCGCTTTCTGGCGGCGACCGTGTTACCCTGGATGCGGGTGACCTTGCTGCGCGGAATGGCGCGGCTCGCCTTCTTCTTCTGGGTCTCGACCTTACGGTGATGACGGGCGGTCATGACGAAAATTCCTTTGAAAGCCGGGCGCTACGCCCGCGTATCGGTTCTATGACGCCTCGTCTAAGCGATCTTATGGCGGGTGGCAAGCCGGAGCGGTCAACGGGCGGGCGCAAAGTCGCATGCACGGGGGTGTCCAGGGCGGCTGCTATCCTGTCACAGGGTTGAAACATGACAGAGATAGTCCCGGCCGGATGAATAAGTAATTTCGGGGGACTGAAATGAGCGGAGCAGCCGAGGCGCACGTACAAGGTGAAGGCGCTTTGCACGGACGGCGGCGAAACCACCGGCTCGCGGAGGCGGTCCACCGATACGGGGCCGCCAGCCGGAAGGGGCTCGAGGAGCGGTTTTTTACTTGGGCATTTTCCGGCCTGGTCTACCCGCAAATCTGGGAGGATCCGGTCGTCGACCTCGAGGCGATGGATTTGAAGCCGGGCCAGCGCGTGGCGGCAATCGCGTCCGGCGGCTGCAATGCTCTCTCTTATGTGACGGCTGAGGACGTTCACGTCACAGCGCTCGATCTCAATCCCGCGCATGTTGCCCTGAACAAGCTCAAGCTGGCCGCGCTGCGGTATTCTCCCGACTATGACACGTTCGCGCGGTTCTTCGTTTCGGCGAACGATGCCGGGACGGGCAAGATCTACGACCAATTGCTCGCGCCGCATCTCGACGCAACGACGCGCGCCTACTGGGAAGGCCGCGATATGCTCGGCCGGCGGCGGATCAGCTATTTCAGCCGCAAGTTCTATCGCCAGGGTCTTCTGGGTACGTTCATTACGATGGGCCACATCGTGTCGCGCGTGCATGGGCGCAACCCGGCGAAGCTGCTGGCGGCAAAGGATCGCGCGGAGCAGGAGAAGATCTTCCACGAAGAACTCGCGCCGCTGTTCGACCGGGCGCATATGCGGTGGCTGATGGATAAGCCGGCATCGCTCTTCGGTCTCGGAATTCCGCCGTCTCAGTTTGACGCCCTGAAGGGTTCGTCGCCGCACATGGCCGACGTGCTCAAGGCTCGGCTTGCGCGTTTGGCGCACGGCTTCGATCTCAAGGACAACTATTTCGCATGGCAAGCGTTCGGGCGCGGTTACGCGGCCGACGGAGCCGGCCCATTGCCGCCGTATCTTGAGCGCGGAAACTGGGAGACGCTCAAGTCTCGCGCCGACAACGTCACCGTACTGCACGCCAAGTTCGACGAGCACCTGTCACGTTTGGCCGAACCGACCTACGATGCCTACGTGCTGCTCGATGCTCAGGACTGGATGACCGACGAGCAGCTCACAGCGCTGTGGGGCGAGATCGTGCGCACGGCGAAGCCCGGTTGCCGTGTTATTTTCCGAACAGCCGGCGAGGAGACGATCCTTCCGGGACGCGTGCCGGCGAGCATTCTCGGCCGTTTCCGTTACGATGCGGCGCAGGGCCGTGCCTTCACGGACCGCGACCGTTCTTCCATCTACGGCGGTTTCCATCTTTATACGCTTGAAGGCTGACGCGATGGGGAATGCTGCTGCGGACATGGACGCGATCTATCGGGTCCAACGGCACATCTATGATGCCTCCCGCAAGTACTACCTGCTCGGCCGGGACCAGCTCCTGGACGCGCTCGATCCGCCCGCCGGAGGGACGATCCTGGAGATCGGGTGCGGCACGGGCCGTAACCTCATTCTCGCGAGCGACCGCTATGCAGCCGCGCGCCTTTTCGGTGTGGACGTCTCTGCCGTCATGCTGGAGACGGCAGCCGCGTCCGTCGCGCGCCACGGGCTTGCCAACTGCATTCAACTCGCCCAAGGCGACGCTGCCAATCTCGATACGCGGGCCCTGTTCGGGCAAGACGCGTTCGATCGCGTCTTCATCTCCTACGCGCTTTCGATGATCCCGCCGTGGCAAGAGGCGCTCGTCTGCGCTTGGCGCGCGGTGCGCCCTGGCGGTTCGCTGCACATCGTCGATTTCGGAGAGCAGAGCCGCCTGCCCTCGGTGTTCCGGTCAGGGCTGCGGGCCTGGCTCAAAAAGTTCTCAGTGCATCCGCGCGCCGAACTCGAAGCCGAGCTTCGCCGTCTCGCGAACGAAAGGGGCGCAGAGATCGTCTTCGAGCGGCCATTCCGCGACTATGCCTGCTCGGCGATTCTGACGAAGCCGAGTAGAGATGAGCTAAGCGACTAGCGTGCCGATGACGATCGCGGGCAGCAGAATCGCAATTGCCCAGAGTATCGCCGACACCAGGCTCATTGCGATGAACGGCAACATCGGCCGTTGGAGCGCGCCAGTTTCGAGTGGCACCAGCCCGCGATTGAAACCCTGAAATTTGCTGACGATGAGGCTGGTCGCACCATGGCTTTCGACGAACGCGCGCGCGTCAGCGTGCTGTTTGTCGGTCGCGCAGAAGGGCCACGCGAGCGAGCGGTTCTCCTTATGAAGGAGGCCGTTGTAATAGGCGTAGAAGTCGCCAACAAAGGCGCCCGCGGTAGCGGCGAAGAGGATCAGCGGGATGTTACCGTTGCCGAGTACCATCAGCGTCCCCAATGCCAGCACCAGAAGGAGTGTGGGAATGAAGAGAATGGGGCGAGGAATGCTGTTGGCGATCGCCAGCATGAAAATTGTCGCGGCGACGGCGTATTCGTGCGCTGCGAGGAAGGCGATCACTTCGTCCTTGAACGTCACGAGATAGAATGCCGGGCCAATGACGCCAGCCGCCCAGATAAACGCGCTGGCGATGTTCGCGACCTGGAACGGGAGCTCGCGCATGCGAAACATACCTGCGACCACGGGAATGACGGCGCGCACGGGGCCGAAGAAGTGGCCGAGAAACACGCCGAAGGCTCCGTAGGTTGCGAAGAATTCTTCGGCTTGCGTGATTAGGTGAGGGCGCGTCGTGAACGGCCAGATCTTATGCACGCTGTCCTTAAAATAACGGCCGATCCAGAACGACACCGCATACCCGAGCGAACCACCGAGGCCAGCGGCTATGATGGCCGGCGCAAGTACGCTGGATTGAACTCCGCTCGCCGCGAGGAGTGCGGCTACACCTGCCAGGATTGCCGTGCCGGGAACGATAAGAGAAATGAAGCAGAAGCTTTCCGCAAACGCCACGGCGAAGGCGACTGGTGCGGCCCAATTTTCGTGTTCCCTGACAAAGGCCACGACCGTCTCGACAACCGCTTCAAGTGCCATCAGCAGCAATTCTCTCTTGTCAGGAAGACCGGGAGGCTCGGCAGCTCGCGGCTAAGAATGGAACAAGGGCCGACATGGGCTCAGCACCAGTTTGGCGACCGTCAGCCCGTCTTGCAACGACGATTGAATTCGTTCTGCAATTCGCGCCCGACCTCGCCGGCCAGCATGGCGCTGCGGGAGACCTGGGCGGGCGTCAGACGAGACCCGACGCTCGCGAGGCTAGAGCGGGCCGTATCCGCTTCGAGCTTGCCCCGTTTAAGCTCGTCGCAAGACAGCTCTTTCTTTTTTGATTTGTAGGCGAACAATCGCACGCCGGACGCGTATGCCTCTGGAGTGGGGCTCTCCTTGATCCAGCTTCGCGACTTGTCGTCCATCATGTGACGAAGGGTCGCCTGACGTCGCGAGACGCACTCCGGCGAGTCGTCCACGCAGCCGAGGCCCGCCCGCGATTCAAGCTCCGGACCGGCGCCGATGGCACAACCGCCAAAGGTCAGCGCGCCAGCAGCCAGGGCCAATGTCGCCACACGTCTCGTGGCGGCGCGGCACACGCTCATCTCAAGGCCTCTTGTGATCACTGTATTGAGCCAATAGAAGGCGGCCGTGGCAGGGTCAAGGCACTCCTCTCCGTGTGCTGTTGACGAGCGCTCGCGTACGACCCGATGCGATGCTAAAATGCAATGCGTTTCATGGAGTTGCTTACATGGTGCATGGTGTGCGGGTGCATGAGGCCGGAGGACCTGACCGGCTGATCTGGGAAGAAATCGAGGTCGGCGCCCCGGGGCCGGGCGAGGTGCGAATCAAACAGCACGCCGTTGGGCTCAACTACATCGACGTCTATTATCGCAATGGCCTCTATCCGCTGGCCAAGCTGCCGGCAGTCATCGGTATGGAAGGCGCCGGCGAGGTGACGGCAATCGGCAGCGGGGTGACGTCCCTCGCGATCGGCGATCGTGTCGCTTACGCGGGTGTGCTTGGTGCCTACGCAGAAGAGCGCCTGATCCCGGAGGATCGTGTCGTGAAGCTGCCCGCGGGGATCTCGTATGAGACGGCCGCTGCGATGATGCTGCAAGGCATGACGGTGCGATATCTGCTGCGGGAAACCTACAAAGTCGACCGCGATACGGTGCTGCTGTTCCATGCTGCGGCAGGAGGCGTCGGCCTGATTGCATGCCAGTGGGCTCGTGCGCTGGGGGCGACGCTGATCGGAACAGTCAGCAGCGACGAGAAAGCCAAGCTCGCGCTGGAGCACGGCGCCACGCACGTCATCAACACGTCACGCGAGGATTTCGTGGCGCGCGTGCGCGATATCACGGACGGCAAGGGTTGCCACGTCGTCTACGATGGCGTCGGCAAAGATACCTTCCCGCGCTCGCTTGATTGCTTGCGGCCGCGCGGGCTGTGGGTAAGTTTCGGCAATGCGTCGGGGCCCGTGCCGCCGTTCGAGCTGACGCAACTCAAGGGCTCGTTGTTCGCCACGCGCCCATCGCTGATGGCTTACACGGCGACTCACGCGGAACTCGAGGCGAATGCGCAGGAGCTTTTCCAAATGGTCTTGAGCGGTGCGATCAAGATCGCCGTCAACCAGACGTTCCCGCTGCGCGAGGCGGCTGCGGCGCACGCAGCCCTGGAAGCGCGCAAGACTACGGGATCAACGGTGCTCACGATCTGACTTGCCGCGTTGAATTTTGCGGCAGTGAGCCTACGTGCACGCAACACCGTCAAGACCGAGCAGGAGAGCCCATGGCAGCGAAGCCGATCGACTTTCACTTCTGGCCGACACCCAATGGGCACAAGATCCGGATCATGCTGGAGGAGTGCGGGCTTCCGTACAACCTGAAGCCCGTGGACATCACCAAAGGCGATCAGTTCAAGCCAGAGTTTCTCGCCATCTCGCCCAACAACAAGATGCCGGCGCTGGTCGATCCAGACGGTCCGGGCGGCAAGCCGATTTCCGTGTTCGAAAGCGGAGCCATTCTCCAGTATCTCGGCCGCAAGACAGGCAAGTTCTATCCGGCGGAAGAGCGTGCCCGCGTTGAGGTTGAGCAGTGGCTTTTTTGGCAGGTTGGCGGTCTCGGGCCTATGGCTGGGCAAGCGCATCATTTCCGCAAGTACGCGCCGGAGAAGGTGCCCTATGGCATCGAGCGCTACACGAAGGAAACCACGCGCCTCTACGGAGTCCTGGAGAAGCAGCTTAGCGGCCGAGACTTCATGGCCGGCGACTATTCTATTGCTGACATCGCGACCTATCCGTGGGTGCTTTCGTGGGAAATACAGGGACAAGTGCTCGAGGACTTCGCCAACGTGAGACGTTGGATGGACCGGATGGGTGCCCGCGATGGCGTCAAGCGCGGTATGTCCAAGGCTCTGACCTAGCTCAGCATTCCAATTTGCGGATATGGTTAGTAAAGAGTTTCGAGAACTCTTAAATTTCGATTTTTCCGTGACCGGAAGTCATGCGTTTGGCTCGAAATGAGTCGTAACGCAGCCATTCCTTCGCAATCCGGCTGTTCCCTCGTTTACTGCTTCTCATTGCCGCCCGACCTATCGTTCTGGCCAGGAGGTGCCTGTTTTCGGGCCTTCCAGTTCAGCGTGTTGTGCTGCCAGAGGTAAACGGAAATGGCACGATTTGAGTTTTCAACCGAAGACGTCGTTGACGGTTCGGTCCAGCAGGGCGGGGCGGATGCGCTCTTCCAGCTCGGTCTCATGTATTGCGCGGGCCGCGATGTCGACGTCGATCTCATCGAAGCGCACAAATGGTTCAATCTCGCTGCCATGCGCGGCAACTCGGAAGCCAAGAGCTACCGGCTCGAACTTTCGCGCGAGATGACCAAAAAACAAATCGCGGCCGCCCAAAAGAGCGCCCGCGAGTGGTTGCGTTGCCATTAGGATCATTCCGCGTTTTGCGGAATGATCCCTTTAGTGCTTATGCGGCGTCGCCGGTTTCAAGCCGAGCAGCGTTCTGCACCGCCTTCTGCACTTTTTCGAATGCACGCACCTCAATTTGGCGAATGCGTTCGCGCGACACACCGAACTCCGTCGACAGCTCCTCTAGCGTGATCGGCTCGTCCGCCAAGCGGCGTGCCTCGAAGATGCGGCGCTCTCTTTCGTTCAAGCTCGAAAGGGCGTCGCTCAGATAAGATTTGCGGCGGCCCATCTCATCCGTTGCGACGAGTTTCTCTTCCTGGTCGGGAGAGTCGTCGACGAGCCAATCCTGCCACTCGCCCGATTCCGAATCCGCGCGCACGGGTGCGTTGAGCGATGCGTCGCCACCAAGGCGGCGGTTCATCGACACGACGTCATCCTCGGTCACGCCGAACTTCTTGGCGATCGACTTGACGTGCTCCGGCTTGAGGTCGCCTTCTTCCAGCGCCTGCAACTGGCTTTTTGCGCGGCGCAGATTGAAGAAGAGCTTCTTCTGGGCCGCGGTGGTGCCCATCTTCACGAGGCTCCACGAGCGCAGGATGTACTCCTGGATCGAGGCGCGGATCCACCACATGGCATACGTCGCAAGGCGGAACCCGCGGTCGGGTTCGAAGCGCTTCACGGCCTGCATCAGACCAACGTTGCCTTCGGAGATCACTTCGCCGATCGGCAGGCCATAGCCGCGGTAGCCCATGGCAATACGCGCCACGAGCCGCAGATGCGACGTGATCAATTCCTGGGCGGCTTCCGTATCCGCATGCTCGCGCCAACGCTTTGCCAGCATATATTCCTGGTCAGGCTCGAGCATCGGAAAGCGGCGGATCTCCTCGAGATAACGCGAGAGACCGCCAGAGCCACCAGCAATTGTCGGAAGAGATTTGGCTGCCATGTCTATCTACGCGACTTTCCGGGTTGACCGGTCAGTGTACGCTCCCCATGTCATACCCGAAGACGTTGCTCTTCTCCGGGCCGCGGGCCAGGGCCGGTGAGCCGGTGCCTACCTGCGAGGTGCATTCTCGTCCGTGTGACGCCGCCTTTTTCGGGCTGTGCGTCGTACGTTGTTCTGTTACGTCTTACTCCAACGCCTGGATCACAGCATGGGTTCAACCTCTTGAACCAGTAACGCTAGATTACCGTCGAATCCGTTGATCCAGCTAATTACCGTTTGGAAATCTTGGCCTTTGACGTGTTTCGCGGCCGCCTCGGAAGCTCCGGAAGCGCCGGTTTCAGGGCCTTGTAGAGCGCTTCGATGTCGCCCGGTCGCGGACTTGTGAAGTAAAGGGGACGGCCCGTGACCGGGTGTTCGAAGCCCAATTCCGCTGCATGCAGAGCTTGGCGGCCAAGGTTTTCCAGTGCTTCGGCCGCTGAGGGTGCGAGCCTCCGAGTGCTGGCCTTGAAACCCGCGCCGTAAACCGTGTCACCCATCACCGGGTGGCCAATATGCGCGAGATGCACGCGGATCTGATGCGTGCGGCCCGTTTCGAGATTGAGCTTCATGCGAGCGGCGAGCGGCTTTCCGTCTTCATCCAAGAACGTTTCTGCAATCTCGAAGTGCGTGACCGCGCGCCTGCCATGCTCTCCGCGCGTGACCGCCATGCGCGTGCGGTTTGCCGTGCTTCGCGCCAGGTCTGCATCGATGACGCCGCTTTGACGGTGAGGCACGCCCCACACGAACGCCTCGTAAGTTCGCACTAGGCGTCCGTCTTCGCCGTGCGATGCGAACTGTTCGGCGAGCCCTTGGTGCGCCACATTCGACTTGGCGACCACGAGCAGTCCCGATGTGTCCTTGTCGAGGCGATGCACGATGCCGGGGCGCTTGACGCCGCCGATTCCCGAAAGCTCATCGCCGCAATGGGCGATCAGGGCGTTGACGAGTGTGCCGCGCGCGTGACCGGCGGCAGGATGAACGACGAGCCCAGCCGGCTTGTCGATGACGATGAGGTGCGGATCTTCGTACACGATCGCTAGCGGAAGAGCCTCGCCCGCAGGTTCGGCAGGCTCGGGCGGCGGGATCGTGATCCGGAACGTCTGACCTGTTTTGACTTTGGCCCCGAGATCGTGCGCTAAATCTCCGGCCTCCTCGACATGCCCTTGGCGAATAAGCGCCTGGATGCGGGCGCGGCTGATGCCCGGCAGGCTTCCGGCGAGAAACCGATCGAGGCGCGTTCCGGCGTCCGCTTCGCCAACCATTAGCTCATGGCTGCCGGAGATAGGTTCCGGCGCGATCTCGCCGACGTCGTCCAGTCCGAGATCCTCGTCTTCATTCTCGCCATTCATTGCAGCACGTGCTTCCGGCGCCTGGCCATTTGGGTTGAGGTGAAATTCAGTCGCGTCGGGGCCGGCAATGCTGGTAGAGCAGGTCTCGCTACGGCGATATCCAGGGACTTCGGCATGACCCAACCCCCGACCGGCTCCGCAGACAAAGCAAGCGACGACGAGGCGGCGCGCAAAGTAAAAGAGCGCGTTCTGGTCTTTATTGTCGTGTTTCTCGGGCTTCTCATCGTGGCCGGAATTACGGCTGTCATTCTCCGGATCATCTATCTCTCGGCGAACCCGGAGACGCAACCCGCGAAGGCCGGAGACGGTGCCGGGGTGGCTACAACCTCTCCCCAGCCGCTCCCACTCCCGGCGGGTGCCGTCGTGAAGTCCGTATCGGCCAGCGGCGACCGGCTTGCGGTTCATTATGAGGCGCCGGCAGACAGCGGGATTGTGGTCCTCGATCTGGCGACGGGTCGTGTCCTCAACCGGTTCCAAATTCCGCCGGGCACGGCCGGGCGCTGACTGCGGCCTTTTGGGCGGATTTGGCGGTGAGGGAAGCGAAGTTCCTCCTTGATTGGCGCCGCTGCCTCTCCTATAGGTTGCCTCCTTCGAGAGAGCCCCGTTCGTCTAGTGGCCTAGGACACCAGCCTCTCACGTTGGTAACAGGGGTTCGAGTCCCCTACGGGGCGCCACCTCACCTAAAATCCAGCTAAATCAGACGCACTTTCCGGATGGAGAGGTTGGACACTTTTGTCCCGTCTTCGACCTCCGGCAGGTTTGATTGACCATTCAGGAGCTCGCCGCAGTTTGAGACGCGGCAGGCGCACGACGAGTACCTATGGTTGACCGGACGGAAGCCAGGTCAATTTCTGTTTTCCGGTCGCGGTGCCCGACCGGATTCGGGCACAGTTCTTCCGGAGCTGCTCAACCGGGTTGCTCGATCAATACATCTCGCGGCAAAGAAATCCGGACATCTAAACCGTCACTTGCCCACTGCTTCTCGACAGTTCCGTTGACGCCGGCAATGGTGTTCCTAATAAGCTTTGTTCCAAACCCGATCCTTGCTGGCGGTCCCCCGATTGTCGGCCCCCCACTTTCCTTCCAGCTCAGTTCCAAACGTCCGCTGTCGATGTGCCATTCAATTCGTATGTTGCCATTCGATGAATTGAGCGCGCCATGCTTGGCGGCATTGGTGGCAAGCTCATGGAGCACAAGAGTAAGGTTGCTCGTAGCGCCGGCCGCCAGCAGGACGGGCGGCCCCGTAAGGACCGTGCCGCGATAAGGCCGGAGTACTGTCTCAAGAACCGTTTTCAGTGGCACGGGCTCTTGATCATTCTCAGCATGATGGTCTTGGGCGAGCGTGTGTGCATCCGACAGAGCAACGAGACGACTTATAAGGTTGTCGACCATTTCCTCCTTCGTCTCGCTGTGCCGGGCAGTCATGCGAACCAAGCTGTCTGTAACCGCGAAAAAGTTCTTCACTCTGTGGCTCATCTCGCGGGCAAATATTTCATGCTTCTTCAGCGTGGCCTTCAAAGCCGCATCTGCTTCGATCATTTGCAGCGCGGTGCCCGTGAAGACCGCCAGATCCGTCATCAAACGTCCGTGGCCAGCGTGGAACGTCTGGCCTTCCCTCGCCACGACCCAGACTGTCCCAATCGGCTCGTCTTTGTTAACGACGAGCGGAATGAGCAAAACCTCGGGCACACTGATCCCCGAATTTGCGATCCACGAATAGAACCTCTCGGGACGTTCCATGAGAGTTGGAGTTAACTTATCGAGGCACACGCCACATGGACTATCGTTCCGCGGCGCGGATGTGCCCTCAAAGGCGGAGAGTTTGCCTGTCAGGGCGAGCCACCTGAATTCTTTCCCCATGAGGACGCTGACGCCGGCCGATTCTGCGTCGCATAACTCCAATGCTAGGGCTGTCAATCTCGGCAATACTTCGCCGGGACGGTTCGCCATCCGCCCAGTCAAGTCCTGAATAGCGAGTTTTTCGCCCTGATAGTCCGGTGTAGGCGACGGCCTTTTTGCCAGCCGATCCGAGATATCCACGCCAGCTGCAAAGATCGCGCGAGAACTCCCAGGGGCCACGCTCAACTCCATTGACAACCGACTCTATCGGAAAAGTCCGCGCGTTAAGGGGGCACGCCAAAGCGCGGATGTAAACAGGATGGCGCTCCAAAAGTTTCTCAGGAACCGCATTCGTCCGGCGCGGTTACTTCACGATGGATTGTGGTGAGCGATGAACACCTGCCGTGTTGTTCTGGTCGTCGAAGACGAGCCCCTTGTCAGAATGGATCTTGTGCAAACCCTGGAAGACGCTGGCTACCGTTGCCTGGAGGCGTCTTCGGCAACGGAAGCGATTGCGATTCTCGAGAACCATCCAGAGGTCCGCGTGGTGTTCACGGATGTCCAGATGCCCGGCAATATGGATGGAATTGAGCTCGCTCGGTGCGTCCGGGAACGCTGGCCACCTACAATCATCGTGGTGGCTTCCGGCAAGGTCGACTTGGCGTCGTGTCTCCTTCCAGAGGGAGCCAACAGGCTCGCAAAACCCTACGACCCCGCTAAGTTGAGAGAACTCCTGACCGATATCGAAGGTCGACTCGCGATTTAGCTGCCCAGCGTTGAGCCAAGACAGGGTGTGAT
>VFQP010004386.1_pt1 | contig 13222 bp, 21 predicted proteins | sample 3512351 | NCBI WGS metagenome assembly VFQP01 (sample SAMN10412372, study PRJNA504923) | tailings metagenome | isolation source: Relicate 1 Philex TSF1 revegetated site | place: Philippines: Tuba, Benguet | collected 2017-08-29 | reverse complement strand
ACACACACACACACACACACACACACACAATGCGTAGCGACAGCACCCACCCACCCACCCACCCACTCCACACACAACAGCACCCACACATACGTGGTACAGGTGCAATGGCTCCACCAGGTGCACTCAGTGCTACACCAGTGTCCCCATCAAGGGTGGGCCCCCTGCTGCTCCAAGTGTACTGCTGCCCACCATTAGCCATGTCATTGCTGTGTGATTGATGTGTGTTTGTGTGATTGGTGGTGATTGACGGGGAGGAGGAGGGGGGGGGGTTATAGAGAAGGAAAAGGAGGAGGAGGGTTTTATGAGGGGAGATTACTGTTCTCATTATTGCAAAACAATCACACAACAAACACAAATCCACACGCATCCAAAACACACATCCGCCCCCCCCCCCCCCCAGCACCACCACCACCACCATCACACCGCACAGCATGCGCAACAGCAGCCATATCAGGGCTCACATATGCTCCTATGCCCAATATACACCCAGCAGAACCCCCAGGGGCCCCCACCGTCGACAACGCGGGCCCTGCATTCCCAGCTGAGCTCACAAACACCACCCCATGCTTGTGTACAAGCTCCGAGGCAAGTTGCACAAAGCGCCCGTGGTTGGGGGTCGTGGTTGCTTCGCCGTAACTCATATTGATGACGTGGGCATTGTGTTGGAGGACTGCTATGAGAGCACGTGTGAGACCCACACCTGTTTCCTGTGTGTGTGTGTGGAGAGGGGGGGGATGGTGTGGATAATGTGTTGTTATGAATACTGTATGCTGATACATGGATGTGTGTACTGCTTGTGTATACCATGCATGCTTTTTTCTTTGTCTACCCGCACACATACACACATATATATACTCTACACTGCACATATATATACTCTACATTGCACACATATATATACTCTACACTGCACATATTCTCTGCACAATACCCAACCCACATCACCCACTCCCACCCATCCACTCCCCCCCACCCCCCGCCCCCCTACAAACACACCATGCTCCCCAATCTCGTATCCCCTATTTTACAACTCAATATCTGTGCTCCTGGTGCTATTCCATTCAGTTCTGGTGCTTCTGGGTGATACGCAGCTGCAATACCAGCAACATGTGTCCCATGCGCCCCCGCATCCACCACCACACTCACCACAGCTCCATCTTCGTATATGTGGAGTGCATAGTTGCAGGCGTCGTAAGGGCTAAATGTTGCCCATTGGTGGTCAACGTGGTAGTCTGTCATGGGGGGGAAATCAGCAAGAAGACCCTTGCCACTGAGTGTGGGTTTTTGAGGGGGAAGGGGAGGTGGTGTGATGTGGTTGGGGGGAGGAGGTTGGGGGTGTGAGGGTGTGTGAGGGTGAGAGAGGTGCATGTACTAGGTATGGCAAGACCAAACCCACCAACCAGGTTTCCCTCTATAAACACCACCACTCCTACTTATACACACAATCATTCCTACCTGTCTTCTTCCTTGATGTATATATCTGATGTATCAACAGCCACCTGCCAATGGCTACCATCATGCCAGGTCACCAGCTCTACAAGGGGGCCGGGGTCAACATCATCCTTGTCAGGGGTGATGTCCTTGAGCAACTGGGTGTGAATGAGGGTGTGCGAATGAGGTTATGTGTGAGGCTGCGTGTAGGGGTGTGCATGATAGGGTATTTGGATGTGAGGGTATTTTGGGGGGGTGGGAGTGTGTATGTAATATTGTGTGTGTGTGTGTGTACATGCAGGCACAATTGTCTTCACGTTGGTGGGTAGACATACACAAACGTATTCTCAGTGTACACACAATGCTACCTACACACATGACAGTGTAACAAAACCCACTCTACCTCCCACAACCCTGCAGGCACACACACACACACACTCACAAAACGCACACTCACGAACCCCCCCCCCACCCACACACACCCACAACAACACACCCACACCTGCAATCGTGCTTCCAACTCCTCCTTCTCCCTCTGCACCTCCTCACCCCCCCCCCCTTTTCCACCATGCTTGGTCTTCCATGCAGCCAACTCTTGTGTTGCTGCTGATACAGCGGTCCTCTGATGTATTGACCATATTCGTTTACGTTCTTCCCTCAAGCGTTTGACCAAGCTGCGTGGTATGAGGTCAAACAGACGCTTTGTTCCCATGCGCCATTGACCTGAGAGGGGGTTGGGATGGTGGGGTGGGGTTGACCATTAGAGTAGACATGTGTGTAGGTGTGCTACCTACTGATACAACATACACCACACACCAACATCATAACTCATAACTCAACAACACAATACCCGATAATCTACACACAATACCTCTCTACACACCTGTAGGGTTTTCCCATACTGGGTTGACTTTCAGTACACGACCACTACTGCTGGTCAACGTATGGTCCTCAGATGCATTGACCGGTGCATCCATGCGCACATCCCCACTTCCTGTGCAGTCAATGACATCGAGAATCTTTGGTTGACCATGCGGTGTTGTTTGTAGACCCTGGGCACCTGCGTGTGTGGGTGAGGGTGGGTGAAGGTGGGTGAGGGCGAGTGAGGGTGGGTGAGGGTGGGTGAGGGAACATCAGGTGTATGACAGCACCATCAGATATATAACAACAACAACATCAGGTACAAAACAACACACAACATAAGGTACATAACAACACACAACATCAGATATATAACAACAACACACACCATCAGGTACAAAACAACACATACCAGGGTCTACACCAGTGTCAAATATTGCAATCACAATGCCACGACCATCAGCATGTGGATTGTCCTGTGGGTGTTGTATGGGTATTCTATGTGTATTGTATGGGTACGGTGTGACTGTACATGCACTTGTGTTGTATACCCATGGACATGAAAACAACATCAACAACAACAACAGTAACAACAACATAAGAGTCTTCACCACACAACCCCCGCCAAATATCACAAGCATCAATCCCACTAGTCAGATACCACACCACCACAAGTCAACACCTTGAGAAAGCGTTGTGCACCAATTTCTTGCTTGGGCATGCAGCCAGCAAATGCCTTGAGCACGCTATCAGGTGTGCTGGGGTTACGCTGCGTGCTGGTGGTGGTGGTCGGTGTCTCAGGGGCAACAGTGTTGGGCTCAACCATCTTGTCCAATGCAGACAATCTTGTTGGACAGAATGCACGTTGCGATGATCCAAGCCTTGGGAATGATCTGCAGTAGGATGTATGTTTTTTTGGCAAAGTAGATAGTCGTTGAAAACGTATCAAGGTGGGGGATGCACGCACGCAAGGATTGGTGAGTGTTGGTGGTGCAGCACCAACTGGAATTCCCACCATCAATAACAGCACGTGCTGATGCGTATGACGATGCGCGATACAGTGAACAAGGGGCTGAAAAACTGAGAATTCTTTTTGCACACAAAACCACCAGTTGACCCTTGGACTGCCCAGCCACTTGGCGCATGAATTTCCATGTTTTCCCATGCATCACACATCTGCATTGCCATTGTTAATCAACAACTGCCACAGCAACAACAACGAAAGCGAGATAGACTACCATCCCGAACTATAGCTGAGGATGGCTTGCCTTTTTGCGTGACAACAAGACGCGCGCATTGCTGTTGACAGTATGGAGGTATGATGCAGGCACATGGACTAATGCACAGCTCGCAGTAACGCCCGTTTGTGCAGCATCATGTGCGGCATCATCAATATACATGCGGTGCTGAATGTCCTTGACAGCACAGCGCCAGCACTCCAAAACACTCGTACATTCCACTGCACAGGAATATGAGCATTTGGGACGCATTGGTGAGGGTACATACGGGGTGGTGCTCAAGTGCAGGGACCGACACTCGGGTGCACTGGTGGCCATCAAAAAGTTCAAAGACAGCGAAACAGACGAACAGGTGGTTTTGGTGACATGGGCATATGTGTAGTGCATGCCTGTTTGATGTGTTCTCAGTTGTACCCTGTCACACCACTGTCACACCGCATCCGCTGTCTTCCCATCCTTGCACTTCCCCCCCCTCCTAAACCCCCGCCCACCCACCCCCCATCCGCCCCCCCAGGTGCGCAAGACGGCCATGCGAGAGGTTCGCATCCTCCGTGCCCTCCACCACGACAACATCATCAGCCTGCTTGGCATGTTTCGTCGCAAAAACAAACTGCACTTGGTATTTGAATACGTACCCCACACACTGCTGGAGCTGCTCGAGCGTCACCCAAGGGGGTTGCCTTTGCCCTTTGTGAAGCTGGTTATGTGGCAAATAGTAGAGGCTGTTTCATACTTGCATACACACAAGGTGGGTGTGGTGGGTGTGGTGGGTGTGGTGGGTGTGGTGGGTGTGGTGGGTGTGGTGGTGTGGGGCTGGTGTATTGCACAAGGTGATGAAACTGAGATACAGGGAAGACATAATATAGTGCAAGGCACACAGACACACAGACACACGCACTATACACACACATGCATTTCTCATCCCACATACTTCTTACTTTCGCCCCCCCCCCCCCCCCCCCCCCCACTCACAGCTTATCCATAGAGACATCAAGCCTGAAAACATACTCATCACTGCCGACCACACTGTTAAACTATGTGACTTTGGCTTTGCTCGACCCCTGCTGGGTAGTGATGCGCATTACAGTGAGTATGTGGCTACACGGTGGTACAGGGCCCCTGAGCTGCTTGTGGGGGACCGGTGCTATGGGGCCCCTGTTGATGTGTGGGCTATCGGTATGGGTGTGTACATGAAGATGTGAGTTGGGATTTGTACATGATGATGGAGGTACACATGTGAATGTGTATGTGTAGTCGTACGTGTACATGTGTACGTGAATGTGTGTCCATAAATACAACTACGTATTTCCCTCAAGACCCAACATAACCAGTTTCATTCACCCCCCATGTCCTCGACCCTCATCACCCATCCCCATCACCCACCCCCATCAGGGTGTTTATTTGCAGAGCTGTGTACCGGTCAACCCCTCTTCCCTGGTGAGAGTGACGTTGACCAATTGTGGCACATTGTGCGTGCCCTGGGTGCCCTCCCCCACTGCTTTGCCCACTGCAGGGGGGGGCGCCATGGGGTGAGTGTGCGGGGTATGAGGGAACCAAGGAATGACGAGCGCATGCCATTGGATGGGAGGAGGCTGCCTCAAATGAGTAATGATGCATTGCAGCTGCTACAGGTTGGGTTGTTGGGGGGGGGGGGGGAGGCTGTTGTGCTGTGTAGTTATATTTATGTGTATGTATGTATGTATGTATGGAATACCCTGCATGTAGTATATGTATGTATCTATGTATAAACACCGACACCCCACTACAAACAACATCCTTACCCTACACAACATCCTGCCCCCACAGGCTACCCTACAGTCAGACCCAACACGGCGTCCCACAGCAGAAGCGCTGTTGCAGATGCGCTTCTTCTCCGACATAGACACATGCATCATGCAGCTACAGGTAGTGGTGGGTACTCTGGAAGGGGGGTGTTGGGGTAGTGATACACATGGTGTGTTGCGTATGTGTGGTGTGCTGTGGTGTGTGGTGTTGTATGTGATGCATTGTGTGGTGTGTGGTGTTGTACGTGTTGTCCATACGCTACCACAAACACATGCACCTTGAACAACCCCTTTTACAACCCCTTTTACAATCCCTTTGCCAACCCCTTTCACAATCCCTTTTACAATCCCTTCTACAACCCCTTTCACAATCCCTTCCCCCCTCCTCACAACAGCCTCATGGTCTACCAAAACACAAGCGACGCAAAGTCAGCGCCCCCCCCTCCCATGCACCACTGCAATCCCCCAACACATCATCCTCATCTTCTTCCACCATGCACACAACACAACATGGTGTACCACAGCATGTACAACAGCATCACCCACCACAGCACCACCCATCCCGCATGCTTGAGGCACACCAACCCACGCCCAACCACCTCTCCACAACACCAGTCATGCCACCCACCCACCCCCCTTGTATGAAAAAGGGTTCCACTTGTACGAAAAAGGGGGCCTCCCCGGGCCCCAGTTCAAGTGACCAGACAGCTTCGTCTACATTTCTTTTTTCCCCACATCTCCCACCAACACACAATGGGGAGGCTGCGGATGTCAGCACTGCACGCAGGTGTGTGGTGTAGTGCACAGTGTGATGCGGTGTGTGCTGTTGTGAGCAGGGTGGGTACACAAATACGTGGCGTTTCATGTATGCATGTGCATGTCCTACCACATACATCTCCCACACAGTCAACGTCACAAGGAACACCATGCTGCCCCCCTGCAGCTGGCCACACTGCACCCAGAACCACCACCGCCACCACCAAATGTATCAACATCAACAAGCACGACAGTACCTGTACAGCAGCTCTTATCACAGCGGCATCGGTTGCCATCGATTACAGCACCCCCATCCAGACAGCATAGCATTGTAGCCAACAACACAATGGTCAACGGTGCGGTCAACGGTCTGGTCAACGGTCAACATGTTGGGGAAATGATGCTTCCTGATGCAATGCCGTTGACTGAGCGCAGCATGCACAGCATGAATACTGATTATGGTGGTGCATACAACAACAGTCTTGGTGGTGGTGTGTATGGTGCAGTACAAGCAGCAGCACCAAACATGGGGGATGTATGGACAGATGCCACACAACATGATGCTACACAGTATAATGCAACACAGCATGTTACAACACAGTATGATGATAATAATGATGGCAGGAATGGTATGACACAGCATACATCATTAGAAGCAGCACTGGCGTCACAATACCTACACTTGCTCACCACCCAGCAGGTACCTGTGTATGTATGTGTGTTGTGTAGAATTTCAGTGTCTGTTGTGTACAGTGTCTGTATGTGTTGTAGAGTCAGTGTTTGTGAGTGTTGTGTAGAATGTCAGTGTTGTCTATGTCAGTCATCATTGTTGGTCATCATACGAGTCAAGCAGCATACATACAGTAAAGCAGCATATAATATACAACACACTCCCCACACACACAACAGGGACAGTCAATGCCCCATCCACCCATCACCAGAGTCCCATCCCGCCTTCCCTCCCTCCTACCACTGGGACAACAACCACTCCCACACCAACAACCATCCCCACACCAACAGCAACACCCATACACATCCTATGACGGTCAAACACAACAATACCTCCCCCCCCAACCACACCCACATGCATCCTATGACTGTCACCCAAACCTTCAACCAACACAACAATACACACACCAGCAACACCAACAGCAACCGAGCACACTCCCCCCACCATCGCCACATGTGTTGCCCCACCCACCAGCACTGACACTACCACCAGCACTAACACTCCCAGCAACACAACCAATAGGATATATGCATGCTCAACCACTGTCAAGTAGTCGTCTGCAACCATTACCCAGCCCCCACCCAACCATTGGTGGTGGTGATGCCAATACAACTCCTATTACTAATTCAATACCTACTACTATGAATAATAATGATATAAAGTATGATACTCATAATCAAAACGGTTTTGTAAACAGTGATGCCAACAGTGTGATTCATCATTCATTACAACCACCATTACAACCGCCACCATTACAACCACCACCATTACAACCGCCACCACTACCACCACAACAATCACCCCCCAATGGTAGTAGAGGACACCCCATCAATGGTGCCCACCCACCAACACGCATCCCCACCATACACCACATATCCTCCGTACACCACACCATCCCTGCACCACCCCCCACCACCACAATACCCCCCACCAAGATCCCAAGCATCATCCACCCATCTTCCAACACCCCAACGCCCCCCAAAACACTGTCTGACGCCAACGCACTCGCATTACGGTTCACCTCAAGCAGCAATTCAGGGGATGTACCAGGGGCTGGTGGAGTACGACACACATGGCAGCAGGGGGTGCACAGGCCGCCACTACCATCATCAGTGCAGGGGGGGGCGGGTGGGGGCATGCAGGCACAGCATGGGGGGTTGAGTGTGCACGGATCAGCATGGTCGATGGATGGAAACAGGGGCGGGGATGGGCGGGGAAGCAGGGGCCGTCGTGAAGCGGTGGAGCATGGAGTCGCAGAGGATGCAGCGTCCAGTGGCAAGTCAAGGTTGGGGACGCTGCCGGGGCTGTTTGTTGGAGGAGTGGGGGTGGGGGGCCAAGCACACCAAGCACACCGACGTTGACGTTTTTGACTAGGATGTTTGTAGTTGTGTACAAGTATTGTTTATTTTCTTAATAGCGTGCGTCGTGAGCAAAACAACGTTAAAACAACAACGTGCATCATCATGTATTGTTTGCACCACAAAACAACTCGATTGGTTTGCATCCTCCCGCATTCGCCACGTCCACACATTCACCCACTCTGCAGCGCACTGCACTCAACTGCGGTGTCAACTGCGGTGTCAGATCCACCTGCAGAAAGCTCTACAACATTGAAAGTTGACCGTCTGTCTCGTAGGCATGTAGTCACCACACACACATCACGGTTTCCCTTTGAAGACCGTTTTGAGTTTAGGGGGCGCACACTCAATGCCCAAGAACTGCTCCCTTTGGCAAGCGAGTTTCTCTCAGGGGAGCGCATCGCACGCATACAACAGGTGGGTTCCGTTGTTTTGGAGGGTATTTTTGAGCGTGCGTGTTTTTGTACAAATGTGTGTTGAATTGCAACGTCTGTTTTCCATGGTGGTGATGGTTTCAACAGCAACAACAACAACAACGACAACAACACAACAACAACAACAACAACAACGACGACAACACAATAACCACCACCACCACCACAACAACAACAACAGGTGGCATCACAGCGCACATTCTCAGTGTTGCCAATAGTAGAGGGGTTGTATGATATGGGCAACCTGGCTGCAGTGTGTCGATCTGCTGAAGGTGTGTGTGTGTGTGTGTGTCTGGTGTGTGTGTGTGTGTCTGTGTGTGTCTCTGTGTGTGTGTGTGTGTCTGTGTGTGTGTGTGTCCATAATGTTATGCAATTCATCTGTGTGATATTGTTGTATTACATAATTAGTATACAAGCAATACATAGTACATAAGAATAATCCCAAGCATACCACCACACTCACACACAGCAATGGGCTTTGGTGCTGTACATTGTATAGACAGGTAAGTATGTAAACACAAACAAGAGATACCACATACATGTGACTCACAGACATGTGCATTGGGCATTGCATATTGACATATCACCACATGTTCACTCGTCCAGCATCATGGTTTTATCACCAAACCACACATCCCCACCCTCTTCTCCCACCCTCACCCTCTTCTCCCACCCTCCCATCACCCTCTTCTCCCAACCCCTCCGACACCCCACCCCTCCTCTCACCCCCCATTCATCAACCACACAGTGCCCCCAAATACAAGCAGTCTGCAAGAAACAGCGCCGGTGCTGAAAAATGGCTTCATGTGGAAATATGGAACGACCCTGCTGCATGCATGCACGCAGTAAAATCAATGGGATACCAAGTCGTTGCCACACACATGCGTGAAAACTCAATTTCCATACAAGAGGTGGACTGGACACGACCAACTGCGGTGGTGTTGGGCAACGAACACGAGGGTATCAGTGAGGTAGTGCTGGACGCAGCAGACCACTGTGCCATCCTCCCCATGCAGGGGTTTGTCGAGTCGTTCAACGTGAGCGTTGCCGCGTCGCTGGTGTGTTACGAGGCCCAGCAGCAACGCATGCGGAGGCTGGGGTATAATGGGGATTTAACAGAGGAGGAACAGGAGGTGCTGCGGGCGGTGTTTTCGCTGCGTACGGCGGGGAAGACAAAGTTGTATGTACAGGCGTTGCTTGATAGGCAGCCCCCAGCATGGCAGCCCAAGAGGGTGAAGCAAGAATGGGCTGCACGAAGAGTGAGTGTGGAGGAGGGTGTGGAGGAGGGTGGTGTTGTGTGAGGGAGTGTGGGTGAGAGGGAGTGTGTATGGTGTGTTGTAGAGGGATTGTATGTGATTTCATATGTACTGCAGATACTTGCTATCAACCTGTGATTGTATTCTTTCATGTTTTTGTGATGTGTTTGTGTTGACGCACATGAGAAGTCAACAATTAAGGAAAGTCAACAGCAGTAAATGAATGCACATGAAATCAAACAAAATTGTCAGCCATTCACAAAAATAATTGCTATGCATCATGCACATCATATTTCAGTAATGTGTCATCAATCACATGGGTGTGCCAAGTACACACCATCACGCTCCCCTCTCATTTCTCCCCTCATCACTCCCCTCTCATTTCTCACTCAGCCATCAGCAGGCAAGTACCCCAAACACGCACTTGTACCACAAAAACACTGTCGTGCCTTGTTGCCATGCACACCAATAGACCTGTGACCAACATCCTCTTGTTGACCACCATCATGTTGACCTTTATACGCTTGATCATTATCACCAGCACCATCATCCTGTTGTATTGCAGTATCAATATCATTACAACATCCATCATTAGGTTGTCCATAGGCAAAGGTAAGCTCCTCACCAGCAGCAATTGGACGATGAGCAATCAGTGCAACAGCAGGCAGCATACTACCACACCGCCATACAATATGCGCTGTGAGATTACCACCATCACAACTGGGGTGGGTGGGTGGACAGGTGGGGGGGAGGGGTTTGGGAGAGGTGGGGTGGGAGTGGGGTGGACAGGTGGGGGGGAGGGGGCTCAAGATGTGTGTGTTGTAAGCAACATGCACGTGTATGTTGTACACACATACACAACCTAAACACACACACACATCACACAGCACACCTGTGGTTGATAAAGCGTGCAATGTTGCCCCTGTATGTTGCGTCTACATTGACACGCACCACATTGTGGTGGGAGGGGAGGACCGCACGCACCACCTGTGTTTTGTATGTGGTGTGAATGAATTGGAGTAGCATGTGTATGTGAATGTATGTGTGTGTGTACATGTATGTGTACATGTATGTATGTGTATGTGTATGTGTGTGTGTGTGTACATGTATGTGTATGTGCATGTGTACATGTATGTGTCTAGCAAGTATGTCGCATGATGGCAGTATACACACCAATACACAACCCATCAACACATACCCTCAAGACCAACAAATACACATACCACAATATACATACCAACAACACACAACCCACCACTACACATACCAACAATGCATGATGTGTAGCTTGTGCATGATACTCTCTGATGCGCCCCTCTGCACTTGTGTTGGTTAACAATTCCCCATCATATGTACAGACAAATGCGCCACATGCTATGGGCTGTGCTGCATACACCGCCCAACCCTAGGTGTGGTGTGTGTGTGTGATGGGTGTGTGATGGGTGTGTGTGTGTGTGGTGTGGGTACAATTGATGGTGTATGTGTGCATGTATGAAAACCAACAATGAAAGCCAACATGGGTGTCTAGCATATTTGTACCATAGATACCGTGTATCACATGCAACCACCATCAGACAGACAAACACAAGCACACCCAATCACCTTGGCATTGGTATGCTGGAGCTGCAGGTGATGCCGCACCCCCTGCTGCGTCACTCGGTTGGGACACGTGTCGATTGGGCATTGACATGCTGGTCCACATTCGTAGATGAAATCAGTGCTGGTGCTTGACAAGGCTTCAATGCAAGGGCATGTGCTCGTGCATGGGGATCTGTAGTGATTCAGGGTACGATGCAGGTATGTGCTTGTATTTGTGTGTGCAATAGGTACAAATCGTGTCATACATGGTGCAATTGCAGCCAGTCACGTCGAGACAGTGCTGATCATGTGTTGTTGATGTGTAGACAAAGTAATCGAGCGTGCTTGGGTCCCTGGGATGGGGTGGATTGGACACTGTGTACACAAGCATGTGTGGTGATGATACGCCTCTAATTATTAATCTCAGTACCCTCCGTGTATTGGTATTGCGACTGGCTCCAGGCCGCTGCTGATGTCTGCTGCCTGCACATTGTGTGCAGATCTCATGGATGTTGATCAGACTTGCATTATGTCGTTATGTTGTTGGTGCTGCGTGCATTGTTTTGTGGCATTGTTTTGTGGACTATGATAGTGCCATCTTGCGGGTGTTGACGCAAAGTCAACGAAACTAAAGAAAGACTTCACTAATGATTCTGTGCAGTTTACAAAGCAGTTACAAACCCCAGCACGTATCCACTACACACACCCACTCAACATGGATCACAGCATGGAGGAAGAGGCACCACTCACGCTGCTGGACCTCCCTGATGGATGCTTGTTGCGCATCGTGAGCTTTCTCAACCCCACGGACGTGTGCAAGCTTCAAACTTGCAACAAACGATGGCAATATATATGCAAAGACAACCAGCTATGGAAGAAGTTTCTCAACGACGTGTATGACCTTCGTCTCGAGGTAGCATGGGAAAATGCACACATGTGTCTTGATGGTGCGTGCCTGTATCAATAAACACAATTCTCTCTTTGTTCATTATCCCTGCACTCAGATTGTGGACAATGATTTGCACAAGGATGGGCTATGGCAACGTGTGTTTACCGACATCCGGCGTGGTGGACCACCAGACCACAACACCCTGATTCGCTTTCGTGCCCTCTCCACAGATGGGGGTGTGGATGCCCAACGCACCTCATATTGGCTCGATCACATGTTTGCACACAATACACACACTGCATATTGTTCTGAGATTGGCAGCAACATTCACTGCATGGCTGTGTTGTTGGTATGTGTTGGTGATGGTGTATGGTGTACGTATGTATGTATGAGCTTGGTGCACACACTTCATATTGTACCATCAGTTGCATGCATTCATGGCCATGCATCACCACTGCAGAGAAAACATACACCCATCATCCCATCATCAGGATGATGACGCCCCAGATGTGGATGCCGCCGCTGCTGCTGATCGCCAATTTGTCATGGACCGCTGTTTTGCACCCCTCAAGTGGATGTTGGAACAGGGATACAACCAAAATCATGAGCCTGACGAACAGGGCAATCATCCCTATGAGCAGCCCACAGATGCCATGGTGAAAGAGTGTATGGAGCAATGGGGGACACAGGAGCTGCAGCACTTTTTGCTATCCATGGTCAATCACTTTTTAATGGTGTGTGTGTGTGTGGTGGTGTGTGCGTGGTGGTGGTTGTGTACACAATGCATATGTATGTGAATGTGTACCTGTCATGTGTATGTGTGGCCCTCAACAATGCATACTAGCGTACCAAACATACACGCACACTTCATGCACCCACCCCCACCCCACACACACAACAACTC
>VFQP010004385.1_pt1 | contig 13224 bp, 12 predicted proteins | sample 3512351 | NCBI WGS metagenome assembly VFQP01 (sample SAMN10412372, study PRJNA504923) | tailings metagenome | isolation source: Relicate 1 Philex TSF1 revegetated site | place: Philippines: Tuba, Benguet | collected 2017-08-29 | reverse complement strand
GGGACAAGGGCCGCGTGGCAGACGCCGCGCACGCCCTGCTGGGCGAGGAGTCCAGGCGCCGGCAGCACGACGCCGAGGCGGCCAAGCTGCGGGTGAGGGGGGAAGGGGCGGGGGGCGCTTGCTTTGCTTGCACAGGAATGGGGTGCGCCAGGCGCTGAGCAGAGAGAGCCGCCCTGTGGGACCACACGTGTCTGTGCCCTGCTGCAGGAGGAGGGGCTGGTGCAGGCGCAGAGGCAGGCGCTGGAGGAGGTGCAGCGCGTGCTGCAGCAGCTGGCAGCCAAGGACCACCAGGTACCTTGTGTGCGTTAGGAGTGTGCATACAGTATCTGTCAGGGCCCAGCACAACCGGGGCGCATGGGTTGTGCGCCTGCCCTCCCCCTTGACGACTGTGGCTGCGGCGCCCCCCGACGCACAGGTGGCGCAGCTGGGCGAGGAGCTGCTGCAGGCTCAGGCGCAGGCGCGCGCCTCGCAGCAGGAGGCGGCGCGGCTGGACGGGCTGTGCCGCGCCCAGGGCGAGCGGGCGGCGTCGCTGGACGCAGCGGTGGCGGCGCGCACCGAGGGCGCCGTGCTGCTGCACCGTGAGCTGTGCGAGCTGCGGGAGCGCTACCTGGGCGAGCTGAGCGACCTCAAGGAGGCGAGGGCGCTGGCCGGGGACGCCGCCAGGCTCAAGCAGCAGCTGGCGCAGGCGCAGGTGAGGTTTGCTCTTTTTTTGGGGGGGAGGGAGGCGCCTCTGTGTGACCAGGTTGGTGCTGGGGGTGCGGGGGACGCCGCCAGGCAAAGCATCAAGCAGCGGCTGGCGGCAGGCGCAGGTGCGTCTCCACGGGCATGTCGGCAGAGGGGGTGCGTTGGCTGCGCCGGGTCTCAGGGTTGTGTGGGCGTGCCCCCTGCCTGCACAACGCAACGCGCAGGACATGTGCGGTGTGCTGGTGGAGGCGCGCGAGGAGCTGCGGGCCGCCGTCACCTCGCTCACCTCGCGCCTGGCCGCCGAGCAGGAGAGGGCGCGCTTGGCGGCCGCCGCCGCCACCGTGCGCGACACGCTGCTGCAGGTGCGCCCCCTGCGGTGCTGCACCCCTGTTTCCGTGCCGCTTCATGTTCAACAGCGCTGAGAGCCCCCTGTCCTCCCGCGCACCGCCCCCCCCTCCCCCAACAAGAGCAGGCGCTCGAGGGCGTGGCGCTGGACGGGGACGCCGAGCCGGCGGTGGAGGAGCTGTCCTCGGAGCTGGACCGGGCGCTGGCGGACCTGCAGGAGGCCTCGGCGCGCGCGGCGGCGCTGGACGCGGCCTGCGCGCAGCAGGAGGCGCACATCAGGTGCAGAGGGGGCGTGTGGCGTGTGCGCGTCTCGCATCCACGGGAGGGGCCAGCGTGCGCAGTGCCGGGGGCCCCGCACACCCACGGCCGTGGATGACGGCGGCGGCGTCCGCGAGCGGCAATCCACTGAGAAATGGCCGCGCGACCTGCCCTGTCCCTGCTCTGCTGCACAGGCGCCTGTCTGCCGAGCTGGCACGCAAGGAGACGGAGCAGCAGGACAAGGAGCAGCACGCGCGCGCGCTGCAGCGCCTGGTGGCGGAGCTGCAGGCAGAGATGAAGCGCCTGGCGGCGCAGGCCGCGCTGGGGCCCCCCACCGTGCTGGACCTGGGCAAGGGAGAGCGCGTGTACCCGCCGGCGCCGCCCGGCAGCGGCGACACGCAGCAGCAGCAGCAGCAGCAGGGAGGGCAGGAGGGCGCTGCAGCAGTGGCGGCGGCGCAGGTGGCCCAGGCTCAGTCGGCGGTGGAGACGGCGTGCACGGCGGCGCGCGTGGCGCTGGCGGACAAGGGCTTCACCACGCGGGGGCTGGCCGCCCGCCTGGCCTCGGCGCCCCCGCTGCCCCTGGACGCGCTCACCGCCACGCAGTGCTCCCTGCGGGTGAGCTTCCTTTACGCCGTTGCATGTAATTGAGGAGGAGGAGGAGGACGAGGTCTCCATCGTGATGCGGGGCGGCTGTTGACTTGCGGCGGTGCAGGCGGCCGCCGGGGACCTGTCTGAGGAGCTGGACGCGCTGTCTCTGAGCCTGGCCGAGCGGCCGGTGGACGCGGGGGCGCTGGCGGAGCGGCTGGCGGGCGCGTGCGGGCGCGTGCAGGCGTGCTGCGGGGACATGGCCGAGGCCCGGGACCGGCTGCTCGCCTCGCAGGCGCGTTGCTGGGTTGAGACTCAGGGGTCATGGGGGGACCTGCGTGCACTCTTGCTCGCAACCCCTGCCCTTGGCCACACCGCCGCAGCCCTGCCCTGGTCCGTGCGCGTGCAGAGCGAGGTGGTGGCGTGCGAGTCCAAGGTGGGCGAGGTGGAGGGCGCGCTGCAGGCGGCGGCGGCGCTGCTGGGCGGCTGGTCGGGCACGCTGGCGTGGCGCGCGGCCGAGGGCGACGCGCTGGACGAGGGCACCAGGGCACAGCTCAAGGAGGAGCTGCAGGCAGCCGAGCAGCGCCTGCACAGGTGAGGCACACCCACTTGGCGTACTTGCTCCCACTGGGTCGTCAATTGACGGCGACCCAGGGGAGGGAGCGGCGGCGCTCGCGTCTGCAGAGTGCGCAACATGTCCCCGCGCCTTGCGCTGCGCCCGGTCCAACGCAGGTCGGTGGCTGCGCTGTCGGCCACCGCCCTGTCCGGCACGCTGGCCGCGGGGGACGCGGGTGTGGCGGGGGCCGAGGCGGGCGCGCGCAGCGCGCAGGGCGCCCTGCTGGACCTGGCCGCGCGCCTGCCCCAGCGGTGAGTGATGATGGGGGGGTCGGGGAGGCAGAGGGGCCCGCAGCGGACCACTCTCAGCGCGCCGCAAAGGCAAGCACAGAATCAACAGCGGCCACAACTCTTTGACGGCTCGTGAACCCCGCACCTGCACCCCCCCGTCGTACAGAGAGGTGCTGAGCGACTCCAAGCTCAAGTCGGCCGTGCTGTCGGCAGAGTCGGCGGTGCGCGAGCAGCTGCGGGCGGCGGCGCGCTGCCGCGAGGCGCTGGCGGCGGCGCCCTCGGCGTGCTCGGTGCTGGCGGCCGAGGTGACGGCGGCGGCGGCGGACGCGGGCGTGCTGGCGGGGCAGCTGGCAGAGGTGGAGCAGGTGGTGCGGGCGTACCTGCAGGCGGGTCGCGACCAGCCCCTGGACCCCCTGGCCCTGCAGGTGCGTGATTGGGCTAAGGTTAGGGCTGCGGCAGGGTCAGGGTCAGGGGATAGGGTTTGCTGCAGGGCAAGGGTACGCGTGCAGCGCTGCCGCGCCTGTTCATCGTCAGTGCGTGGCGTGCGCGCCAAGAGCCCCGGCACTCGCACCCGTCCTGTGCGGGTGCTGTGTGAGCGCAGGGCGAGGTGCTGGCGCTGCGGGCGCAGCTGAGGGAGCTGCAGCGGGTGGCGGCCGACATGGAGGCCGCCGGCGCCGCGCTCAGGTGAGCAACTCGTGGCCGTGGCGCGTGCGGCAGGGCCCCCTGGGGTCGCGGGTTCTGTGCGCGTTCTGTGCACTACACGTCTGATGGAGTAGTGGACCCCTCTCTGGCAAAGGCAGATGAGCTCACGGAGGGTTTGATCGCAACGCAGGCGCACACCCTGGCTTGCACACGCGCACACGCGCCTGCGCGCGCGCGCAGGCCTCAGCACCCGGGCGGCGCTGTGCGCGGCCTGGTGCCGCTGGACGCGCTGCAGGCGTCGGAGCGCGCGCGCGAGGCGCTGGGGCGGCAGCTGGGCGAGGTGCAGGCGCTGCTGGCGCAGCAGCGGCTCAAGCACGGCGCCGTGCGGCTGGCCTTTGTGGGGTACTTTGCCTCGCTGAGGCAGGACGGGCTGCTGAGGACGGCCTTTGCCACCTGGCGCATGGTGGCCGCCGCCAGCAAGGTGAGGCGGGCGGGTGTGGGTCGCCACACCCGCCTTGAGCCTCAGGGAGGCTTGCAGGCGGTGCCAGGCAAGGGAGGGGTGAGGCAACTCAGCTGTGAGCACGCTTGGTGCGGCCCTTGGTCCCCCCTCCCGTGCCCTCCGTCCCGCGTCCTGCACACGCAGGCCGAGCGTCGCACCGAGGGCCCGGCAGGGCAGCTGACCCTAACCCTTGCCCCTCACCACACCTCCAAACCTCTGCGCAGGACGAGCGTCGCACCGAGGGCCCGGCAGGGCAGCTGACCCTAACCCTTGCCCCTCACCACACCTCCAAACCTCTGCGCAGGACGAGCGTCGCACCGAGGGCCCGGCAGGGCAGCTGACCCTAACCCTTGCCCCTCACCACACCTCCAAACCTCTGCGCAGGCCGAGCGTCGCACCGAGGGCCCGGCAGGGCAGCGAACCCTAACCCTTGCCCCTCACCACACCTCCAAACCTCTGCGCAGGCCGAGCGTCGCACCGAGGGCCCGGCAGGGCAGCGAACCCTAACCCCTTGCCCCTCACCACACCTCCAAACCTCTGCGCAGGCCGAGCGCACCGAGGGGCTGGTGGGCGAGCTGAGCCAGGCCAAGGCGCAGCTGGAGGAGCAGGCGGCGCGCCGGCGCGCCGTCACGGCCTCGATGCTGGCGCGCATGTTTGCAGAGTCGGCCGACGCGCAGGCGCGCCGCTCGCTGCTCACCTGGCGCCTAGAGGCGCACAGGCTGGTGAGCGCTGCTGCACTGGGGGGGGTCCAAGCGGTGTGGACGCGTGCGCGCGCACAAGGGGGGCTTCCCCTGCCCTCGCCCCAGCTCATCACGACTGCTGAGTTGCGCCCGCGTCCTTCCTGTGGCCGCACGCAGCGCGGCGTGCGGCTGCGGTGGGAGCGGCTGGTGCGCGGCGCGCTGGAGGCGGTGGAGCGGGCCGAGCGCGCCGCGCTGCCGGCGCAGGGCGCCAGCGTGGCGCAGCGCCTGGCGGGCCGCCGGCGGGCGCGGCGCGACCCCTGGGCGCCTCCGCTGGAGCCCAGGTCCGGGGAGCAGGTGGCGGGCCTGGTGCTGGCGGCGTGGAGGAGCTGGGCGCGCGTCAAGCGGCGCAACAGACAGGTGCGTGCGGCGTGTGCGCCTGTGCTCGCATTGGTATCGGTGCGTAATGCGGACCATCCCCTCGCGCCCCCGCCAAGATGCACGTCGCTTCGGTGCTGGGCGTGTGCGCACACATTAATGTCCCTGCTGCCGAACAGCAACGCCATCCTGGCTGAGCTGGTGCCTAACCTGTCTCGCTGCTGATCCTTCCTGCATGATGCGGGCGGTGGCCCGTTCCGTCGATGCAAGACGCGCCCCCCCCCCTACGCACACACCAGTCATGCTGCCTCACTGACCCCCGTCACGCCTCGCGCCCCTCTTTCCTCGCCACGCCCCCGCAGGTGGCGACGCTGAGCGCGGGCATGCCGGCGCTGGTGTCTGCCGTGGGCAGCCGCCGCCGGCTGGAGCGCGCCTGGCTGGGCTGGCGCCTGGCCGTGGTGGACGAGCTGGTGGGGCGCGCCAACGCGCAGCTGCTGCGCGCGGGCAGGAGGGGCGTGGGCCTGCACCCGCGAGGCAGCAACAGCAGCGGCGGGGCCGCGCCGGCGGCGGCGGAGGTTGGGGAGAGGGGAGGAGGAGGAGGGGGGGAGGGCGGCTGGCCGTCCTCAGGAGGCGGCGTGCTGGTGCAGCTGCCGCAGCCGCCGCAACCGCATCCTGAGGACGCCAGGTACACCAGGCTTGGCGCTCGCTCGCTCGTGACACTGACTGGCCTGGCGCGGCGTCCACAAGGAGAGCGCGCCCGCCACACTGAGGCGTGCCCTGATACGGGTACACGTGCGTGCGCAGGTGGCGCGGCCCCGGCGTCTCCCTGCTGGACCCTCTGCCGCAGGCGCTGCCTCCTCCCTATGCGTCCCAACAGCACGAGGGGGTGCCTCAGCCCTCGGCCGCCTACCCGCTGCTCCCAGAAGTGCGGGCAGGCGGGGCGGGCCTCCTCTCGCTGGAGGAGCAGCAGGAGCAGCAGGAACGGGAGCACGGCTGGCGCCGCCACACCGCGGCCAGCAGCCTGGCCACCTCGGCCCGCAGGCACACGGCCGACAGCGCGCTGCTGCTGCCCCCGCCCTCCTCCGCCTCCTATTCCTCCCGCCACCACCCCCAACCTCCAAACGCGCGGCACCAGAGCGCCGCCGGGTCCCACCACAGCCTGCGCCCCGCGCAGCAGCAGCACCCGCCTCCACCGCGCCGCTCCACCACCGCCAGCGCCAGCGCACCGGGCACCGCCGCGCCCCCACCCCCACCACCGCAGCACCACCACCCGGCGGCAGCAGCGCGGCGCGGCGCCCCTTCTAGCAGCAGCGCCGCTCCCAACCCCCAGGACCACCTGCCAGAGTTCAACCAGCCCATCACCACGGGCGCCAGGCAGGCGGGCGCTAAAGCGGGCGGCGTGGTGCGTGTCACGCACGGCGTGCCGGCGCCCCCCGGGCCCAGGCCGCCCGCCTCCCTGCGCCAGTACGGCGCCGGCAGCCCCGAGCCCTCGCCCCGCCACGCCCTGCCAGCGCACGCGGACCCAGCCCTGGATGCCTCGCAGCCGCTGCTCTTTGCGCCCCTGCTGCCGCGCCCCGCCTCCCCATCCCTCGCTCCTGCGGCCGCCGCCCCGCCCGGGCCGCCGCTGCTGTCGAGCTACCTCCCGGGCGCTGCTCCGGGCCTGGCCAGCCATCAGGCGCAGCTGCAGCAGGACACCGCCTCTGACCCTGGCGCCCTCACCTGGGCGCAGGCGGCCACGCAGGCGCACCAGCAGCTGCACCAGGCCGCCCTGCTCCAGCACCACCATCAGCACCCGCAGCCCATCTCCATCCCGCAGTCGCCTCCCTCGGTTCCGCCCCTGGTGCCGCCGCACCAGGGCAGCTACCTGCCCTACCTGCACACGCTGCTGGCGCCAGAGGCCTGCCCCTCCCAGCCCCTGCGCCAAGACCCGCCCGCACACCCCGCCACCACCATCGCAGCAGCAGCGCCAGCGCACCAGCAGCCCCCCGTGCAGATCCCCACGGGCACCTGGGCGCAGCCTGCCTCCTCCGCCGCCAGCGCGGCGCCAGCGCCAGCGCCGCCCACCCTCCTCCCTCCTCACGCCTTCCAGCCGGTGGGCCCCTACCTGCAGACGGGCACGCACCTCCCAGAGGCGTGCTTTGACGACAGGTTCAGGGACTGCGGCGACGCACCCAGCGCTCCCCTGCTGCCGGCGCAAACGGCCGAGGGGCAGCTGCATCAGCAGCACCCTGCTGCGGCGGAAGGCAGCGCCCTGGCCTCGCCCCGGCCGCGCCCGCCCTGGCGCAGCCCCTCGGGGCGCAAGGAGCCGCGCAACCTTCAGCACCCTCAGCAGCAGCACCCTCAGCAGCAGCAGCAGAGGTCGCCCGCCCGCGCGCGCAGCCCTGCCGCCGCCGCCGCCTCCTCCCCCACCAAAGCAGCAGCGGCGGAGAACAGGCACCTGGCGGCGGCGGCCCGGCGGGGCGAGCTGGGGCGCCCCGCCCTCACGGCCATGCACCGGGCCAGGCTGGCTCACCTGCAGCAGCAGCGCGCCCCGGGCGCGGGGTCGCCTCCCCCGCCCGCGGCAGCAGCGACAGCGGGCGCAGGGCGCGTGCTGCCGGTGCGGGTGGCGCCGCCCTCCTCTTCCTTGCGCCCCGCCGTGCGCCTGGCGGCGCCGGTTGGTGCCTCCTCACAGCGGCCCCTTAAGGCGACCGCAGCGGCCCCCTCTGACCCCGCCACCGCCCAGGCGCTGCTGGCGGCCATGTCCCGCCCCACGCGCGCCGGCGGAGCGCTGGAGCAGCGGGCGGCGCAGCTGCAGCGGGCGGTGGAGACGCTGGCGCAGGGCCTGCACGAGGCGGTGGAGGCGGCCGCGCCACGCAGGCGCGTGCTCACCACCACCACCACAGCAGCTGCCACCGCTGCCACCGCTGCGGCCGGCTCATCATCATCGCCCAGGCGCGCGGCGGCGGCGGCCGGCGCGGGCGACGCGGTGCTGCTGGACTTTGGTGGTGGTGGTGGGGCCCAGCCCTCACCAAGGCGCGCCGCCTCTCCTCCTCCCAGCCGGCCCCCGCTGCACACCCTGTCCTCGGCGCAAGCGGGGGCTGGGGGGAAGGCGGCGCCCGCCGCCACCCCCTCTGAGGAGGAGCCGCCGCCGCAGTCCGCTCCACCTCCACCTCCACCTCCACCACCGCGTGGGGGCGAGCTGTGGGCGCACCCCGACCCGGCGGTCCGGCACGCAGCCAGGCACACGCCCCCCCTGCCCCGCGCCACCGGCGGCGGCGGCGGTGCGGACCAGGAGGAGGGTGAGGAGGGTGTTGTTGGTGGCGGCGACCAGCATCAGCAGGAGGGCGCCAAGGCCTTCCCGCCAGAGGTGCCCGTTATTGCGCGCACGCTGCCCACGGCGGACGGCGTGCTGCGCCAGGCGGCCCAGCGCCTGGGCCCCTCCGTGTACTACAAGGGAGGAGCAGGGGGCACGAGGTGGGGCACCTCGAGCTCTTCTTCTTTCAAGGGCAAGCTGATGCACGTGTCGAGCCGGCTGCACCACGAGACGGTGGCCACGCGCGCCAAGCGGGTCAGGGGCCCGCAGCACCTGCCGGGCGGCCTGCCCAACCTAACGGCGCTGCAGGACCCCCCCGGCCCGGGGCCGCTGCTGGCGCCGCTCTCCACCTACGTGCAGCCCACCACGGGCCAGTCGGTGCCGGGCCCGGCGGGCGTGCGGGCGCTGCTGCAGGCGGGCGCGCCGGCGGGCCTGCCCGCCTACCTGGCCTCGCTGCAGCAGCAGCGGAGGGGGGGAGAGGAAGCGGCGGCGCCTCTGGCGGCGTTCGGCGCCGTGTACGGGCACGACGCGGGGGCCCAGCGAGGGGGGGTCGGTGGCGGCGAGGGAGAGGAGGAGGAAGCACAGGTGGAGGTGCGGGCGGCGCTGGCGGGCGTCAGGGGCACGGGCAACCTGCGCGGCGTGCAGCACGTGTCGGGGGCGTCCGCGGCGGCGGCGGCGGCGGCGGGGGCGCACCTGGTGCGGTTTGAGCGGCCCGGCGCTGAGCAACAGAGGCAGGGAGACCTGGGCAATGCGCAGGTGGTGGGCGCGGCCACCGTGCCGCCGCTCACCGTCACGGTGCGCCTGCCCGAGCCCGTGCGCTTCTCGCTCACCACCTCTGGGCCTTGATCTGGTTTTTGTGAGCTGCTGCTGAGTAGTAGAGCCGCCGCTCATCACCGTCCTGACGCCTGTGCCTGCCCGACGGGCCCGTGCGCTTCTCTCGCTCACCACGCCTGCGGCCCCACGTTTGGTGGTGGGTGATCTCTCGCTGCGGAGCATGCCGCTCATCACCGTGACCCCGGTGCGCCTGCCCGACTGCCCGCTCTCGCTCTCGCTCTCGCTCACCACACCTCAGCTCCGCGTGTCAGCTGTTGTGCTGTTGCCGTATTCGCGTTTAAAAATCGGGGCCGGCAAAGGCCTTTCCATCCAATGCTGCAGACGCACTAGTAGCAGCCTTCGCGGCCAGAGTTGTGAGGAGCTGCTCAATTTGCGCTAGAGTCGCGCTCACTCGTGAGCGAGAGGATGGCGCCCGCACTCCCGCACCCGCAGCGAGCAATGCGCGGCGCCAGGAGCAGCAGCAGCGCGCGCCAGCACGCGGGAGCAGCAGCGTGCGGCGGCATTCCACGGGCGTATAAGCTTCCGTGGAGCGCTTGTTGCTTGGAGCCCCACCTTCTCGGCCTCAACGGCCGCAGGCAACCCACAGCGAGTCGCCTGCCGGTGGCGCAGGCAGCCGCACCAGTGGTCGCGGTCGCGGTGGCAGCGAACAACGTGGTGCCCATGGTGGTCTCCGCTCCCGGCCCGACTCGGCCCATCCTGCTCGCTGCGCCTGCCGATGAGGAGAGCGGCAAGTATGACGCTGTGCGCGAACACCTGGCCGCGCTGGCGGCGTACTACGAGGGCGGGAGCAGGCACGCCGAGCTGCTCGAGGAGGCGCTGGTCGCGGCGGACGACATCAAGACGCTGGTCACGGACGCAGGTCAACATTTTGGTCAAATAGCGCGCCACAGCAGAGCAGCAATTTTGACGCTACACTGCACGCACGCGTGCGCAGCACTACTGGTCTGCCACTACTCATGCATGCTGCCCGCAGTGAACACCAAGTACCATGGTCTACGGGCGCTGCAATCCTCGGTGGTGCAATCGGGCGCCGTGCCGCCGCTGGTGGCGCTCGCGCAGCAGGGGCACGCCATCGCGTTCGAGGCGCTGCAGATCCTGTGCTACCGCAACAACGTCACGTGCAAGCAGATTGCCGCCCACGGCATCGGTGCGTTGATCATATGTGATATGGGCCGCGAGCGTGGCGTGCGGCTGCGCAGGCTCGGTCCAGCTGCTTGGTCCAGCACGCGCATGCGAGAGCCCTGTGACCGATATGCGCGCAGTGGAGCACATTGCCCAGACGCTGGGCGCCAGCGCGCACGACGACCTGGAGCTGCAGTGCGCCATGTGCTTCCTGCTGACGGGCCTGGTGGCCTTTTGCGAGGCCACGCACGAGCGCGTCATCACGGCGGGCCTGGTGCCGCAGCTGGTGGCGCTCTGCCGCGCGCGCACCGCCAGCGTGAGTAGTACTGCTGCTAGTGGTGGTGGTGGTGAAGGGTGGGCATGCGCTGGTGGCGCTAGCTATCCACACTGACCCAACTAGTGCTGACATGAACCCGCGACGCGTGCACGCGCCGCAGGCGAGCAACATCCAGGTGGGCGTGCGCGAGTCCACGCTCCAGACGCGCGCGGCGGCGGTGCTGCGTAACCTGTCGCACAACCCCAAGAACCACGGCCTGCTCATCAACGCCGGCGCGGTGGACGCGCTGGTGGACGTGATGCGCATGGAAAAGGTAGAAAAAAGCAGGGGGCGCTTTTGGGGGGGGAAAGGGCTAGCGTGGTGTGCACCTTCCTTGCCATGCAGATGTTAGGCACGCCATCCCGGAGCAGAGCAACTGTGCGTCGCCCGGCCGCAACAACAGCAAGCAGCTGCGGCGCGCCGCGCCCGGAGCAGACAGGGAGGGACAGAGAGGACAGCAACAGAAGGACAGGGAGGAAGATAGAGCGGGGGCGTGAGGCGCATGGCCACATGCGCGTGTACACGTGTACAGGGCCTTTTTGTCCACAGAGGGCGGGAGCATGGACCGCTGATCATGAAGACCTGCCTGCTCGCTCGCTCGCTCGCTCGCATCGCACATCGCCTGCAGGACCCGGCGTCGCGCATCAACGCGGCGGTGGCGGTGGCGTGCTTGGTGGGGCACGAGGAGGGCAACCCCAAGCTGCAGCTGAGCGAGGACCTGGTGGTCGAGATGCTCAAGGTGTGTGTTGTGGCGGTGGTGACGGTGGTGGTGTCTTGCACGTTTGGGCTGGGTGAACACGCGCACGTAGATGCGGGTTGGGGCGGCGGCGTGCGCATGGGTTCTATCAGCTCCATCGTCAAAACGGTGGGCCTTGGGCGTCAGGATGGGACGCGTGCACGGCCCAGCACGCCCCAGAGAGCTCCGGCTGGGTGCGTTCATCCTGGCCAGTTTGGCTCGCGCGTGGTGCCCTTGATGCTGCGGGACATGTGACCGGTGTAGCCCCACAGCAGGGGGCTCTCTGGTCCCGCAGCAGAACTGCAGGTGCAAATGTCCCCCGCAAAACCGCACGCGCGCGCACAGAGAGGGAGAGAGAGGGAGCGCTGCCGCGCTCTTGCACCAGTGGCCCAGCATACGGTTGCGGTGGGGCGACTGTCACGCGCTCACGGCAAATTGAAGCGTGAGTGCAATATGGGGGGGCTGCCCGCCCGCAGGTGCTGGACACGGCGTGCGCGGGCTCCATGCAGTACGGCACGTTCTGGACCGTGTGGAAGCTGTGCCAGGGCCTGGCCAGCCTCACGGTCAACGACCGCAACAAGGTACAACAAGGGACTTGAAAACGGAGGAGCAATTGACGCCCAACTCGACTGCGCTGCCGCAGCGCTCATATCGGGCCTCCCGCTCAAGAGCCCCCGCCACACCACCATCACCCGCACCCCCACCCCCGCCCACGCAGGAGCTCATCACGGCCCACGACGGCGTGGCGATCCTGCGCAAGGTGCTGGGCGGGCGGCACCACAACAACGAGGCGGCGCACCGCTTTGCGCTGAGCGCGCTGTGGAACCTGGCCTTCCACGACGCGGGCAAGCAGGCCATCATCGCCACGCCCGGGCTGGTGGACGCCATCCGCGCCACGCTGCTCACCACCGAGAGCGCGCGCACCAAGGAGGTGGCCAAGGGAGCGCTCTGGACGCTCGGTGAGCGGTGGTGGGGAGGAGGGAACGGAACGGAAGGGGGGGGGGCGAACCGTTCGCAAAGCACTCCAACAGCAAAGACGGTGCTGCTCGCCTGCCCCGCCCCGCCCCGCCGACACTGCAGGCCTGGAGCAGGACATCCGCAGCCTGCAGGAGGGGCGCGGCGGTCAGGGCGCGGCGTCCCACCAGCAGCAAGGCGACGGCTCCGGGGCGTCTGCCTCCTCCTCTTCCTCATCCGGTGCTGAGGGCTCGGGCGCGGGCGCTTTGGAGGCGGCCGCCACGCCCATGGTGCCGCACGTGATGCTGTCGTACGAGTGGGGCTGCCAGCAGACCGTCATGCTCATCAAGACCGAGCTGCAAAAGGTGTGGATGTGTGCGCTCCGCTGCTTTCTGACAAGGCCGGGGAGCAGCGCCTGCCTGGCAGAGAGAGCGCACCCTGCGGCGGGCCGCCGCTCGCGCCACCACTGGTCCTGCGGCCCACAGACTCAGAGTGGCTCGTCAACTCCGTTCCCGCCCACCAAACCCTCAAGCTCCCTGCTCTTGATGATGATGATGCGCGCTCGCTCCCTTTGCAGGCGGGGTACGCGACCTGGATGGACATTGACCGCATGAGCGGCAGCACGCTCGAGGCCATGGCGCGAGCGGTGGAGGAGAGCGCGGTGGTGCTGGTCTGCGTCAGCAAGCGGTGAGAGAGAGTCAGAAGGGCGAGGAGCAGCATGGGGGGCCACGCATTGCTTGGGTGCGTCTGGGTTTGGGACGCCTCACACAGGCGGGGCCGCAGAGCCATATGAGCGGCCGGGCGCACTCTTCCTCTTAGGCGAGGCGCCTCGCAAGCAAACGCAGAGTCCCGCACAGACGCGTGCATTCCCGGTCTCATAATGAGCTCTAACCCCCCTCCCTCCCGCACGCACGCACGCACGCACGCCCCAGCAACTCCACCACCAACAACGACAACACGTGCGTGCACACCCCCCACCCCCACCCCCCCGCGCAGGTACAAGGAGAGCCAGGCGTGCCGCACAGAGGCCGAGTACGCCTTCCAGCAGCGCAAGAA
>VFQP010004383.1_pt1 | contig 13225 bp, 10 predicted proteins | sample 3512351 | NCBI WGS metagenome assembly VFQP01 (sample SAMN10412372, study PRJNA504923) | tailings metagenome | isolation source: Relicate 1 Philex TSF1 revegetated site | place: Philippines: Tuba, Benguet | collected 2017-08-29 | reverse complement strand
GGTTCTTGGGTTGTACTACGTAACTAAAGGACGTAGACATACTCCAGAATACCCTATCGTAGGAGAAGGTATGAAATTCTATGGCTTTGAAGAGGTAGTAATCGGTATGAACGAAGGGCGTGTGTCTAAGCATGCTAATATCTCTGTAAAAGCAAAAGTACGTCAGGAAGATGGTTCTCTAAAAGAACAAATGGTAGATACCGTTGCAGGACGTGTATTGTTTAACCTTTGTGTTCCTGAAGAAGTAGGTTATATCAATGAATTGTTGACAAAGAAAAAATTGCAACAAATCATTTCTCAAGTATTTAAAATCTCTGGGGTAGCTCGTACGGCTAAATTCTTGGATGATATTAAAGAATTGGGTTATCAAATGGCCTTTAAAGGCGGTCTTTCAATGGGTATCGGTGACATCATCGTACCAGAAGAAAAAGCTGACCTTATCACAAAAGCTACTGAGGATGTAGCAGCTGTTACCGACAACTACTTGATGGGTCTAATCACCGACAACGAACGTTATAACGCTGTTATTGATATTTGGACGAAAGTGAACTCGAAAATCACAGATACGTTGATGAAGCAAATGGAAAATGACCAGCAAGGCTTCAACGCTATCTTCATGATGATGCACTCAGGTGCTCGTGGTTCTCGTGAACAGATTCGTCAGTTGGGTGGTATGCGTGGTTTGATGGCAAAACCTCAGAAAAACCTTCAAGGTTCGGTAGGTGAAATCATCGAAAACCCAATCCTCTCTAACTTTAAAGAAGGCCTAGACGTACTTGAGTACTTTATCTCTACTCACGGTGCTCGTAAAGGTCTTGCCGATACAGCCTTGAAAACAGCCGATGCGGGTTACCTAACTCGTCGTCTGCATGACGTTGCTCAGGATGTAATCGTCAATGAAGATGACTGTGGTACATTGCGTGGTATTCAAATCGCTGCTTTAAAAGACAACGAAGAAATCATCGAACCACTTTCTGAGCGTATCTTGGGCCGTGTGTCTATCCATGATGTTCATGATCCAGTTACAGGTCAGTTGTTAATCACTGCAGGTGAAGAAATCAGCGAAGAGGCTGCTCTAAGCGTAGATGATACCGCAATTGATTCAATCGAAATCCGTTCGGTATTGACTTGCGAAACACGTAATGGTGTTTGTGCTAAATGTTATGGCCGTAACCTTTCAACAGGTAGAATGGTAGGTATCGGTGAAGCTGTAGGGGTAATTGCTTCTCAGTCAATCGGTGAGCCAGGTACACAGCTTACTCTTCGTACATTCCACGTTGGGGGTACTGCTCAAAACGTAACATTAGATGCTACAATCAAAGCCAAATTCGACGGTATTATCCGTTTTGAAGAAATGCGTACTGTAGCTTCTATCGATACTGAAGGAAATCCAGTAGAAATCGTAATGGGACGTTCGGGCGAGGTTCAAATCGTTAACCCAACCACCAACCAAGTTTACATTGCCAACAACGTACCTTATGGTGCGTATTTGCGTGTGAAAGATGGACAAACCATTACTAAAGGTGAAGAAATTTGTGCTTGGGACCCATACAACGCCGTTATCCTTTCTGAAGTAGATGGTATTGCCCAATTCGATGCAATTGAAGAAAATATCACTTACAAAGAAGAGGCCGATGAGCAAACAGGTTTAAGAGAGAAGGTTATTATCGAATCGAAAGATAAGACTAAAAACCCTTCAATCATTATTGCTGTGAAAAATGGTGAAGATGTAGCATACAACGTTCCTGTGGCGGCTCGCCTGTCTATCGAAAATGGTGCAAAAATCAAGCCTGGTCAAATCTTAGCAAAAATTCCTCGTGCTGCTGGTAAAACTCGTGACATCACGGGTGGTCTTCCACGTGTAACAGAATTATTTGAGGCTCGTAACCCATCAAACCCTGCGGTTGTTTCTGAAATCGATGGTGTAATTACACTAGGAGGTATCAAACGTGGTAACCGTGAGATTTATGTGAAAGCTAAAGATGGTGCTGAACGTAAATACTTAGTTCCACTTTCAAAACATATCCTTGTTCAGAACAACGACTTTGTTCGTGCAGGTATGCCGCTTTCAGATGGTGCTATTACACCTTCAGATATTTTGGCAATCAAAGGGCCAACAGCTGTACAAGAATACTTAGTAAATGAAATCCAAGACGTTTACCGTCTGCAAGGTGTGAAGATTAACGATAAACACATCGAGTGTATCGTTCGTCAAATGATGCAGAAAGTAGAAATTGTTGATTCTGGAGATACGATGTTCTTGAACAACCAAAACGTTGACCGTTTTGCAGTACGTGAGGCAAACGACGACATCCTTGACAAGAAAGTGGTAATGGATGCTGGTGACTCAGATAAAATGAAAGAGGGTATGATTGTAACAGCTCGTGCTTTACGTGACGAAAACTCTTCATTGAAACGCCGCGACTTAAAACTTGTAACGGTTCGTGATGCACAACCTGCTGTATCTCAACCAAACCTACAAGGTATCACTCAAGCGTCTTTGGGTACAGAATCGTTTATTTCGGCGGCATCTTTCCAAGAAACTACCAAAGTATTGTCAGAAGCATCTATCCGTGCAAAAGCAGATGGTTTGGAAGGTTTGAAAGAAAACGTAATTGTAGGTCACTTAATTCCTGCAGGTACGGGTGTTCGCAAGTACCAAGATTATGTTATTACTTCAAAAGAAGAATTACAGCAAATCGAAACAGCAAAAGAGCAACAAGCACAACAAAAAGTTGGGGGCTATCGCAAAGCTCGTTGGATTGTGTAGTTTTAATGTTAGTTATATCAAAGCCCTCAGACCAGCGTCTGAGGGCTTTTTTATTGCTCCTGTTTTTTTATCAGATTCTCAAGGCTTATATTAGATTGTCTTTTGAATGTAAGCTTTTGATTAATAATTGATTATAGCCATTTTAAGGCTTCAGCTAAAACGAAGAATATAAGCGAAAATAACTACCCAAATGAAGTACAATCGAATGTTTTCCAACAGTTGCGTATAGCCCTATAAAAGTATTTACTAGAAAAAAGTAAACCTGAAAAACAAATACCCAAAGGAGTAGACCATTGAAATTTTATTAGAACGATAGTTTTTTAAGGAAATATTAACTTTATTGAAAGGAATTTAGCTAATTCATTTGCTTGATAGGCTGATGTTTTTGCTTAAATTTGAAAAACAATCATTTTTTAGATATACTATTATGGCAGAGCAACAAGAAGAGAACCAAATTAATGTAGAATTGACAGAAGAAATGGCAGAAGGCGAATACGTAAACCTTGCTATGATTGCTCACTCGCAAAGTGAATTTGTCATTGACTTCATCAAAATGATGCCTGGACTACCCAAAGCAAGAGTAAAATCAAGAGTTATATTGACACCCGACCATGCCTACCGACTTTTGAATGCTTTGAAAGAAAATATTGCCAAATATGAGGATGCTTATGGCACTATTTCCGATGAACAAAGCCCTATCGGGTTTCAATTTCCAACCAATTATAATGGCCCAATCGGTGAAGCTTAGTGAGGTATATGTTGAAATAAATGATGCTATTTCAATAATATATTCCTAACTTTCATCAAATACAGCATTTCACTGAAATACTATATTTTCGGTGAAATGCTGTTATGAGTACCTTTTATTCCGCTATAAAAGAGTATTATTCGAGCTACCATTCTTGTGTTTTAGACTCATCAACTATATAACTTTAAATTATATCCCTAAAATAGAGTAGAATCATACTGATTTTTTACTTTCTGTATCAAGTATTTACATTTTATTTCGTTGTGTGATGAATCTTAAACTAACAAAATCGTTGTTATCAACAACTGCTAATCAACTAAAAAATCAAGTCCAATTACCTGATGAAAAGTTATTTAGTCTTCCCGAAAAGGTATTACAGTTCGGAACGGGTGTACTTTTGAGAGGGCTATGTGATTATTTTATTGATAAAGCCAACAAACAGGGTATTTTCAATGGCAGGATTGTGGTTGTGAAATCTACGGATAAAGGTGGTGCAGATGAATTTAATGAGCAAGATGGCCTTTTTACACATTGTATTAAAGGACTTGAAAATGGAAAACTTGTAGAAGAAACCATTATCAACTGTTCTATTTCTCGTACATTATCGGCTCGTTCGCAATGGCAAGATATTTTGGCATGTGCTCATAATCCTGAAATGCAGGTAGTTATTTCAAATACAACCGAGGTGGGTATTGCTTTGCTCGAAACAGATAAAGTAACGTCTTCGCCGCCACAATCTTTTCCTGTAAAACTTTTAGCTTTCTTGTATGAAAGATGGAAGGTATTTGGTGGAACTGCCCAAAGCGGAATGGTTATTATTCCAACAGAGCTAATAGTAGGGAATGGCGACAAGCTGCAAGGAATTGTACTTGAACAAGCTCACCGCAATAACCTTGAACCTGAGTTTATCGAATGGATTGAAAATCACAATCGCTTCTGTAATTCGTTGGTAGATAGGATTGTGCCAGGTAAACCCGAAAATTCTACTGAAATTCTACAAAAGTTAGGCTATGACGACGACTTGTTGGTAATGTCGGAAGTATACCGCTTATGGGCTATTCAGGGCGATGAGTATGTAAAAAAAGTACTAAGTTTTGCCCAGGTCGATGAAGGGGTAATAATAGATAAAGACATAGAGATTTATCGTGAGCTAAAACTTCGCTTACTCAACGGAACACACACTTTAACGTCGGGTATGGCTTATTTATTGGGCTTTAAGTATGTAAAAGATGTAATGTCAAATGGTTACTTGAGTCGAATAATCACAAACCTTATGCTAGGCGAATTAGCTTTGGCTATTCCTTATAAAGTAGATTCTAAAGTAGCCGACCGTTTTGGTAGAATGGTTTTAGACCGATTCCGTAATCCATATATTAATCATAAGTTGTTAGATATTACGGTGCAATATACTACTAAAATGCGAATGCGAAATATTCCTATTTTGTTAGAATATTACCGCCAGTTTGGTCGAGCTCCTGAGCTATTTGCAATGGGGTTTGCGGCATATCTTCAATTTATGCACGCTATCAAAGAGGTAAATGGCGTGTATTATGGCGAGTGCAATGGCGAACACTATGCTATTACTTGTAATTACGCTCCTTATTTTTATGAAGCTTGGAATGACTTTGATTTGCATAAAGTATTGTCGAATACAAGTCTATGGGGCGAAGATTTGACCAAACTCAAGGGGTTTGAGGAATCTGTAGCAAAATACTTATAACAGTAAAGCCAAGAATCACGTATCAGTTATTGAGCGTGATTTTTTTGATTATAGTAGATTTCACTAAAAGAGGTTTGTAATAGTGTATATGCTTGTTATCTTTAAGATAAATACTTTTACCACTACTCATTTATACCTTTTAGTACATGAAAAAAGTAATTACTTTCGGGGAGGTCATGATGCGACTAACAACCCCTAGTTTTGCTCGTTTTGCACAAGCTACGTCCTTAAATATTAATTTTGGGGGCGGAGAGGCCAATGTGGCCTCCTCGTTGGCTTTATTGGGTATTCCAAGTAGCCATGTAACACAGTTTCCTGACAATGATTTAGGTCGTGCAGCAGCTGCTACTTACCTAAAATTTGGCGTGGGAACAGAATATATGTTGTTTGGAGGAGAAAGACTTGGTATATATTATGTTGAGCAGGGGGCGGCTATGCGTGCTTCTAAAGTAGTTTATGACCGATTTAATTCTGCCTTTGCCAACCTTGTGCCAAGTGATTTTGATTGGCACAATATTCTCAAAGATGCTCAGTGGTTTCATTTTACAGGAATAACCCCTGCTATTTCGGCTTCGGCTGCTCAGGCATGTTTGGAGGCCGTCAAAGTAGCTCATAGCTTAGGCATACCAGTTTCGGCCGATGTGGGTTATCGCAAGAACCTATGGCAGTGGGGAAAAAAGCCCCATGAGGTAATGCCTGAATTAATTGCTTATTGCGATATTATCGTTTGTAGCAAAGGCGATGCCTCAGATATGTTTGGTATTGAACCCAATGATGAAAAAGGAAGCTTTAAGTCTATTTGTCAGCAATTACAAACTCGCTTTCCCAAAATAAAGAAAATCCTTAATACCAAAAGAGGCCAGCTGTCGGCCTCGCATAACACCTTGTCTGGGCAGTGCTGGAATGGCACTGAAATGTTAAAGACTTCAACCATTGATATTCCTAATATCGTGGATAGAATAGGCGGCGGCGACGCATTTTTAGCAGGGTTTATTTATGGTGAACTAATCTATCAGGATACCCAAAAAGCATTGGAATTTGGAGTAGCTGCTTCTGCCTTGAAACATACCATTGAAGGTGATTTTAATTTGGTTACAGTATCTGAAATAGAAATGGTAATGAAAGGCGACGTAAGTGGTAAACTCAAAAGGTAAGGTCAAATGATTTCACCTAAAAGATGTATTGCTTCGTCTAGTTCTTTTAAATTCATAGAGGCAAAACCTAGCCTACAGGCATTGACAGGCCGATAAACAATACCATTAGGAAAATATAAGCCTTTTTGTAGGGCTTTTTCGGCTACTTTAGGCAAAGAAATGTTGTCAGCAAATTTTGCCCAAATGGCCATACCACCATCTGGTACTTTAAACTGAATGTTGTTTCCCAAAACATCTTTTAGGGTTTTACAAGCAAAGTCTCGTCGTTGATGATACTCTTTCAGTGCTTTGGCCGAATGTCTTTTTAGTGTTCCATCTTCAAGCATATCGGCCAAGCAACATTCTAAAATGGTATCCCCTTGGCGGTCGATAATACGCCGTATCTTTCCTAATTCATTAATGATTTTTTCAGAAGCTATCACATAGCCAACCCGAAATGTCGGGGCGATTTTTTTGGTAAATGAACCAATATAAATAACCCATCCGCTAGAGTCGGCACTTGCCAAAGGTAAAATGGGTTTGTTAGAATAGTGATAATCGTAGTCATAATCATCTTCTATAACAAAGAATCCATACTTTTCGGCCAAATTTAGTAGCTGAATGCGTCTTTCGGGCTTTAATGTTACTGTAGTGGGGTGATAATGGTGCGAGGTAACATATACAGCCTTGATAGTTTGTGTTGTACATATTTCCTCCAGCGCATCTATAACCATGCCATCTTCATCTACAGGTATCGTCAACAATTCTGCTCCAAAATGCTCAAATGTAATATTGGTTGCTAAATAGCTCATTTGTCCTACCACTACTTTGTCGCCCAAACGTATCAATGCCGATGCTACCAAATAAATACCCATCTGGCTTCCTCGTGTGCTAATTAGTTGATTAGGATTAATAGACAACCCCCTTGTTTGATTTAGCAAAAAAGATAGTGTTTCTCTAAAACGAATATGTCCTAATATGTTACTATACTGTAAAATAGATGGTTCGCCGTAACGAATATAATGAGCATACAAACGAGCAAGGGCATCACGAGGGGCTAATCTTACATCTGGTAGGCCATCGTTGAAAGCCAATCGTTGCTCAATATTAATGGGTATTTGGATAGGGTAATTTTGGAGGAAATCATGAGGAGCAACCACCTCGTTATTAGTGTTTATTTTAGCAGTTTTTAGGGCTTTGGGTTGAATATTGGGAAGCGTATTGCTAACATAAGTCCCTTTTTGAGGCACAACTTCAATCCAGCCCTGTGCATATAGCTCGTCGAAGGCCGCCACAACGGTTTGTCTATTTACTTCTAAAAGTAGTGCCAATTGCCTTGTACCTGTTAGTAAACTTCCTTTTTTGATAACCCCAGCCTGTATTTGCTGAATAATACCATTGGCTATTTGTACATACAAAGGCAGCGAATGTTTTTTGTTAATAGGAATCAAAGATTTGTAAGGAATTTCCATCTGGACTACCTGATAAATAAAAAGTGGACTAATAAATACATCCAGTAAATTTAGAATTTTGTGTCAATAATTTTAGAAATTAACTCAGCTAAATTTTATGACAATACGCTCCATTACTAGCAGAACCAAACCGAGCCGTTTGGCCAAAAGAGGCAACTATGACGAAACACAGATTTATCAAATTTTGGATGAAGGGTTGTTTTGTCACATTGCATATACAGAAGAAGGTCAACCTATGATGATACCAACAGGGTATGGCCGAATCGGGAACAAATTGTATATTCATGGCTCGGTAGGAAGCCATTTTATGCGTTGTCTAGCCGATGGACGAACCGTTTGTTTGGCAGTTTCACTTTTAGATGGTTTGGTATTGGCTCGTTCAGCATTTCATCATTCGGTCAATTATCGCTCTGTTATTCTTTTTGCAGCAGGAACAGTGGTGACAGACGAGCAGGAACGTTGGGATGCCTTAGAGGCTTTTACAGACCATATTTTGCCTGGTAGATGGGCAGCAGTACGCCAGCCTACAGCATCCGAAATGCAAAAAACTATGGTAATTTCTTTTCCGATTGAAGAGGCTTCGGCCAAAATGAGGTCTGGTGACCCAAGCGATGACGAAGAAGACTATGATTTAACTGTGTGGGCAGGTGTTTTGCCACTAGAAGTTTTACCACTACCAGCTATTACCGACCCCAAAATGCGATTTGATACGGCCATTCCTGATAATGTCCAGCATTATTCCAGAAAAAAATAGCGTATAATGTATTAGAGAAGCTGTTTAAGCTTTTCTAATACAGCTTCTATTTTAATATCTACGGGTTAGCAATATCCTCATAGGTTTACATGGATTACTATTTACAAAACAAATACATCAACTATGTTAGAAATCAGACCAATATGCGAAAATTGTGGAAAAGCATTGCCAAATGAAAGCGAAGAAGCCATGATTTGTACTTTTGAATGCACTTTTTGTAAAGATTGTGTTGAAAATATACTTGAAAATGTATGTCCTAATTGTGGCGGTGGATTTGAGAAAAGACCAACAAGACCCCAAGAAAAGCTAAACAAATACCCAAGTAAAAAAGAACCTTACTTCAAACCTATCAATGTAGAAGCATTTGCAATACTTAAAAAAGCAAAAAAAGATATAAAGCCCTATGAACGATAATGAGCCTGTTTGATTGAAAGGCTTTGCTATAGAATGAATAAACTCAAGAAGATATTCTGCCCTTGAGAAAAATATAACAGCTTTCAAATAGTATAGCACTACAGGCAAAATAAAGAATAGATAATGAAACTCGTTTTTTCTAGGGTAAATTTTAAGACCAAACGCCTTTAGTAGTATAAACAAGGTAAATACCACGGCAAGTTGCTAAATTGATGTATTTATCGCATAATATTGTTCATTCGTTATTTCAAATTAAGATATTAGTATGCCTTTAGAACAAACATTCCGCTGGTTTGGCCCCAAAGACCCTGTGCCATTATCACATATTCGTCAAGCAGGAGCTACAGGTATTGTTACAGCTTTACACCATATTCCTAATGGTGTTATTTGGACAGAAGAAGAGATTCTTGTACGCAAAGCTGAAATAGAAAAAGCAGGCCTTGCATTTTCGGTCGTCGAAAGTGTGCCAGTACACGAAGATATTAAGAAGCGTTCGGGGCATTATCTACAATATATCGAAAACTATAAGCAAAGTTTACGAAATCTTGGAAAAGCAGGTATTGATACGGTTTGTTATAATTTTATGCCAGTTTTGGACTGGACCCGCACCGACCTAGACTATGCCCTGCCCGATGGCTCAACGGCCTTGCGTTTTGATGCTACAGAATTTGCTGCATTTGAAGTTTTTATTTTGAAAAGAAAAAATGCCGAACAGAGCTATACCGAAAGCCAGTTACAAAAGGCTCAATCATGGTTTGTTAATGCCAATGAGGCCGCCAAAAACAAACTGATTCGTAATATCATCGCAGGTTTGCCTGGTAGCGAAGAAAGCTTTACCGTTGAAGAATTTGCAACAGTATTGGAAGGCTATAAAGAAGTAGGCGAAAAAGAATTACGGGCTAATTTATACGAATTTATTCAAGCTATTACACCAGTGGCCGAAGAAGCAGGCATTAATTTGGCGATTCATCCCGACGACCCTCCTTATCCAATTTTGGGTTTACCCCGTGTAGTAAGTACCGAATCAGATGCTCAACAGTTATTGGCCGCCTATAATAGCAACAATAACGGCCTTTGTTATTGTACTGGAAGTTACGGTGTACGTCCCGACAACGATTTGGTAGGTATGGTTCAGCGTCTGGGCGATAGAATCAACTTTGTGCATTTAAGAGCTACCAAGTGCGATGCCGAAGGGAATTTCCACGAAGCCGACCACCTCGATGGCGATGTAGATATGTATGGCGTTATGAAAGCGTTGTTATTGGAACAGAAAAGCCGACAAGCTAGTGGCAGAAAAGACTATCGATTACCATTCAGACCAGACCATGGCCACCGAATGTTGGATGATTTGAATCCAGAAAAACGAACTAATCCAGGCTATACAGCCATTGGCCGCCTAAGAGGGCTTGCCGAGTTAAGGGGTTTAGAGTTGGGTATTGAAAGAAGCCTATAAGTATAGAAAAAGCTTATGCCTACAAGCATAGGCTTTTTTGTTGAGGTGCAATACCGCCCCCAGTTGTATTACTATATCAATAATGAATCATTAAATGATTGCTCAAAAGCAAGAAATTTTTGAGATAAGCTGTTATTTTAGTGGTATTTCAAATTAAACTACAATTCAATTTTCATGAAAAAACTCTTATATGTCATTGCTGTTTGGGTTTTACAAGCCCAATTTATAACTGCACAAACCGTACAAAAGCATGCCAATACCCTTAATTTCTTAGTTTTAGGCGATTGGGGACGAGTGGGAGAAGACCATCAAAAACCAGTAGCCGAACAAATGGGTAAAGTTGCCAAACAAATAGGTAGCGAATTTATCATTTCTACAGGCGATAATTTCTATCCACGTGGCGTTGCCAGCGAGTTTGATCCACTCTGGAAATATTCTTTTGAAGATATCTACACGGCATTTTCATTGCAGTGGGACTGGTATCCCGTGCTAGGCAATCATGATTATGGTGGTAATCCAGATGCACAAGTAGCCTATTCAAAAATAAGTCGTCGTTGGAAAATGCCCGCACGCTACTATGCCAAAACGTTTTCAATCAATGGCGACACAACGCAGCAAGTATTAATCGCATTTATAGACACCAACCCGTTGATTCCAGACTTTTATAAAAACAAGGATTATGGCCCCAATGTAGTGAGCCAAGATAGTACAGCCCAGAAACGGTGGTTGGAAAATGTTTTATCAAATAACTCTCCTAATATCAAATGGAAATTAGTCGTAGGGCATCATCCACTCTTTACGGCAACTGAAAAACGCCGAGAAGGATACGATACCCGTGCCGTTCGAGCATCCTTGAAAGGAATATTAGATAAATACAGAGTAGATGCCTATATCTGTGGACACGACCACGACCTCCAACACCTTTTGCCAGAAGGAAAAACCCACTATTTTGTGTCGGGGTCGGCATCAGAAAGTACAGCCATAGGAACACTCCCAATAAGCAAGCTAGCAAGCAATGAGTATGGCTTTATGCTCTTTTCGGCTACAGGGAAAAAACTCTTTGTACAGGTTATCAACCACGAAGGGAAGGTAATTTATAATACAGAATTGAACAAATAATAGTGCCTAATTATTGGCATAAATACTTCCCTATAAATGAAAGAAATTGATAAAGCTTTCATTTATAGGGAATTGTTGTTGATAATAATAAAATAATTGGTTCAAACCTTTTGTTTATCAGAGACTTTCCGTAATTTTGCACCCCTGATTTAAGCGACCATACAACAGTATCCTCACCGATATTGTGTATAGAATCGCTGAAAATCAGCAAAGTGTATCTCTCAATAACAACAAGACAAAATGCCAACTATACAACAGTTAGTACGTAAAGGCAGAGAGCAAATGACTTGGAAGTCTAAATCTCCAGCCTTAGATTCTTGTCCACAACGTCGTGGCGTTTGTACAAGGGTGTATACTACGACGCCAAAGAAACCAAACTCTGCGATGCGTAAAGTAGCCCGTGTACGTTTGACAAATGGTAAAGAAGTAAACGCATACATTCCAGGTGAAGGTCACAACTTACAAGAGCACTCAATCGTATTGATTCGTGGTGGTCGTGTAAAAGACTTACCAGGGGTTCGTTACCACATTATCCGTGGTGCATTGGATACTGCAGGTGTAAACGGTCGTCGTCAGCGTCGTTCTAAATACGGTGCTAAACGTCCTAAGCCAGGTCAAGTACAAGCAGCTCCAACAAAAGGTAAAAAGAAGTAATTTGAAAAACTGAAAGTTTGTCAAGTTGAAAATAGTTACTTCAAGTAAAATATTTTCGGAAAGGCAAAATATCTGATTTCAAATTAACAACAGTCCAGTATGCTTTGTTAAGAGCAGAAGATTGGGCTCAAATTAAAAACTTAACAATTCCAATGAGAAAGGCAAAACCAAAGAAAAGATACGTGTTACCTGATCCTAAATTTAGAGATGTAATGGTAACTAAGTTTGTTAACAACTTAATGTACGACGGTAAAAAATCAACGGCATTCAATATTTTTTACGGTGCATTAGAGAAAGTTGAAGATAGAACGAAAGAAAACGGTTTGGAAGCATTCAAGAAAGCATTAAATAACGTAATGCCAACTGTAGAGGTAAAAAGCCGTCGTGTAGGTGGTGCTACCTTCCAAGTTCCAACCGAAGTTCGTGCTGACCGTAAATTGTCAGTAGGTATGAAGTGGTTAATTCTTTATGCTCGCAAACGTGGTGAAAAAACTATGGTTGACCGTTTAGCAGCTGAAATTATTGCAGCAGCTAAAGGTGAAGGTGCAGCAGTTAAGAAAAAAGACGATACACACCGTATGGCAGAAGCGAACAAAGCGTTCTCTCACTTCCGTTTCTAATTCAAATAAAGTTAACAACATACAGAGATACACTAAAAAGGCAACTTCTTTCAAGAAGTTGCCTTTTTTAATTGTACCGTTTTTATATCAATAAAAATACACATTTACCCTTAATATTTCTATTATAAGTGTTTTTATTATAAAATAATAGTATTGATAATCAACGAATTGAGGAATATTTTAGGTTTTTACGGGTAAAAATTTGGTAAATAAAAGCATATTGCCTAATTTTGCAGTCCAAACAAAAAGGTCTTGTGGCCGAGTGGCTAGGCAGAGCTCTGCAAAAGCTTGTACAGCGGTTCGAATCCGCTCGAGACCTCATAGTTTTAAAAACCTCTAATTAATTTAGAGGTTTTTTTTTGCTCTTT
>VFQP010004382.1_pt1 | contig 13235 bp, 10 predicted proteins | sample 3512351 | NCBI WGS metagenome assembly VFQP01 (sample SAMN10412372, study PRJNA504923) | tailings metagenome | isolation source: Relicate 1 Philex TSF1 revegetated site | place: Philippines: Tuba, Benguet | collected 2017-08-29 | reverse complement strand
CCGCCAGATGGTGGTTCATGATCGCGCGGATCTCGGCCACTTCCGGCGACGGCAGCAATTCACCGGTCTTCAGAAAATGCTCGATCTCGCGGAACAACCACGGGCGGCCCTGCGCGGCGCGACCGATCATGATCGCGTCGGCGCCGGTTGCGGCCAGTACGTGCCGGGCCTTTTGCGGCGACGTGATATCGCCGTTGGCCACCACGGGGATACGCAGCGCGGCCTTGACCGCGGCGATGGTCTCGTATTCGGCCTCGCCGTGGTACAGGTCGGCGCGCGTGCGGCCATGGATCGTCAGCATGCTGATGCCGGCATCCTCGGCCATGCGCGCCACACGCAGCGCATTCTTGTGCTCACGGTCCCAGCCTGTGCGGATCTTCAGCGTGACCGGCACGCGGTCGCCCACGGCACCCACCACGGCCTCGACGATGCGCACCACCAGCGGCTCGTTCTGCAGCAGCGCCGAACCGGCGGCTACATTGCAGACCTTCTTGGCTGGGCACCCCATGTTGATGTCGATGATCTGGGCGCCACGGTCCACGTTGTAGCGAGCCGCCTCTGCCATCATCGACGGCTCCGCCCCGGCGATCTGCACCGAGATCGGTTCCACCTCGCCGGCGTGATTGGCGCGGCGCATGGTTTTCTCGCTTTTCCACAACTGGGCATTCGACGCCACCATCTCGGACACGGCATAGCCCGCGCCCAGCTGCTTGCAAAGCTGCCGGAACGGGCGGTCTGTCACCCCGGCCATCGGGGCGACAAAGAGATTGTTGCGAAGTGAATGCGGACCGATCTGCACGGTGGCGATACGCTGTATAAGAAGGCGAAAAACGAAAGCAATCCCCTGCCGATACAACGAACGGCGTCAGCGGGATCATGGGCGAGGCCGGGATTTTACCGCCAAATGATCAAGGTTGCTCAATAAATGAGCAAATATCATGGCGGAGGCTGTGCGCTTGCGCACTATCCACCCAACCTTAAAGGGGCTGCCGGTTGTACCCGGACGAGGCTGCCGGTTGTTTAACGGCCCACGCCGCCAACGACGCCCAAGTGAAGGCAGGTGGCGAGGTCTTGGCTCTCTCTCCCCTCATGGGGAGAGAGTGGGAGAGAGGGGTGGTCTAGCTAGGTACCACATCAAGCAAAGCTGTCGGTGTTCTCCAGCGTCGCACCCAAGCTCAAGAACTATCCGCGTGCGCCAAACATCATTTGGCGGGCTATTGCATGCTTGAGCGGGGCCACGCACGCCAGTGCCGCCAGCGACGCGCCGCGGGCATGCGCCGCCAGCGGGCCACCTACGCCGAATACGCGCGGCAGCAGGTCGGTGATGCCGATCGTCATGGCGCGGTCCAGGCGGTGGCGGCTCGCGAATGCCTGCAGCGCCTGTGGCGTACAGCCGGCACGCAGCGAGTCGGCCAGCGCAAAGGCATCGCGCAGGCCCAGGTTCAGGCCCTGGCCCGCCACCGGATGCAAGGTTTGTGCAGCATTGCCCACCGCGGCAATCCGGCCATTGACGGTGACTGGCGCCGCATTGAGACCCAACGGGAAGGCATGGCGCTTGCCGACCAGTGCAAAGCGGCCCATGCGGCTGCCGAATGCCTGATCCAGTTCCTCGGCAAATGCGCTGTCGGATAGCGCCAGCCGCCGTTGCGCCTGTTCGGGCGCGCAGCACCAGACCAGCGCGTAGCCCGTCACACCATGTTCCTCGTGCGGCAGCAACGCCAAAGGACCTTCTTCCGTAAATCGTTCCCAAGCCCAGCCCGGCTGTGGCTGCGTGCAGGTCACATGACCAATGATCGCGGTTTGCTCGTAGTCGCGCCGCCGCGTGGACTCGGGGCCGCGCGCCAGGCGCTGGACCTGCTGGTGGAACAGTCCGCCTTCCGCCTGGATGGCGATCCGCGCGGCATGGGCGACGGGCAACCCGTCATGGTCCGCATGGGTGGTACCGGCAAGCCTCACCGGCGAACTCGTCGGATGGGCATCGCGATTGTCGCGCTGGTCCTGCTCGATGTTATCGATGCGTGTCTCGAACGCACGTTCGAGACGCCCCGGCGCCGCGTCGGCCGCGCGGGCCAGCGCGCGCTCCAGGGTCTGGCACAGGTCGCCGTACCTGACCACATAGCCCAGGGCCGGTACGCCGTAATCGTCGTGATGCAGTTTCACGTGGCCAAACCGGCCACGTTGCGATACATGGATGTGTTCGATCGCCTGTGCCGGCACGGGCCACGCGCCAATCTGTTCAAGCAGCTGGCGGCTGCCGTGCGACAGCGCAATGGCGCGCGGATCGCGCGCCGCGCGTGCCGGCGTGGCCGCGTCGATCAGGGTGATGCGCCACGGCGTGGTGCGCAGCAGTTGCCCGGCCAGTGCCAGGCCTACCGGGCCACCCCCGACGATGGCGATATCGCGCGGCTCGCTGGCCGCTTCAGGGCTGGCCGGCTCGATCATGGCTGGCTTCCTCTGCATTTGGCGCTGCCTCGGCTGCCGCAGCGGCTTCGCCGCGCTTCCACAGGTTGGCGTCGGTGCGGGACTTGCCAGCCGCGGCATCGCGCATGGCGTTGTCCAGCTTCTGCTGGTGAAAACCCGGTAGCTGTTGCAGCCGCTGCACCAGCGCATCATGGTTGGCGGCCGTCATCGGCACCACGCAGCCCTGCTGGCTCTCGGCGTCGCCGGCCAGGATCAGCCACGGTGTGCCTGCCCATGGGGCGCGATCGGATACGCGAACCACCACGCGCTCCAGAGCATCGAATGCCAGTTCTTCGCGCTGGCCATCGGGCCGATGCACGACCAGATGGTCATCGTACAGGTTCACCACGAACGGCTGGCTGGGGTCCACCGGATGTACCGTGCTGCGGTGCTTCGGGGTACCTACGCCAAACAGCTTGCTCAACAATGCCTTCATCGCGGCGATCCTCTTTCGTTGTCACGCATCAGCGCCTCGATCTCGTCGGCCTTTACAGGCACGCCGCGCGTGATCAGTTCACATTCGCCCGCCGTCACCACGGCGTCATCCTCGATGCGGATGCCGATATGCCAGTAGCGTTCGGGCACGTCTTCGGCCGGGCGCACATAGATGCCCGGTTCGATGGTCAGCACCATGCCGGCTTCCAGCGGACGCCAGGCGCGCTCACCTTCCTGGCCGGCCGGCAGCGGGCCAGGCACGCGGTATTCGCCCACGTCGTGCACATCCATGCCAAGCCAGTGGCCGGTGCGGTGCATGTAGAAGCGGCGATAGCTGCCGCTGGCCAGCACGTCGTCGAGCGAGCCTTCCTTGTTGCGGTCGAGCAGGCCGGTGTCGAGCATGCCCTGTGCCAAAACCTTTACCGCCGCGTCGTGCGGTACGTTGTACGGCACGCCCGCACGGGTTTCTGCGATGGCAGCGTCCTGCGCTGCCACGACCAGGTCATACAGTTCACGCTGCGCGGGCGTGAAGCGGCCCGAGACCGGGAACGTGCGCGTGATGTCCGACGCGTAGCCGTCCAGTTCGCAGCCCGCATCGATCAGGCACAGGTCGCCGTCGCGCAATTCGGCCGGGCCGGCGCGATAGTGCAGTACGCACGCATTGGCGCCGGTGGCCACGATCGAGTTGTAGGCCACGCTCTGCGCGCCATGGCGGCGGAAGTCGTATAGCAGTTCGGCTTCGAGATGGTATTCGCGCAGCCCGGCGCGCGACGTGCGCATGGCCCGCACATGGGCCTGTGCCGAAATCTCGGCGGCGCGGCGCATCGTGACCAGTTCGCCGGCATCCTTGAACAGCCGCATTTCGTCGAGCAGCGTACGCACATCGACGGCCACCGCTGGCGCGGAAACGCCGGCACGGCCCTGCATGCGCACCGCGTCAAGCCAGCGGCGCACATTCACGTCGATATCAGTGGTGGCTGCCAGCGGATAGGCCAGTTGCGCGCGGTTCGCCAGCAGCGGCGGCAGCATTCGGTCGATGTCCTCGACCGAATGCGCCTCGTCGAAACCGAACGTCGCGCGCGCGCCTTCGGGGCCGAAGCGGAAGCCGTCCCAGATCTCGCGTTCCTCATGCTTGGGGCGGCAGAACAGGATGCTGCGGTCGTTGCCTTCGCCCGGGGCTCCGGCTACCAGCACCAGAACGGCCTCGGGCTCTGTGAAACCGGTCAGGTAATAGAAATAGCTGTCATGCCGATACGGATAGTCGCTGTCGCGGTTGCGCATGGCTTCCGGCGCGGTCGGCACGATGGCCACGCCGCCGCCGTTGGCGCGCAGGTGTTGCAGCACACGGGCACGGCGGTCGCGGCACGCGCCAAGGAGGGCGGAATCGGGTGCGGACATGGAGTGAAACCGGTGAGGGGAATGTGCCGATTCTAAACCCGTCGGCGCGGGATGCGGGCATGGTGTGCGCCGGGAACGCCGCACGCCATGCCGCGTGGTGTGGTTCAGTCGTGGATCAGTTGTGGCTCAGGTCCGCAAGGCCCGGTCCAGCGCCGCGAGCTGTTCGGGCGTGCCGACGTTCTCCCAGCGGCCATCGAAGCGTTCGCCGGTGGCAGTGCCTTGCGCAATGGCGGCGCGATAGTATGGCGACATCGCTACCTTCTGACCCGGACCGATATCGCGGAACAGGCGCGTGTCATACAGGCCGATATTGCCGAACGTCAGCGCTTGCCCGCCAGTTTCCCGCGGCAGTTGCAGCAGGCCGTCGTCGCCAAGCACGAAGTCGCCGTGTGGATGGAACGGCGGGTTGGGCACCATCACGAGGTGCATCTGCGGGCGGGCGGCATCGCGCATGGCCCGCGCGCGCGGCAGCAAGGTGCGGAAGTCGAAATCACAGAAGATATCGCCCGACACAGCCAGGAAAATGCCGTCGCCATCGCCCGCGGTCAGCAGTGGCAGCGCATGCGCGATGCCGCCGGCGGTTTCCAGTGCCGTGCCTTCGGCCGACCAGTGAATCCGTACGCCAAACTGCCTGCCGTCGCCGAGCGTTGCCTCAAGCTGTTCGCCGAGCCACGCATGGTTGATCACGATATCGGCAATGCCGGCTCGCGCCAGCGCCTCGATCTTCCAGACGATCAGCGGCTTGCCGCCCACGGCCAGAAGTGGCTTCGGCGTGGTGTCGGTCAGCGGGCGCATGCGGTCGCCGCGCCCGGCGGCAAAGATCATCGCTTTCAAATCAGGGTCTCCAGGGCAATCAGCGTGGCCATGCCGCCGGCAATGGTCCAGCCCACGCTGCGCGTGCGCGCGGCGATCACGATGGCCACCAGGCCGGCAATCAGCCGCGTGTTGTAGGGGCTCAGGTACAGCGCGCCATCATGCATCAGCAGGTCCGGCGCGATCAGCGCGGACAGCATGGCGGCCGGTACGAACTGCAGTGCGGTGCGGAACCATGCGGGCAGGTACACACGGCCTTCCACCGCGATAAAGGACAGGCGGATCAGGTACGTGGCCAGGCCCGCGCCAAGAAATACCCACAGCAGCGTCAGCGAACTCATGTCGCATGCTCCTTGCCGTCCGCCGGGGGCGTGGCCGATTGGCCGCTACGCCGGTTGCGGTCGAGCAGTAGCATGCCCGCGGCGATGCCGCCCAGTGCCGCCACCATGATGCCGAGCTTGTGAGGCATTGCGTAGCAGGCCACGGCCAGTACCGTGGCCACCAGCGCGGCGGCCACCTGTGCGCGATGCTTGAGATTGGGCACGATGATCGCGATAAACGTCAGCGGCAGGAAGAAATCGAGCGGCCAGTCGCGCGGTACCTGCGCGCCCACCAGCACGCCAGCCAGCGTCGACAGTTGCCAGCTGGACCACAGCGAGAACCCGGCCCCGAAATAGAACCAGTGGCGGTAACGCGCGCGCGGGCCGGTGTCGCCGAGCCGGCGCGTCATGGCGGCAAACGCTTCATCGGTCAGCAGGTAGGCGATCAATGCCTTCCAGCGCCGCGGCAGCGGTGCCAGCGACGGGGCAATGGTCGCCGAGTACAGCGCGTGGCGCAGATTGACCATGGCCACCGTGAACGCGATGACCAGCGCCGGCGTGCCGGCCGACCACAGCTGGGTCAGGATCATCTGCGAAGCGCCGCCGAAGACGATTGCGCTCATCGCGCATGCGAGCCAGGCCGGCATGCCGGCATTGACGGCCAGCACGCCATAGATCAGGCCGAACGGCACCACGCCCAGCAGCATCGGCGCCAGCGCGCGTACCCCGGCCCACCATTCGCCGCGGCGCGTGATGGTGGGCTCAGGCTGGAGCGATGCTTCGGAGGATTGCGACACGGTCAGAACGTCAGGCCGGTGGGGCGCTCGGTGCCTTCGAGCGCGTCCAGCAGCCGTACCAGCTTGCGCAATTCCGAGTAACGGCCGGCCACATTGCGCGTGTATTTGAGCACCAGCGGCAGGTTGGCCAGATAGCCGTCCTTGCCATCGCGGTGATACAGGCGGGCAAAGATGCCCAGCACCTTCAGGTGGCGCTGCAGGCCCATCCATTCGAAATCACGATAGAAGTCGCCAAAATCGGCGGCAACCGGCAGGCCGGCCTGGCGGGCGCGCTCCCAGTAACGGATCAGCCAGTCGAGCTGCTGCTCTTCTTCCCACTCGATATAGGCGTCGCGCCACAACGACACCGCGTCGTACGTGATCGGGCCGATCACGGCGTCCTGGAAGTCCAGGATGCCGGGGTTTGCGCCCACGGTGGCGCCTTCCGGCAGCACCATCAGGTTGCGCGAATGATAGTCGCGGTGCACGTAGACCTGCGGCTGGGCCAGGTTGTTGTCCAGAATCGCGTCGAAGACCTCGCGCAGGTCGGCCTGCTGGCGGTCGTCGAGCGTGACGCCAAGGTGCCTGGCCACGTACCACTGCGGGAACAGGTCCAGCTCGCGTTGCAGCAGGGCGTGGTCGTAGGCCGGCAACTCGCCGGGGCGCGTGGCCAACTGGATCTGCACCAGCGCGGCGGCGGCGTCGCCGTAGAGGTGGCGGGCCGACGCGTCGTCCAGGCGCGACAGGTAGGTCTGGCTGCCCAGGTCCGCCAGCAGCAGGAAACCCTGGGCCAGGTCCTGCGCCAGCACCGTCGGCACGGTCACACCGGCATCGCCGAACAGCTTTGCCACGTGGATGAACGGCCGGCAGTCCTCGTGAGCCGGCGGCGCATCCATGACGATGGCGGTCGGATGCGCGGGGTGGCCCGTGCGCACGCGGAAGTAGCGCCGGAAGCTGGCATCGGCCGATGCGGGTGCGCAGGACGACGGGTCGATCGACCATGCTGTGCCGAGTTCGGCAACCCACGATTTCAGTTGTTCGATGCGCGGGTCGTGGCCCGGGTCGTGAATAAGTGCTGCCATGCCGGAAAGGGAGAATACGATGCCCCGTATAATACCCGACCAGACCCGGGCGCCGGGTGGCCCCCGGGAGGGGCCTGTGTCGCCTCGCAGCCCGCTCCGGCATTGGGCTGAGGGGAAGCGGGGACCCACTATTCTGGGTCCCTTGCGCCGCGCCCGCCGCCGAGCCGACCGATAACCGTTTGCATGACCGAACAACAACGATCACCGCACCATCCGGCCACCCGACCGCCTGCGCTCCTGGGCAAGCCCCGGCGCGCCCGCGTGCCTGCCAGCGCCTTGCGGCCGCTGGTGCTGGCCATGGCCGGCCTTTCGGTCAGCGCGCACGCCCAGTATGGTGCGGCGTCCTCGATTCCGAACATCGACTTGGCGGAGCCGGCCGTCACGCAGACCGCCGAGCCTCCGCCGCCGCCGCCCGAGTCGGGCGAGCTGGTGCCGCGCCTGACCGAGCCGGAGCGCCGGCCAGCCAGCGGGAGTAACAGCGCACTTGGCGCGGCGCCGGTGTCGACACCGTCGAACCCGAATGCGCCGGCCTATGTCTCGGGCGACCGGATGACCGGCTACAACGAGAAGGGTGTCGAGCTGGAAGGCAATGCCGAACTGCGCCGTGATGGCGGCGTGGTCAAGGGCGACAAGCTGACCTACGACCAGGATACCGATGAGGCCCATGCCACCGGCAATGTGCGGCTGTCGAAGGGCGGCACGCTGGCCGTGGGGCCCGAGGCGCGCATGCGTGTGCAGGCCAACGAAGGCTACATGCTGTCGCCGGACTACTATTTCCAGCAGACCGGTGGCACGGGCAGTGCCGAGCGGATCGACTTCATCGATCCTGACCGCAGCACGCTCAAGAAGGCCACGTATACGACCTGCTCGCCTGACAACGCGGACTGGTACTTCAGTTCGCGCAAGCTCGACCTGGACAGCGACCGTGAAGTCGGCGTGGCCTACGGTGGCGTGCTCCACTTCTTTGGCGTACCCGTGGCGGGTGCGCCGGCGTTCTCGTTCCCGCTCAACAGCGAGCGGCGCAGCGGGGTGCTGCCGCCGTTGATCGGCTATGGTTCGAAGTCGGGCCTGGACCTCGTGGTCCCGTACTACTTCAACCTGGCACCGAACCGCGACCTGACGATCTATCCGCGTATCCTGTCGGCGCGCGGCGTGCAGCTGGGCGGTGACTACCGGTATATCGGCGCGAGCTACAGCGGGCGGATCCGTGCGGAATTCCTGCCCGATGACCAGAAGGCAGGCCGCGACCGCTGGGCCTACTCGATCCAGCACAGCCAGACCATCATACCGGGCATGGTGGCGTACGCGAACGTCAACAAGGTATCGGACGACCAGTACCCCGATGACCTGACCCGTACGGTCTCGCAGTCCACGCTGCGCCAGTACACGCAAGAAGGCGGCATCATCTACAACTGGCAGGACTTCACGTTCATGGCGCGCGTGCAGAAATTCCAGACGTTGCGCCCGAGCGATCCGTCGTACGAGCGTGAGCCGCAGATCAACGCCAAATACACGCGCTATGACTTTGGCGGCTTCGACATCGCCGTCGATACCGACTACACGCGGTTCAAGATCCCGTTGCTGAACTCCACTGGCGCGCAGATGCCAGAGGGCAGCCGCGCCTATTTCCAGCCGACCATCAGCTACCCGATCATTCGGCCGGGCTGGTATGTGACGCCCAAGGTGATCTTCAACGCGGCGCAGTACAACATGGACGCGGGCACCAACACGACGGGCGCGTCGAACACGCTGAGCCGCGCCATTCCGACGGTCAGCCTGGATTCGGGCATGACCTTCGAGCGCGATGCGCCGGGCATCAGCAAGCTGTTTGGCGTGAACTACACGCAGACGCTGGAACCGCGCCTGTTCTACGTCTACACGCCGTTCCGCGACCAGAGCGCGTTCCCGCTGTTCGACACCGTGCAGTCTGACTTCAGCTACGGCCAGATCTTCGCGGAGAACCCGTTCAGCGGTAACGACCGTATCGCCGACAACAACAAGCTGACCGCGGGCCTGACCACGCGCCTGATCGAATCGGAAACCGGGGTCGAGCGATTCCGCGGCACGATCGCCCAGCGCGTCGACTTTACGGGCCAGCGCGTGCAGATCAACGGTACGCTGCAGGACACCAAGCCGACCTATTCGGACCTGCTGGCCGCCACCACGATCCAGATGTTCCGCGGCTACTACCTCGACGCCGGGATCCAGTGGAACCCCGACCAGAACAAGGTCAACTACTCGAACGTGGCATTCGCATGGCGGCCCGAGTCGCGCAAGCTGCTCAATCTGGGCTACCGCTATCGCCGGCCGACCTCGGTGACCGACAATACCGCGATTGACCAGTTCGAAGTGTCGGGCCAATGGCCGATCACGCAGCGTACCTACGGTATCGGCCGCGTTGCATTCGACAAATCGGCCAACCAGCTCGTGGATGCGCTGGCCGGCTTCGAATATGCCGCCGATTGCTGGGTGGGACGCTTTGTGTACCAGCGTTTCCGCAATACCACCAACGGCTACACCGGCCGGATCTTCCTGCAGGTGGAATTCCGCGGATTGTCGAAAGTCGGTTCCAATCCGCTGGACATGCTGCGCCTGAACGTGCCCGGTTACGAGCCTGTAACCGCGCGCCCGGTGCCCACGTCTCCGTACGATCACTATGAATGACGGACCAAGATGAAACGTCAAGCTTTTTCCGTATTGTCCCGCCTGAATCCGTGGCAGCAACTGCTGCTCTCGACCGTCCTCGTGACGCTGGCCGCGCCAGCGGCCGCGCAATTGCGCGCGCCGGGCACCGGTAGCCGCAGCACCCAGGGCATTTTCATGCCGCAGTCCAGCCAGGGCGCCGCCGCGGCGCCGGGCCCGGGCAGCAGCACGGTTGCGCCCAGCCAGCCGCAGATGGGCGTGCCCCAGCCGGGGCAGAAGCGTTCGCAACTGGTTGACGAGGTCGTTGCCATTGTCAACAACAGCGTGATTACGCGCCGCGAACTGCTCGATCGTGCCGATGAGCTCGAAGGCCAGCTGCGCGCGGCCAATCGGCCCATTCCGGAGCGTCCGGACCTGCTTGGCGAGGTGCTCGAACGCCTGGTGATGGATCGTGTCCAGACCCAGGCCGCGCAGGATGCCGGCATCAAGGTGACGGACCAGGAAGTGGACCGTGCCATCGAGTCGGTGGCGCAACAGAACAAGATGTCGGCGACGGAACTGCGCAGGCGCGTGGAAGCCAGCGGCATGACCTGGACCAAGTACCGTGACGAACTGCGCAAGCAGGTCCAGGTGATTCGCCTGCGCGAGCGCGAGGTGGATTCGAAGGTGCAGGTCTACGACGGCGAGATCGACAATTTCCTGGCCGCGCGCAGTGGCCAGCCCACCGCGACCGGTCCTGCCGAGTACAACGTGCAGCAGATCCTGGTGCGCGTGCCGGACAACGCATCCGACGCCGAGAAGGCGCAGCTCAAGACCAAGGCCGAGGGCCTGCTCAAGCAGGCGCAGGGCGGGGCTGACTTTGCCGAACTGGCGAAGTCCAGTTCCGAAGGCCCCGAGGCATCGCAGGGTGGCTCGATGGGCTTCCGCGAAATCGGCCGCCTGCCGGCGCTGTTCGCCAATGCCGTGGTCGACCTGCAACCGGGCAAGGTGGTCCCCGAAGTGGTGGAGTCGGCCAATGGCTTCCACGTGCTCAGGCTGGCCGCCAAGCGTACGGCCGCAGCCCAGCCGGCAACCAGCGACCGCATCACGCAGACCCAGGTGCGACATATCCTGATCCGTACCGGTCCGAACATGCCCGAAGCCGAGGCCAAGCGCCAGATGGCCACGATCCGCGACCGGATCACGCACGGTGGCGATTTCGCCGATGCGGCACGCCGCTACTCGCAGGACGGGTCGGCCCAGCAGGGTGGCGAACTCGGCTGGATCTCGCCGGGCGAGCTGGTGCCTGAATTCGAGCAGGCCATGGGCCGCCTGCGCCCGGGCGAGATCTCGGAGCCGGTGGTCACGCAGTTCGGCGTGCATCTGATCCAGGTGGAGAATCGTCGCGAAACCGAGGTGTCGGGTGAGAAGCAGCGCGACTTCGCGCGCCAGGAAGTGCGTGAGCAGAAGCTGCGCGCCGCCTATGATGACTGGGTACGCCAGTTGCGCAGCGCGGCCTACGTCGAATACCGGATCAACCGCCAGCGCTGATGCGCTGGCCCCTGCCATGCCCGACCCTTCACCCGCACCCCTTGCGCTTGCCATTACCACCGGCGAGCCTGCCGGCATCGGTCCCGACATCACGATCGGGGCGTTGCTGCAGCTTGCCGGCAATCACGCTGGCAACCACGGCGGCGAAGGCAAGGCCAATGGCGGGGGATTCCGCTTCCATGTGATTGGCGATGCGCGCCTGCTCGCGCAGCGTGCCGCGGCGCTGGGCGTGGCGCATGCCTGGCAGCGCCGTATCGCCGACGGCGACGTGGTGGTGGAAGACATTGCGTTGGGCGTGGCGTGCGAAGCCGGTCATCTCGATGCGCGCAACGGGCACTACGTGCTGGAACTGCTCGATGCTGCCATCGACGGCCTGCGCGACGGACGCTACGCGGCCATGATCACCGCGCCGGTGCAGAAAAGCACGATCAACGATGCCGGCGTGCCCTTTACGGGCCATACCGAATACCTGGCCGAGCGTGCCGCGGTGCCGCGTGTGGTGATGATGCTGGCCGGACCCCAGCCCGCGCATGACAACGCCATGCTGCGCGTGGCGCTGGCTACCACGCACCTGCCGTTGCGCGCGGTCCCCGATGCGCTCACGATTGCAATGCTGCTGGATACGCTGCGGATCGTCGATCACGATCTGCGCCGTCATTTCGGCATTGCGCGTCCGCGTATCCTGGTGACCGGACTCAACCCGCATGCGGGAGAATCCGGCCACATGGGGCGCGAGGAAATCGACGTGATCGTGCCCGCGCTGGCACAGGCGTGCGATGCCGATATCGATGCGCGCGGCCCGTATCCCGCCGATACGCTGTTCCAGCCGCGCCATCTGCGCGATGCCGACTGCGTACTGGCGATGTACCATGACCAGGGTCTCGCGCCGCTCAAATACGGTACTTTTGGCCACGGCGTCAATGTCACGCTGGGCTTGCCCTTTATCCGCACATCGGTGGACCATGGCACCGCGCTCGACCTGGCCGGTACCGGCCGTGCCGAGCACGGCAGCATGATCGAAGCCATCCGGTGTGCCATTACCATGGCCGGCCACGCCAACGGGCGCCACGACAACGGCGCGCCCGCGAGCGGCCGGCACTGACATATGCGTTCAAACGTGCACCAGGGCCATGTGGCCCGCAAACGGTTCGGTCAGAATTTCCTGGTCGATGACGGCATCATCCACGGCATCGTCAGTGCGATCGATCCGCAACCGGGCGACATCGTCGTCGAGATCGGTCCGGGCCTGGGCGCGCTGACCGACCCGCTGCTCGAGCGTTTGCCCGACATGCAGGTCGTGGAACTCGACCGCGACCTCGTGGAGCGTCTGCGCCGCCGCTACGGCGACCGCCTGATGGTGCATGCCGGCGATGCCCTGGCGTTCGATTTCGGCCGCCTGCAAGAGGCCGGCCGCGCGCTGCGGATCGTCGGCAATCTGCCGTACAACATCTCGAGCCCGCTGCTGTTCCACCTGATGGATTTTGCCGACCACGTGCGCGACCAGCACTTCATGCTGCAGAAGGAAGTGGTGGAGCGCATGGTGGCCGAACCGGGCAGCAAGGCGTTTGGCCGGTTGTCGATCATGCTGCAGGTGCGGTATCACATGGAGCATGTGCTCGACGTACCGCCCGCCTCGTTCAATCCGCCGCCCAAGGTCGATTCGGCCGTGGTGCGCATGATTCCGTGGCCGCGCGCCGAGGATGGCACGCTGCGTTCGCCATATCCGGCGTGCGATGCCGGCGTGCTCGGCGACGTGGTTACCGCGGCGTTTTCGCAGC
>VFQP010004381.1_pt1 | contig 13236 bp, 10 predicted proteins | sample 3512351 | NCBI WGS metagenome assembly VFQP01 (sample SAMN10412372, study PRJNA504923) | tailings metagenome | isolation source: Relicate 1 Philex TSF1 revegetated site | place: Philippines: Tuba, Benguet | collected 2017-08-29 | reverse complement strand
CCGTTGGCAGGAACAGGCCGCCTGAGCAGCACCCTGCCCCTTTCTCCTGTCGCTGCAGCTTGCGGACGAGTCGCCTGTGGTGCTCAACGGCTTTGGCACCGTCATCAACTCGCTGGGGCGGCGCGCCAAGCCCTACCTGCCCCAGGTCTGCGGCACCATCAAGTGGCGGCTCAACAACAAGAGCGCCAAGATCAGGCAGCAGGCCGCCGACCTCATTGCGCGCATCGCGCCCGTCATGAAGGCCTGCGAGGAGGAGCAGCTCCTGGGACACCTCGGTGAGCGCGCTCGCACCCACCCGCCCCGTGGTCCCCGCCCCCTCGGCCCGCCCCCGTCGCCCTCCCTCCCCCCCTTGCACCTCACCAGCGCCCGCCGCTCTCTCGCGCGCCCATCCCGCCACCCCTCCCCGGCGCGGGCTAGCAGCGCTCGCGGGCGTTCCCGTCCCGCTGACAGCTGTGCTGCGCGCGCTGCGTGCGTGCGCCTCGCCCTCGCGTGCGCGCCTGCTGCCCGCATGATTCGTGCGCTCACCCCCGCTGTCGGCTGCTGCTTGCGCCGCGGTGGTGGTGCTGCTGCTGCAGGCGTGGTGCTGTACGAGTACTTGGGTGAGGAGTACCCCGAGGTGCTGGGCTCCATCCTGGGCGCGCTCAAGGGCATCGTCAACGTGATTGGCATGACCAAGATGACGCCGCCCATCAAGGAGCTGCTGCCGCGCCTCACGCCCATCCTCAAGAACCGGCACGAAAAGGTGCAGGAGAACTGCATCGACCTCGTCGGGCGCATCGCCGACCGCGGCGCCAGCTTTGTGCCGGCGCGCGAGTGGATGCGCATCTGCTTCGAGCTGCTCGACATGCTGAGGGCGCACAAGAAGGCCATCCGCCGCGCCACCGTCAACACGTTTGGCTACATCGCCAAGGCCATCGGCCCGCAGGTGTGTGCGGTCTGGCTGGTGTCAGGGCCACGCCAGCGTTTCGTCCGTCTCCACGACAGCGTGTGGGGCGCAGCACCCACCGGCATCACCCGAGCATCACCCACGGGCTCAACTGGGGTGTGGCGCGGCCTTGTGTGCCGTCGCCGTCGTCGTGCACGCCGTGCGCAGGACGTGTTGGTGACGCTGCTCAACAACCTCAAGGTCCAGGAGCGCACCAACCGCGTGTGCACCACGGTGGCCATTGCCATCGTGGCCGAGACGTGCGCGCCCTTCACCGTGCTGCCGGCGCTGCTCAACGAGTACCGCACGCCCGAGCTCAACGTGCAGAACGGCGTGCTCAAGGCGCTCAGCTTCATGTTCGAGTACATTGGCGAGATGGGCAAGGTGCGCGCGCTGCGGCAGGTTTTTGCGGCACATTGCAGATGACGTCATCTGATGATGACCCTGATGGACCTGATGGCGTGTGGCGTGGCGCAGGACTACATTTACGCCGTGACGCCGCTGCTGGAGGACGCGCTTATGGACCGGGACCTGGTGCACCGGCAGACGGCGGCGAGCGTGGTGCAGCACATATCGCTGGGCGTGGCGGGGCTGGGGTGCGAGGACGCGCTGACGCACCTGCTCAACTTTGTGTGGCCCAACGTGTTCGAGGTCTCGCCGCACATCATCCAGTCCGTCACGGGCGCCATTGACGGGTGCCGCGTGGCGCTGGGGCCCTGCGCCATCCTCAGCTACTTGCTACAGGTGTGCGCCGTTGTCCGAGGAACGCGTTGGGGGTCTGTCTGCGCGGGACCACGGACACCCTGGGCATGGTGCTGACGCGGCTCTGCTGCCCGTGTGCGCGATGGCCGTGCTGCTCCCTGCAGGGCTTGTGGCACCCGGCCCGCAAGGTCCGCGAGGTCTACTGGCGGCACTACAACAACCTGTACATTGGCGCGCAGGACGCCCTGGTGGCCTTCCTGCCGCGGCTGGAGGACGACGCGCAGAACACCTACCAGCGGCACGAGTTGGACCTGTTGCTCTGATCGTGTGTGCTGCGGTGGAGCGCGCTGCAAAGGGATTGCGCGGTGCACTGCGTCGGTCCACGCTGCCGCTCGTCGCAACAGCCCTCCTCCAGACCTTGGCGTGCGCGCTCAGCGTGTCCCTTGGCAGGTCGTGTGTCAGCTGCAGCAACAGCAAGAGAGCATCGCGGCCGCCACGGCCATGCACGCATGGGCCGCGCACGCCACCGGTGCGCCCCAGCACAGGAGTCCCCAGGCAGTCCGCAGCGCAGAGAGTTCCCACAAGGCCCACAAGTGCCCAGCCCAGCAGCAGCGGCCTCTCGCGGAGCGCTTGCCCCGGCAGGGGCGAGGACGAAGCAGGTGGCGCGATGCCGAGCGTGTTGGCGTCCCCGCTCTTCTGGCTCTACCTGCCCATCACCGTAGCCATCATATGCTTCGTCATTGGCGTCGGCGAGCCCACCAAGTTCATCGACTACTTCTGGCTTTGGTTCTTGTTTAGAAACATCTCGCCCTACGTCTGGGCGGCGTTCGGCGTGGGCTTGACAGTGGGCCTCTCCATCCTGGGCGCGGCGTGGTGAGCAGAGGGGGTCGCGCGCCCGGGGGCTGGCACCTGCTTGGCAGCCAGATGCTGAACGCAATCTCGTGTGCGGCCAGGGCGCCACCCGCCGCGCTGGCGCGCTGGGCCCGACGCATCGTGCCTGGAGCGCTCTGCCACGCGCACCGCTCGCCGCAGGGGCATCTTCATCACGGGGTCCAGCTTGCTCGGCGCGGCCATCAGGGCTCCTCGCATCACCTCGAAGAACCTCATCAGGTGCGCCCGAGCGCCCGCAGCGGCCGTCGGCATGCGCCCCTGCCTCGCTGTGCGCGGTCAGCGAACGAGCGCGTGGGCGTCGCGCTCCACTGCCGTGCCCAAATGCCTGGCCGCGCGAGACCGTGCCTTCCCCGCCCCCTTCCTGCGCGCTCTTCGCGCAGCGTCATCTTCTGCGAAGCCGTCGCCATCTACGGAGTCATCGTGGCCATCATCCTGCAGACCAAGATCGACTTTGTGGAGCCGCTCGCGCCGCTCGGGTGCTACTCCCGGGCGGCCATGTTCTCAGGCTACGCCATCTTTGGCGCAGGCGTCACGTGCGGCTTCGCCAACCTCGTCTGCGGGTCAGTGCAGCTAGCTGGTGCACCCTTGTGGGGCAGGCAGGGCGGGCGCGCACCGGGCAGAGGGACGACCGCGGGGGCTCGCCAACCCCCAGCACAGCCGCACCTGGCCTAGCTCGCCTGCAGGACCCTACCTGTCCTGGGCAGGCCTGGGGAGAGCAGCTGCTGACGTGCGGAGGAGGCCACATCGCCTCACGCCTGCCCGCAGGATGTGCGTGGGCATCGTGGGGAGCAGCTGCGCGCTCTCAGACGCGCAGAACAGCACGCTCTTCGTCAAGATTCTCGTCGTCGAGATCTTTGGCAGGTGAGGCCAGGTGGGCCGTGGGTGAGGTGCGCCGGTGGGGCACGTTGCGTTGCGTTCTCGTCTTGAGCTGTTGCTCTCCCCACCGCTCTGCTTTCTGCGCAGTGCGCTCGGGTTGTTCGGCGTCATCATCGGCATCATCATGTCAGGCAACGTCAAGTGGCAGTAGCGGGGACCGCCCGGACGCTGCTGCTGGCGCGTGGTCTGTGCAGTAGCCGGGCCCGGTAGCCTCCGCGCTAGAACACGCGTGCCCGCGGCCTGACTGCCATGTCATGCTGTGGGCGGCAATGGGAGCAGCAACCAGCACACGCTTTGCGAGCGCGCGTTGCATGCCGCCGTGAGCGGATTCCCTTTTCGCCTTCTTCGCATTTTTGTTTTCGGGCACGTGCAACCGGCCACGTCGCAAGCCCTGCTCAACTCCTTGCAGCAGAACACAGGGCAGCGAGAGGACGGGAAGGCTCAGAAGCCTCCGCCGAGAGGGCAAGCATACAGACGTGCCTGCAGCATGAGAACGCCTGCGCGTCCAAACTTCCAGCACAACAACAAATGGCAGCATCCGTTTACCGGGCAAACCATGACGATGGAGGCGCAGGGCGTACCCCTGGATTTCTGCTCTGAATCGCCTTGGATGGTCGTCACGCATGGTGCCAGGAGAGCAGCAGTCCAAGTCCACGCCATCACTCGCGTGGTGCGATGATGAAGCGCGCCTGCCAACACGACACCAAGAGCCTCTGGACGTCGTCGAGAGACAGACAAACCTGTCACGGAACGTCAAAGGAGAACGACGTCAGGAGGCCCGTGCCACAGCAACCAACGAGTCCACACCACCAGATTGTCCTCTCTCTCCCCCCCCTCTCTGGTCCTCGCCCCACCCCCCTTTCTGTTCTCTCTCAGGCCGCTCGCACCCGTGCACTCATTATTCGTCCCCAACCCGTCGCTCAGTGCACCGCTCAGTGCACGCCCTGCACTCCCCACCCACTCGTTTCCAACCTGACGCCCGCTACGCTTACTACTGCCAGCGCTGCGGCGGGCGCCTTCCTCCCGCCGCAGCACCGCCCACCAATGGTCACTTGAACCGGACGATGATGCAGCTGATGTTGTCGTTGCTGCCCCGCTGCAGCGCCTCCTCCGTTAACCGCTTGGCCGCCTTTTCCGCGTCGGCCACCTCGCGCACCAGGTTGACTGCCTCCTGGTTGGACACCACGTCCCACAGCCCGTCGCTGGCCAGGATGAGCAGCTCGTCGTCGGGCGTCAGCTGCTCCTCGCGCACGTCGGGCGTGGCAATCACAAAGCGCTTGAGCGGCCGGTCGCCAAACGCGCGCGACACGGCCAGCACGCCGCCCACGCGCCACGTGCCGGCCCACACAATGACGCCTCCTGCCGCCTCGATGCGCTCGCGCTCCTCCTTGCTGTTGGGCTTGTGGTCCACCGATATGGGGATGGCTGCGCAGGCGGTGCGCAGGGCGACACGGTTACGCAGGCGGTGGTGCAGGGTGCGTGGCAGACGGGACACGAGTGAGCCTGCCAGAGCAGACCTGCCACCTGGTGTGGCTGCCGCCTCACCTTTCCCCGCCCGGCACAGCACGGCGCGGCTGTCACCCACGTTGGCCACGCACAGGCGGGTGCCAAACAGCACCGCCGTCACGGCCGTGCACCTGCATAGGCTCGCGGCAGGCGCGCACGCACGTGAAAAGGCCATGGGACGCCGAGCGCTCAATTTGTGCCGCTGCGCAACTCCGCACGCGCCCGCCCGCCGGCCTGCTCCCAGCGCTTCCGTGCCGCCTCACCCGTCGTCCCGGTTGCTCGATGCGTCCTGCCGGAGGTACTGGCTGTCTGTGCCCTCGTACGCGTCCGCTGCACAGCAAGCAGGCAGCACCGCCACGTGTGCGGGTGACCTGGTGCGTGTGGCACCACACGGAGCGCTGTGGCGACCCACACGGCAGAGCTCAGCTGCCTCGCTCGCTCACATAGCGCGCCGCGTATGTCGCTGGGGAACTTGATGCTCTGGAAGAGGTTGGTGAAGACGTTGCTCCGCACAAAGTCGGCAGCGTGCGGCCCCCCGTGCCCTGCGCGTCGTGGGCCGCATGTGTCGCGTACGCGTCGGTGGCCGCCTGCACGGCTCTTCCCCTTCACCGACACGCTGTGCCTCACGCACCGTCAAAGACGCCAAAGATGCCCACTAGCTGGCCGCTCTTGGGGTCCCGCTTGAACTGCGGCCGCAGCGACCACCACCACCGCCCCACCGTCGCCTCAGCGTCATGCACGTCAGGGCATCGCCATGGCACGAGCTGTTGCCGCACGCGCTGCTGCTCATCATGCATCCCGCAGGTGCCGATGCGGCAAGGGGCCCCACCCCATCACCCGATGCGCCCGCGCGGCCCGTGCGGGCAGGCACAGCCAGCACGGGGCCCACGGTGCTTGCTGCCCCCCCCGAGCACCGCTGTAGGCCTGCGCGGAGGAGCTGAGCTTGCCTGCGCCAGGTGGAAGTCCTCCATGTTGGGTCGCCTCCCTCTGAGCAGCGAGAAGCCGAAGGACACGCGGCCGTCCTCCCTGTGTGGCAGCAGGAGAGTACGAGCACGTTGTCGTGCCGCGTGTGTGCACTGCTGCACCGCGCGGGGAGCGCTGTCCATCGGCTGGCAGACATCTGGGAGCCAGAGGGACGTCGCGCGCCTCAGGGAGGCCCATTGCTGTGCATTGATCACAGTCGCCTCCATCGGCGCGTCGCTGCGGTGCCAGCTCGCTGCCAGCGACGCGCTGTCCTTCCCGCACACCTGACATCTCCGCCGGACACGGACGCTGCGCCTCCGCTGCCGAGCCCGAACGTCGCCAGGCCCTCTCTAGCGGGGTTCAGCACCGCGCTGATGAAGTTCATGCTGCACAATGCCTTCCCTTTGCGCGATTGCACCCTCAATACCTCCTGCCCCGTGGGTTGCCGGTTTTGGCCACCCACCTGAGCCCTCATGCAGGTCAGCAGCAGCGATCCGGCACCACGCAAGCAGGTAGGCACCAGGGAGGCGCAGCGCTGCGGCAGGCACATCACGCGGTGCCCATCACGCGATGCGGGCCATGAGCTTCTTCATCAGCTCCTGCAGCTCGGCGTCCGAGTCCTGCTCCTGCTGCTGCCGGGCGGCGGGGCCGTCCTCCTCGTCCTGCTGCTGCTGCCCCGCCTCGTCGTCGCCCGCGGTCAGCTCCCCTGGAGCTTCCCCACCCCCGCTGCTGCTGTGCCGGCGGAAGCTGTTCGTAACACTGTTGCAGAGTCGGCTCCGGGAGCGCAAGGGCGCCTCGCGCGAGCGCGTCGAGGTCGTGCGGCCCCCCTGTACGGGCTCGCCGCCTGGCTGCAGGGGTCCGCCGCCGCCGCGCGCGTCGGAGCCGCTGCCGCGCCCCCGCCCCGCCTCCCAGCCGGCGCCATCTCCACCAGCATCCAGGCCGCCGGCGCTGCCGCCGCTCGCGCACGGCGCTGGCCTGAGCGCGGGGATGAGCGCGACGAGAGGGTTCCAAGGGGCAGGCGACGCGCCTGCGTTGGTCACCGCGCCGTCCTCTGTGCTGGTCCTCCCTCCAACCTGACTGCAGGAGGCTGAGCTGCGCTCGCCAAGCTTGCCGCTGCTGCTCATCCGGTGCGCGTGCAGCACGGTGGACACGGTGGCCGTGACGGGTGCCAGACGTGCCGCCCGCAGCGCGCCACCCGGGTCAGCAGCGTGCGCGGCCGGGAGGAGCGACGGCAGCGGGATGGAGCCTGCCTCCGCCTTAGGCTCGCCCGCCTCACCAAGCCCGTGCAGGCCACGGCCCTCCGCTGGGGGCGGCAGACGTGGTGGCCCAGCCGGGGCCTGCGCCACCGTCAGGCGCCTGGCCAGCTGGGCGAACGGGCCCATGCCGTCGTCAGCTGGGAGGGGTGCCACCTCCTGCCTTGGCGCGGGCCCTGGCACCTGCCCTGGCACGGCGTCGTCGAGCGGGGCCAGCTGCTCCGTCACGAGCTGCACCAGGCCGCCCACGCTGGCGCGCGACGCATGCCGGACGCCGATGATGGAGGGGGACAGCCGGCTCGTAGCCCCGCCCGAGGCGCTGCTGGCGGCACGGCTCCGCCACCCTCCGCTTCCTCCACCGCCAGCGAGCGCCAGGGGCCGCAGGCTGCCGCGCTGGTCCTGCGCGTCTGGCGTGAGGGAGGCCCGCCTCACTCCAGCCAGCAGCGTGCTGCCTTGGCCCGAGTAAGTGGGGCCGCTGGCCAGCGTGCTCATGCGGCCGCGGTGCGGGTGGTCCATGAGGGGGCGCAGCACGCTGCCGGTGCTGCTGGGCCTCGGCCGCCACTCGAGCTGCTGCTGCTGCTCAAGCTCCTGCTCCTCCTTGGACCTGCGCGAGTGGGACAGGCGTGCGAGGAGTGAGGTGCCGCGCGTGGGCGCTTTGGCCGCCCACACGGTGAGTGGCAAGCGAGGACGAGCCTCACCGTTTGGCCAGGAGCTGCCGCTCCTGCATGGCCAGGCGCTCGGCGCGGCTGGGGCCTTGCTGCGGCTTCTGCAGCGGCTTGGCCTGCTGCGTCTCGTGCGTGCTGTTATTCTTCGTGCGCGCCAGCGCGTGGAAGGACGAGCTCAGGGCGCCTGCCAGCTGGCTGACCAGCACACGGGCGTCAAGAGAGGCTCTCGTGCTGCTGCCGGTGTGCCTGTTGCCGCCCTCTGCAAGCGCGCCGTGCTGTCCTCCCTCCTCTCCATCTGGGAGGTGCGCCTGCACCAAGGGCAGCGAGCCATGGCTGAGCTCCACGGCCGCGAGCAACAAAGCTACGATGCGAGCGTCTAGGAGCCGCGCACCTGGGCTGAACAGCACAGCATCGGCCTCGACGGCTGGCGCGTCCGCCGGCTCGACTGCCCCGGGGAAGCGCAAGAGTCGCGTGCTCTCGCGTGCACCGCTGTGGATGCACCGTTACCCTCAACGTGGCAATCTGTACTTGCTGGTTGTCGTTTTCGTTTGCACTGTCGAAGGGATCAATTGAGGTTGATGGAAGGCCGCTCCGTGCGTGCACCGGCCATGCAGGCCCTGACCTGGCACTCGCCGCAGGCACCTTAGAACCTTCCTACCTTCCAGCTACTGCTCTACTGCTCTTCTGGCGGCGCCTCGTCCGCGAACCGCGCCTTGCGCTGGGTTCCGCGTCCGTCCTGCACAGCCGGACGCACGCGAGCACGCGCATAGGTCGGCGCGCAGCCAAGCGGGCAGGCCGCGGCGGTCACACGAGCTGCTGCTTGCTCACCTCTGATGCTGCAGCACCACGCCCAGGGCCCGTGGCTCCCCGGGCCCCCATCGCTGCCCGCCCGGCATCCACCGATGCCGCTTGCGCCAGCGCCACCAGGCCCGGCGCCAGCTGCACAACACCTGGCGCCACTGCGCCGCCGCCGGCCGCACGCCCTCGCGCCCCACGCGAAGAACTGCTGCGCCGCTCAGGGCTGCGGCCGCGCCGCTCCTCCGCAACCCCACCGGTCACAACGTCGCCGCAGCGGCTGGCGCCCACCCGCGCTCCGTTCTGCGCCGCCGCTCGAACATCCCCGTGCCGTGACTGCTCTCCCCCGGAGCTGCTGGACCGCCGCCGCGACGTGCTGCGGCGCCGCCGGCCGCCGCTCTTGGACCGCCGCGGCGCGCTGTGGTGGCGCCGGCGGGAGGGGTGCGTGGGCAGGCGCACGCCCGGTGTGCCGGGCAGGAACTGCGACGCGTGCTCGGCCGCCTCCCTCTGCCGCCGCCGCCGCTGCGAGGAGCTCCTGGAGCGCTTGGGCTCGGCAGCAGCAACTGGCGCGGCTGTCGCGGCGGTAGCGCCCTGGCCCACGTCTCCGTGCTGGTTGGGTCGGTCGCCGCTGTTGGCGGCAGGGCCTTGCCGCTGGGGCAAAGCGTGCTCCGCGCTGACGCCAGCGACCATGGGTGGCGTTGCTTGGCTTGCACTGCCCACACTGAGCTCGGCCGGAGACAGGTACGGCGGCGGCAACGGTGGCACCGGCGCACAGGCTCCGCTGCTGCTAGCACAGCGAAGGAGCCCCGCCGCCGCGCTCCCGCCGTGGCCTCCCGAGTCGCTGCTTGGCCCGCCCGCATCCCCGCCGCTGTGCCGGGCCTGCAGCGAGTGCAGGCGCTGGAAGCCCGGGGCGGAGCGCGGCGCGCCGCGCTGCGCCAGGATCCTGTAAGCGTGCAGGGGGGAGCCGGACCCCGCCTGCGCCTGCGCCGGCGACGCCGATCCGCTGGTCAGCAGCGGTGTGGTGGTGGTGCTGGGTGGTCCCGCGGAGCCGCCGCTGAGCACGCCCACCTGCTGGCCCAGGTGCGGCCCCAAGGAGACATAGCTCCGTGAGCCCGTCAGCGCTGCAGCCGCTGCTCCCTTGACGCCTGGGCTGCTGCTGTCGTGGGATGCCGCCAATGGCAGCGGCTGGGACAGCACGCTCTGCAGCGTGAAGGGCGAGGCGACGCGCACAGCGGGCACGCGCGGGGGCGAGGGCACGACACCCGCCGCCAGCCACCCAGCGCCAGGGTGCGGGGCGAGAGGTTGGGCGTGCGCGCGTGGCTCGCTGCCCTCGCCGCCGCCGCCGCCCAGGCTGCCGCGCCGGGAGCCGGAGGCGGCGTGCGTGGGCTGCTGTGGCCAGAGCAGCGCTGCGCTGGCGCGGCTGCTGAGGCTGGAGCCGCTCGGCTCACTGGCGGGTGCGGGTGCGGGCGCCTGCAGGCGACTGAACCCGCTCCACGTTGCGCGCTCCTGAGGCGCCGCCGCCGCTTCGCTGTCCGCTGAACCACCCCAACCTGACGCCAGCCCAGCGCCGCTGCCGGGGTGCAGCGCCCAGGCGCCTCCAGCGGCCGACAGGCGCGAGGGCGCACCAGACCTGCGGGGCTGCGGCGGCTGCTGCTCTGGCGCGCCACCGGGCGCGTCGGGCGCGACGGCTCCCGCTGCTAGGAGCAGCAGGTGATAGTACCGCCCGCTTGTGCCACCGGGGATGGAGCCGTCTGCGGTCTGCCGATGCCTGAGGGTGGTTGTCGCTGCTGCTGCTGGTGATGAAGGGTGGGGCGGGGCGGCCGCCAGCTGCGCCAGCCCGGTGTGGGAGCCCGCTCGTCGCGCCATGGCGTGCGTCGGGGGCGATGAGGACTGGCACCAGGCGTGGGCGGCGGCCATGGAGGCGCTGTGGCGCAGAGGAGGAGTAGGCGTGGCTGAGCCAGCTGCGGCTGAGCTCGAGGAGGAGAGGCGGCTCAACAGGCGCGGGGCCATGATGGGGCGCGCGTCCAGGTCGGTTCTGGCGCTGCCCGGGCGCGCAAGTGCTGCTGCTGCGCCACATCCATCAAGGTCGCCAAGTTGACGGCCTCCGTGGCCATCGGCAGAGCCGTGGCTCCGTGGTCTTGATGAAGGCACGGCATCCGAGGGGAGTCCGGGAGTCGCCATCGCTTCGCCGCAAGCGAAAGCCCTCAAGCCGAGCATCGCGGCCTGCAGCTTGCGCTCGTCCTCTGCGTCCTCCTGCTCATCCTCTTCGTCCTCTCGTGCGGCAATGTCGTGCGCCATCATCGCCGTGCAGTCCGAGCTGCTGCTCTGCAGCAGCTACACGACCCTGCAGCGCTCCTGGATGCGACTGCTGGTGCGTCTTCTTGTCTGCTCTCCTTCTCGCTGCTCTTCCTCTTGCTGGCGTGGGGGCATGCGGTTTGCCGGCGGCGGTTTGCCGTGCGCGTGCCAGATCGGCAGTTGGAAGAGTGGCAGTTCGGCACGCAGTGAAAAGGTGTCCACAGATCATGTCTGCTGCATTCTCCTCCTCCAAAGCAGTCCCGCCTTGTCCGGGCCTTCCTCTGCGAGGCGCGGGGGGGCCGCTGCGAATGGCGCAGCCGTCCCTGCCCCGCGCCCGGCACGAGAGGTCTTCCGTGTCGTCCAATGGCATCATCATCAATGCTGAAATGAGCGTTCAGTGAAGGACGCCCCGTCAGCACGGGCGAGGGATGGGAAAGAATGGCCGTCAAGCGACGGCACGACACCCTGGGGAACGCCTCAACTGAGCCGAGGCCCCGAAACCGCTACGACTGCACACGACGGCACGCGCCCACCTACCACTACCCCAACTGCTGCTGAGTGAGAGAAAGCACGATGTCCAGCATCGCATGAGTTCATGTGTTCACGGCGGCAAGAGAGGGGCCAGGCCCCCACCGACACCCGGGCCGCTCCCTCCGCTCCCCCCGCCGCTGCTGCCGCTGCCGCCCCGGCTGCTCCCCGGCGCGCGCGCCGCCGCTGCCGCTGCCGCGCGCCGCGCGCCCTCCTCCTCGGCGGCCCGCGCCGCCGCCCCCGCCACCACGGCGCGCGCCGCGTCCTGCAGCCCGCTGCCGCCCAGCGGCAGCCGCCCGCTGCCCGCCACCGGCGTCGCCGGCTGGCTGTGCACGGTGCTGGGCGCGGCGCTGCCCACGTGCGACCCCCACCACACGCTGTCCGCCTCCTCAGCCCCCAAGCTCCCCTCCGGCGCCGCCTCCGCGGCCTCCGCGGGCTCCGCTCCCCCCGCCACACCACCTGCGTCAGTCGAGCCGGCAACCCCTCCAAGGCCCGCGACGCAATCGTCTACCGCTAGCGAGTCCGCCATGACCAATAAGCCAGCGCCGCTCAAGATCTCGTCCTCGGCGTCGTCGTCCACGTCGCTGCCGTGCTGCCCCGCGCCCGACGCCAGCGGCCCCGCCGGCACGCCCACCCAACCGCCCGCCGCCGGCGACCCGCCGCGCGCCGCCCACTCCAGCACTGCGGCCTCCGGGGGCCACCCCTCAGGCGGCGCCAAGGGGGGCCTCGGCGGGCCAGTGCGCGACGGGGAGACCAGCGTGCTGCCAGGGCCCGCGCCGCCGCTCAGGGCGGAGGGCAAGGCGCCCCCCCCGGCTGCGCCGCCGGTGATCACGAGGCCGGCGGGCGCGAGCGCCGGCGCCGGCGCCGCGCCCAGCGGCGCAGACAGGCTGCCGCTGCTGCCGCCGCCGCCGCCGCCGCCGCGCGCGTCCTGCTGCTGCGCCGCCTGCCACTCAAGGGCGCCGCCCGCGCCCTGCGCCCCGCCGCTCGCTTGCCGCCCCAGAGGGTGTGGGCCATGCTGCGGCGCGGGGCGGGCCGCGGCGACAGGCAGGGGCACGTCGGGCGCGGCGCTGCCGCTGCCGCCGGCGGCCGCCGCCACGACCGTCAGGTCCTCCTCCGTGATGTGCTCGCGCAGCGGCTGCAGGCCCAGCGTCAAGCCCAGGCCCGCGCCTCCACCATGCAGCGCCACCGGCGGCGGCGCCGGGAGCGGCGGCGCGCTCGTCGGCGGCGCCCCCCCGACGGGCCCCCACGCGCCGCCCTGCGACGCCTGGCTGCTGTGGCTGTGGCCGCCGGCGTGGCGCTGCGGCGACGGCGCGCCGCTGGCCGGCGCGCCCCAGCCCTCGCTAGGGCTTGCCATGCTCAGCTGCCCGCTGGGCCGCTCGCCGCCCGCGCCGCCGCCGGCCGGGTGCGGCCACGAGGTCGGCGTGGCGCGGCTGCTGCGGCTGCTGCGCTCGCTGGCTGTGCCCGTCCCCGTCCAGGGCGCCGCCGTGTTGCTCGCCGACGTGTAGCGCCCCGTGCTGGCGCCCGCCGCGCCCGCGCCGGCGGCCCCGGGGCCCAGCTCGCCGCCAGAGACGCGCGACAGGCGGCTGCGCACCTGCGGCAGGCTCTGGTTGCGCCGCAGCACGACCGACGTCGACGTTGACGCCGCCGACGGCGGCTCGCTCTGCTGCTGCTGCCCCTCCTCGCCGCCGCCGCCGCCGCCCGCCGACGGCAGCGGGTGCTGCAGCGAACCCGCGTGCCAGGGCTGCTGCCGCTGCGGCTGCTGCGGCTGCTGCGAGGCGCTGCGCTGGGGCGGCGCCGCGCCGGCGAACGCCGACGCCGGGCCGCCGTGGCCGCTCCG